>Ga0182030_10025611_pt1 | contig 10729 bp, 9 predicted proteins | sample 812S3MmetaG_FD_121299 | JGI IMG/M metagenome (GOLD analysis project Ga0182030, IMG submission 121299) | Permafrost microbial communities from Stordalen Mire, Sweden - 812S3M metaG (Illumina Assembly) | ecosystem: Environmental > Terrestrial > Soil > Wetlands > Permafrost | place: Sweden... | reverse complement strand
TCGCCTGGTTGCGCGGAGTTCCTGCAAAGTCATAGCGTCCCCATTTTCCCACATCGGCCGTCTCGGCAGCACGCTCGAGAAACTGTTCGCCGAAGCCAATCCGGACTACGATCTCATCATCGTTGACGCCCCCCCGCTGCTAGGCTTCGCCGAGCCGCTCCAGATGGCCGCGGTAGTGGATGGAGTGGTGGTGATGACTCTGGCCGGCCAGACCAACCGGAACGCGGTCAGTAGCGTGCTCAGCAGCCTGAAGAGAGTGAAGGCAAACGTGATTGGTGTGGCGCTGAATGAAGTCCGCAAAGACATGAGCGACCGCTATTATTACTACGGATATTACGGGAAGTATTATTCGAAGTATTACAAGGCGACGGGGGCATAGGGGCGGCTCCGCAGCGTTTTCGTGATGGCAAGGCCAATTGCAGCGTTAGACAGTTCCGGCCGAGTCCGGCGGGTGCTCCGTAGCGAGGATCTCCTGGCCCATCCTCTTCAGAGCCGGCAGACGGTCTGCCACCACCGGCCAGACCAGATCCACGTCGATCCGGAAGTACCGCTGGAAAGGGGTATTGCGCCGTCCAACCGCCTCGACCCACGCCTTTTCGGGGTACCGCTTCCGGAACTCCATAAACCGCCCAAAGCCAGATGGATTGAAGGTGGGCGGATTAGAGAATCCAGTGGACTTCTGGGGAATGGGGCCGATCAATGTCTACGAATGGTGCACCAACATTCTCTATCGCGCAGGGAATTGTCTCCACATATAACTCTGCATTCCTGAAACACAACGCCCTCAGGCATCAGTCCTCTGTCAAAGAGCCGATACGCAGCCCGCGAGCGAGAGGTAATGGACTTCCCTGTCTGCCAGCACGCAGTAAGACGACCTCTATTGACAGGCCTTCATTTGCGGCGCCCTCTATCTAACCCCAAGACCACGGACGGTCACATGTCACACGGTACGAGCCACGCCCTAGACACCGATGAACTTGGCCAGGAGGAGGGCACGCTAGTCCCTAAGCCTTCCGCGCGCAATTTCTCTCGAGATCTGACATCATTATACGCTGTACACGTAGCGACCTATTTCATACCACTTGTCACCATCCCCTACCTCTCCCGCACCCTTGGTCCAGGTGGCTGGGGTGTGGTGGCCTTCTTCCAATCCTATGCACTGAGCGTAGCGCTCATCATCGAGTATGGATTTGGCTTCTCTGCATCACGGGACCTAGCCGAAAACAGGGATGACCCAAGAGCCCGGATGGCGGCGATAGCGCACGTCACCAGCGCCAAACTGCTTATCAGTGCTGCTGTAGTCCTCTTGATTTCCGTGCCTTCGATGATCCTGCCGACATTGGCGAGCCGCCGGCATCTTCTCGCAATTGCGACCGTGTGGGCAATAAGTCAAGGCTTTAACATGGCGTGGTACTATTTGGGCATAGGCCGTATTCGCGACCAAGCGATCGTAGATATACTCTGCCGTGGCGTAGGTACACTCCTTATCTTCTGCACCGTCCAGAGCCCGTCCCATACTGATCGTGTATTGCTATGCAACGCAGGTGCCGCCATCCTCTCGGCGGTCATTTGTGCTGTACGCGCGAAAGAGCGTGAGCCCCTGCCGAGGCTGACGATCCGCGGGGGAATTGGAGCCCTTAAGGCTGGATGGTCAATATTCTTGTACAGGGCCGCCGTGAGTTTGTACACTCTGGCGAACGGATTTCTTCTGGGATTCTTTGCACCGCCCGCCATTGTCGGGTACTACGCCGGTGCAGAACGCATCGCTCGAGCATGCACGGGGCTCCTTCAACCACTTTCTCAGAGCATCTTCTCGAGGTTGGCCTATGTCCTGCCGAGATCCGCTTCAGATGGGTTTCGGTTGGCGCGCCGGGCGCTCGCTATTATGGCACTGGCCGGAGCTGCGCTTGGCGTAATCCTCGCCGCTGGCGCACCTAAGATAGTCCGCTGTTTTCTTGGTCCGGGTTTTGGGCCGGCCGTTAACTCACTGCGAATCTTTGCACTGCTGCCGCCGATAGCTGCGGTCGGTACCTCCCTTGGAATACATTGGATGATTCCGCTTAGGATGGACGGTTCCTTCACGTGCATTACCCTCCTGGCTGGTGTTGCGAACCTGACGCTTGCTACAGTGCTAGCCCCACGCTTAGGCCACATTGGAATGTGCATTTCCGTCGTCGTCAGTGAGTCGCTGGCGGCAGCCCTTTACATGTGGAAACTTCACCATTCGGGTGTGCCTGTCTTCGGGTCGAGCAATAGAGACTGAAGCCGCTTGAGCCCAGCCAATGTACAGCGCGAAGCCGGCTAGCAACGGGGCGAGTGTCTCAAAGCAACTCTGACCGTACCTGGAACATGTTAGCGACGGCTTAATGTCCGGAGTTCCTATGACCTATGAGCGCGATGAATCAAAACCTTCTGCTGTGACGCCTAAGGTTAGTATCATAATAAACAACTACAACTATGCTGTCTTTCTGCGAGACGCTATCGAGACGGCGCTATCTCAGACTTATCACGACGTCGAAGTGATAGTCGTAGACGACGGTAGTACCGACAACTCCCGCGATGTATTAAGCGAATACGCCGATAAGGCTATAGTCATATGTCAGCAGAACAGAGGCCAAGGTGGCGCCATAAATGCGGGCTTCGCTCGATCATCGGGTGAACTGATTCTATTTCTCGATTCAGACGACTTTTTGGCACCTGACACGATCGAAGTCGCCGTCCGCCATTGGCAGAGCGGATTATCAAAGCTACAATTCCCTCTGGCTATTACGAACTGCGTGGGAGAGACAACCGGCGCCCTAAATCCTACGGGAAGCCTGCCGACCGGTGACCTAGTGGCGGAGATTCTCCGCGAGGGGTCATACCCGTGCTCCCCGACCACTGGGAACCTCTTTGACCGGCAGTATCTCCGAAATGTGCTGCCGATGTCCGCGGAGGAATGGAAGAGAGGCGCGGACGGGTACCTCGTATACTCTGCTCCGTTCTTCGGGCGAGTAAAGAGCGTCAACGAGCCCCTTGCGTTCTATCGCGCGCACTCAAACAGTGCGACGAATATGGCAGGGCTAAAAGCCTTAGATCCCTCGCGCCTTACCAAGCTCCTCGGGGATGACGACAGGCGCCTGAAGCTGCTGCGGGAGTTGGCTCTATCAAGAGGTCTTACAGTTTCCGATACCGCCGTGACGAAGACATGGTGCCACCTCAAACTGCGGCTGGCCGCGGCGAAATTGGGGCATGAGCATCCTGCCTTTGAGCACGTGTCCGCGTTGAGCTTGACGGCGCGGGCCGTGGTCGCCGCATGCTGCTCACGGCGGACTAACTTAGTGGCCAAGGTTATCCAGACTGCATGGGTGCTGATAGTCTCGGCAGCACCTCGGCCATGGCTACCCGTTCTCCTAACCCAGGGATTCAACGCGGCAGAGCGTCCTGAATGGATGCAGCGGTTCTTTTGAGGCGACGCCGCCCACAAACGAAAAGCAGATGATCCGCCTCGCGTACTTGATCGCCGCCGGCATAGTCCTCATTGTTCCGCAGGTTTTGGAAACGCATGAGATCGTCGACGGTGCTGGCGTATCATTGATGGGCGCGAATCTATATGTGCTGGCGTGTCTTGTCCTCTTTTTGATTGGATACGAGATCGGATCCGTAAACCGTGGGCGCACACAGATAGCGGCGTTTAGGCGACGGTTCGGGGCAAAGCCCTCCGGACCCCGCTACATTAGCAGCGCATTCTTGGCCATCTTGCTGGTGTGGTCGATCTGTGGTGTCTATGTAGGCGTCCGACAGCTTACGTCATCTATCGGCATCCAGCGCTACCTGTTTCTCCTTGAGCAGGGCGGCTCCGCTATGGAACATGCGCGCGGGGATTCCATTGGAATGGCGGCTGCCTCCGGAGGTCTTCCGGGGTATATTAAGCTGTTGAATGCTAACTGCGTCACGAGTCTAGCGGTCGTGCTGATGATGCTTGGTGAAGGGAAACGGCTCAAGGGGGTTGTCGGTATAGCAATGTCGGTCATGATCGGTGCCTGTTTCGTGCTGCGGAACATCATCTATATTGAGCGTTTAACGCTAGTTATTCTCGTGCCGCTGGGATACCACATATGGCGCAACGGCGGAGGACGGGTCCGCAAACACGTCGCCGTGTGGGCCGGAATCGCGCTTGCACTCGCCGAGATCGAATCAATCCGGCGTGGGTACGGGTTCGGGGCTTTCGGGTTCTTCGCGCTATACGTACAGTCCGGGATGATCAACCTAAGTCTGATTCAGAACACCTTTGACGGCGCTCACTCATTCGGACTAATGACGATTTTGACACCAATCTATTACATCGCCAAAGCACTCGGCATTCCTTTCGATGTCGGCCTAACGTTTTCGTGGGTGTGGAACGCAGCACAGAACGCTTATGGGTATTTGTACCAGGATTTCGGAATATGGGGGCCCTTGACACTCGCTCCATTCGGGTTTCTTTGCGGCCATCTCGATCAGAGTGACGGGCCGGTTTTCAATCGATCAGTGGCTGGGTTGTTTCTGCGAAGGCTCAAGATTCTTGTGGCCTATGGATGTTTGTCGATGTTCGCCGTACCGGCATTCCATGGCCCTGAATTGTATTTTGTCGGATTGTGCGTATTTCTTTGCTCGTGGCTCGAGATTAGAAGACCGACTTTATGTTTCAGAGCTGCCGGTATCATCGGAAGAGGCCGCCCGACGAGAGAGCTACGCCACCGGAGCCAATTCCTCACCAGGTGAGAGGCGTGAAGACTACCGTTCATTTGATCTATCCACACGGGAGCAAGGCGTCATGTCCCGATGCAATCGGTCGCCATCTCGCAGCACGGCTAAGGAGTCGCTATGATGTTCGCCTCTATGACTGGCAGGCGTTCGGCAAGATTCAACCTGGCGGCAATGACGTACTTGTAGGCCACGCATGTCCGGTGTACTTCACAGTGTTCCGTCGGAGCTGTCGTGCGAAAGGATGGAAGCGGGTTCTGTTGCTGTCGCCGTACTGCCACGGAGACGATCACCAGCCTGCGTTCAATGAAGCTCTTGTTCGGCACTGCGACCTTTACCTGGCCATTACGGGTGGATACTGGTTTGCTGACATCGAGAAGTCCGGGTACAAGCACTGGTTGCCGAAGATGCGCCACCTAGACCTAGCGATCGACCGGGCCGAATTTCCTTCGATCAAGCGTAGCTTCAATCCCGTCGGTCGCCGCAGGATAGTGTATATCGGTAGTGATGCATGGTACAAGAACACGAGATACCTGGCCGCAATTGCGGAGTCGATGCCGGAGACAGAGTTCGGATGGATCGGTACAGATCGATCTGTTGGAAATATAGAGGGTCTTGGGCATCGATCGTTGACAACCGCTGAAGGACGCGCGCTTGTCTCTGGTTACGATATTCTGTTGACCGTGGGAAAGGCGGATGGAAACCCTGCGACGATCTTGGAGGCTATGGCTTGGGGGTTGATCCCGGTATGTACCCCACAGAGCGGCTATGTCGGATTTCAGAGCATCTTGAACGTACCCATCAATGACACTGCCGGTGCGGTACAGGTCCTCTGGTCACTGCTTGTGGAACCCGAAGCAAGGCTGAGGGAAATCCAAGAACAGAATTGGCGACTTTTGGACGAGTACTTCAATTGGGACAGGTTTGCAGCGCAGGTCGTGGCTGCGATAGAGTCTGAAGAGGCCCCCGCTTGCGTTCCGGTGAGCATTGGTCGACGACTCGAACTCCTCTTTGCGGAGATATTCAACCCGTTCTGGGCTAACCTCTTGGACCCACGTAAGATGAGGAAGCGTTTGCGTAAGATTCAGGTGGTGTGATCATGCGGATTGGCCTGAATCTATTGTATCTGATTCCTGGTGAGGTTGGCGGCGTCGAGACGTACGGGAAGGAGCTTGTTGCAGCCCTCCTCGAAGTAGATCAGGAAAACGAGTACGTACTGTTTCTTAATACCTCTGCGAGGAGCATCATTCCGGCGCATAGCCCCAACGCAAAACAAGTTATCGTTCCAATAGGTGGCCGGAACCGGTACCTCCGCTATGTTGTCGAACAGGTGTGGCTACCCCAACTTGCGTCGCGGTACAAGTTAGATGTACTTCATTCGTTGAGTTACGTTGGCCCTCTTTGGTGCTCATGTCCGACTCTGGTGACGATTCATGATGTCAATTGGTTGGCTGTTCCAGAGAGCATGCGCTTCGCCCGAAGGATGGGCTTGTCGATGATCTCATGTGCTAGCGCTAGGCTATCTACGAGGGTGGCAACCGTGTCGCGATTCTCCTCGGGGGAGATTTGCAGACGTTTGGGTGTGGCCCCTATAAGACTTGTCGTGATCCATTCAGGGGCAGGATCAGCGGTGGAGACCTCGAAGTCGGAAATTGCGGCAGTAAAGTCGCGCTATGGCATTCGAAATCCCTATGTGGCGGTGTTTGGCGGAGGCTACGAACACAAGAACATTCCGCGTCTGGTTGATGCGTTTGAGTCTGCCTTCGGCGACACCGCGTACGAACTCGTGCTCATAGGTGGCCTTACGCCCAAAACAGTTGCCCGAGTATCGCTGTCGTCTGCGGGAGGTCTGGCAGATAGGGTCGTCGCTCTCGGCCACATCCCGAAAGGACACGTCAGGGCTGTTCTTGCTGGCGCGGATCTCTTTGTCTTGCCCTCTCTATACGAGGGCTTCGGATTCCCCGTACTTGAGGCCCAGGGAGCAGGCGTTGCAGTTGTGTGCTCCCGTGCGGCGGCGTTACCAGAAGTCGCAGGAACAGGGGCGGCCTACTTCGACCCCGCCTCGACCTCGGATATGGCCTCAACGATGAAAGCAGTCGCCATGAATGTAGGACTGCGCTCCCGTTATCAAGCACAGGGAAAGGATAACGTGGCAAGGTTCTCGTGGCACACGGCGGCGAGAGAATACCTGGCGGTGTACCGTTCTCTCGCTGAACGACGCCGCTCTGTCTCGGGGAGAGTGACCAAAGCGCCGAAGCCTACTTCGATGGGCGTCGGGCAGAATGTGGAGTAAGTCATTGATAATCAGAGAAATCGCGCGCAACTGCTATCGCCGGGCAATTCGGGTCGCCCCAAGGTCAGCGGACTCCTATGCCACACATTTACCGATACTCTTCGGGCTTTCCGACATCCTGAGGCCAAGGAAGATTGTCGAGTGTGGAAGCGGCATGAATAGTACGGTTCAGTTCTTGGACCGCCAAGCCTTTCCTCTACTCGAGACACTAGTGTCGATTGAAACTGACTCGGAATGGCTTGACAAAGTCCGTGAACGCGTAAACGGCGACGGGCGAGTCCACTTCATTCTTGAGCCAGATGCAGCCAGGGCATTATCAGATACGCTCTTGCATGATGCTGATCTTGTGTTCATAGACGATTCGTACGCTGACAGACGAGTTGGGACGATAAGGGCAGTGTCACGTCTGTACGAAGGACCGGGTATCTTGGTTGTGCACGATTATGAGATTGCGATTATCAGAAGAGCGGCAAGAGAGATGCCGACTCGCTTCGCATTCAATGCCCTAAATCCCCAAACCGGCGTGCTATCACGTGGCAAAGTGATAGAAACGGCCAGGCTGACGAGGCTAAACGAGATCGTTAGGCGCTATCGGAACGAGTTGTCGCTGGAAGACAGCGCCGGTTGGCGGCGGGCGTTTGCGCGTGAGATGTAGAGGTCTGCGGTCACAGGAGGGTGCCACTCGACAGATCCGGCTATATCAACCGCAAACGCAGTGACTCTGCACGATCCGCCGCTGCTGTTCAGCGCGAACAACCACTTGATGTGCGACATCTCGCGCGCTTGTGGGGTAGCCGTCGCATTCGTGGCGCAGCGCGTGGTGGCTCGGGTCGGCAACGTTGCGGCATGAGGCCACTCCCCCTGGCTGCGGTTGTGCGATCCCTAGTATTTGACCGTAGGGCTCTTCACCTGGACGGGGGCGGCTCTTCTGTCAAACAGGACGGTTGATATGCCTTCGATCTGGCCGGCTCCGTTGTTATTCTCGAAGTACCCGGTCCCAGTCGCAGTTTCCTGCATATCGATGATGCTCACGCCGAACCCCTGGATGGAAGTATTGCGCTCGAGATCCACGGCCCGCTTGAGCGGTGAGGTCTTTGAGGCATTAACGACCGCGAGATTACTAAAAACAACGGCTTTGCTGTTCAATATTGAGATGCCCTGCGCGCCCGTCTCCCTCACGAGAATATTCGATAGACTGGAAAAGGCGCTCGGCCCGATGGCGACTCCGACGTCCGCCACGTCGTAAACCGTGAGATCAGCAAGAGACAGAATAAGGGAGTCATCGCCAGCATTTAGTCCCCTGCCGGCGACCTCGCCGAGCGTATGTACGTCATCGATTGTTATTCCTCGAATGTACACGCGTCTCGCCCGATTCACTTCGATTCCGTGTGGATTGCCGACCAGCACCCCTCGCGAACTGTACTCTACGCCTGTCCCCGTGCTGGAGATCGTGCCGGATTCAAGAGTCACATTATCGGGGACATAACCACCCGCGTATCTGTCGGAGTAAATCTGGACGCCCTGAACGGCTGTATTTCGGATGACGAAGCCGTGGACGACCACGTCCCGGCATCCGTCGCAAGAGATACCCTTACCGCCTATGTTTGTTAGTACCAGATTCGAGAACGTGCCATTTGAATATTGCGGAAATCCTGACAAGTTGTGAATCGCTAAGCCGTCATCGCCAGTCGAATCGACACGCAGGTTCGCTTCGACCGCGTTATTGACATTGTTGTTAAAGATCCCGTCGGCCCAACAGCCGGACACATAGATATTTGTGACGCGGAGAGTCGTAGTATTTTCAAACTGGAGACAGCCTCCAGGGCTATTGATAGAGTCGACGTCGAATAGGGTGACGTTCGAGCCACCAGACACCGTTATTGCCGAACCCGGCTTGCGACTTCTCGGTGCCGACTGATAGTCAAAGCGAAGACCAGATAGAGTGAAATTGGTCGGTTCTAAGAACACCCAGCCCATCTTCTCGGTGTTGGTGAAGACCACTCTCGTGCGCCCGGCCGAATAGACAGTCTTGTTGTCGAGTCCCCGGAAGACGGTTGGACCTCGTGAGTTGTCGTAGATGCAGGTTCTGCCAAGGAAGGCTACCGACGATGTGCCCCGCATGGCTGTGTCGATTTTGGCGTTGTCGATTGAAGCCCCGTCGCAAGTTATCTCTGCGACATTGGCAACTGAACTCGGGTCGGGTGCTGGTAGAGCCGCGCTATTCGCCGAACGAACAACACCGATCATGGCCGCGAGGGCAGTGTACAGTCGTCTCATGTTGAATCCAGTATATGTGATGCGATGCCTTCTGTCCCGCCACGGTGTCCGCTACGCACATTCATCGGGAGCGGTGCGACGCCTTTTCACACGGGATCGAACGTACAGCCCGGTTGAGAAGTCATGGGACTGGAATCATGTCAAAGGAATAGTCACCTGCGCTTAGTAGTCCATGACTTCGCCGGATACGCTTTTCCCGTGCAGTTGAGCCGGGAGCTGGCGGCGCGCGGGCACTGTGTGTTGCATCTCAGCGCGGGAGGCTTACCAGGCCCGAAAGGGAAGGTGCAGGCGGAGGCAGGCGACGGGCCGGGGCTGGCGGTCCGAACGGTGGGCCTGTCACAGCGCTTCCGCAAGTACTCACCTTGGCGGCGACTGGTAACCCAGCGACGATATGCGCGGGATGTTGAGGCGATATTGGAGCAGGAGAAGCCGGACGCAGTCCTGTCCGGCGATACGCCCGTCGACGTGCAGGCGCGACTGCTGCGCTTCTGTCGCCGCCGGGGCATCGGCTTCGCACACTGGGTGCAGGACGACTACAGCGCGGCGCTCGAGTTTCTGCTGCGGCGGAGAATTGGCGTCGCCGCTGGCTTGGCGGTTTCCCCATTTAGATGGCTAGACGGCTGGGTGGCGCGGAACAGCGACGCGGTGGTATCGATCTCACCCGGGTTCGTACCGCGATTACGCCATCTGGGTGCGCGCAGCGAATCGCTGAGCGTGATCGAAAACTGGGCGCCGCTTGAAGAGGTTCCGCTGATGCCCCAGCGCAACGCGTGGAGCGAATCGCTCGGGTTAGACGGCAAGCCGGTGTTTCTGTACGCCGGCAGCATGGGATTGAAGCACCGCCCGGACCGGATCTACAGTCTGGCCAAGGCGCTGGCTGGCGAGGCGCGCGTGGTCGTGGTTAGCGAAGGCGTGGGACGGCAGTATCTGGCGAGCCAGCCGGCGTTGGGGAACCTGACGCTGGTCGATTTCCAACCGTACGAGCGGCTGCCAGAGATCCTGGCGACCGCCGATGTGTTGGTGGCCACGCTTGAAGAGGACGCGGGCGCGTTCGCGGTGCCGTCCAAGGTGCTGACGTATTTGTGCGCGGGGCGGCCGGTGCTGTTGACAGCGCCTATCGAGAACCTGGCGGCGGAGACGGTGCGGCGAAGCGGCGGCGGCATCGTCGTGGGGCCGGACGATTCGAACGGGTGGATCGATGCCGCGCGCAAGTTGGCGGACGATGCAGAACTGCGGAACCGCCTGGGCGCGCGAGCACGGCAGTATGCCGAGGCCACTTTCGATATCGAGAAGATAGCCGACCGTTTCGAAGCCGTGCTGATCGGGGCGGCGGAACGGCGCTTCCACGACTCGCCGCAGGCATTGCGTGACAGCGCACCATCGGCCGTGGCGCCCCGCTAGCCGCGGCCTTCCAACTCGGAGAAAGACGAAAAT
>Ga0182030_10025610_pt1 | contig 10730 bp, 10 predicted proteins | sample 812S3MmetaG_FD_121299 | JGI IMG/M metagenome (GOLD analysis project Ga0182030, IMG submission 121299) | Permafrost microbial communities from Stordalen Mire, Sweden - 812S3M metaG (Illumina Assembly) | ecosystem: Environmental > Terrestrial > Soil > Wetlands > Permafrost | place: Sweden... | reverse complement strand
GGTTGGCAGAATTTCACAATCACCGCACAAGAGGGAAGCCAGAAGATCGGGACAGTATCGATTCGCGCGGAGCTCTCCACGGGGTGGGTCGCGCCGCAATAATGATGTCCGCCGCCGCGATGCACGCACCGCTGCTGGCGCATATAGTAGAGGTGATCATGTCGGAGAATCTATCAGGACTTTCACCCGCACGCCGGCAGTTGATGACCCGCGCGGCCGCACTCGGCGGCGTGTGGCTGGCAGCCAGGTCCGCGCAGGGAGCTTCCCCCGATGCGGCGGAAACTGTTTTGAACGTTCGTCAATTCGGCGCTAAAGGCGACGGCAAAAGCGACGACACCAAGGCCATTCAAAGCGCGATCGATGCCGCAAGTTCGCGTGGCGGTTCTGTGCACGTGCCGCCGGGCGTCTATCGCACCGGCGAATTGCAACTGCGTCCGCACGTTTCGATTACAGGCATTCCGGCCTGGGACTACGAACACGGCTTCGGCTCCGTAATCCGGCTTGCCGACGCACACGCCACCTGCCTGCTCAATATCACCGGGGCGTTCGGCGCGACCATCGATGGGCTGGCTCTCGACGGCGGCAAACTCGGCGCCGGCCTGCACGGTGTGTGGTTGAATAAGCCGGACTACGGCAAGCAGGAAGATACCTTCCGCATCGAACGCTGCCAGATCGCCAATTTCAGCGGCGACGGCGTGCGTCTCACGCGCGCCTGGTGTTTCTCCATCCGCCACTCGATGATCGCCTATAACGGCGGCGACGGTATTTCCCTGCGCGGATGGGACGGGTTCCTGCTCGACAACTGGCTTTCAGGAAATCAAGGCGCCGGCTTTGCCGCCCGCGAAGAGAACGCCTCATGCACGCTCACCGGCAATCGCATCGAATGGAATCGCGAAGGCGTTTTGATTATCGGCGGCGATGGATACAACATCACCGGAAACTTCTTCGATCGCGCCGGCACGTGCGGCTTGTCCGTGGTGGGCGGGCGGCAGATGACCATCACCGGCAACTTCGTCAAACGCAGCGGGAAAATTGCCGAGCCCGGGTCTCAGGATTCCTGCCAGATCCGCCTGGAACGTGTTCGTGGAATCACCTGCTGCGGCAACAACCTGCAGGTGGGCCGCGACGACGGCAACAAAGGCGTCTGGTCGCCATCGTATGGCATTGTTTACAAGGAGCTCCGCAACTGCGTTATCAGCAATAACGCGATGGACGAGGGCGCCATCCAGCAGCTCCTGCTCGATCTCGGCGGCCATACGGAAGGCGCGATCGTGAAGGACAATCCCGGCAGCCTCTCGCCGCACGCCGGTTGAGGCCCACGCTTACTTGTCCAGCCCGTAGTTATAAATACCGCAAGCCCGTTCGTCCGAGCGCGGCGCATCCTTCCCGGAGAATGCGGCCATTCTCCGCGGCGGCTTATCCCTGCGGCACAACGAGCAGCCCGTCTGGAAAGCATCGTCGGATTTGCGCCGCACCTTTCTGGGAATCGCGCACGGCGTGGAATCCGACCGCAACGGGAGCAGCACGTCCCGCCTGGCCGTCCTGATGAATGAGCTGTTCATTCAGTTGCTGGACATCTTCCGCGTGCAGAGAGTCCCTCTGGATCTTTCGCTCAGCAGTTCCCAGCGCACGGTCGAGCTCTTTCTCGCGGACCTTTCGGCCCACCCCGAACATGTAAGCGCGGATTGGTCAGTGGGGGACATGGCCCGGTCCTGCGGGCTGGGCGTCACTCAGTTCATCCATCATGTTCGCGCCCTGACAAACATGACGCTCATGCAGTACCTGAACCACGCCCGTCTCGATCTGGCGGCCCGCCTGCTGAGGGAGCGTCAGGACCGCAGCATCACGGAAGTATCGTTGCAATGCGGTTTTTCCACGGCGCAATACTTCGCCACACTGTTCAGCCATCGGTTCGGCTGCGCGCCGCGCGAGTTCCGAGCGTCAGCGTGACTTTGATTCTTGGTTCCTCCAGGTCGAGTACCCACTCTGTTTGTCCGCCGCGTGCGCGGCGCGATAATAAGAGTAGCTTCCGGGCAACCCTTGCGATGCCGATACCGCCTGAAAAATCGAATCTCCCCTCGCCAGACACGGAGTGGCCCTCCCCGCGGCTCCGATGGGTGCTCTTGGGAACATTTCTGGCCCTCCTGGTGCTGATCTTCGTCTCCGGAGCGGCCGCTACCCGCACGCTCCGCGAAATGCACGGGCAGGAGCAGGATGCCCGCCGAGCCTTGGCCGAGCGCTCGCAAACGCTCTCCAAACTTTATGTTTCCATCGAAATCTATAACCAGGATATCGGGCGCTACCTCGGCTATCCGCCCGAGAAGGCCGATCCCGGCGTCCGCCAGCAGTTGGATCGTCTCACCGCCGAGATCGAAACCCAATTGAACGGCTATCCCGGCGATCGCAAACCGGAGGAAGCCCGTCTTCTCAAGTCCTTCCAAACGTTATACCGCCGCCATCTGGCGCTCTATGAATCCGCACTCGACGCCCCTGTCCCACCGCAGGCCCGCGGCGAAATCCTCACCATGCGTGCGGAGCTTGTCGACGGCTCGGGCCAACTCAACAACTGGAACGGCCAGCAAATCCATTCCAGCGACGAAACTCTTCTGGCGCAGTTTTCCCGCCTGCAGGCGAGTCTCACCGGTTCGCTCTCCATCGCCCTCGGCGCCGGATTACTGCTCGCGATCGCCAGCATGGCGTACATCCTGCGGCTCGATCGGCAGACTCGCAACCGCTATCGCGAACTGGCGCAAAGCCGCCACGAACTGGAGCGGCTTTCCTCCCGGCTGGTGGACGCCCAGGAAGAGGAGCGCCGTTCGATTTCGCGCGAGCTGCACGACGAAGTCGGCCAGTCGCTCGGCGCCCTGCTCGTGGATCTCGGCCGCCTGTCCACCAATCTGCCCGCCGACAGCTCCGAAATTCGCGAGCGCATCGATCGTATGAAGTCTCTCGCCGAGCGGACCGTCGGCACCGTGCGCGACATTGCGCTGCTGCTACGCCCCTCCATGCTCGACGATCTGGGCCTGGTCGCCGCGCTCGAATGGCAGGGGCGGGAAGTGTCGCGCCGCAGCCAGATGGAGGTCGCGGTGGAATCGGCAAACGTGTCCGACGATCTGCCCGACGAGTATAAGATCTGCGTCTACCGGCTGGTGCAGGAGGCGCTCAACAACGCCGTGCGCCACTCACGGGCGCGCAACGCCAAAGTGCGCGTGGCCGGCACCGCCAGCGGGATCGAGATCGAAGTGAACGACGATGGACAAGGCTTCGATCCGCAGCGCGCCCGCGGCCTGGGGATTCTAGGCATGGAAGAGCGCGTCAAACGCCTCGGCGGCTCGCTGGAAGTGAAATCTGCCTCCGGCCGCGGTACCGTCGTGAAGGCCGAACTTCCCCTTCCGGTCACCGCCGGGAATTCCATATGAGACAAACCCGCGTGCTGCTGGCCGACGATCATACTTTGATCCGCGCCGGCCTCCGTCTGGTCATCGACCGGGAGCCCGAATTCACCGTAGTCGGAGAAGCGTCCGACGGACGGCAGGCGGTGGCGCTGGCCGAGTCGCTGAAGCCCGATATCGTGGTGATGGACGTCGGCATGCCCGGGCTGAACGGCATCGAAGCCTGCCGCCAGGTTCGCGAAAAGCTGCCCGATACCCAGGTAGTGATGCTCAGCATGCATTCCGACGAAGGATACGTGCTGCGCGCGTTGAAGGCCGGCGCCCGCGCCTACCTCCTCAAGGATTCCGCCGAGGCCGACCTGGGCCGCGCCATCCGTGCGGCATCGGAAGGAAAGTCGTTTTTCAGCCCGGCGGTGGGCAAGGTGCTGCTCGAAGATTACATGCGCACTTTACAGCGCACCGGAGCCGAGGATTCCTACGAACTGCTCTCCCCGCGCGAGCGCGAAATCCTGCAACTCGTCGCCGAGGGCAAATCGAGCAAAGAGATCGCCGGCCTGCTCAATCTGAGCGTCCACACCGTCGAGACCCATCGCGCCAGAGTGATGCAAAAGCTGAACTTACGCGGCATTCCGGAGCTCACTCTGTATGCCGTTCGCAAGGGGATCGTTTCCTGACCTGCGGTACACTGAAAGACAAGCAGATCTAAGTCATGAAAGCGCTATTTTCCATTGCCGTTCTTTGTGCGTCCTTCGGTTGGGCGCAGTCCGCACCGCCCGCTTCCGGCGACAAGCCCGATGCCGTGATCGCCACCTTCGAAGATGGATCCAAGATGACCGCGGGCGAGTTCCAAGCCCTCGTTCCTCTGCTGTCGGAGACTTACCGTCCGACGGCAGAACAGAACCCCGAGAAGTTTCTTCATCTGCTTGGCGTGATCAAAAAGGCCGCGGCCGCTGCCAAGAGTCAAAGTATGGCGGAGCAGGCTAAATATAAATCAGGCCTCGATTTCGCCGTGATGGAAGCCCTGGCGCGATTTTATGTACGGGAGTCCACCGCAGGCATCACGGTAACGCCCGAAGAGATCGAGAAGTTTTACAGCGACCACAAAGAGCCCTTCCGGCGCATCAAAGTGAGCGGCCTCAAAGTGGCGTTCGGCGCCCCGACTTCTCCCGCGGATGGCAACTCGTCAACCGTGAACGCCAGCCGTATTCCCAAGAAAGTGCTGACCGAACAGGAAGCCAAAGCCAAAGCCGAAAAATTGGTGGCCCAACTCCGTGCCGGCGCCGATTTCGCCAAGCTCGTACAGACGGAATCCGACGACGAGGCCAGCAAAGCCAAAGGCGGCGATCTCGGCGTCTGGAAAATGACCGACAATGTGCCCGACGTTTTACGCGGCGCCGTGATGGGACTGAAGGAAGGCGAAGTCAGCGATCCGATCCCGCAGCCCGGCGGGTTCTACATCGTGCATGCCGACGCGGTGACCTACGCTCCCCTCGCCGAAGTGAAGGACGCCCTGTTTGACCAACTGAAGCAGGAAAAAGCCAGCCAGTGGCTGCAGAATCTCGACAAGAGCACCAAGGTGGAGTTCCCCAAGAACGATCAGGCTCCGCCCCCATCGGACCCAAAGAAGTAGTGGGACATGCTTTAGAGGGACTTGCAAAATCTCCGGAAACCGCTTGCTTGCGCGCGCGGCTCATTAATCCCGTCTTGAAACAGCAGCCCTTACCGAGCCGCGACCGCGAGGGAGCGGTGCCTTTCGCCCGATTCAGCCGAATCTTGCAAGTCCCTCTTTAGCTTGTCCAACTGTGTAGTTACTGCACCTGCACATGAATGCGGATAGCTTCGCCCGTGGGCATTATCCGCAGGTAGTAAAAGCCTCCGGCCGGCTCCTTGCCGGCGGTCAGCGTGAGAACCGCCTTCTCGCCGTGGCCGACTTCGCTACGATCCAGCTTCGCTTCGATCCCCGGTAGCGGGTATCCGTATTCGAGCTTGATGGGGCCGGAAGAGCCGTTGGCGATAGTGATCTTCTCCGTGCCGCCGGCGGAAAGTTTGATCTGCTCCCTATCCACCTGCACCTTCCCGAGAGCAAAACTGGGGTCTTTGGGGAGTTCCTTGGCTATCGGCGCCGCGTCTGGGCTAGCGGCCGCCGCGTCCAACGACGATTGAATCTTACTGCGCAATCCGCTGGGATTCGCAATCTTGTTCGGATCTTCGTAAAGGTACCAGTTGCCGTCCACGAGCCTCCAGAACGTCGGGACGCTCACCGTCATATTGCCGGGAGGGAATCCCGCAACCACTACCGGTTCGGTGCACCGTGTGAATACTTTGGCGTGGGTGAAGGCGTCGGAGAATTCGACTTTCTGCACTTCGAAGCTGCGGACATCCGGCTTTGAGCCCGCATAATAGTAATCCTTGGTGTCTTCGGCAATATAGGCTTCCGCCTGGCGATACTGGTGTTTCACCAGCAGCGCGTAGAACTCGTGGACGCGGGTAAACACGGTCTGCTCCAGTCCAGCCGGAGGTTTTTCGGCGGGCGGAGCCTCCGTCTGGGCAAAGGCCACCGCTCCCAGAATGGCGAATAAGGCAATTCGATGCATTTCCTTCATTATAAGTTTACTGACGTAATGCGCGCCTCGAGGTAAGGGCCTCGGCATACAGCCATTTCCGTATTCCGCCGATATGTGGAATCAGCAGGGTCCGATGATCTCGATTCAACAGAATCTTACGGAATTGGAAAAGACCCATCAGCTGCGGCAAACCGCACTGGAGTGTTATCTCGCCGCCATCGGCAATATGGCCCAGTATGCCGTAGATCTCGAACCTGCGATCACAGGTCCGCACCGCCAATACCTGTCGAATCTCGCCGCCGAGCTTGCTGCCGAGTCTCCCGAGGCGCTGTCCGAAAGCCGCGCCACCCTGCGAGGATTGCTGCGGGACTACCGCGATCGGGCGGCGCGGTATTTGGGCGACTTGCGCAATCAACTCAGTTCCACGGCCCAGGCGCTGCGGGAAATGGTGGAAGGGCTGTCACAATGCGATGCCGATCATCATGAGAAACTGCGTGACGCCCTGGTGCGGCTTCGGGTAGTAGCGAACTCCCCCGAAGGTGGTCCGGTACGCGCTGTGGTGGGAGCTGCCGCCGATGCCATCGAGCAAAGCCTGGAACAAATGCGGAAGCAGCATAAGTTCGTGGTTTCCCAGCTCCAAACCGAAATGCACCTGCTCCACACCCGGATCGACACTTTGGAAGCCGCGGCTGCCACCGATGAAGCCAGCAAGTTGTCCAACCGCCGCTTCCTGGCCGAATACCTGGGAGCGACGCCGGCGGAAGGAGCATGTTTCCTGGTCCTCAAAATGAGTGGGCTGGCGGAGGCGAGGGCCCGTTTCGGTCCCGCGATCGCCGACGAGGTAGTGAACACCTTCTGCCGCCGCCTGCGCAATACGGTTCCGAAAGATGCCGTGGTCGGGCGCTGGAGCGAGCAGGATTTCCTGGCGATTGTTCCCGCGGCGGCCAAACCGGCCGACGGCAACCTCATCAAGAGATTTGCGGAGCACCTCTCTATGCCGTACGCCTGCATGATCGCCGGAAAGGTGGTGCGTGTCCCTATTGCGGTAACGGCCGAATGCCTGGCTTTTCCTCCGGGAACCTCCGCCGGCCAGATGCAGGCCCGGCTGGCCGAGGCCTTCCAGTAGGTTGCACGAGTGAGATAATCCGAAAAGGATCACGGTGTCACTCTTCGTCAATGCTTTTTTCGAGGAACGGTTGCAGGATTTCTTCAATCTCGCCGCGCGGGTGGAAAAAGCATTCGGCGCAGCCGGCATCGAATACCGGGTTGTGGGCGGGTTGGCGGCGTATCTTTATGTGGAAGAAGCGGAGGCAGATGCCGGGCGCCTGACCAAAGACATCGATATCCTGGTTCGCCGCGAAGATCTGCCCAAAATCGCGGAAACGGGCGAGCCCTTCGGGTTGGAATACCGGCACGCAGCCGGCGTTGACATGCTCGTGCAAAAGGGAGCGCCATCGGCCCGCCGCGCGGTGCACATGATATTCGAGGGCGCTGCTCTCCACTCCGGCCGGACGCTCCAAGGAATCCCGGTTGTTCCGCTAGCGGATCTGGTGAAGATGAAGCTTACCAGCTTTCGGATCAAGGACGAGATGCACCTCAAGGATCTGGACGAACAGAAGCTCATCACGCCCGACATAGAATCCGGACTGACGCCGCTCCTCCGTGAACGGTTGGCCCACGTCCGGGCCCGTGAGTGAAGCCTGGAAATCGACGAAGACATGATTGGCCACGGATGAACACCGATAAGACAGGGCTTGGTTATCGGTGTTCATCGGTGTTCGTCTGCGGCTAAATTGATTTTGCGGAAGCAGGGGTCAGCCCCGCAGTTCCCCGTCCGCGATCAGCCCTTCCAGCGCGGCGATATCCCGATAGTACGGCCGATCGCCCTCTAGCGGCGCCGAGACCCGTCGAATGCGCTCCCGCATCTCTTCAATCTTGGGGCTCGATTTCAGTGGCGCCAGCAGATCCAAAGCCCGCTCCGCAGTCAGAGTCTCGATCGCCATCACCGCCCGCGTATTTCTCACCACGCGCTGCAGTTTGACCGCCGAGGTCATCCCCATGCTGACGAAATCCTCTTTATTGCCGCTAGTGGTGATGGAACCGGTGGACGCGGGGTACGCCAGCACGCGATTCTCCGCCACCAGGCTCGCGGCCGATACCTGCGCCATCATCAGCCCCGATTCCAGCCCCGGGTTTCCCGCCAGGAACGGAGGCAATTGCTCGTTGAGCGCGGGATTGACAAGCCGGTCCACGCGCCTTTCCGAGAGCCCCGAGAGAGCGCACAGCGCCACTGCCAGAAAATCGAGCTGAAACGCCAGCGGCTCGCCATGAAAATTGCCGCCCGACAGAATCTCGCCGTCGAATACCAGCGGATTGTCGGTCGCCGAGTTCAGCTCGATCGCGAACACCGCGGCAGCCGTCGCCACCGTGTCGCGCACTGCTCCATGCACCTGCGGCGCGCAGCGCAGCGAATACGCGTCCTGCACGCGCCGGCAAGCGATATGCGATTGGCGGATTTCGCTTCCCTCCAGTAAACCGCGCAAGCGCGCCGCGCTTTCCATCTGGCCGGCGTGCGGGCGCGCGGCGTGAATCCGTTCGTCGAAAGCCCGCGGCGTACCGCGCAGCGCGTCGAGCGTCATGGCGCAGATCACGTCGGCCGTTTCGGTCAGCACCTGCGAGGCATCCACTTCCAGGCAGCCGATCGCCAGCATCGCCTGCGTGCCGTTGATCAGGCTGATGCCTTCCTTGGCCGCCAGCGTCAGCGGCTCGATGCCGGCGCGCCGCAGGGCATCGGCGCCGGGCATGACTGCCCCTTCGAATTCGGCCTCGCCTTCGCCGATCAGCACCATCGCCATATGGGCCAGCGGCGCCAGGTCTCCCGATGCGCCCACGCTCCCTTGCGAGGGAACAACGGGGGTGACTCCGCGATCGATCAGCGCACAGATGCGTTCCGCCACCAGCGGCCGGATTCCCGAAAAGCCCTTCGCCAGCACGTTAGCGCGAATCAGCATCATCGCCCGCACCACTTCACGAGTCAGCGGATCGCCCACACCGGCGCAATGCGAGCGGATCACGTTACGCTGCAGGAGTTCGAGATCGCCGGCCGGGATTCGCACGTCCGCCAGCAGTCCCACCCCGGTATTCACGGCGTAGATCGGCGCGTCGCCCACCGCCAGCCGTTCCACCAGGGCGCGCGAGGCGTTCATGTGGTCGTATGCCGCCGGTGTGAGTCTCACTTCTGCAGTGCGGGCACGGGCGATCGAGCAGGTGTCGGCGATGGTGAGACTGTTGCCGTCGAGTGAGAGGTTCACGGTCTCAATGGCGCTTCTGCCGGGCGCTGATCAACTCCTCGATATTGACCAGTTCCGTCGGATAGTCGCCGGTGTAGCAGGCGTAGCAGTAGTCGTGGTTCTGTTCGTCGCCCACCGCCTTGCGCAGTGAAGGCAGGGATAGATATCCCAAAGAGTCGGCTTCCACGAACCGCCGGATCTCTTCCACTGTGTGGTTGGAAGCGATCAGTTCGCCGCTGGTGGGTGTGTCCACTCCGTAAAAGCACGGCGAAACGGTCGGCGGGCAGGAGATGCGGAGGTGAACTTCGCGCGCGCCGGCCTGCCGCACCATGCGCACGATTTTCCGGCTGGTGGTGCCGCGCACGATGGAATCGTCCACCAGCACCACGCGCTTGCCTTGCAGCAGAAACGGCACCGGATTGAGTTTCAGCTTCACACCGAAATCGCGGATGGCCTGCGAAGGCTCGATAAACGTGCGCCCCACGTAGTGATTGCGAATCAGCGCCTGGCGGTACGGCAGTCCGCTCTCGGCGGAGTATCCGATGGCCGCCGGTACGCCGGAATCCGGCACCGGTACCACCAGATCCGCGTCGGCAGGACATTCGCGCGCCAGCAGCATGCCCAGATTCTCGCGCGATTCCTCCACCGGCCGCCCGAAAACCAGCGAGTCGGGCCGCGCAAAATAGACGTGCTCGAAAACGCATTGCGAGAGCGGCTTTTTGGGCGCCCAAAACTCGCGCGTAATGCCTTCCGGCCCCACACTCACCATTTCGCCCGGTTTCACATCGTGCAGGTACACCGCGCCGATCAGGTCGAACGCGCAAGTTTCCGACGCGAACACGTAGCATTTGCGCCCGCCCGAAAAATCCATTTCGCCCACCGCGAGCGGCCGGAATCCATGCGGATCGCGCGCCACAATAATGCGATCCTGCGCCAGGAACACCAGCGAAAACGCGCCTTCCAGTTGCAGCAGCGCGTCGCGCAGAGCCGCCGTGAGTGTGCGCTCGGAAGAATGCGCCACCAGGTGGAGAATTACCTCGGTATCGCTCGATGCCTGGAAAATCGCCCCCTGCCGCCCCAGTTCGGCCCGCAATTCGCCGGCGTTGGTGATGTTGCCGTTGTGCGCCACCGCCACCCGGCCCTTATTGCAGACCACCGAAAACGGCTGCGCATTGAGCAGCACCGTATCGCCGGCCGTGGAGTAGCGCGTGTGACCGATGGCCAGTTCGCCGGGCAAGCTCGCCAGCACTGGCTTGGTGAAAATATCGGCCACGTGTCCCATCGACTTATGGCCGTGAATCTCGCCGCCGCCGTACGTGCAGATGCCCGCGCTTTCCTGCCCGCGATGCTGCTGCGCGTACAATCCCAGGTAAGCCAGATTGGATGCTTCCGGGTGGCCGTAGATGGCCACAACTCCGCATTCGTCGTGGAATTTATCGGGCTTCAATTCATCGAACATACGATTCGAAAGCCTGCGTGTACGC
>Ga0182030_10025609_pt1 | contig 10730 bp, 7 predicted proteins | sample 812S3MmetaG_FD_121299 | JGI IMG/M metagenome (GOLD analysis project Ga0182030, IMG submission 121299) | Permafrost microbial communities from Stordalen Mire, Sweden - 812S3M metaG (Illumina Assembly) | ecosystem: Environmental > Terrestrial > Soil > Wetlands > Permafrost | place: Sweden... | reverse complement strand
TTGGTGCTTGGCATACAACTGGTCGATCCCCAACGCTTTGGCGGCGCGCGGCAGGTGGTACAAAGGCGTGTTTCCCTCGCGCAGCGTCACCGCATTGCCAAAACTGTCCAGAATCGGCAACAGCTCACGAAATCGCCACACTCCTGAGTGATCCAGCAACTCCGAAGACGCGCGGCGCTCACGCCATAGCCACCTGAGCGCTCCTGCATTGGGACGATCTGTTCCGCCCACCGTACTCCAACCCGGATACTCAACCTCAAACAGGTCGTGACAATCGGCGCATCGAAAGATCGATCCAGCCTGATCTCCGCGAATCCGAACGCCGCAACCAAAACAGCGCAACTGATGCAAATTGTCGTTCATGCTAAGTGTTAGCCTACCAGCACGCCCTCGCTCGGGCGACCGATCGCAGGGAGTGAAGGGCCATGACCGGCAGGAATCAAAAAGCGAAGTCGACACTGCAAATGCAGTCATCCTCTTCAACCCGCAGCCGCCAGCTGGTTCTACCTCTGCGTGTACTGACGGGCCTATGCGGCACGCTGTTGGCCTTTTCCGGCATCGCAATCTCTCAGCATCCTCTCAGAATTGCCGCCGCTGCCGATCTGCAACCGGTTCTACCACCCATCCTGGCCCAGTTCACTCGCGACACCGGCATCCATGCCGAAGCCACCTACCAGGCTTCCGCCGCCCTCACCACCCAGATCCAGAATGGCGCCCCTTTCGACGTATTCCTGTCTGCCGACTTGAGCTATCCCCAACGCCTTATCGACGCCGGCCTTGCCGATATCCACGGCCTGCCTAACATCGCCGGCTCCTCCACCCCTCTCACCTACGGCAAAGGAACCCTCGTCCTCTGGACCCGTATGGATGGTAAGTTCGCCAATCCCTCTCTGGATACCCTGAAAAATCCCGGCCTGCTGCGCCTGGCCATCGCCAACCCCGACCGTGCTCCCTACGGCAAAGCCGCCGTCGCCGCCATCGCCAGCCTTAAACTCACCGAAACGCTCAAACCCAAATTCGTGACCGGAGAAAACATCGCCCAGACCGCCCAGTTCGCCGAATCCGGTAATGCGGATGCAGGCCTCATTTCCCTCACCTCCGCCAAGACCGCGCATCTCTCTGAAATCGGCGGCTATTTCGTCATCCCCCGCGATCTCTACCCAACCATTGAGCAAGGGGCCGTCATCGTCAGCAAGACGTTTCAGCGCCAGAGTGCGCAGAAGTTTCTCGAATACCTTCTCTCCGCTCCCATCCAGCAACAGCTCGCCAACAGCGGCCTCACGCCCGCGAAATAACACACAAATTAGCACGTAATGGACTGGCAGGCAATGGACTGGCAAGCACTTGCTCTTACTCTCAAACTGGCCGCACTCACCACCGCCATCCTGCTTTGCATCACCGTTCCGCTTGCCGCCTGGCTCACGCTTGGCCGTTCCCGCCTGCGTGTCCTCATCGAAGCCCTCTCCGGCCTTCCCCTGGTTCTACCACCCACGGTGCTCGGCTTCTACCTGCTCGTCCTGCTCGGACCGCGCACCAGCTTTGGCCGCCTCCTGACTTCCCTCCTAGGCCATCCTCTGGCATTCTCCTTCGCCGGTCTGGCCGTCGGTTCGGTGATTTACAGCTTCCCATTCGCTCTCCAGCCCATCGTGGCAGGATTCGCGGCTGTCGACCCGGCACTGATGGACGCGGCCCGCCTGCTCGGCGCACAAACCCCACGCCTGTTGCGAACCATCCTCATCCCGCTCGCCGCACGCTCCCTGATGACCGCTGCTATTCTCAGCTTCCTCCACACCCTCGGGGAATTCGGCGTCGTCCTCATGCTCGGCGGAGATATCCCCGGATCCACGCGCACCCTCTCCATCGTCCTCTTCAACCAGGTCGAAGCGTTCGACTATCCCTCCGCCAACCGCACAGCGATCCTCTTGCTCATCTTCTGCGTCATCGCCCTGACCGCGGTCTACGCGCGTCCCTCCCGGCTGGTCAGTCGCTTGGTCGATGAAAAACGTGAGGCACGGCGTGCTTGAACTGAAACTCAAAGCACACCGCGGCGGTTTTCACCTGGATGTCGACTGCCGCTTCGCCGCTCCCTGGACCATCCTCTTCGGTCCCTCCGGCGCTGGAAAAAGCACACTCCTGCGCCTCATCGCCGGCCTCGAAAATCCAGACCTTGGCATCATCACAGCCAACGGCCGAACTTTAACTGACACCGCTTCCAGGGTTCAACTAAGCCCCGGCCCCAACAGCAACCAGCGCTCCATCGGCATGGTGACCCAGCGTTCCGCCCTTTTCCCGCACATGTCCGTAGCCCGCAACATCTCATTCGGCATCCCACAAATGCCGAGCGAAGAGCGCCGAAACCAAACCAAGAAAATGCTGGCACTCGTCGGCGCCTCTCACCTTGTCGATAGGCGTACCCGCGACCTCTCCGGCGGCGAAGCCCAGCGCGTTTCCCTGGCTCGCGCCCTCGCGCCGCACCCTCGTCTCCTCCTGCTCGATGAGCCACTCTCCGCCCTCGACGCTGCCGCCCGCGACGAAGTTCTCTCTCGCCTGCAATCATGGCTCGTCGAGCGCCACATCCAAACCCTCCTTGTCACCCACGACGCCGCCGATGCGCTCGCCACCGAAGCCGAAGTGGCCCTCATGCAAGAGGGCAAACTAACCGCCATAGGCCCCGCCCGCCTTGTCCTCGCCGCTGAGCGCCAACGCCTCCAGCAGCGCTTGGCCTCCAGCAGTTCAGAACCCCAGTAGCACCGGCTCCATTTCCAGCAGCACGCCGAGCGCCCCCACTCGCCCCACAATCAAATCCCGCAGCACCAGAATCTCCGCCGCCGTCGCTCCGCCCAGGTTCACCAGGGCCAGCGTGTGTCGAGAAGAAATCCCCACCCTGCCCAACCGAAATCCTTTCACAAACCCCGCCTTTTCAATCAGCCACGCCGCAGGCAGCTTCACCTTCCCGTCCCCCGCTCGATACAGCGGCGGCCGCTCACCAACCCGCGCCGTAATCTCCCCAAGCTGCAACTCATCCACCACAGGATTCTTGAAGAAACTGCCTGCACTCCGGCAGTCGACATCCCCCTCCACCAGCAGCATTCCCTTCGATCGCCGGATGCGCCGAACCGCCGCCACAACCGTCGCCAAATCCGGTTCCGCACCTCCGCCAAATTCCTTTTGCAAATCTCCATAGGCTAGGTTTGCCTCGCCCCCAGGACGTAATCGGAAATCCACCCTCGTCACCAGGTATCTCTCACGCGCGGTCGAATTAAACAGACTCGCGCGATACGAAAACTGGCACTCTTCCCGGCCCATTTCGAGAAACTCCAGCGACCCCCGATCCAGAACACGCACCCGTTCAATCGTCTCGGCGACTTCCTGCCCATAAGCCCCAACATTTTGAACCGGCGTCCCCCCCACGGTACCGGGAATCCCCGCCAGGCACTCCACCCCGGCGCATCCCTCATTGACCGCCCGCTGCACAAAACCATCCCAGTCTTCTCCCGCCGCCACTTGAAACAAACCATCGTCCTTTGCGGCTTGAGCCATTCCCTTCAACCCCACCCGCAACACCAGCCCGTTGAATCCAGCATCCGCAACCAGCAAATTGCTTCCCCCGCCCAGCACAAACAAGGGCATCGAGCGCTCCCTCGCCCACCGCACTGCCAGTTCGACTTCTTCTTCTCTCGTCGCCTCCGCATAAAACTTTGCAACTCCGCCTATTCCCAGCGTCGTCATCGGCGCAAGCAGCACATTCGAACGAATCTCGGGCAAGGAAGGCATCATCCGTCAGCCTACAACACATCGCTTAAAACAATGCCAATCTCAGCCGGCATGCGGCACAACTGACCATGTCCACAAACAAACACCTTCGCAGGCTCAAAAACTCGAATAGCACGAAAGTCACATGCCTCACCACTTACGAGCACTATGCAGCCACCCTGCAAATCATGCCTCATAAAACCACCTTCTGAACAAAAAGCACACTATCGCTTCTCGCTTCCAAGTAAACAGAGTTATCCATGCGAGGCAGACCAGGTCGCAGTAAGGCATCATGAGTCACGGCCAAGCTTTCAAGGAATGGTGTGTACATGAAATCTCGCTCTCCAATCCGCTCTGCAACCCTTGTAATCCTGCTTGCGCTGATAGGGTCCCGTTTGTCAGCGGGGCAGCGGCAGTTATTCCATGAATATGGCTCTTCTGACGGGCTGAGTAACTTGAATGTTAAGTGCCTCTTGCAGGATCACACCGGATTCCTCTGGGTAGGCACAGACAACGGATTGTTTCGCTACGACGGAAGCGCCTTTAAGGGCTTCGGCCACGCGGACGGTTTGCCCAACACGGAAATATTGAGTCTCGCCGAAGCACCCAATGGCGTCCTCTGGGTAGGAACCAACAGCGGTGTCGCCCAGATCGCGGGCGAACACTTCGTGCCCGTGGCAGGAAACGAGAGCTTTGCCACACGCAGCATCGCTTTTGACTCCACCGGCGACGTCTATCTTCAACAGGATGGCGGACTCGTCCGGGGCGTTCCCACCGACCAGGGCTATCTGAGCTTCAGCAAGGTCGTGACCGGCGCCGTGAGTGGCCTCTTTATCAACGGTGCGGAAGTTGTCTTCGCCGTGGACGGCGCCCTCTGGGCCTTCAAAGGGGACAACGCGCTTCCCCTCGAGAACTCCGGCGAACTTCCCCGCGACGAATGGGGTTCAATCGCCGACGATACCCTGGGCAACCGATGGATTCGCAGCCGTACTCGTCTCTTTGAACTCCCTCGCGGACAAAATCATTTCATTGACCGATCCGCTGGAATTCCACGCGCCACTGAAGCTCACCTCTATGTCGATCGCCACGGAAGCGTTTTCGTCTCCACCGTGTCCGGCATCATCGTCCTCGCAGGCAACCGAAGAACCACCATCGACGCCCGTCATGGACTCCCTGCAGACCCATCCGGTCCCATGTTGATCGACCGCGAAGAGCTGCTCTGGATCGGCACCGACGGCGGTGGTCTTGTCCGGCGCCTCGGCCACGGCGAGTGGTCTGCATGGAAGAAAGAAGACGGCCTCCTGCGCAACAGCGTCTGGGCGATCGATCGGGCCCGCAATGGCAACGTATGGATCGGCACCAACGGCGGCCTCAACATCCTCAGTCCCTCCGGTCATTTGATACGCACTTGGGCCAATAGCAATGGCCTTCCCGGAGATCGAGTTCTTTCTCTTCTTAAAGGCCCCGGCGGCGACTTTTACGTCGGAACAGATACCAACGCGATTAGTCACTTCAGCGAAAAAGGCGAGCTTCTGCATTCCTATTCATCCAGTTCAGGCTTCCGCGCGGATCGTGTGAGTGCCATGGCCCTCGATCAAGCGGGACGACTCTGGGCCATCGGAATCGGGGGCTGCTTCCGAACAAAACTACCTTTGAACCAGGGCACCCTGACCTTTGATCGCATGGATATTCCGGGCATTCCCTCAAACGCATATTTCAGAGACATTTTGCTGGACGATGCCGGTATCGTCTGGATCGCTTCCTCGCGCGGTTTGGCGCGCTTCGACGGAAAAAATTGGAGAACCTTGACGCTTCGCGACGGATTGGAGTCGCTCGATCTGGGTGTTGTTGCCCAATCCCAAGGATCCATCTGGATCGCCTATCGCGACGCCCTTGGCATGACTCGCCTGCAGGGTGCTGAACTGACCCCAACTCACATTACCGTGCAAACCGGTCTGCATTCTAATCAGATTTATGCCATCGCGTCGGATCACAAGGGTCGACTCTGGATAAGCACAGACGCAGGCGTCGATGTCCTTGAAAATGCACACTGGAAACACTTCGGCAGCGAAGACGGACTGATCTGGAATGACACTGATTCTCTCGCCTTGAATATTGACTCCGAGGACAGCGTTTGGATCGGCACATCTGCCGGGTTATCAAAATTCGCCCAGCCAGAATTCGCGCTGCCTGATCAGTCGCCTCCTATCGTCCTCACTTCCATCACTGGCACCTCACGCAAATGGCTGGCGACTGATGACCCGGCGCTCCCCTATTCGCAACGCTCACTGTCTATCCAATACGCAGCACTGAGTTATGAGTCCGCATCCACCGTGCGCTTCCGCTATCGACTCGTCGGATTCGACGATAAATGGACGGAAACCAATGAACGCAACGTGCGATTCGCCGCACTGCCCCCGGGCCACTACGTCTTTGAGATAACTGCGGCGGGTCCAAACGGCTTGTGGAGCCGGCAACCCGCCCGCTTCCTCTTTTCCATCCGGGCCCCTTGGTGGCTGTCCTGGTGGTTCACCGGCACTTCCTTCATGCTGACTCTTCTCATTGGGTTCGCAGTTGTTCAGCTCCGCATCCGAGTCCTGGAAAAACAGAAAAAAGGACTCGAAAAACAAGTAGCCGATCGAACTGCCGAACTCGTCACAAGTCATCAGCAACTGGAAGAAATCGCCTACTACGACGTCTTGACGAATACGCCAAATCGTCGCATGTTCGTTGGTGAATTAAGGAATCGGCTGGCAGACGGCCATCATTCCAGCCCTTTCACTCTCCTCCTCATCGACCTCGACTTCTTCAAACAGGTCAACGACCGATTTGGACATGACGCAGGAGACGCCGTTCTTATCGAAACTGCCTCTCGTCTGAAAAGCGAAGTCCGCGATTCAGATTGCGTAGCGCGTCTGGGCGGAGATGAGTTCGCCATCCTCCTCTTTACTCCTCTCGATGCCGCTGCCGTGGAAGCAGTCTGCCATCGCATCCTCAAGAGCCTGGCTGTTCCCATTCGCCATAAGCACCTGAAGTTGCAAATCGGCTGCAGTATCGGCATCGCCCGGTTCCCCTTGGATGGCCCAACGCAGGAAGCCCTCTACAAGTCCGCGGATACAGCCCTCTATGAAGCCAAGCAAAATGGACGCAACACCTTCTGCTGGCATAAACTCCAGGACCGTTCCAGTTCGGCGCACACCACCATCGAGCAGGACCTTCAAGCCTATCTGGAACAGGACACTATCGGAGTCGCCTTCCAGCCAATCTATTCGTTAAACCCCCGGCAAATCGTCGGATTCGAGGCCCTGGCCCGCTGGTCCCACCCTGAGCGCGGGGACGTTTCTCCCAAGATATTCATCCCCATCGCGGAAGGCACCGGCCTCATCCAGAAGCTGAGCGCCAAAGTCCTTGAATCCGCATGCCGCCAGATGGCAACGTGGAATGCCCTGTGGGCGACCAACCTCTTCGTCAGCGTCAATATCTCCATCCGACAGTTCTCAAATCCGGCGCTGCTTCCATCCATCCTCCAGAGCCTTGAAGACTCGGGCTTACCGGCACGAAATCTTCACCTGGAAATCACTGAATCCGTTCTTCTTCTCGACGACGCCCTCGTCGAAAGCACGCTCGTAGAAGCTCGTGAACACGGCATTGGCATCTCTCTCGACGACTTCGGCACCGGCTACAGCTCTCTAAGCTACTTGTTGAATCTTTCCGTCGACGAACTCAAGATCGATCAAAGCTTCATCCAGGGCCTTGAATACGACCGCCGCAAAGTGGAACTCGTCCGAACCGTCCTCACGCTCGGCCGAACCCTAGGCAAGCGCGTGATTGCCGAAGGCGTAGAAACTCCGGAGCAGATGGAAATCCTGCGCAACCTGGGCTGTGAGTTGGTTCAAGGCTACCTGCTGTCAAAACCTCTCTCCATCGATTCGGTTGAAGCATTGCATCGTCGACAAATCTTTCACGAAGGCGATAAAAACAGCAGTCGTGAATTGACTGCCATGCTCCTGTCGGACTCGCTGGCTCCAAAACACCTGATGTAGTGCTCCGCCCTCGACTCCGTCTGCAGTCCGAAGAAGCTCCAGTTCGCAACAAATCTGTCTCTCGCTGTTCGCGTGCCTCGCAAGGCGAACAAGCAGCGAATATACTGAGATCGTGTAGGGCCTCACCCTCCCGACCTCATGCCCGCAATGAACAGCCAACTCGCGGAAAGCGAACCCGCTGCGATTCCCGTTCGCAAGATCGTGCACGTCGATATGGACGCGTTCTACGCATCTGTCGAACAGCGCGACAACCCGCAACTGCGCGGGAAGCCGGTGGTGGTCGCATGGCTGGGCAACCGCTCCGTCGTCTGCGCGGCATCCTATGAAGCGCGACGCTACGGAATTCGATCGGCGATGCCGGCGGTAAGTGCTCACCGGCTATGCCCAGAGGCCGTCTTCGTCCCCCCCGATTTCGTACGCTACAAAGCCGTGTCATCCGCTGTCCGCGAGATCTTCCAGAGGCATACCGATCTCATCGAACCCCTCTCACTCGACGAAGCCTATCTCGACGTCACCGAGAATAACCTGCATCTCCCCACCGCAACCCGCGTCGCAAAAATGATCCGCGAACAGATTCGCGAAGAGCTAAACCTCACCGCCTCCGCCGGCGTCGCGCCCAACAAATTCCTTGCCAAGATCGCTTCCGACTGGAAGAAGCCGAACGGCCTCTTCGTTATCCAACCCCATGAGGTTCAAAGCTTTCTTCTTCCCTTGCCGGTTGGTCGCATTCCTGGCGTAGGACAAGTCACTGAGAAACGAATGAAATCAATCGGCATCACCACCGTGGGCGACCTCTATTCCCTTGACTTGCAATCCTTGGAAGATCACTTCGGTAGCTACGGCCTTCGCCTCTACCAACTCGCGCGCGGCATCGACAACTCTCCCGTAGTCTCCAATCGCGTCAGCAAATCAATCTCCGCCGAAGATACCTTCCCTGAAGACATTCCACTCGCCGCCACCGAGCCAAAGATACGACTCCTTGCCGAGAAAGTCTGGAAATCCTCCTGCGACAACGCGCGACAAGCCAGGACCGTAGTCCTCAAGCTGAAGACAAAAGAATTCACCAACCTGACGCGCAGCCTGACGCCAGCTATCCCTCCCTCATCTTGCGAAGAGCTGACGAGCATTGCCCTCGCCTTGCGGGAACGAGTTGAACTGGGACCAGCACAACTGTTCCGTTTAGTCGGCCTGGGACTCTGCAACTTCCAACATTTGGAAGCCCCTTCGCCGCCACTTTTCTCCGTGCAGTCAAGCGAGAGTTAACTCACACTCCATTTACCAGCGACATCGCAAAGCCCGAAATCTAAAACTCGACCCGTGCCGAAAACTGCGCCAGCCTCTTGTTCGTCAGCAGAACAGTCGCCTGGCCAAAGTTCTGCGGATTGTCCAGCGTGGCGCTGATCGAGTGCGAATCGAAGCGAACGCTGTTGGTAATGTTGAACATCTCCCACCGAAATTGCAGCTTCGCTTTCTCCGTGATATGGAACTCCTTGTCCAGGCCGCTGTCCCAGGCAAAATACCCATCTCCACGCAGAGGATTGCGAGTGCCTGAATCCCCGGGAAGTGCATGCCCAAAGGCATTGAAAACAGCAGCAGGATCGGTGAATCGCTGCGTGAGAGATCCTCGCGAAGCCGCATGCGATGGTATGGCACTCACCTGGCTCGCCCACCCTTCGATATCCCAGTTGGTCGGATAATAAGCGCCGTTATCCATCAGGAAAGGAAACCCGCTGGTCCATCGAACAATCCCCGTCAGTTGCCAGCCGCCAACCAGCGCCTCTTGCAAGCGCGTCGCCGAAGGAATGAACCGTTTGCCTCGCCCTACAGGGAGAGTCCAGATGTAGTTGGAGTTGATTTGGTGAGTGGCGTCATAATCCGAGATACCGTACAGCTGGTTCGGCATCCAGGTATTCAGAATCTGTGCATAATTCGTCGCGCCAGACGTATTGAGCCGCTCCGATTGCGATGTGATGTCCATCGACTTCGAATAGGTATAGTTGACGTCGGCCTGCAAGCCCGCTCCGAGGCGTTGACGGTATACCACCTCGAGCGCATGATAGTTCGAAAACCCGATCGATCTCCACGAGTACAACGCTGAATATTGATCGTGATAGTAGCGGTACGAAGGATAAGTCTGGTTGGGATTGATCCCGGCGCCGCTCAACGAGTCCGGCACATCCAGTTCATACAGCGCGTAGGTTTCGTTGTACAGATTCTGCTGAAACAGTTGATACACATTCTGTGTAGCAGAGACTGGACCGGCGCCGAGTCCCAGGTCCACATTATTGAGAGCCGCGAACACCTGCTGGAAGTAGGGTATGTTGGTGATGGAACTGACCGGCGCTCCCGCGCGGGAAAGCGACGCGAGTTGTCGGGCTGCCTGGAAATACGTACTGCCCGCGGCAGACAAGTTCAGCGGCATTGCCACGTCCTCCTGTGCCAGCAGTCGATGCGCAAGCCGGCCCACGTACGAAACCTCCAGCGAAGAACCGTTCTTCAACTCGCGCGCAATCGAGAAGTCGATCAGGTGCGAATACGGCGTCTTAATCGCCGAGTCCAACCCCCAACTGATCGCGAATTGGTTGGAAGAAGGCGTCGCAGGAAACCCGCCCGCAGGTGCGGCCGGCAGCAGCCCGCCTGGGATCGAAGTGAGGCTTGTGAAGCGCGGCGCGGTACCAATGTAAACCGATCCCGGTGGGTTCGAAAGATCGGAAGAAAGGCCATACGAACCGTTGGTATCGAACGTATTTACCGTGGCCGCTCCAAAGTGATCGAATACCAGCGAATACCCTCCACGGATGCTGGTCTTGCCACTCCCAAAAAGACTGTGAAAGACTCCCGAGTCCGGCGTCGGCGAATACGCGAACGCCACACGCGGGCCAAGATCCAGAGTATCCGGCTTCCAGAAATCCGCCTGATGGTTGTACCGTCCGT
>Ga0182030_10025608_pt1 | contig 10731 bp, 5 predicted proteins | sample 812S3MmetaG_FD_121299 | JGI IMG/M metagenome (GOLD analysis project Ga0182030, IMG submission 121299) | Permafrost microbial communities from Stordalen Mire, Sweden - 812S3M metaG (Illumina Assembly) | ecosystem: Environmental > Terrestrial > Soil > Wetlands > Permafrost | place: Sweden... | reverse complement strand
TCGCGAAGGCTTTGCGGGATTGCGCCAGGGCCTCGAGTTGGCGCGGAAACTACTCGAAACATTCTGGGACACGATCTATCCCCAGATGGACGAGGACGGGGATCTGGAGTTGCGCGCGACCCCCATGCAGTGGATCGGTTCTCAGTTGGAGTCCGGGGTTCGCTCGGCGGCGCTGACGCAGGCCGGTCATGGATGGCAACAATACCGCGAGAGCAAGGCGCTGCCCACGGAAGAAGAGGCGGGCCGGGATCCGGCCAAGGCGGCCTTGCGGAATGACGCCATCAAGGCGGGCTCCGTCACGCCCGAGGATTTCGCCAAGGGCCTGGACGCAACTTCACTGGCATTCAGCGAGAAAGTCTTCCACGAACTCGGCGACCTGATGCAGTTCGTGAACGAATTGAGCTCGTTTTGCGACGGGAAGTTTGCGGACGAGCCACCGAATTTTACTCCTCTTAAAACCGCGCTGGAAGAAGTCCAACAGACGGCGAGGATTCTGCTGATCAAGAAAGGCGGGCTGCAGCAGAAACAGGCGCCAACCGAATCCGCTCCGCAGTATTATGAAGTGCCGGTTCAGACGGAGTCCCCGCAGTCTGCGCAGGCGGCGCCTGCCACCACCGCTCCAGCGACCACTCCTGTGCCAAGCCCTGCCGCAGCCGCTTCCGCTCCAGCGACGGTTCAGGTTCCGCAGCGCAGCGGGGGAATCCAACCTACCGACGCTCTGGATGCGATCGAGCGATTCCTGGCGGCCGTGCGTTTTATCCGCCGGGAGTATCCGCTCAGCCCGGCGCCTTATCTGATGTTGCGGGGTCTGCGTTGGGGCGAACTGCGCGCAACCGGCGGAAATCCGGAGCCCGGTCTTTTGGAGGCTCCGCCGGGCAATGTCCGCGTGGAGTTGAAGAAGCTCGCGACGGAAGGGAAATGGGAAGCGCTGCGCGAAAAGGCCGAGGACGCCGTCGGAAAAGCCTGCGGGCGCGGCTGGCTGGACGCCCAGAGATACGCTGTAACGGCCTGCCAGAATACCGGGGCCGACGCTGCGGCCAGCGCGATCCTTTCCGAGTTGAAAGCGCTGCTCGCCGACATCCCCCAGTTGATCGAGTGGACGCTCACTGACGATACGCCGTGCGCGAATCAGGAAACGATGCACTGGCTGGAGGAGAATTATCTTTTGCCGGGAAAGGGTTCCGCTCCCGCAGCGCGGCCGAGGCCGGTTCAGGAATGGACTCCGCCGCCCGCGAGCGAGACGCGAACGGAAACTTCCGACGGAGATGCGGCGGGTCCCGATGCATTCGAACTGGCGATGGACGCCGGGCGAGCGGGGCGTCCCGAAGAAGCGCTGACGATTTTGTCGCGCGAGATCGCCAAGGAACACAGCGGGCGCGGAAGATTCCTGCGCAAAATCCAAGTGGCGCAAGTCTGCGCCGCGACCGGCAATGAGGAAATTGCCCTGCCGATCTTGCAGGACCTGGTCGAGGAAATTGACCGGCGCAGTCTGGAAGACTGGGAAGGTTCCGAAGTTGTCTTGCAGCCGCTCGGACTGTTATACCGGAGCTTGGCGCAATCTGAGTTTGCCGAGGAGGAGCGCCGTAGGCTCTATGCGCGGATCTGCCGGTTGGATCCGGTACGCGCACTCAGCCTTGGCCGGTAATCGAATGGCCCGCAAAGCGACGCACCTGACGATTCTCCCGAGCCTTCTGGACCGGCTGATTGACCATGAGCCGACCAACCGCAATGAGCCCGCCAGCTGGCGCACCCAGTCGCTCAAGGAAGTCAAGCAGGCGGTGCGGCGCGACCTCGAGTGGCTGCTGAACACCCGCAGGACCATATTCGAGCCGGCGTCGTCGGCCAAAGAACTGTGGGACTCGGTTTATTGCTACGGGCTGCCGGACTCCACCGGACTTCCGGTGAAGTCGGAACAGGATCGTGCCCGTCTGGCTCGCGCGATGGAGGTGGCCATCTCGACCTTCGAGCCGCGGTTGATCAATATATCCGTGAAAATCCTGCCTGTCGCGACCACTGCCCAGGTCGTTCGCTTCCAGATCGAAGCGATGCTGCGGACCGAACCCGCACCGGAACGGGTCTTCTTCGATTCGAAGCTCGAAATTACGAGCGGCGAATTCGCGGTGGGGGAAGAAGACGTCCATGCGGGATGAACTGCTGGTCTATTACGAGCGGGAGTTGGCGTTTCTTCGCCAGATGGGGGCCGAGTTCGCGGCGCACTATCCGAAAGTCGCCGCCCGTCTGCAACTGGAGCCGACTCGTTGTGAGGATCCTCATGTCGAGCGCATGATCGAAGCCTTCAGTCTGCTGGCGGCCCGTATCCATCTGCGTCTGGACGACGATTTTCCAGAGATCACGCAGGCGCTGCTGAATATCGTTTACCCGCACTATACACGGCCGGTTCCTTCCATGGCCGTCGCCGAGTTTTCGCTGCGCGAGAGCAAGCTGACGACCTCGGTGCGCATCCCGCGCGAATCCATTCTGTATTCTCGTCCCGTGGAAGCGCTGCCCTGCAAATTCCGGACGTGCTATGACACCGAAGTCTGGCCGATGAAGGTCGCGGAGGCGCACTGGACCACCATCGACCGGCTGGATCCTCCTCTCAAAGCGCCCGGCGCGTTCGCCGCTCTGCGCGTCGTGTTGCAATGCTGGCCGCAGGTCAAATTTTCCGCGCTGGAGATGAGCACTCTGCGGTTCTACCTGAACGGTGAACCGGCACTGGTGCACGCGCTGTACGAACTGTTGTTCAATAATTGCCGCTCCATCGTGCTGCGCGATCCGCGGCCGCGCTTCCGCCAGCGTCCCATCGAACTGGTGCCGGAAGCTTTGCGCCCGGTCGGATTCGGCGAGGACGAAGGCATGCTGCCCTATACGGCGCGCTCGTTTGCACCGTACCGGCTGTTACAGGAATACTTCGTTTTCCCGGAAAAATTCTTCTTTTTCGATATCCGGGGCGCCGATGCCATTCGCGCCGGAGGCTTTCAAGATAGCGTCGAAATCATTTTCGTGATCTCGCCGTTCGAGCGGGCGGAGCGCCAGCAGTTGCTCGAGTTGGGTGTTGGACCGAAGACGCTGCGCCTCGGCTGCTCGCCCGTGGTGAACCTGTTTCCGCACGTGGCCGAGCCCATTCAGCTGGATCAGACGAAATACGAGTATCCCGTGGCGCCCGATTACCGGCATACGCGCTCACTCGAAGTATTTTCGATCGACAAGGTGTCGTGCACCTATCAGGAAAGCGGACAGACCGTCGACTTCGACCCGTTTTTCTCGTTCAAGCATTCCTCGCGCGGCGCGGCACCGCTGTTCTGGAATGCCACGCGGCGCATCGCCGGGCCGGGCGGGGAAGGCACCGCCATGTGGATCTCCGTGGTAGATCTTTCGGGCAAACCGGTGGCCTTGAATCTCGACACTTTGAATATTCACACCACCTGCTCCAATGGAGACATGCCGTCGCGGCTGCCTTTTGGAGACGAAGCGGGCGACTTCGATTTCGAGCAGGAGAGTCCCGTGGACCGGATTGTCGCCATCCGGACACCCACCCCGGCGATCCGCCCCGCCGTGGGCCGCGATGCCCTGTGGCGGCTGATATCGCATCTCTCGTTGAATTATTTGTCGCTGGTGGAGGGCGGCCGCGAAGCGCTGCAGGAGATCTTGCGGCTCTATCATGGCTCCTCGCTCTACATGGAACAACAGGTGGACGGGATTGTCGACGTCAAGAGCGCCCGCAAGTTCGCGCGCGTCGTGGGAGATCATGGGATTTCCTACGTCCGCGGCATCCACGTGCAGATGGATCTGGACGAATCCAAATTCGTCGGCGGAGGCGTCTATCTTTTTTCCAGTGTCATCGAACATTTTCTGGCTCAATACGTATCGATGAACAGCTTCAGCCAACTTTCGGTGAAGACTCTGCAGCGAAAGGAGCCACTGCGACAGTGGGCGCCAAAAGCGGGCAACCGGATTCTTCTCTAACGGTGAGCGGTCCATCGGGCGAGTCGCTGCCGGAACGGCTGCGCGAGCGCCCCTTCGACTTCTCTTTCTATCAGGCGGTGCGTTTGCTGACGCTGATCGCCGGGACGCGCCAGCCCATCGGATCGTTCGTTTCCCCGCATAAGGAGCCGGTCAGACTCGCGGTGCATCCGTCGCTCAGTTTCCCGGCCGCCGAGATTCAAGATCTGACCGAGGTGGACGAAGGTCCGCACAAGATGCTGGTGAATTTTTTCGGACTCACCGGAGCGCTGGGTGTTCTCCCCACCCGCTACACCGAAATGATCATCGAGCGGCGTTGGGCGAAGGACACCACGCTGCGCGACTTCCTCGATCTTTTCAATCATCGTTTGCTTTCCCTGTTGTATCGCGCCTGGGAAAAACCTCGTTTCCCGGTCTCCTACGAGCGCAGCGGCGAAGACAACTTCACGGGTTACTTATTTGATTTGATCGGACTCGGGACTGCCGGTCTGCGCAACCGCCAGGCGGTACCCGATCAAGTATTGCTCGGCTACCAGGGACTGCTGGCGCAGTCTCCGCGCTCCGCGACCGCCTTCCAGCAATTACTGCAGGACTATTTCCAAGTCCCCGTCGAAGTCCAGCCGTTTTCGGGCACGTGGCGTCCGCTCGACCGTTCTTCGCGAACTTGCCTGGGCGATACGTACTCGCAATCGGAACAGTTGGGAGTCGGCATCGTGCTCGGCGACGAGGTGTGGGACCAGGAATCGGTGGTACGCGTGTGTCTGGGTCCGATGCCGCTCGATAAATATCAGAGCTTCCTGCCCGACGGAGATGCCTTTGAACCGCTCAAGTCGATTTCACGATTTTTTTGCGGAGACGACCTCGACGTGGAAGTACAATTAATCCTCAGGCGGGAAGACGCTCCGCGATTCGCGCTCGACGCGCCCGGGATGGCGCCGCCCAGGTTGGGCTGGTTTTCCTGGGTGTTCACTCGTCCGCTGGATCGCGATCCGAATGAGACCATTTTGCGCCTGTGGGACGAATAAGGGAGAGCAGAGATGAACGTAAATCTCAAGCCACTGATCGGCAAACTGAATCACGCCACGCGCGCGGCTCTCGAAGCCGCCGCCGGGCTGGTGGTGTCGCGCACGCATTACGACGTCGAGGTGGAGCATTACCTCTTGAAACTCCTCGATACGACCGGCGCGGATTTCGATAAAGTGGTCCAGCGCTTCGGCCTGGACCGCGCGGCGCTCGAAAGAGATCTGACCCGCAGTCTCGATGCGCTGAAAACGGGCAACGCCCGCACGCCCGCCTTCAGCCCCACTCTGCTCCGCATGCTGTCGGATGCCTGGACGTTCGCATCGCTCGAATGCGGCCTGGAGGAAATCCGCAGCGGTGCGACGTTGCTGGTGCTGGTCGCGGATTCGGAACTCTCGCGCATGACGCGCGAGATGAGCCGCGAACTCGCTAAGATCGAACCGCAGGCGTTTCAGAATGAGTTTCTCGCGCTGCTCTCGGGATCTTCGGAGGATGCCGAAAGCGTGTCTCATGCCCCGGGCACAGCGGGCGCCGCCGGCGCCGCGTTGCCGAAACCCGGAGGAAAGACGCCGAATCTCGACCAGTTCACGGTCGACATGACAGAGCTGGCGCGCACGGGAAAAGTCGATCCGGTACTCGGCCGCGATTCCGAAATCCGCCAGGTGATCGACATTTTGATGCGCCGCCGCCAGAACAATCCAATTCTGACGGGCGAAGCCGGGGTGGGCAAGACCGCGGTGGTCGAAGGCTTCGCGCTGCGGATCGCGCAGGGAGACGTTCCGCCACCTTTGAGAAAAGTCGCGGTACGCAGTCTGGATCTCGCGCTGCTGCAGGCCGGCGCGGGCGTCAAGGGCGAGTTCGAGAATCGCCTCAAGGGATTGATCCAGGAAGTGAAGTCGTCGCCAACGCCGGTGATTCTCTTCATCGACGAGGCCCACACCATGATCGGTGCGGGCGGAGCCGAAGGCCACGGCGACGCGGCGAATCTTCTCAAGCCAGCGCTGGCGCGCGGCGAACTCCGCACGATCGCGGCGACTACATGGTCGGAGTACAAGAAGTATTTCGAAAAAGACGCCGCGCTGGCCCGCCGCTTTCAGGTGGTCAAAGTGGAAGAACCGGAAACGCTGCGTTGCATGACGATGCTTCGTGGAGTTGCGCCCGCGCTCGAAAGACATCACGGCGTCAGAATTCTGGAAGAAGCCATTCGCGATGCGGTGAAGCTCTCCAGCCGCTATCTGGTCGGCAGGCAGCTGCCGGACAAAGCCGTGAGTGTGCTCGACACCGCTTGCGCCCGTCTCGCGCTCGGTCACAGCACGACGCCGCCACCGATCGAGGAGGCGATGCGCCGCTTGGATGACTTGCTCGTTCAGCAGCGCATCCTGGGCCGCGAGTCTGCCGCTGGAGCCGACCATCGCGAACGGTTGGAGCAGATTGAAACCGAAAAGATCTCGATCGAAGCGCGCCTGGATATGTTGCGCCAACACTTCGAAAAGGAACGCGGCTTGGTGGCCCGCATTCGCGAATTGCGAGCTCACCTGGAAGGGGAAGCCGCCGCGGCTGCCGTTGCATCTGATGCGGCTTCTGACTCTGCATCCGGCGCAGCGCCGGCGGCCGAAGCGGATCGTACCGCGGCGCGGACCGAAATCGATGCCCTGACGAAAGCGCTGGAAGACTTGCAAGGCGACGAGCCTCTGCTGCGCGTGTGCGTCGATGGACAAATCGTAGGTGAAGTGATATCGGCCTGGACCGGCATTCCCGTCGGGAACATGGTGAAGGACGAAGTCGCCACCGTGCTCGCGATGGAGCAGCACCTGGGCCGCCGCGTGATCGGTCAGGATCATGCACTCGCGGCAATCAGCGAGCGCATCCGCACCTCGCGTGCCGCCATGGACGATCCGGCCAGGCCCGTCGGCGTTTTTCTGTTGGCCGGTCCCAGCGGTGTTGGGAAAACGGAAACCGCTCTCGCCCTCTCCGATCTTTTTTACGGCGGCGGGCGCAACCTGATTACCATCAATATGTCCGAATTTCAGGAGTCGCACACCGTTTCCACGCTCAAAGGATCTCCTCCGGGATACGTCGGCTATGGCGAAGGCGGAGTTCTCACCGAAGCCGTGCGGCGCAGACCGTACTCCGTCGTGCTGCTCGATGAGGTGGAAAAGGCGCATCCCGATGTGCTCGAGTTGTTCTACCAGGTTTTTGACAAGGGGATGATGGAGGACGGCGAAGGCCGCGAGATCGATTTCAAGAACACCATCATTATTCTCACCAGCAATGCCGCGACCGACTCGATCATGAAACTGACGGCCGATCCGGAAACGGCGCCCTCGCCCGCGGCGCTGGTGCAGGCTATCAAACCCGAGCTGAACAAGATTTTCAAGCCCGCGTTTCTAGGACGGCTTGTGATTATTCCCTATTACCCGGTGCGCGACGAAGCGCTGAAGCGGATCATTGTGCTGAAGCTGACCAAGATTCAGAAGCGCATGGCGGAAAATCACAAGATCAAATTGCACTGGGACGAAGCGTTGCTTGATCAGGTGGCCAGCCGCTGCACCGAAGTGGAGAGCGGCGCGCGCAATGTCGATAATATCCTCACCAATACGCTTTTGCCGGACCTGTCGCGGCGGTTGCTAGCCGGCCTTGCCAGCGGAGCTCGACCCGACGCGATCCACGTGGGCATTGGCCCGGACGGCGGATTCGTCTACAGTTGAGGATTTACCTATGTCCATCGTCAGTCAACACCTGCGTCTTTTTTATTTCAACAGTCCGCTTGGTTTGGATGTCCTGATCGCCAATAAGTTCTCGGGAACCGAGGGCATTTCGGAGTTATTCCACTATGAAATCGAGCTCGCGTCCGACGACTATACCATTCAGACCGAGGACCTGCTGGGTGAAAATGTCACGCTCGGAATCCGCCAGCGCGATGGCGTGACCTTCCGTTATTTCAACGGCCAAGTCAGCAAGTTCTCTCCGATCCGCCATGACGGACGGCTGGCCTACTATCGCGCCGAAGTTGTCCCGTGGGTGTGGTTTCTGACTCTTTCCAACGGCTGCCAGATCTACCAGGACAAGACCGTCCCGGAAATCATTCAGGATACATTTGCCAAGTACGGATATCGCGACTACGACATCAGCGGCGTCAAGGAGGAACATAAGCCGTGGGAAAACTGCTGCCAGTATATGGAATCCGCGTGGGATTTCGTCGTGCGTCTGATGGAAATGGAAGGCATTTTCTACTATTTCACGCATGAGGACGGCAAACATAAGCTGATCCTGGTGGACAATATGGCGTCTCTGTATCCGTGCCCGTATCAGTCCTCGTTTCGCTACGAACATCAGATCGGCGTCGGTGAATATCGCACCGAGGACACGATTTTTCAAGCCGACCTCCACAAGGTAGTCAAGCCGAATGTCTACGAGAATAACGATTACAACTTCCGCATCCCGACCAACAAGCTGAAAGACTGGCAGCACGTGCAGCGCGACACCGGGCTCCCCATCGACGTGTCCCGGCGCTTCTATCCCGCCAACGTCGAATGGCCCGGCGAGCCCCAGGATTACGCCAAACTGCGCATCGAGGAGCAGGAGCACGACCACACCGTCTCGAGTGGTAGCGGCAACTGCCGCGCCATGCTGCCCGGGTTCAAGTTCGACCTCACCGATCACGATCGCACGGAACAGGACATCAACTACTTGATTATCCACGTGACGCATCGCGCCACGGAAGGCACAATGATCGCCGGATCGGACAAGCAGGAGGCGACGTACATGAACGACTTCGTCGCGCATCCGTCCTCCATCACGTTTCGCCCCGACATCAAGACCGACGAGCCGCGCATCGACAGCTTGCAGACCGCGTTCGTGGTGGGGCCGCCCGGCGAGGAAATCTACACCGATGAATATGGCCGCGTGCGCGTGAAGTTTTTCTGGGACCTCACGCCGGGCGACGACAACGGAGCCTGTTCCTGCTGGATGCGCGTGATGCAGCCGTGGGCGGGTCCCACGTACGGCCAAATCTGGATCCCCAGAGTCGGCATGGAAGTGGTCGTGCAGTTCCTCAACGGCGATCCCGATCGTCCCGTGATCACCGGCTGCGTCTATCACGCCAAGAATATGCCGCCCTATCCGCTCCCGCCGAACAAGGAGTGGAGCGGCATCAAGACCCGCAGCACCAAGGGAGGCACCGAGGACAACTATAACGAAATTCGTCTGGTCGACAGCATCGGCGCGGAGCTGTTCCGCATGCAGGCGGAAAAGGATCTGCACGTTTTCGTCAAGAACGATCGCAGCGAGTATATTATGCGCGACCGTTTCCTCGACGTGGGCGGCGACAAACACGAGCAGGTGGACGGCGATAAATACGTCACCATATCGAAAGGCGTTCAGGAAGACGTCACGAAAGATTTCAAGGTGAAGATCGGCGGCGATTCCACGCTGGCCGTGCAAGGCGATCAAACCGAAGAAATACAGGGCGACAAGAACATCACCGTCGACGGCGATTTCAAGGAAGATATCCAGGGCGACACTTCCGTACACAACGAAGGCGACTACGATCAGAAGATCGATGGCGATGGCAAGACGACGATCGACGGCGATGTCGACATCAAGTCCAACGGAACACTCGTGGTCGAGGCCAGCGACGGACTCACGATCAAATGCGGCGACGCGTTCATCAGCATCCAGGGCGGCATCATCACCATTCAAGGCACGAAGATCCTGCTCAACTGCGGCGGATCGGCTGACGGCGCGGATGACGCCGATCCGGACGATCCCGATACGCCCGACGATTTCACCAATCCCGACGATCCGCGATTTACCTCGCCTGCCGGAGATTTTCCGCTCCCCGGTGACGAAACCGATACAGAGGCCGCCTCCGCTTCGGGCGCCGGAACAGGTGCCGCCGCTGGCGGAGCTCCCAACGGAGGGACCGGCGCGGCCGCGGGTTCTGCCGCTGGCGGAGCCTTCGACGGAGGAACCGGCGCAGCTGCGGGTTCTGCCGCTGGGGGAGCTTCGGACGGAGGAACCGGCGCAGCCGCGGGTTCTGCCGCTGGAGGAGACATGGACGGAGGGACCGGTGCGGGAACAGGGGCCGACGCCGGAGCAGCCTCCGGTTTCGGGGGTGGCCAGCCTCAATCCGGAGCCCCCAGCTTAACGCTACCGCCGCTTCCGCCCCTCGTCAGCACTTCGTTGGCGAACAATCCGTGGGTGGCACAATCCGGAATTCTTTCTGGTGGCCAGTCGGGAGGCGGATTCGGCAGCGGTCCTGCGGGAGGAACATCCGGCGGTGACCCTGCGGGAGGAACATCCGGTGGTGGATTCGGCAGCGGTCCTGCGGGAGGAACATCTGATGGTGGATTCGGTGGCGGCAGTGATCCTGCTGCAGGTGACGCCCCGATCAGCGGATCGCCGAGCGAAACTCCTGGTGATCCATTTAGCGGCGACGGAGCCGCGTAATGCAGCTTGCGTCTCAGACCGGAAGTTACATTGGGTGGGTCTCGCGTGGAGCCCCATGCGTGAGCGTGGGGCTTAAGATTTTGAGTTGTGTAAGCCCCACGCTGACGCATGGGGCTCCGCTTCGGAATCGGTGGATCCTCTGAAGTATTTTCCGAGATTTCGTGGAATACGACAGCGGGACGGCGGCGGTAGAACCCCGCACTTACGCGCGGGGTTCTACCATTGCCCGGCCCAGGCGGGCACGGTCCCTAGTAGCTATGAAAATGGGCTAAATGGTCTACACAAACTCGGGAACTG
>Ga0182030_10025605_pt1 | contig 10731 bp, 8 predicted proteins | sample 812S3MmetaG_FD_121299 | JGI IMG/M metagenome (GOLD analysis project Ga0182030, IMG submission 121299) | Permafrost microbial communities from Stordalen Mire, Sweden - 812S3M metaG (Illumina Assembly) | ecosystem: Environmental > Terrestrial > Soil > Wetlands > Permafrost | place: Sweden... | reverse complement strand
GTCACCCTTGACGGTGACGAACGCCACGATGGCTTGACCGGTCGTGTCATCTTTGGCTCCCACCACGGCGGCCTCGGCCACGGCTGGGTGGCTCACCAACGCGTGCTCAACCTCGGTGGTCGAGATGCGGTGACCGGAAATATTCATGACGTCGTCGACTCGGCCCAGCAACCAGATGTCCCCGTCCTGATCCAACTTGGCCCCGTCTCCGGCGAAATAGCGGCCGGGGAAACGTGACCAGTACGTCTCCATGAATCGTTTGTCATCGCCATAAATGCCCCGAGTCATGCCGGGCCACGGCTCGGTGATCACCAGATAGCCACCCTCGTTATTGCCGACCGAGTTCCCATCGTTGTCGATGATGTCAACGGAAATTCCCGGGAAAGGCGTCATGGCCGCGCCAGGTTTGGTGGCCGTGATACCCGGCAGTGGTGTGATCAAGATCCCGCCGGTCTCGGTCTGCCACCACGTGTCGACAATCGGGCAGTTGTCCCGGCCGATGTGGGTGCGGTACCAGATCCAGGCTTCGGGATTGATGGGCTCGCCGACCGAACCCAGCAACCGCAAGCTGGAGAGGTCATGACCAGCCGGAAGGTCCTCACCCCACTTCATGAAGGTCCGGATGGTGGTCGGCGCGGTGTAGAGAATATTGACCTTGTACTTCTCAATGATCTGCCACCAGCGATCCCGAGCCGGAGTGTCGGGAGTCCCCTCATACATGACTGAGGTAACCCCATTGGCCAATGGGCCGTAGACGATGTAGCTGTGGCCGGTGACCCATCCGATGTCGGCCGCCGTCCAGAACACATCTTTCTCGGGCTTGATGTCGAAAATCAGGCGATGTGTCGCCGACACATGGGTCAGGTACCCGCCCGAGGTGTGCAGGATTCCTTTGGGCTTCGCCGTCGTCCCGCTGGTGTACATGATGTAGAGCGGTTGTTCGGCATCGAAGAACTCGGGGGCATGGCTAGTGGATTGGCGATCGACGACGTCGTGCCACCACACATCGAGATCTTCGTTCCATGCGACGTCCTGCCCGGTACGGCGGACCACCAAGACCTTTTCCACGTCGGGGCACTCGGCAATCGCCTCGTCCACCGCGGCCTTGAGGGGGCTGGCCGTGCCGCGGCGATATCCACCATCGGACGTGATGACGAAGTGCGCATCGCAGTCGAGGATCCGTCCTCGCAATGCGTCCGAGGAAAAGCCTCCGAAGACCACAGTGTGCGGAGCACCAAGTCGGGCGCAGGCCAACATGGCCACCACCGTCTCGGGAATCATCGGCATGTAAATGGCGACCTTGTCCCCCGCCTTCACGCCCAACTCGGTCAAGGCATTGGCGGCCTGGCTCACCGACTTGAGGAGATCGCCGTACGTGATGGTGCGGGTATCCCCCGGCTCACCCTCCCAGTGGAAGGCCACCCGGTCACCCAAGCCAGCATCGACATGGCGGTCGACGCAATTGACGGCCACATTGAGTTTGCCGCCCACGAACCATTTGGCGAAGGGAAGATTCCATTCCAGCACTTCGGTCCAAGGCTCCGCCCAAGTCAGGCGTTCGGCCTGAGCGGCCCAGAAGGCCAGCGGATCAGCGTTGGCCTCTTGGTAGATGCCCGGCTGCGCGTTGGCGTCCTTGGCCAACGCTTCGGGCGGGGGAAACATTCGGGTCTCATGGAGAAGAGCTGAGAGGCCTTCTTCTTTTTCATCGCTCATGACTTGCTCCTCGTCGATGTGGGGTCACCCGGTTGGGCGGGGCTCAGCACCCCGCCCAACCTAGGTCCGAACAACTCGTCCCTCCTACTCCTTTGGCGCCAAGGGTATGACGGGGACGATGACCTTCTTGAAGGTTTCGTTAATGACTCCGGCAGCCGACGCGTAAAAAGCAATCGCCGCCGTCACGATGCCAACCCAGCCTCCGATCTTGGTCATCCCTTCGCTCGAGTTGAATGCACCGATGGTGAGAAATACGAAAGTGATCGTCAGTGCCACAAAGACGCCAACGACTGCCCCATTCACCCGGAACGAGGCGATCATCAGGTAGAAGGTGAGAATGGTCCAACCCAACAGGAACACGCCCGTTGCGGTGGGAAGCAGCTTGACCGGAATTCCCCCGGCCAGAAAATGGACGTACACGTAGTAGGAAATCCAAAACGCTCCATACGAAGTGAACGCCATGGCGCCGAAGGTGTTCTTGCGGGCAAACTCCCACATGCCAGCTAACAGCTGGCCAAAGCCTCCGTACACCAACGCCAGGGCGAGCGCAGGGAAGACGGCTGCCGGCCAGATATGGGTGTTAAAGAGACTGAGGGCCAGCGTGGTCATGGCGAATGCCGCCAATCCCAAAGGCGCTGGATCAGCTACCGAATGGACCACTCCTGCCGGTTTCTTGCCTACCTCAGACGGCTCAACTGCCTCTTGATTCGTGATGCTCATGAATCCTCCTCGTCAGATCCTCTGATCGATGCCCGGTCTCCACCGGGCCATCGCGACAATGCTCACCGGGCGCAATACATGTCGGATTGCGCCGTTTTCAACCCCCTTGACTCTGTGACTCGGCCCCAACCAGGGCCTATGGGCATTGTGAGGAGACCACTTGGCGAATAACAAGGACAGGGCGCTGAAACGACAGGTATCTGCGACAAGCGGGCCTTTTCGTGCGCCAAGCGGCACCCACCTCTGTGTCACCTCCTCCTTTGACCGCCAACCAATTTGAAAATCGCTCTTCTGTGGCACACTGCTGGTGAGGTCGCGGTTCAAAAAGTGCCGAACGGTCTCAGGATGGAAGTAAGCCGCCCCGGGGGGTTGCGATGAAAGAGGCTCTGTGGCTCGCCCTAATTGCCTTGGTGTTGCTCGTTGCTTCCGTCGTGCGATTCGCCATTCGCGGGCAGCGGCGACTTGGAACACCAACCCAACGGGCCGCGCACGTCGCTCTCCATACGGCGAATCTGGCGGCTCCAGCTCTGCGTACCGGCCTCAACGCGGACTCGACCAAGCGGTCAATTTCACACCTCAAGCATCTGATCGGCGTTCGCGCACTCGCCATGGCCGATCTCGACGGGATTTTGGCTGCTGAAGGACTTGACCCAGAACACTGCGCCCTCATTGGATCTGCCATCAAGGAGGTGCTGTCCAGCGGGCGTCCTCAAGTCCTTTCGGCTCACGACCTCGTCTGCGACAACGCCAACTTCTGTGAGCTCCAAGCAGGCGTGGTGGTGCCGCTCACCACCGATGGCGGCATCGTTGGCGCATTGGCCGCGCTCGATTCGGAGGCTCCGGCTGGACTCCTGCGACTCAGCGGCGAGGTGGCCGAGTTCGTTTCAACTCAACTCGAACTGGCCGAGCTCGATCGTTCGCGGCGTCGAGCGGTCCAGGCCGAGCTCCGTTTTCTTCGAGCGCAGATTTCTCCGCACTTCATCTATAACGCGCTCACGGCAATTGAGTCATTCGTGCGCTCCGATCCCGATCGGGCTCGAGAACTTCTGGTCGAATTTGCCGACTTCATCCGCTACAGCTTTCGCACCCATGGCCAGTTCGTCACGATGGCGGAGGAGATCCGCCTGGTGGATACCTATTTGGACTTGGAGCGAGCTCGCTTCGGTGATCGTCTGGCGGTCACGCTTCGCGTTGCCCCAGAAGTCCTGAGCGTGATGCTGCCGCCTTTCGTCCTGCAACCTCTGGTGGAAAATGCGGTGCACCATGGGTTGGAACCGAGCCCGAACATCGGTCACCTCGAAATCATCATTCGCAATGCCGATACGGAAGCATTGGTGTCGGTGGAAGACAACGGCGTCGGAGCCAACCCAACCTCGATTCGTCGCGCCCTCACCGGAACCAGCGGGGAGGAAGGCATCGGGTTACACAACGTCGATGAACGACTCCGCAGCGTCTTCGGCGACGAAAGCGGCCTCACCATCGAGACCGAAGTCGGTGCGGGGACAAAAGTCAGCATGCGCATACCCAAATTCCATGTCGGGGTGGGAATGTGACGACCGGCCTCGCCGTGCTGGCGGTCGACGATGAAGCACCCGCTCTCGATGAGCTGACGTTCCTTTTGGAACATTCCACCCTGGTCAGTTCGGTCCGATCGGCACAAAGTGCCACCGAAGCACTGCACTGTTTGCAGGGGGAGCATTACGACGTGGTGCTGCTCGACATTGCCATGCCTGGGATTGACGGCCTCGAACTGGCGGGGATACTGGCGCAGTTCTCTGAACCGCCGGTCATCATCTTCGTCACCGCCCATGAGGAGCATGCGTTGGCCGCCTTTGATGTCGGAGGAATGGGATATCTGCTCAAGCCGGTCACCCACGAGCGTTTACTGCACGCGCTTGATCGGGTGACAAGGGCATCGCCTCAGATGCCGACCACCGAAGACTCTTTGGATTCGATTCCAGTGGAAATTGGCACCCTCACCAAAATCGTCTTGAGGGACGAGGTGTCCTGGGTGGAATCGGCTGGCGACTACGTGCGCCTGCATGTGCATGGAGGCACCCATCACTTGGTACGGCTCCCTATCTCCATGCTTGAGGATCAGTGGAGCGATCATGGCTTCGTGCGGATTCATCGCAGTTATCTGGTCGCCTTGCGGGACATTCGTGAAATCCGCACATCGGAAGGCCATACCGTCGTTCGCGTCGGGGATTTCGACCTTCCCGTGAGTCGCCGACACTCAAAGGAACTGCGGGATCGGTTGGTTCGTCACACTCGGCGTGGTCCATCGTGAAAATCAGTGACCCCGTCCAACGCGAGACCGTGCGAGCCACCACACCGCGACCGACCGAACGGACCCCGTTCCCGGCTCGTGACGATCTCTATCAACCCGATGCCTACGGGCGGGAACTCCTCAGCTCCCTCATGCGCGCGCAGGCCGGCGCATCGCTTGCCGTGCTCCTTCCCGCCATCACCCTCATCGCCCTTTACCCACTCCTTGCGGTGCTCATCCCGCGTTTGGCGAGTCTGCAGGTCGAGGGACTCCCACTGGCGCTGCTCGTGCTCGGCGGTGGTCTCTACCCTCCCTTGGTCTTGCTCGGCTATTGGTACGTACGACGGTCAGAGCGACTGGAGCAACGGTTTGTCGAGTTGCTGAAGGAGCAATGAACCAACCAGCCACCATTGTGGCCATTGCTGCAGTCACCATCGCCACCGCCATCATCGGCGCCCGCGGGGTACGAATCGCTCGGACTCCGGATGATTTCCTGGTGGCGGCTCGACAGGTGCCCACGCTGCTCAATGCGTCCGCCATCTCGGGGGAGTATCTGTCCGCCGCATCGTTTCTCGGCATTGCCGGGCTGGCCATGCTCGAAGGACTGGGTGCCCTTTGGTATGCCGTGGGTTACGCGGCGGGGTATCTCGTGCTCTTGGTGGCGGTGGCGGCACCGCTCCGAAGGTTTGGCGCTTACACAATTCCCGATTTCGCCGAAGGTCGTTTGGATTCGGCCTTGCTTCGTCGCGTCGCCACTGGCGTCGTGCTGTTGATCTGTGGCTTCTATCTTCTCCCCCAGCTCAAGGGGGCCGGACTGACGTTGCAGATTGCCTTCGGGGGCCCGCAATGGATCGGTGTGATCGTGCTTGGAGTCGTGGTGACCTTGGGCATCGCCAGCGGAGGTATGAAGGGAATCACCTTTGTGCAGGCTTTTCAATACTGGCTGAAGTTCACCGCGCTCGCTATTCCTGCCTTCGCGCTGTTGCTTTTTTTCCAACATCCGCCTGTGGCCAACATCACATCGGCAACTCCAATCACCTTTTCCCATCGGACCACCGTCTCGTTTCCGCAATCCGAAGATATGTCGGTGAACGCCAATGTATGGGTGCATGCGGTCGGGACGATCGATGGCCAGGCGCGGCATGGACTGGTGGAACTCTCCCCCGGCCCCCAAATCGTGCTTGCTGGGTCGAAGCTGACGTTTCCGGGCGGAGCCAAGGCTCCATCTGTTTCGTCACCTCAGTTGACGGCTCAAGAATGGAACTCACCGCTCTTGCGCTTGAACGGTCAGCCCGATCATCAGCTCGCCGCCACCTACGGGATATTGCTGGCCACAGTGCTCGGGGCCATGGGGCTGCCCCACATACTCGTGCGCTTTTACACCAACAAAGACGGGCAAGCCGCTCGTCGGACCACAGCGTTCGTTCTCTTGCTTTTGGCCTTCTTTTACATCTTTCCCGCCATTTTTGCCGTGCTGGGTCGACTCGAAGCTCCGTCGCTTTATGTGTCTGGGCAGACGGATTCCGTCGTCTTGGTGTTACCCAGAATCGCGTCGGCTGGCATCGCCGGCACCCTCTTGGGCGCACTCGTGGCGGCCGGAGCATTTGCCGCCTTCTTGTCCACCTCTTCTGGGTTGCTCATCAGCATGGCCGGGGCGCTCTCGCACGACATTATGGGCAAAGGCGTCAAAGCATTTCGAGGATCGGCCATCTGCATCGGAGCCGTCATGACGATGATTGGTATTTTCGTTCTTGGCATCTCCATCAACGTTCTGGTCGGTTGGGCCTTTGCCATTGCGGCCTCGACGTTCTGCCCGCTCCTACTCCTGGGGATTTGGTGGCGCCGGTTGACTTGGAAGGGAGCGCTCGCCGGCCTCATCCTCGGAGGTGGCGCGTCATCCCTGGCAGTGGTGGCCACCATGTTGGGCGCAGGCAAATCGGGATGGCCCGCGGTACTTTTGGGCGAGCCGGCGATATGGACGGTCCCCCTGGCCTTCGCCACGATGATCGGGGTGTCGTTGGTCACCCCGCGAGCCGTACCGCAAGACGTCACCCAGAAGCTGCTGGCGCTGCACCTTCCCGAACGCGTTCGGCTACCGAACCGTGGGAACGCGTTACGCCAATACCCGGTGGCCTAATCGGCATTCCGCATCTCAAACCCCTCGAACGAAAACGCCGGGCAGACCGTGGCACCCACGAGCGCAAAGTCACCGAGCGGGCGAGCCGACTGCCAGGTTCCCGCTGGCACGATCACCTGAGGTTCTTGTCCACCCGAGACGTCGGGACCCATGACATGGAGCTCGGCCCGACCGTCAGGCCGCTCGCAGGACAGTTCAAGCGAGTCGCCAGCGTAGAAATGCCAGATTTCGGTGGCATCGATGCGATGCGGCAGAGACCGCTCGCCCAACAACAACAAGTAGTAGATGCTGCTGCCCGCCGCTCGTTCCCCTTCAAGGCTCGGGGCCACCCAAGTGCGTCGATACCACCCGCCTTCGGGATGGGCCTCCAGGTGTAACGCCGAAATGAGGTGCTCCCCGGGACGCACGACTCAAGACTCCCTCAAGCTGATGCCGAGACTCCGAGACTTTCGGCGACCAGAAGCGTTTGTGTGGCGGTTCCACCAAAGAGAACCCCGGTCGTCTTCGCCCGCTTGATGAACATATGGGCGTCGTGCTCCCAGGTGTAGCCAATACCCCCGAAGGACTGGAACGACTCCTGGCACACAAGGCGCTGACAGTCGTCGCTGCCGCTCTTGGCCATCGCCACAGCGATGCTCCGATTGTCGGCATCCTCTTCAATGGCAGCCACGGCGAAATAACACAGTGCCCGCGCCCGCTCGATACCGACGAACATGTCGGACATTTTGTGCTTGATGGCCTGGAATGAACCGATAGGCACTCCGAACTGCTGGCGATCCTTGACGTAAGCCAGCGCCATCTGGAAGAGAGCATCGGACGTACCGACCGTCTCAAGCGCCGTGGCCAGTATCGCTTCTTCAATGGCTCGGGTCAGTCCGGCCAGTACCTCAGGACTCCCCGGTGCACCGAGCACACGGTCGGCTGAGACTTCAACGCCGTTGAACTCTGCCGTGTAGATGGGGCGCGATTGGTCAAGCGAATGCACCTTCGTCAGTTTGCATTGCGAACCAGGCACGACGAAAGCACCGATGCCGTCGCTCGTGTGGGCTACCACCACTATTTCTTCCGTGGTCGGATCAGCGAGAACGCCAAACTTCTTGCCGTTCAGCTTCCACCCATCACCCGAGCGTTCAGCCAACGAGGTGACGTCGGCAACCCCCCACCGACGTGGATGATCAGCCAGCGCCAGCGTTCCGGTGATGGCACCCGTAGCAACCGCACCGAGAAATCGCTGCCGCTGTTCATCTGAACCCAATTCGCGAATCGCTGGAGCGAATTGGGTCGTCGTTGCCAAGAAGGGACCGGGGGCAACCACGCGACCCAGTTCTTCAACTACGACGGCAGTTTCGACGAAGGAGAGACCGACGCCACCGCAATCTTCGGGGATGGCCAAGCCGGGCCAGTCCAGTCCAACCATGGAAGACCAGAGCTTTTCCGGCTCCTCGCCCGTTTCAACTACAGCCCGCACAATCTCGATAGGGCACTCTTTTTCCAGAAATGATTGAACGGCTCCTCGCAGTTCTTCCTGGTCTTCGGTGAACTCGAGATCCACGGACTCCCCTTTCGCGATGTTGTCTCATGAAGAGAACAAGTTGGTCGGGATTGTACCTGACACTGTTGTCAGCCTCCGTGGTACTGTCCTATCCGCACTTGTGAGAGTGCACCCCTTCTGGGGGGACCCCTCGGGGGGGGTCACCGGCCCATCGCTGGTTGATCGGGCCGGTGGCAACCGGGGGTCTGCAGCAAATGCCAATACCCTTCTCGGGTAGCGGCATGCCCGTCGTTCGGTCTACTTCTCCTCGTCAGACGACTCCATTAATCGGCTGAGACTTGACGGCGTAATTCGGCGACCAATGCCGGGACAACTTCGCGCCAGTCACCCACTATTCCGACGTCGCACTGCCCGAAGACCAACGCGTCGGGATCATTGTTGATGGCCAAAATCGTGCCGGCTGCCCTGACGCCCACCAGGTGGTTGAACTTTCCGCTCAATCCGACAGCCACATACAAACACGGCGCGATACTCCGTCCGGTTATCCCTACTTGTCGAGCGCGCGGTGCCCAACCCTTGTCGGTGACCTTTCGAGTTGCCGCCAATTCCGCACCAAGTGTCGCCGCCAACGGCGAGAGGGTTTCGTACTCGTCCGGTTGCACTGCCGCACCGACTCCAATGACGATGTCAGCCCGGGCGAGGACCTCGACGTCGTCGTCCCGTCTCTGCGACAGCACCTGTACCCGACCTCGACGTGCAACCGGCCATGTCGACACCTCCGGGAGACGTATCCGGCGTGAAGGAATCGGCAATACTCCGGGACGAACAGAAACCATGCGCACCGTTGAGGTGAAACTGATGTCAGCAACCAGCGCGCCAGAAAAGGCCGGCTTAGCGGCCACGAGCTCCCCTTCGGCGATCTCGAGACCAATGGCATCTCCAACCAAGCCAGCGTCTAAGGCCGCTGCCATCCGGCCCAGGACCTCGCGTCCGAATGCCGTGCTCGGACCCAATACGGCCCAAACGGGCTGAGCAACGGTCCACTCGCAAATCGCCGCCGCTACATCCTCCGCAATGCCTGAACCTTCGAAACGCGTGATTTCGTCCGCGCCAACTCCACCAAGCTGAGCAGGTTGGTGATCCTCAAATACCAGCGCATGCACACTCGCCCCAATGGCGTTGGCCAGAATTGATGCCGCACCCAGTAGTTCGGCGCCCACCTGCGGTCGACCATTCTCAACGATTACGGCGATAACTCGACTCCCGACCTGCCCGATTGGTGTTGTGTCCCCAAGCTCAGATTCTGTTTCCAGCTCAGCCGCTCGAGCCGCTGTGGACGAATGAACGAGTGCGCCTCGTTGGTCGAGCATCGCGACGGCGTCAGCCACTTGTACGTCGATGGGACCAGAAAGAATCTTGCCGGCCCGCTCGTGGTGGAGCATTCGAGTGTGGCCGACCACTGTCGGACTGCCCGATGCCCCCCAAGGGCCTTCACCCAGATCGGCAGCATTGACCCGTTGCAGCTTGTTTGCTTCAACTTCGGCTCGACGATCGGAGGGAACTTTGCAGGGTTCGCAGAGCCGCTCCGCCACCGAAAGCAGTGCCGGCAACTTGACCTCAACGTCCTCCCATCCGTCGTCATATTCGAGCGTAAGCAGAAGCGACTCGCCATCGATTGCCATCTCCCGGACACCACTGGCGAACGGCAGACCCGTGAGTTCGGCAACTTCTGGTCCGACCTGGCCGGTATCCCCGTCGAGTGAGTTCCGCCCCACTAGAACCAGATCGAACGCCCCGAATTGAAGGATGGCAGCCGCCAACGCTTGAGCGGTGGCCAAGGTGTCTGATCCGGCAAAAGCCGGATCGCACAGATGGATCCCGCTATCGGCTCCCCAGGCCACGGCCTCGCGCAAGACATCTTCGGCGGCTGGTGGACCAAGGGTGAAGACGGTGCAGATCCCCCCACTGGCTTGGGCCCACTCCACGCCTTTCGAAACGGCGCGACGGCAGTAGGCGTTCATCTCAAGGTCCAGCCCTTGGCGAATCAAACGACCGTCGTCGCCCAACGTCATCGATTCGCCAACCGGGATCTGTTTCACCAGCACAGCGACCCGCAACGGCCGATCGAACCTGAGGGGAGTGCTCTCGTCGACTCCCGTCATCGACCCGAGAATACCCGCAACAGCAATTTGGCCGAATCAAAGCCGATCGCCTTTCAACCTTGGCCTACACTCTGGGGCGCGCCTCTAGCTCAACGGCAGAGCAACGGACTCTTAATCCGCAGGTTTCGGGTTCAAATCCCGAGGGGCGCACTCGTTGGCCTCCATCTCAGTCACTGTGCGAATGGCTGAGATGGGTGTGCTGGAAATGATCGGGGTACTTGAGTCCAAAGGTGAGCAT
>Ga0182030_10025603_pt1 | contig 10731 bp, 5 predicted proteins | sample 812S3MmetaG_FD_121299 | JGI IMG/M metagenome (GOLD analysis project Ga0182030, IMG submission 121299) | Permafrost microbial communities from Stordalen Mire, Sweden - 812S3M metaG (Illumina Assembly) | ecosystem: Environmental > Terrestrial > Soil > Wetlands > Permafrost | place: Sweden... | reverse complement strand
TAGCTACGCCAAAACCCCAGCGGTCGTTGGTCACGCCCGCCTTCGCCGCTACATCGGTGAATGTGCCATCGTGGTTGTTATGAAACAGCGCCGCATGAGGAGGAGTGGCCTTTCCATCCAGCGCGTCGAAGGTCGATCCATTGACCAGATAGATATCGAGCCAGCCATCGTTGTCATAGTCGATCAAGCCCACGCCCGACCCGTCCGCCTCCAGAATGAACTGCTTCTGCGGCGTCCCCATCACATGCGACCAGCTTGCAATTCCCGACTGCTTCGAAATATCGGCAAAGATCGTCGGCCCCTTGTCGACAAACCCTCCAGCCGTAATTGGCCGGTGCTGCTCGTCGTAAACGGCCTTGGCGGCGGCGCCCGTGCTCATGCCCTGAGACTGCTGCGCATGCGCGTTCCCCGAGACGCCTAAGGCAAGCACCCAGGTCGCGGCAGACAAACGCCGCCTTAGACTTCGAAATGACAACGGGAAACCTCCGAGCCAAAGTCTATCGCACGGCACGCATTTCTGGCCGAGCGGCGTTACTCCACCTTGAAGCTCGTCTCCGCCGTCGCCAGCGAACTGCCCCCGACCCAGACCTTGTAGGTGGTTGGCTCAACAACCTGCTTGCTCTCCACGTTATAAAAGCTCAGCTCGTCAAAGCCCAGCGGGAACTCAACGTGCTTCGACTCGCCCGGCTGCAGCGTCACCCGGGCAAAGCCCTTCAGTTCGCGCACCGGCTGCTCCACCGACGCAGAGGTATTGCGCAGATAAAGCTGCACCACCTCGGTTCCAGCCACGCTACCCGCATTGCGCACATCCACGGCCACCGTCAAGTCCGGCCCACGCCCAGCTTCCAGATCCCGCAGCCCAACCTCAGCCTTGCTCACCGTCGGCTGCCCGTAGCTGAATCGCGTATAGCTCAGCCCCCAGCCAAAGGGAAACAACGCCGAATTATCCTCGTCGATATACCGAGACTGATACTTTTCCGGACCACTGGCCGGCGCATGGCTCAGATCCCCATGTGCCGGCCGCCCTGTCGGCAACTGCGCATAATAGAGCGGCTCCTGGCCCACCGCGCGCGGGAAGCTGACCGTCAGCTTCGCCGAAGGATTCACATCCCCAAACAGCACATCGGCGACAGCGTGGCCGCCCTCCATCCCCGGAAACCATGCCTCCACAATCGCCGGAATATGCGCCCCGGCCCACTTGATCTCCGCCGGACGCCCGGTCAGCAAGACCAGAATCACGGGCTTACCCGTCGCCGCGACCGCCTCCAGCAACTGCTCCTGATTTCCCGGCAGCCCCAGCCGCGTCCTGCTGGTAGCTTCGCCCGTCATCCAGTCCGCGCTCTCCCCGAGAGCCAGCACGGCAACATCCGCCTTCTTCGCCGCCTCAACCGCTTCGGCAATCGAAGCCGCATCGTCTGGCGCGGGCTTGCCTTCGAGCAACGTCTTCTCGTCCTCGCCAGAAAGCACACCGCATCCCGGCGCATACAGCAAATGGCCGCCTAATCGCTCTGTTAGCGCCTGCCGCAGTGTAACGGCAAACTTCGGCTCTCCTTGCGCGTCCCACGAACCGAGCATGTCCTGAGCCGAATCCGCCAGCGGCCCAATCAAGGCCACGGTTTTAGCAGCTTTTCCGAGCGGCAGCAGCGCGCCCACGCCTTCCACAGGATCATTTTTCAGCAGCACAATCGTCTCCGCCGCCACTGCCCGCGCCTGGGCGCGATTCGCCGCCGTGGGAGCATAGGCCGGCGTCACCGGCGTAAAGGGATGCTCGAAGAGCCCCAGCGCAAATTTCACCCGCAGAATCCGCCGCGCCGCCTCGTCCACCACTTTTTCCGGAATCTCGCCCGATCGCACCTGCGCCGCGATGGTTGTAGCGTAGAGGTTGCCCTCCATATCCATATCCACGCCAGCCTCAAGCGCCTTGCGCGCCACCGTCGCCCCGTCCGGGCCGATGGAGTGGTTCAAGAGTTCCGAAACCGCGCCCCAATCCGAAACCACAAACCCGTCGAAATGCCACTCCTTGCGCAGAATCTGGGTCAGCGTATAAGGGTTGGCCGTCGCCGGAACGCCATTGATGGAGTTGAAGCTGCTCATCAGCGTCGCCGCGCCCGCATCCACAGCCGCGTGGTATGGCGGCAGATACACTTGGCGCAACGTAATGTCGCTCATATCCGTAGCATTGTAGTCGCGACCGGCGATGGCCGCTCCGTAAGCCGCAAAATGCTTCACGCTCACGGCTACCGAATCCGGCTTGCTCAGGTCGCCCTGCTGGTAGCCCTCGACCCACGATCTGGCCAGCGCCGAGCCCAGATACGGGTCTTCGCCCGCCGACTCCACGATCCGCCCCCAGCGCGCGTCGCGGGCAATATCCACCATCGGCGAAAAGACCCAGTTCACCCCATCCGCCCGCGCCTCAACCGCCGCCGTTCGAGCCACGCCGGCTATCAGCGTCGGGTCCCAACTCGCCGCCAGACCCAGCGGCACAGGAAACGTCGTCCGGTCGCCATGAATCACGTCGTCGCCAAAGAGCAACGGGATATGCAGCCGCGATTTTTCCACCGCGATGTGCTGGTAATGATTGGCGTGTTCGGCGCCGATCACATTGAGCAGCGAACCGGCAGCGCCCCTGGCCACCAGTTCGTCATAGCTAAGTTTCGAACCCGAAGGCCCAGTCGCAAATCCGGCCGAATACTGCACCGTCTGCCCAATCTTCTCCTCCAGCGTCATCTGCTTCAGCAGCGCTTCGACTTTCTGATTGAGCGCCTTTGCAGCAAGCTGCGCATTTGGAGCCGGCGCGGAAGACTGCGCCCAGCAAGCGGTCGCGCCGGCAAGAGCAAGGGAAACGATCTGGAAGGCCGCCGAAAGGTAGGACTGAACTGGTTTAATTCGTATACTCATCGCCGAAACAGCATATACGCTCTTCCTATTCGAACGCCACACCCCTTGGCACACCTCGGATACCTCTACTTTCATCCCAATCGCGCAGCGCGTCAAAATTTGCCCGCAAGATGCTATGCTTCCTCCACCGCGTCAAGGAGACTATCGCCCATGATCCGAGATACCGCCCTCGCCGTCTTCGCCCTCGCGCCGCTCCTCGCTCTCACCAGCACCGCGCAGACGATTCAGATCAACCGCGAAAACAAGACCATCGCCATCAGTACCACGGATGAAGCTGCGGCGACTGCGGACCTAGCCGCGATCAACATAGGCTTCGATCTTTACGACAGCGATTCCGAACCCGCTTACGCCGCTGCCGGAAAACTCTCCCACGCCATTCTCGAAGCCCTTCACAAAGCCGGTGTCGACGACAAGAGCATCGAGAGCAAGACACAGTCCCTTATCCGTACGACGAATTTTGACGACAAGGACACCAAGGAACAGCGGGCAAAGAAACAATTCCATTTCGAGCAATCCTGGGAAGTCATCACCAACCCACAGAACGCCGCCGCAGTGATCCGCCTCGCAATAACGGCGGGCGCCAACCAGAGCGGCCAGATCGAATGGCGCTTGACCGACCGCAAGGCCCTGCAAGCCCAGGCTGCAACCAATGCCCTCATCAAGGCGCGTGCCGTCGCGAACCAGATGGCCGAGGGGCTTCATGTGAAACTTGGTGCGCTCATCTACGCCAGCAACGAAACGCCCAACGCCCAAATCTTCTTCAAGAGGCCAATCAATGGTATGACCCTGAATACGGAATCCGAAGAAGTTGGCGCGGGGATTGCCAGCGGCTTACCTCTCGAAATCCGCCCGCAAACCATCCGCGAAGAAGCCACAGTCTACGCCGTATTCTCCATCGAATAGGCCGACAATACCGTGTTCCGCCCTGAATCAAGCTGGCCAATCCGTCTAACCCGGGAATCCGACATTCCCGATCTCCGCGCCCTGATCGAAGCCTCCGTACGCGGCCTGCAAGCGGAGGATTACACTCCTGCCCAGATCGAAGGCGCACTCGGCACCGTCCTCGGACTCGACACCCAACTCATTCGCGACCAGACCTACTTCCTCGTCGAAGCGCCTGACGCCAATGGCCAACCAACGCTAGCCGGCTGTGGCGGATGGTCCAAACGCAAAACCCTCTTCGGCGCGGACAACGCCCAGCTCCGCGAACCCGATCTGCTCGACCCAGCAACCGACGCCGCCAAGATTCGCGCCATCTTCGTCCATCCCAACTTCGCCCGTCGCGGCCTCGGCTCCCTCATCCTGGCCCACGTCGAAGCCGCAGCGTGCGCCGCCGGTTTCCGCCGCTTCGAAATGGGTTCCACGCTCACCGGCGTCCCGCTCTACCGGCTCAAAGGCTACATCGAAGTCGAACGCATGGCCGTCCCGCTCGCCAACGGAGAAGCCCTTCCCGTCGTCAAGATGGCCAAAAGCCTCCCTGAACCTCGCAAATCGAACGCTCCGTAAGAGAATTGCAAGCTTCGCATCCTTCCCCCGCCGTGTATCGTCGTATGTGTATGGCCGAAACCACTGAAGCTCAACAGCCCGCCCGCCCAGCACACCCGATCATCCAGCCCCTGCCCGAGGCCGAAGAAGTCTATCTCCGCTGGATAGGCTTCCTCGACGAGGAGTTTTCCAAGCACCAGGCCGCCGAGCGCCGCGCCGAAATCGTCCGCGACCAGCTCTATCAGCTCTACCTCGGCCGTCCTCACGGCGGCAAGCTCAACTTCACCCTCACCAGCGAGCTGCCTCTCAACATTCTCCAGCTCTCGCTCGACCCCGGCAACATCACCCTCGAAGCCGAACACTACCCCGACGCCGATCCCCAGCGCTACGCAGCTTCCAAGCCGCTGCTCTTTTTCTGGCAAATGTTCGACCGCTCCCCGATCGGCCTCAACCACTGGCTCGGCTGCCGCTTCCGCACCATGCTGGGCAGGCATCTCTTCAAGAAGATGGGCAAACGCGTCCGCATCGACCACGGCGTCGAACTCACCTTCGGCTACAACCTCACTATCGAAGACAACGTGATCGTCCGCCAGCACGCCCTGCTCGACGACCGCGCCGAAATCCACCTCGGCCAAGGCGCAGTCATCGGCAACTACGCCCGCGTCTACTCCCACACCCACCAGAAAGACGACTACGATAAAGTCATCTTCGCCCCCACCAGCATAGGCGCCCGCGCCCGTGTGGGGGCCCACACCGTTATCCTCGCTGGAACCCAGATGGAAGACGGCGCCATCGTCGGACCCCAGGGCACAGCCGCCGGAGAAGAACGCTGAGGCGGCAGTGTCCCGCGTCGCCAGTCCTCCGCAAAGATTCGTCGCCGGATCGAATAGTTGTCATTTCGAGCAGGTGAGTTGATTTTTGGAAATTGCCGATTTATCGAGAGATAGATGAGCCTCTTGCAAAATTAAGGGAGGCGGCGATTTAGAGCATTTTAGGTAATACTGTGGTCCCGAAATATCTGCGAAGTGTGGCCTTTCTTTGATAGAAAGGCCACGCGATCATCGGTTGCTCGGTCTACACCATTACCTAAAATGCTCTAGCGGCGGGGTCAGCCCACTTTAAGATAGGGGTATCAACATCGAACTCCAAAGCGGAAGGCATCCCCGCCCTATGCCGCTTATCGTTTCCATGGATGGCCGCCACCCCGTAAAGAACCATTATTGGGACTCGTCCAGCACTTCGATTGCTGAAACGGTGGCGTAATTCACGATAGGCTCAAACGTCAGATTCAGCTTACCCTGTGCGGAAGGCCGGATGTGATGAAACGTTTTCCTGATGAGGTGAAAATCTCCTGCCTCCCTGAATATGTCGAAGTTGTCGAGAAGAGTGTTGCCATTGCACATGACGCGAAATACCCGACTACCGGTACCGCCTCCATTCGATCCTGGGGTCCCAAAAAACAGTTCCATAAAATATAGGGTTACTGTATATTCGTCGCGTGTGTCGACGGGGATCGCGTAGGTGAAGTGGCCATAGCGCTCAGAAGACACCATATCGAGACCGTCGGATGCGGTGATCGGAAGATTGTGCGACAGGTATCGGCCACCGATGAAATAGTCATCCGGTTGCCATAGTTCTCCGTTACGGTCAGTCACCGGAATCCGCTGAGTGACAATCCGTATCGGCTGCAGTTTTCCGGGGATACCTTCAAACAAGGTGATTGCATTGAGGGATGGTGTCCCAAACACCGTACTTAGATGCAGGTGGAGCAGACCATCTTCGGCGGGAGAGACGTCGCGAAAGACTCTCTCGTCCGCAATATTCCTTCCCATCGCGTCCGAAACGATATCGAAGTTCTCAAGAATCACCTTGCCGTTCAGGGCAACGTTGAAGATTGCCTTGTTTTCAGCTTCCTCCCCCTGCGCAGTTTCGGAAGGCTGAAGGAAATAAAGATGAAGTTCGTAAATACCGGGGTGGAGTGGAACATTGTAATCAAAATCTCCTGCCCGGCCATATTGAAAGATCAAAGGATCATTCGTCCCCGGGATGAACCCGGCGGGCCGATGAACCGCCCACCCCAAGTGAGAATATTGATCTCCGTGCCACAGGTTTCCCTCAGGATCTTTCTGTGGACGATCGCTGAATCCCGCGATCATCCGAAAGGGAATGGCGACGGCCGTGGATGGTTTTACTGTTGAGGCAGAGAGAGGTCGAGGAGTTCCGAGAGCGGATGAACCAACATCGAGTCCGGAAACCAGAGAGGTTCGCGTACTTCTAAAGCGGCTGACAGCGTAGGTTCCGAAAGCGATCAGAAGCAATCCAGCGATCAGTGCGTAGTGCCAATATGGACGTGCACTCCGAGGACGAACGATCGGAGGCGCATCTGCAGTTAGAGCCGTATCGTCAAGGTAATTCCGTTCTACGGCGGGTTGGAGCGGATCGGGCTTAAGTTCCGATGGCTCGGTGAGCATTCCATTCGGAAAATCCGATTCAATCGCAGGAAGCGTTCTTCCTTTTTGGTAAACGAAGACGGGGACGTATGTTCCAAGAGGAATCGAAATTTGGACCTGATGCTTCCTGCCCTCCGATTCGTAGAACAGCTTCAACTTCTTCCGGAGTCGATGGGTCTCGACTCGGGCGATGGCATCTTCGCTTGCAATAAATGTTTCAGGGGCACGGCCGAACACCTGAGTGGCGATGTTGAATTCGGTCAGACGGTCCGTTGCACCATCGAAATACTGATTCGCGAGATAGCAGAGAAGCTTCGCCAGGCGCGGAGTCTTGGCCAGCGCCTCCTGCACGATCTCGAGTTCGTGGTGTTCTAGATCCGCAGCCGTCAGTACAGATAGTCCCGGCACAGCCTGCTCCTAAAGTGATCGACATTATAACTAGCGCACACGACGGCGACAACTTGCACTCACTGGCCCAGGCACAACCGGGGTCTTCGCGTGAGCCATTGAACAGACAATCTCTAAGCAACCTGCCTGGAAAGCGTCGCGGCCGGAACTCCCGGGATAGAGCTAAGTCCCATCAGATGTGCAATGTACCGCTTGTACAGCAAACATTGTAACCGAGCGAACATCTTTAACCTTCCTTGTTGCATTCTTGCTTGCTTAGTGTTCCTGACTCGTGAGGTAAAGGGGTGTTCGAAGCGAGATGAAATTCTCGTCGTGGATTCTCACGAAGAGCGAAGACTTTCGCCATCCAGCCCCGACCCACCCGGCCAAAGACCGGAAAGTCGACCACGAGGCTTCAGGTCAACGTCAAATTTAGGAGAGCCACAGTGAACGAACGAACTAGTCGTCGCGGATGCAAACAAGCTGCAGTCCGAACACTATTGATCCGGAACGAAAATTCCGCGGGTCTGAGTCCCACCCTAGCCGCAAAAACAAAGACGCGTCGAGGGTGGGGCAACCAGTATTTGCTGGCCGGAACACTAGGCACCATAGGTTATGTCCTGCTGTTCATCCTTGGGCTGAGCCTGCCGCATCCCCTGGCTGCCCAGGGAACGACAGCCACCCTCGGCGGTACCGTGATGGACTCGAGCGGCGCAGTGGTCCCTCAGGCTTCAGTCGAACTGAAGAACATCACCTCCGGGGACATCAGGACTACCCAGACCAATGGCTCAGGAGTGTTCTCTTTCTCGGCCATCCCGTCCGGCGATTACACCCTCTATGTCAAGGCCACAGGCTTCAACACGTTCGAACAAACCGGCATCCATCTTGATCCAGGGGATGATCGGTCAGTCCGCGAAATTAAACTGTCGATTGGCGCGATAGAGAATATCGTTGTCACCAGCGCCGTTGGGCATGTGGACGTGGATTCGGGCGAACTCAGCAACACCATCTCCGCCGAGGAGATTGAGCATCTCTCTGTGGAAGGCCGAGATGTGACCGAACTGCTCAAGATCTTGCCGGGGATGGCCATCAACAATGGCACCAACACCGACAACCGAAGCTACGATCCCTCGATCGTCAATTTTACGGGCGCGCTTGGCGCGTATTCAGGCAACGGTACACCGCAGAACGCCACCTCGCTGCTCTCCGACGGCACGGATATCACCGACCCCGGTTCCTATGGCATCGCGATCCAGAACGTCAACTACGACCAGGTCGCCGAGGTGAAGGTCCAGACGGGAAGCTTTACCGCAGACACGGCTCGAGGGCCGGTGGTCATTAACGCGATTGGCAAGTCCGGTGGAGACAAGTTTCACGGCGCGCTCTACACCTTTGCCCGCACCTCCCAGCTCAACTCGGTCGACTGGCTGGCAAACTACACCGCCCAAGGCAAACCACCCGATCGGGATGTCTACCCAGGGGCGACGCTTGGTGGTCCGGTTCTGATTCCAGGCACAAATTTCAACCGCAGCCGCAAGCTCACCTTTTTTGTCGGGGCCGAGGACTACGCCCAGCGAAACGTCTATGCCTACGGGAGCGCAAACACAGCGATCCTGGGCGCGATCGTGCCGACGGGCGGCATGCGCACCGGAGACTTCAGCGAGACGCAGCTAGCCCAATATCTGGGACCCTACTACAACCCGATCAAGGCCAGCGGACAGTGCAATGGCACCTACGGGAACGTGTGCGCGGTGCCCCAAACCGGGCCGGCTGGACAGGCCCTCGTGAACGGCAACATCGGGCCCTACATCGATCCGGAGATGAAATTGATCGTCAACTCTATGCCGCTGCCCAACCTCACAGGGAGCGCGCGCAGCGGAGCCGACAATTACATCACGACCAATCTCGTCGACAATAACCAGTGGCAGGCGCGGGGACGCGTCGATTACGCTCTATCGGACAAGAACAAGCTCTTCGCCGCCTATAGCATTGAAAAAGGCATTGGCTACGAGCCCAACGGGATTTACAGCTACATCCCCTCGGTAACCTTTGGCAACGTGGATGCTCCGGGGGGCGGCGAGACAAGCAACATTAGTTCGCACGTCGCCAGCCTGAACTTCACCACGGTCGCATCGCCGACCCTGACCAACGAGTTCTATGCGGCAGCCGCCTATTTCTCGCAGCACTTCCGCGCGAGGAATCCAGCAGCAGACTCGAAGCAGGCGGCCATCGCCGCTTCCGGCAATTCGTATCAGGGGTTGTTCAACAACGGCTCCACGGCCCTGGTTTCCGTGGGTGACTACGGCAACGATGGATTGCCCTTCAATACCCCTTTCGACTCTACGTTTGGCGGTTATTATGCCAACAAGCAGATCCGCACTGTCGGAGACAATGTTACAAAACTCATCGCAAAGCACACCTTGCGAGCGGGCATTTTTTACCAGTGGGACTCCAATCCCCAATCGCAACAACAGAACACCAACGGCTCGGTCAGCGATTACTATTTGCCCGCCAGCTTTACCGATCCTATTCTCGGAACGGTAAACAACACGGACGGCAACAGTATTTCGGGAAATTACTTGGCGAACCAGGAAGAAGGTCATTTTTTCGGTTTCAGCCAGGTGAGCTTCCAAACCTTTCTTAACATCTATTTCTGGAACTTCTCAGGATACGTGCAGGATCACTGGCGAGTCAGTCCGCATTTCTCGCTCGATCTCGGCATTCGCCTGGAGCACTTCACCCCCTGGACCGATGCGCACGGCATTGGTATCGCGGTCTTCGACAAGGCGGACTACGCGGCTACAAGCGCAGGAACGGGCGGCCACAAACCAGGCATCCTGTTCCATAAGGAAGATCCCTCCGTGCCGCTGGGCGGCGTATCCTTGCAATCGGTCTGGCCGGATCCGCGTGTAGGTTTCGCGTGGGATCCCTATGGTCGGGCCCTGAGCCAGCTGCGCGGCGGCGCCGGCATCTACCGTCAGCACGACTCTTACAACGACGTGCAGAATCCGCTCGATACCGCGACCGGTCAAATCAACTATAGCTTTTGCTGCTATGGGACCCTGGCAACAGTGTATGGGGAACAAAGCACAGCTACCGGGAGCGCCAAGACGTTCGCCAAGGATCAAAGCGTCTACGCGCTGCTTAAAGGAGACAAGCAGCAGCCGATCATTTACACCTATAACCTGGCGTGGGACCAGCAACTGCCGCACAAGGTGATCTTCGAGATCGCCTATGCCGGCAACCGCAGTCAGCATCTGTTAAATACCTTCAATCCTTACAATATCAACGCGCTGCCGATTGGATCTTTATACAAGGCACAGCCCAACAGCCGCCCGGATACGTCGAGCACTGCGGGCACGGTTTTTCCGCTTTTCACCCCAGCGGGCGCAGCCACTTCGAACACGAGTCTGACGAATCTCAGTCAGGCCGTAACCGACTCATTCAAGCCATATCCGCTCTACAACGATGTCTACGCCCAGTCGCACACGGCCTACGCGAACTACAACGG
>Ga0182030_10025602_pt1 | contig 10732 bp, 9 predicted proteins | sample 812S3MmetaG_FD_121299 | JGI IMG/M metagenome (GOLD analysis project Ga0182030, IMG submission 121299) | Permafrost microbial communities from Stordalen Mire, Sweden - 812S3M metaG (Illumina Assembly) | ecosystem: Environmental > Terrestrial > Soil > Wetlands > Permafrost | place: Sweden... | reverse complement strand
TGCAGGGAGACCTGAAACTGAAGGCCGTGGAAGTCGGATGCGACACGGTCATGCCGCGCTCGGCTTTCTCGCAGAGCTTGCCCAACCTGCTGCGCCGCTACGGGATGGAAGAGGAAGAAGAGTACTCGCAACAGCCGGTGTAAGGCGAGCGAGGAGTTACGAGAGGGCGTCCGCCACGGTGGACGCCCTTTCTGTTTCCAGGCCTATCCCGGTGGCCAGGTGAGCGGGCGGCCGCCGAGCAGGTGCAGGTGTAGATGATCGACGGTTTGGCCGCCATCCTCGCCGGTGTTCACCACCACGCGGTAGCCCTTGGGCAGTCCTTTGCTGCGGGCGATTTCCGCCGCCGCCCAGAGCAGGTGGCCAAACAGGGCGCGGTCGTCTTGCCCACCTTCGGCGATGGAGACGATGTGGCGGCGCGGCGCGACGAGCACATGCACCGGCGCCTGGGGGTTGATGTCGGCGAAGGCGTAGCACAACTCGTCCTGGTAGACGGCGGAGGAGGGGATGCTTCCCTCGATGATCATGCAGAAGAGGCAACTCATAGCGGCACCAGTGTACCGCAGCGTGCTAGGACGGCTGCGCGCAACCTGCGCTGGAGAACGACTGTCGCCGCCGCTCAGGGCAGGATGCGGGCGGTTGAATGATAGAGGTGATAATCCGAATAGCGATGATTCTCCTCGCTCGGTCCGTTGCCCTGATCGCTGGAGATGTCGACCTCGCTGGGCAGCCAGAACACTGCATCGTAGCCGTGGATCGGCACGGAACGGAATGTCAGTTCGGTAGCTAACTGCTTGAGGTGCACCTGGGGCAGCGGAGCCAATAAATCAGTCCGCAGCGCAACAATATCGAAGCTCGACTGATCGACCCACAAAACACCCTGATAATAAAACGGCACTGCTTTCCCCTCTACCTGGAAGGCAGCAGGGTGGGTGACCTTGCTGGGCTCTTGGGCAAATGCCACAACAAAGGTCTTTCGTCCGCCCTTCATCTGTTCACCCAGGTAACGGAAATGAAATTCTGGCTGGCTGGCAGCGGAGAAAAACAGCCACAGGTAGCCGAATCCATAGCCGCGTGGAGCCGTGAACCCGCCCGCCGTCGCTTCCACAGGTTTTCCCGCCGCGTCGACACGCGACTCCGCGATGAATGTACTGCCGTCTCGAGCGCGTCGGCACTGGAGCAGATACTTGTATTGGCGGCCCCATGGCTGTGCCGCCGGCAGCCCACCCGGCGTATTGGGGTCTGGTGTGCTCTGGAAATGGAAGACATCTTCGCGTGAGATCAGGTCCGGCAACCGCGGCAGTACATCAGCGATCTTTTTGGCCACGCTGCCTAGAATGACCGGCAGCTCTTTCTGGCTGTCGTCATATTTGATCCCATTCAGCCCCGGAACTACGACCTTGAGCTTCTGGATCGGGTAATTGAAGTAAGTCGTCGCTTCCTGCGGCCCCAGCCTGGTCAGAGGACCGGCCCCGGTTGGACCCAAGTCAGCCTGGCCTGCGGCCAGCGTACTGGTGCTGGCAGCCAGAATGGCGGTGATTGCTGCCGCCAGCGAGACAACTATGTATTTTTGCGGACTTTTCATCTCGGCGTCTCCCGTGCTATTTCCTGTTCTTCGGCGGCTGGGGTGCGAAGTAGCCCTCGCGAGCCTGGACCTTCATGTCTTTCCGGTCCACTTCCACCTTTAATGCATGATAGGTGCCGTTCTGCTTCACATCATTCACAGAGAGTTCGAGCAGATACTTATACTCCGGTCCGGCGGCCAGACCGGTCAATCCACCCTGCAGATCGTTGTTGTTGCGGAAGAACGTCCCCCCGGTTCCGTCTGCGAATTCGGCCATTACCTGCTTATTCTGGCGCATGGAGTCACTGCGCTCCTCCAGGTTTTCTCCGGTAACAAGGGCCTGGATCGATTCCCCGCCGCTTTCGCTGGCGCTTGGCATCGTCGAATAGAGTCCACGCGCATCGAGGGTGCTGATGGTAACCGCGGCGGACGCAGCCATGTTCAGGAGCTGCGACTCCATTGCCATCGATTCCTGCGAGAGGGACAGGAAGCCGGGAGAAACCAGGATGAGACTGCGCTGGCCAGGAAGCGTGGAGAGTGTGTGTACCACGTCCCTGAGGTAGCTGACGGTCTCAAGAGCATCCTGATCGCCTTGTTCCAGGGATCGCATCGCGGCGTCCTTGACCGCAATCTCGGCTTTCAGCACGTCAGGAGATGCGCTTACATCATCTATGTTGATGTCGCCGACCGCGCTTGCCGGGACAAGGAGATGCAAGCAATTCCCAGCTTTGTCCAATGCAATCCCGTACTCCGTGCGGTTGTATTTGTTCAGAATCTGATCGGCGGCGTAATAGTCGATGTAGGGACATTGAGACGAGGATTGCTGAAAGAGCTGGCGGGCCTTGAGGCTCATCACCGCAGCCTGCAAGGCAGTGTGATTGTGGGTTATCCCTGAATTGACGCCCATAAATGAAAGCACCAACCCGCGCGTTCCATCAGCGAGCGGCTTATCGAGCATTTGCACAGCCGCATTCTTCACCTGTCCCAGGTCGCCCGCGTTCAGGTGACGGTCGTCGAACAAAAATACGATGATCCTCTGCACGGCTGGCGGTTGCGGATTTTCCGGCGCCGCCTGACTGCCGGCTGCCGGCGGTGCGGCGGTCTGCTCGCCGCGTGCGAGCGGTGCTCCCTGCTGAATGGCGAATCCTACGATGTTCCTGGGCTTGCCCTGATCGAGGACTTTGAAGTCTTTTTCACTGAGGTCGCCCACCGTGTGGCCCAGAGCATCGCGTACCACCACCGGCACCAGTACCGAATTCACTTGAACATGAAACGTGACGCCGGTGTCTGGCGGCATAGGTGGTTCGGGCTGTTGCTGGATGCCCTGCGGATGGACGGCAAGAGCAGATGAACATAGAACCACGGCCCCGAGATGCTTGAGATAGCTGCTCATCATGCCTTGCCTGCTCCCTGGCTGCACGAATTATGGTAGATGACCCGGCTTCTGGTGCGTGCAAACTGCCTCGGCCGCAACTCAGGGCAGGATACCGGCCGCTGAGTGATACCAGCAGTCACGAAGATACAGGTGCCCTTCGTCGATGACCAACGATTGCCAGTGGGATTCTGCGGCGGGGTGGCTCCGGCCGGAACCGGAACGGCTGCGACGACCAGGAACGCCGTGAACGCGACGGCAATGCTCTTTCGCAGAGACGTCATTTTGGCCTTCGTGCGACGAACTTATTGTGAACTTCTATAGTGCAAGGACGAAGCAGGCGGCTGCGAAGTTGCCCATCGCTCGATGCAGAATGCACCCAATCTACGCTTGCCGCCGAAGAAGCGTCAATGCGGGCAGATGGCTGCGGCTGCGGTGGCCGCGGCCATTCTGGATGGAGCGACTTGAGGTCGATCTGAAACCGCACGGCCACTGAAGGCGTTGCGGGGCGCGGTCAGGCCGACTCCAGAACCACGTTTGCAAACTGGGTGGTATCTCCGGTGCGAATCAGGCCGATGGCGAACGGAGCCCGCTTTTTGAACTCGATGTGCGGCTCAAAGGTGAGGGTGGCTCCTTTGAGCGCCCATTCAAACTGAAGGCAGATTTCGGGATTATTGGTTTCGCGGAACTCCTCGGCCATAAAAGCGCTGCCGACGTTGAAGTTGGTCCGGATGGCACGCAGCACGTCGAGCACGCGAGGAACATCGTCGGTGAGAGATATATCGACAGTCTCGATCTGCGGCCAAAAGGGAAAGTTGCGGTCGGCAATGATCAGCGTATTGGTGTGCCGCACGCGACTCAGCAGGGAGTTGATATTGGGATTCAGGATGCCGGTCTTCAACATGGGATGAGGCTCCTTGGCGGATGGGGTGATTCGGTCGCCACCCCAGGCGCATTGGACACAGTCTAAGGAGCAATCTGCTGCGCGTATAGATGACGAAGGTCCCGCGCCGCGCCGGGAGTACCGTGGCGGCAATCGCGACGATTTGCGGGGAAACGTAGGTCAACTGGCGTGGTCGAGGATGAGCTTCCGGCCAGGAGTGGGCTTGGCCTTTCCGAGCGCAACGCGTCGCAGTTCTGCTCCGATCAAGTATGAGCTATTGCGCGGGGCTCGCGGCAGGCGCCGAAGTGACGCGGCATGGTCCGAAGTCCTTGTTCAGCTTCTCCACCTTGAAAATCTGATCGCCTTTGCTGTCTTTGGTCTTCTTGACCCGCGACCCGTGCAGCTTGACGCGATCTCCCGCTTTGACGGTCGCTGCATCGCCGTCAAGGGAGTACGTTTTCGAATCACCGGTCTGAAGCTGGAGCCCATTTGGACCTTCGGAGACACAGCCTTTGAGTGTGTGGTGGCTGTGATTGACTTCCACAAGGACAACGACTGCGACGGTGACGACAGCGACGGCCCCAATCGCAGCACCAACGACCTCGCCGGTGCTGGGGCCGATGCTCGAGCCGGACGGCTGGCAGCCTGTAGGAGAGGTGGCTCCGGAACAAAGAAGCACTGTGAGCCCAACGAATGCGGTGACGCCCAGGCGACGGTTCCGAGAAGGGAACGATTGGAGCGCCCGTGACGGGTCAGAGCCAGTTCGAAAAATTTTCAATTCATCCTCCAAAGATCCACGGTTTCCGTCCAAATCGGGGTTACAGCGTCAGCGGCGGCCGCAGCGACGGTCCACGTCGGTCAAATTCGGTTTGCGTTGACAGGGCCGATCGGCTCGGAGAAGTACCCCAAGCTGCAGAATGGGAAGCACATTTGGGGAAGCGTGCCAGACCGCAGGGAAAGGTGCCTGAGAGTATGAAGGTTTAATTGGACATACACAAGGACTTTCCGTTCCGGTTGGAGGGCGGACCGGTTATTTCCGAGCGAATGCGGCGGGAGTCCCGGCAGGTCAAATTCAATCGCGTCAACTGGTGTGGTCGAGGACGATCTTCCAGCCTTTTGGGCCTTTGCGCCAAACGAGAGAAAAGATGCCGTCGTCCTTGGCGGCGTCGCCATGGGCGGTGCGATCGAGGTGAAACTTGCCGGTGACGACTGCGAATTCTGTCTTGCCGCAGGCGGAGGGCAGGAGGCGGACTTCGATGCTGCTGAAGGTGAGCGTGCCCATCTGTTCGCGGCTTGTATAGGACTGCCGGTAGCGCTCGGAGATAGGCGCAAAGCCCTTGCGGAGGGTGAGGCCGATGAAGATGGTGTCGGGCGAGTCCTCATAGGCCTGCATGAAGGCGGGGATATCGGCGCGGTTCCAGGCGTCGGATTGCGCGGTGATGGCGGCGCGAATGGCGGCTTCGTCGGGGTTGGCGTGTTGGGCGCGGGCGGTCAGGCCTGCAGGAATCCAGGCCAAGACCAAGGCAAACACCAGCAGCATTCTCCTCATGGGGTACCTCCGGGTTCAGCTTACAATGGCTGCATGGCTGCGTCAGCCACTACTTCCCCGTTTCGCATTGTGCATACGGTCTGTTCGCATGACTGCCCGGATAGCTGTGCTGTTTTGGTGACGGTGGACGCGAGTGGCCGTGCGATCAAGGTGCAGGGCGACCCTTCGCAGCCGATAACGCAGGGATTTCTGTGTGGCAAGGTAGCCAAATATCTGGACCGTGTGTACGCGCCGGAGCGGATTCTGCACCCGCTGAGACGGAAACCCGGAGTGGCAAAGGGGCCGCTGGTGCGGGGCCAGGAGGACGAGGCCTTCGAGCGCGTGAGCTGGGACGAGGCGCTGGACGAGATTGCGGCGCGGCTGCAAACGATCAGCGACGAGCACGGGCCGGAGTCGATTTTGCCTTACAGCTACGCGGGGACCATCGGGGTGCTCGGATTCGGTTCGATGGACCGGCGGTTCTTTCACCGCCTGGGCGGGAGCCAGCTCGACCGGACGATCTGCTCCGAGGCGGGCGGGGTGGCGTGGAACCTGGTCTACGGCAAGAAGCTGGGCATGGCGCCGGAGGATTTCAGGCTGGCCAAGTTGATTGTGGCCTGGGGCGCGAACATTCACGGCAACAACATTCACCTGTGGCCGATGGTGGAGCAGGCACGGCGCAATGGGGCGCGGCTTATCGTAATCGACCCCTATAAGACAAGAACCGCGGCGCTGGCGGACTGGCATATCGCCATCCGGCCGGGTACAGACACGGCGCTGGCGCTGGGCATGATGCACGTAATCCTGCGTGAGGGGCTGGAGGATCGCACCTACATCGACGAGATGACGCACGGCTTTGAAGCACTGGCCGAGCGGGTGCGCGAGTACACACCGGAGCGCGTTGCGACGTGGACAGGAATGACGGCAAGCGAGGTGGAACAACTGGCGCGCGAGTACGCCACCACCCAGCCCTCGGCATTGCGCCTGAACTACGGAATCCAGCGGACCGAATTTGGCGGCACCGCGGTGCGCGCCGTTGCCATGCTGCCGGCGCTGACCGGGGCATGGAAACATCGCGGAGGCGGCGCACAGCTCTCGACTTCGGGAGCCTTCAAGTGGAACAAGCGGGAGTTGGAGCGCATGGACCTGGCGCTGGATTCGCCGCTGGGCCGGCCGGCGCGGGTAGTGAATATGTCTGCGCTGGGGCAGGCACTGACTGAGCTGGGCCAGGGGCCGGAGACAAAGCCCGAGGATGGGCCGCCGGTACATGCGCTGTTTGTGTACAACTCGAACCCGGGGGCAGTGGCGCCGAACCAGAACGCGGTGCGGCGCGGCATGGCGCGGACAGACTTGTTTACGGTAGTGCACGAGCTGTTCTTTACCGATACCACGGACTATGCCGATTACATTTTGCCCGCCACCACGTTTCTGGAGCACACCGACATTCAAGGCGCGTACGGGCACTATTTTGTGCAGCTTTCGCAGCAGGCCATTGAGCCGCCAGGTGAGGCGCGGCCGAACGTGTGGCTGTTTGGCCAACTGGCACAGCGCATGGGCTTTACCGAGACATGCTTCCGCGACACCGAAGAGCAGTTGATCCGGCAGGCGCTGGGGGTGGGGCTGGATGGGCGGTCGACGATGGCGGGGATGGAGCATATCAGCGTGGAGGATCTCGAGGAACTGGGGCACATTCCGCTGGCGATTCACCGCGAGGGATTTCAACCATTTTCTTCTGGCGAGGTTGCTACTCCATCGGGCAGGATAGAGTTCTACTCGGCGCGGCTGGCGGCGCAGGATCTGGATCCTCTTCCGGGTTTTGTGCCGGCGGCGGAGTCCAGGTTTGGCACGCTGGCGGCGCGCTACCCGCTGGAGTTTCTGAGCCGCAAGGCCGACAACTACATGAACTCGACCTTCGCCAACCTGAACGGCCACCGCAAGATGGAAGCGCGAACGAGCCAGCGGCTGGAGATGCACCCGGTGGACGCCGAGTCGAGGGGGATTGGCGACGGAGACGCGGTGCGGGTGTGGAACGAGCGCGGCTCGCTGCGGCTGACGGCCCTTGTCAACGGCGCCGTCCCGGCCGGGGTGGTGGCGGCACGGCTGGACTGGGCCAAGCTGCACCCAGAGGGGGCCAACGTGAATGCTTTGACCAGCGAACGGCTGACCGATCTGGGCGCGGGAGCAACATTTTATTCCACGTTGGTGGAGGTTGAAAGAGCGTAAGCGGAGCGGGCAATTGACAGCGCAGTTGATGGCCATGCGCAAGCATCTCTGACATGCGCGCAGGAGGCCGAAAGAGGTAACCTTACATATATGGCATCTACGTATTTCTTCGTGGTCCTCGCGATTACCGTGGGCTACGTGCTGGTAAAGCGCGCCAACTTGATTCCGCAAAAGGAAGCGACGGCGCGGTTGAAAGAGGGTGCCCTCGTCATCGACGTGCGCAGCAGACAGGAGTATGAATCAGGGCACCTGTCGCAGGCAGTCAATATTCCGCTTGATGATCTTGTCACCCTGTTGCCGCAACAGGTGAAGGACAAGAACCAGGTACTGCTGCTGCATTGCGCCACCGGAATCCGCAGCGGAGTGGCAAAGAAAAGGCTGGAGGCCGCCGGCTACAAGAACGCCTTTAACCTCGGGTCCTACGACCGGGCGCTTAAGATCCTGAGCGGCAGACACTCTTAAGGCCTGTCCAGGAACTCCAAGGCAGCGTCCGCGCGAGGACAAAGGGCCGACATCGGAGGAGCACCGAGGGGCACGGTGACAGTCGCCGGCTAAGCGATGAGTAACCCCACCCCCTCCCCTAGATTCTGTAGCTAAATTCTCTCTTCTCATGCGTTTGGGGTAGGGGGTTCCGCTGCAAAATATTGATTCCGCAGGAGTTATCCGCAGAATATAGACCTTAAAGGAGTTAGGCTGCATATTCGGGACGCTGTCGATTCTTTGCCTCCCAAATTTAGGAAGATAAACACCCTTCTGCGCCTGTCCATGCACAATTCCAGGACTTGTGGGTCGAATGGTGATGCTTCCCGCTCTTGCCATCAACCTATCGATACTCCACTCGACTTCCTTTATGCGCTGCGTGCACATAATTCTATGCAAGGGGGGTTGCCGTCCTCTGGATTTGCTGGGGAGAACATCCCTGGACGAAGTGCCAATGACGGCCTCGTTGGTTTCTGGACAGGCTCTAAGTACTAAAGTCGTAATTGCCTCCCGGCCCATGAAAGCAGTAAAGGCCCGGGCCTGAAGGCCCCGTAATTTCGCACTCGTTCCGGAGGCTGAAGCCTCCGGCTCCCTCCGGATTCTGTAAGCACCAGAATTGAAAGCGCTCGAGGCGAAGGAACCGGGTCCGCGGTTGCCGCTGGTAGAATTTCGGGCATGGAAACAATTCAATATAATCTGCCGCAAAGCCGGATTCCCCGTGCGTGGTACAACGTTCTTGCCGATCTGCCCAAGCCGATGGCGCCTACGCTGCACCCGGGAACACTACAACCCATTGGTCCGGACGACCTGGCTCCGCTGTTTCCCATGAGCCTGATTCTTCAAGAAGTAAGCACGGAACGGGAGATCGAAATTCCCGGCCCGGTGCGGCAGGTGTATGCGCAGTGGCGGCCTTCGCCGCTGTTTCGCGCACGGCGGCTTGAGAAGGCTCTAGATACGCCGGCAAAGATCTATTACAAGTACGAGGGCGCGAGCCCGGCGGGATCACACAAGCCGAACACCGCGGTGGCGCAGGCCTACTACAACAAGGTAGAAGGCACCAAGCGGCTTTCGACCGAGACGGGAGCGGGACAGTGGGGTTCGTCGCTGGCCATGGCATGCGCGTTCTTCGGCCTGGAGTGCAAGGTCTACATGGTGCGCGTGAGCTACGACCAGAAGCCCTACCGGCGCGCGCTGATGGAGGCGTTTGGAGCCTCGGTGACGGCCAGCCCGAGTACGGAAACGGAGTCGGGACGGGCGATTCTGGCAGCGCACCCGAATACCAACGGCTCGCTGGGCATTGCCATTTCAGAAGCCGTGGAAGTGGCCGCGAAAGACCCGGACACCAAATACGCGCTGGGCAGCGTGCTGAATCATGTGCTGCTGCACCAGACGGTGATCGGCCAGGAAGCCCTGGAGCAGATGGCGCTGGCCGGAGACGAGCCCGATGTGATTGTGGGCTGCACCGGCGGGGGATCGAACTTTGCGGGACTGGTGATGCCCTATGTGGGCCGCAAGATCAAGGGCCAGTGCGGGGCACGCATTGTGGCGGTGGAACCGGCCGCCTGCCCCAGCCTGACCAAAGGCCAGTTCACCTACGATTTCGGAGATACCGGGCACCTGACGCCGCTGGTGAAGATGCATACCCTGGGATCGACGTTCATTCCGCCGGGGATTCACGCGGGCGGACTGCGCTATCACGGCATGGCGCCTTTGGTGTCGCACGTGATGGACCTGGGGCTGATTGAGGCCACGAGCGTGCAGCAACTGGACGCGTTTGCGGCAGGAATTCAGTTTGCGCGCGCAGAGGGCATTATTCCGGCGCCAGAAGCGAACCACGCGATTGCGGAAGCGATCCACCAAGCCCTGATGGCCAAAGAGGAAGGAAAGGAACGGACGATCCTGTTTGTGCTGAGCGGGCATGGACACTTCGACATGCAGTCGTACATTGCTTACCAGGCCGGGAAGCTGGAGAACTACGACTACCCAGCGGAGGAGATCGCGATGGCCCTGGCGGGATTGCCGGCGGTGGGGTGAGCTAGTTTCGGCATCTCGCCGGTCGAGATTCGCGGCATAAAAAAGGACCTGCGTGGGCTAAGCCCGGCAGGTCCTTTGACGCAGGCGGCGATCTTACTGGACCGTGAGCACCATGGTGGTGGAATGGGTGGTAGCGGTGATGCCATTGCTGGACTGCGCGTTGATCTGGATCGTGTAGCTGCCCGCGGGCGTGGGAAGGTTGTGGGGCGGGCCGTGGTTTTTGTAGTTGTAAAGCGGCGCGCAAGCAGTGGCGCCGAGCACCGTGACCAGGCCCACCAAGGCCAGCAGTGAGAGGCGGCTGAGCCAGCGGCGGCGGCGGGCACCGAAAGCCAGCCCGGCCAGACCCAGCACGCCAGGAAGCAGTATCGCCCAGGCCACAGGATTGGAACCCGGCGTAGCCAATGAGGCGGCGGGGTTGGTGATGGTACCGGCAGACGTGCCGATGACCATGGAACTGGTCACCGCCGCAGTGGCATTCGGCTGGACCTCAACGTTTTCCGGGGTAAAAGTGCAGGTAGCCAGGTCCGGCAGGCCTGCGCAGGAGAGGGTGACAAACATGGGCGCCGTAAGCGACGCGCCGTTGATGGGCGTGACCGAGGCGGTGATCGCTCCGGAAGCACCCGGAGCGAGGGAGAGCGTGGCCGGAGACGC
>Ga0182030_10025597_pt1 | contig 10733 bp, 5 predicted proteins | sample 812S3MmetaG_FD_121299 | JGI IMG/M metagenome (GOLD analysis project Ga0182030, IMG submission 121299) | Permafrost microbial communities from Stordalen Mire, Sweden - 812S3M metaG (Illumina Assembly) | ecosystem: Environmental > Terrestrial > Soil > Wetlands > Permafrost | place: Sweden... | reverse complement strand
TATCGGCTACAGTGGGAGTGGTGGCAGGGCCTACTGCATCACTGGGATCTCAGCAGAATGTGAGCTGCAATGGCGGAACTAACGGCAAAATAATTGTCTCTGTCGCTGGTGGCACAGGGCCATTTACCTATACATGGTCACCGAATGTAAGCACTACTGACTCTGCTATCAATCTTGCACAAGGTACTTATACCGTCACTGTAAAAGATGCCAATAACTGTACATCATCACTACAGGTCACGATCACTCAACCGACGCCTTTTGTGATCACAAATGTGGTGACACCTGCATCATGCGGTAATAGCAATGGCAAAGTAGTATTCAATGTATCCGGCGCTACACCTGGTTATACTTATACCTGGTCACCGAATGTAAGCACTATAGATTCTGCAATAAATCTCGCCGCAGGAACTTATTCTATCACAGTGAAAGACGCCAATAATTGTACTTCTGTCAGTTCAGCTACAGTGACTGCAACAGTAGGTGTGACCGCATCACTTGCTTCGCAAAAGAATGTATTGTGCTTCGGTGGCAGTACCGGCTCTGCTAATATTACCGCTTCCGGAGGAGTATCTCCATATACCTACACATGGTCACCGAATGTGAGTACAGTTGATTCCGCTATAAACCTTACCGCTGGTACATATTCTGTGACAGTCAAGGATGCGAACAACTGTACGGGTTTAGTGACGGTCACTATCACGCAGCCTGCATCTGCATTATCTGCTACTCAAACTACCAGCCCCGCATACTGCGGTAATAATAATGGCAAAGTATATATCACCCCTTCAGGAGGTACAGCTGGATATACTTATATATGGTCGCCTAACGTCAGCGTGAATGACTCTGCTATCAATCTTGCTTCGGGCACTTATCTCGTCACAGTGACCGATGCCAATCAATGTACAACTACGGTATCAGCATCAGTGCTCCCTGTCGCCGGGCCTACTGTATCACTGGTATCTGAGCAGGATGTAAGTTGTAATGGAGGTTCCAATGGTAAAATATTCGTCACGGTAAGTGGGGGAGTAGGGCCATTCGTATATACCTGGTCTCCGTCGGTCAGTACTAATGACTCTGCTGTTGGTTTGTCGCAAGGCAACTATAGTGTTACCGTAAAAGATGCTAACAACTGTACATCATCCCTTACGGTCCCAGTCAGTCAACCGACTCCTATTAACGTCACAACGACAACTGTTCAGGCTCATTGTGGTGTCAGCGACGGCAGCGCTACAGCAATTGTGACAGGTGGTGTAAACCCTCTTTCTTATCAATGGTCAGTAGGCACCAGTACCACTGCAGTCGATAGCGGACTGGCAGCCGGTTCATACACAGTAACCGTCACAGATGCCAATCATTGTACAAGTGTCGGCACTGCTGCTGTCAGCAATATCGGTGCACCGACTGCTACGATAACCAGTCAGATAAATGTAAGCTGTAACGGTGGGAATACAGGAAAAATAGTGCTGAATGTAACCGGTGGCACACAGCCGTACGGCTACACATGGTCGCCGAATGTATCAACTGTAGACAGCGCTGTAAATCTCACAGCAGGCACCTATAATGTAACGGTAAATGATGCCTCCAGTTGTATAGCCGTCGTGTCAGCTACTATCACACAGCCTCAGGCACTGTCAGCGAGCGTACAATCTGTGAATGCTGACTGCGGGCAGAGTGACGGCTGGGCCAAGATCACTGTGAATGGCGGTACCGGCTCATATACCTATGTATGGAGCGTTCCTCAGAACACAGATTCTATTACGGCATTATCAGGCGGTACATATTATGTCACTGTCACTGATAGCCTGGGCTGTCCATTTGTCGATAGTACAGTGGTCGGGACTAATAACGGGCCGGCTGCACCTACTATCACAGCAGGAGGGCCGCAGATATTCTGTCAGGGCGGCAGTGTAACACTAACATCCAGCGCCACAACTGGCAATACATGGAGTACAGGTGCTACTACACAAAGCATTACAGTGACGACAAGTGGTACATTCACAGTGACACAAACAGTAGGTAGCTGTACCAGTGCACCATCTGCCTCAGTGACGGTGGTTGTGAATCCTATACCACCAGCTCCGACGATCACTGCCAGTGGGCCACTTTCATTCTGCCAGGGTAGTAGTGTGACGCTAACATCTTCAGCCGTATCAGGCAATCTGTGGAGCGATAATGAAACCACACAGTCGATAGTGGTCAGTGCTGCAGGTACATATACAGTATCGGATACACAGGCAGGCTGTCCTAGCCCAGCTTCGGCTCCTGTCACGGTCAGTATCATCACTGCTCCTTCGATCGTGATAAATGCCAGTGAGCCATCTCTTTGTCCCGGCAGTGGTTCAGACACACTTGATGCTACTACTGCATCTGCTACATCCTATCTGTGGAGTACCAGTTCTACACAGCCTGCCATCACTATTACTACCCCTGGTACATACAAGGTCACTGTCACTGTCAATGGATGTGTGGGCTATGATAGTATTACAATAAACTCACAGCCACTGCTGGGTACTTTATCTCTTCCTGATTCATTTTCTGTATGTCCTGGAGATCAGGTGACATTGGATGCTACGACACTTAATGCGACTTCATATGTGTGGACAGGTGAGGTCAATGCTACGACACCTGTTATCACCGCCGATTCGCAGGGCGTTTATTATGTGAAAGTTTCCAATAGTTGCGGGTCACTTAATGCATCTACCATAGTATCCTTCAAAGACTGCGACTGTCGGATCGTAGTGCCTAATGCCTTTACTCCTAATGGTGACGGAAGGAATGATTACTTCCTGCCTGATTACGATTGCGCCAATCCTAAGTATTTGCTTATGAGGATATTTAACCGCTGGGGTGAGAAGATCTTTGAAAGTACAGATCTGAATGCCAAATGGGATGGAAGGTACAAAGGCGCCATGCAGCCCCCGGGTGTATATGTATATTATATAGAGTTTGTGGGTGAGGAAAATAACACAGAAAAGAGCTTTAAACTGATGGGCAGCCTGACTCTGATCAGATAGTCTATCGAACCGATAATAATAAAAAAAACCTCCCCTTTTGGGGAGGTTTTACGTTTCAAAGATTTGCATATTTTTAATAGCTGTTCTTGCTATTTCTTAACGATACAAATCTATATGATTTCCCTCCCATGAATTGTCATATTGTATAAGCGTGTAGGTTTTGTGTATAAGCGTGTATGAATTCTGTATGGAGTAAATTTAAGTACATACTTTCTTTGTTTTATTGACAATATTAGACCTTACATTATCTTTATAGGATCTTGAGAAATAAGCTGCTTTTTTTGTTTTTGGCATTCAGCCCGACGTGGCTGTTCGGTCAATACTCTACTACGGTCCATTATACTGTAAAAGATGGTTTGCCCTCATCTACCACTTATTCTATTATTCAGGACAATCAAGGCTTTATCTGGATAGCTACTGATGCCGGACTAGTGCGATATGATGGGACGAATTTCAAGGTTTATACTACGGCTGACGGGCTACCAGATAATGAAGTTCTTGGCTTGCATTTTGATCCTAAGACAAATCGGATTTGGGTTATAACCTATTGCAAAAAAGCCTGCTATTACAGAAACAATAAATTCTTTACAGCAGATAATGATTCTTCCTTAAGTATAATTAAATGTGATATTGGTGAATTCATAAATGGGAATGACCAAAAAAACGTGGGCGAGTTTTTGTATAACGGCAGGTCAATATATGAATGCTCAAATAATAAAGTTTTAAAAACAATCATACAGGGCCCATCAGTACTACAGGTAAAAAAATGGAATGATTCCATTTATGATGTATTAACTGATACCGGCTTAATTGAGTATAGAAATGGTTTTATTAAAAATGCATATTCTTATTGCAAAGGAAATGAGAAATGCAAGTGGATCGATAGTCTGATGGTGAGATGTGATATAGGCAAGATTCTGTTTTATGACAAAACGATAACCGGGGAATACAAGCTGAGGCGAAAAGAAGTGGAGTTAGGTGTGAATAAATCTGCATCAGGTTTTATTTTATCAAAAGATAAATACATCATTTCAATTTGGGGTACAGGGCTCTATAGCCTGGATACTAATCTCCGATCTCCGCTAAAGAAATTATGGAGTGGCAACTTAAATGGATTCTATGAAGATAGAGAGGGAAATATTTGGATCATGACAATAGATGATGGAGTGTATTTGTTCAAAAAGCAGAATGTAATTAATTATAGTTCGGAGAATGGACTGAAGCATGACAACCTTACTGCTTTGGCTTATTATGCAGATCGCCTTTATATAGGCAATACGAATGGAGAGATATATTATGTCGAAAAAAACAAGATCGCGCAATTAGATATTGGATATGGACAATCACTCGAGAAAATCAGAGGGATAGTGCCGGCTAAGAATAAGTTATTTCTGATTTCAAATTCAAAGATCTTAAGCTTTAATTTTAATACCAAAAGGTCATATCAAATCCCGGAGCAGTCCGGTGGGCCCAAATCAATACTGAAACTCGCCGATGATAAAACAATTTTAATCGGGCTTATCGGAACGATGATAAGCTATGAAATTGAAAGCGGAGCCTATAACGAAGCCCAAACGTTTAAACGTATTATAGCGATGTCTCAGCACCCTGACGGGACCACATATTTTGGGTCTCTGGATGGTTTATTCATATACAGGAATGGCAAGTTTACTCATGTCGATAGCAATGATACAAGATTACAAAGCCGTATTACCTCACTATGTTTCACACCTGATAGTCTCTTGTGGATCGGAACGCCTTCCAGCGGTATTATTATATATAATGGGAAAAAGATCATAGGGCATATCACTACCTCAAATTATTTAAGTTACAGAGGTGCTTTATGCAGGAAGATCATAGCAGGCAGGCCTAATGAAGTTTGGGTTGCGACTAATTCGGGTATCGACAAAATTCGTTATCATCTCCATGATACTCTTTTAATAGATAATATTACTCCCCTTAATATGGCGGATGGTCTGCTGAGTGATGATGTCAATGATGTATTGGTAAATGATAGCCTGATATACATAGCCACATCACATGGATTGACCATTCTCAATGAGAATGATTTGTCCAAACCGAGTTCGGCACCCATTTATATATCATCTCTTAAGGTCAATGAGGTGGATAGCCTGGTACATGATGAAACTTATGAATTGACATACAGGCAGAATAATCTTCAAATCGAATATATAGGGGTTTCACTACAGTCCTCAGGATATATAAGCTATCAATACCGACTGCTGGGCAGTAGCGATGAATGGCAAATAACTAATCGAACATCCATAGATTTAAGATCTCTTTCCCCCGGCCATTATACATTTGAAGTTACAGTATTGGATAAATTCGGTAACAGGTCGAAACATGTCGCACGGGTCAGGTTTAATATCGCTCCGGCTTTTTACAGGACCATATGGTTTTGGAGCCTGATATTTTTCAGTATACTCGGAATAGGTTTTTATATTATCAGATCTGTATTCAGAAGGAGACAACTGGCTTATGAAAAGGAACAATCGTATACTACGAAGATCATAGACCTGGAGCAGCAGGCACTCAAAGCCCAAATGAACCCTCATTTCATTTTTAACTGCCTAACTGCTATTCAGCATTTTGTCAATAAGGAGGATGTATACTCAGCAAATATGTACCTTTCAAATTTTGCAAAACTGATCCGAAAAACATTAGACCTGTCAGGCGAGCAGTATATCACTTTGGATAAGGAGATCGCATACCTGGAAAATTATATTCAGTTGGAGAAGATGAGATTTCAGGAAAAATTCAATTATTTTATAAATGTGACGGAAGAAGTAGATGTTCATACGGTCTTGATACCGCCTATGCTTCTGCAACCGATCATAGAAAATGCTATCCGGCATGGACTGCGGTATAAAGACGACAATAAAGGTGTGCTGAATATCGATTTTAATATGGAAGATAACAGGCTTCTTTGTAGAATAGACGACAACGGTATAGGTATAAAAAAGTCCACAGAGCTAAAAAGCAATACGCATGTGGAATACCAATCAAAAGGCATGAAACTGACCGAGGCCAGGATCAATGCTATAAATATGATAAGCCAAAAGAAGATCAGTATGGAGGTGAAAGATAAATATGACCACATGGGTTCAGCTATAGGCACTCTGGTGCTAATCTATTTTGAACAATAACAGAAGAATATGAAAGTAATAATAGTAGACGATGAGATATTGGTAGCACAAAATCTGGAAATGCTCCTGAAACGGTATTGCTCTGATGTCGTAGTGGAAGGTATATCCCACTCTGCAAAAGATGCTGAAGTACTGATAAGGGACAAGCGTCCTGATATTGTTTTTCTGGATGTAGAGATGCCCAATGGCAATGGGTTTGATCTCCTGAAAAGATTTGACCAGGTCAATTTCGGAGTGATATTTGTTACTGCATTTGATCACTATGCTATCAAGGCTATCAAGTATTCCGCCATCGATTATTTACTTAAGCCTATAGATATCAATGAACTGGTCGCAGCCGTTCAGAAAGCTGAATTGCAACAGAAAAACAAAAGTGTCAATCAGGGATTGAATCTTCTGTTGAATAATCTTGCCCAACCTGCAGCCAGACTTCAAAAGCTTACTCTACCAACCATGGATGGAATGATATTTGTAAATATCGACGAGATATTATATTGCAAGAGTGACGGTAATTATACATCCTTTTACCTCGCTAACGGACAAACCCCGATGGCTACAAGGCAGATCGGTACATATGAAGACATGCTGCCGGAGCCATTGTTCTGCCGAATACACCGGCAGTACATCATCAATGTCAATAAAGTCTCAAAATATATAAAGGGCAGAGGTGGATATGTGGTCATGAGTGACGGCAAGATCATTGATGTATCTGTCCGAAAGAAAGAAGACTTTCTCAATGCCTATAAAAACATGTGATCAGGCAAGTATGCCAACAGCTTTGTTGATAGCGACATACAGACTGTCGATTTCTTCTATAGTATTGTAAAAAGCAAATGAAGCCCTGCATGTTCCTTCTATTCCCAGTCTGTCCATGAGTGGCTGGCAGCAGTGATGTCCGGTGCGGATAGCGATGCCTTGCTCATTGAGCAATACGCCGACATCATATGGGTGAATATCATTGATGAGAAAAGAAACTACGGAGGATTTATTGGCAGCAGTGCCAATGATCCTTAATCCATCTATTTTCAGGAGTTTATCAGTGGCATATTCCAGCAGTTCATGCTCATAGGCAGCTATCTTATCCAAGCCTATTTCATTGATATAATTGATCGCTTCGCCGAGCACTATACCACCCTCTATGTGTGGTGTACCTGCTTCAAATTTATAAGGAAGGTCATTGTATGTAGTGCCTTTGAATGAAACAGTCTTTATCATTTCTCCACCACCCATGAATGGCGGCATCTCATTCAGTATTTCTTCTTTGCCATAGAATATACCGATGCCAGTAGGGCCGAAAACCTTATGCCCTGAGAATCCTAAGAAGTCGCAATCCAGTTTTTGTACATCTACTTTCATATGCGGCAATGCCTGCGCCGCATCGATGAAAACCTTTGCGCCGCACTCATGCGCTTTAGCAATTACATCTTCTACAGGATTGATTGTGCCAAGGGAGTTTGAGATATATGTCAGAGAAACCAGTTTGGTCTTATTGCTAAGTAGTTTCAAATATTCATCAAAAAGTAATTCACCTTTATCATTAATTGGAATAACTCTAAGCACAGCACCTGTTTCTTCGCAGAGCATTTGCCAAGGCACAATGTTTGAATGATGCTCCATAGCTGTGACAATGATCTCATCACCTTGTTTGATAAATTTCCTGCCGTAGGTTTTTGCGACCAGATTGATAGCTTCAGTCGTACCGCGAACGAAGTTGATCTCTCTTTCTGAACGGGCATTGATATGGGTAGCTATTGTTTTGCGGGAGGTCTCGTAAGCTTCAGTTGCTTTATTTGCGAGGTAGTGCGCTCCACGATGTATGTTAGAGTTGGTCGTTTCGTAGTAATCAGTTATCGCATTGATCACGCTCAATGGCTTCTGAGAGGTAGCGGCATTGTCAAAATATATCAATGGTTTCCCATTTACTACCAGATCCAGTATAGGAAAATCTTTTCTTATTTTATCGACGGGAAAGCTCATAGTGTTTAGATCGTAATGTTCAGTCTTTGTTTCAATTTTTCATCCAGATAGGTCCTTAGCTCAGGCAATTTAATCGCAGCTATGATCTCATTAGCGAAAGCATAAGTTAATATTCCACGCGCAGTATCTTTATCTATTCCTCTGGCAAGCAGATAGAATAGTTCGTTCTTGCTCACCTGACCAATGGCTGCACCGTGGCTGCATTTTACGTCATCCGCGAATATCTCCAACTGTGGTTTTGAGTTCATGCTTGCTTCATCCGATAGGAGCACGGCTTTGCTGCTTTGATAGGCGTTTGTTTTCTGCGCATCCTTTTGTACGAATATCTTGCCATTAAAAACCCCTGTAGACTCATCATCCAGCACTCCTTTGTATGTCTGATGACTGTTACAGTTCGGTACGCGGTGGTCGACTAGGATATGGTTGTCTATATGGTTGGCATCTTTGCCGATATAGAGGCCATTGAGTGTGGCTAAAGCATTCTCGCCATCCATATAGGCATTTACATTATTGCGGACCAGTTTCCCATCCAATGTCACTGTCGTGATATGATACCGAGCATCCCGCTCCAGACGGGCTTCTACATAGTTGACAGATGTAGTGTCAGGATTATGCAATTGCAGTAAAGAGTAATTTACTTCCGCATTACGACAGACGAAAACCTCTGAGACATGATTATAAAATTTCTCGCCGGTACTATTTTGAAAGTCTTCTACTATAGTGATGTCAGCGTTTACTTCTGCTATGATCAGGTTTCTACTTTGTGTAAAAATATCAGCAGCAGCCTTGTCATAAATATGAAATATAAAGACAGGGGCCTCGACAACTGTATTCTTCTTTACATAAATAAAAGCTCCATCTCTGGCGAATGCCGTATTGAGTGCTGCAAAATTCTCTTTGGAAATATCTGTAGCCTTGTTAAAGTATTTTACGAATAGTTCTGGATACAGACTGCTGTTTTCTCTCAAACTACCAACTGTTAGCCCAGATTGCTCAAGTATGACTGAACTTTCGACAGAAAAAATTCCATTAATAAAAACAAGCTTGGTGCCTTTTATAGAATTGAAATATTTTAATTTACTTGCTACTTGCGACTCATTACTTGCCGCCAGCCGCAGAGTCTCAGGCAGTTTGGTTTTGATGTGAGTGTATTTCCATTCTTCATGACGTGCTGATGGGAGACCCAGTGTTTTAAAACTGGTCAATGCACTTTCTCTGACTGCTGATAAATTATCTTTAGCAATAGCTCCAAAAGCTGTTTCAATATTATCCGCAAACCCCATTTTATACTAATTGTATTTCATTTTCAAATTTTCAAATCGCCGAATTTTCAAATTATACCCCTACTTCTTCTTTGATCCAATCATATCCTCTTTCCTCCATTTTCAGTGCGAGACTTTTGTCGCCGGTCTTGACGATACGGCCCTCGTACATGATGTGTACATAGTCCGGCACTATATAATTGAGCAGGCGCTGATAGTGGGTGATGATGAGGAAAGCATTCTGTTTGTTCTTTAGCTTATTCACCCCATCTGCTACTATACGCAGCGCGTCAATGTCAAGACCCGAGTCGGTTTCATCGAGTATGGATAGTTTAGGATCAAGCATCGCCATTTGAAAAATCTCATTGCGTTTCTTTTCACCACCTGAGAAACCTTCATTGATAGAGCGCGATAGATAGGACTTGTCCAACTCTACCAGTTGCCTTTTCTCATTCATCAGCGCGAGAAATTCCTTAGCTGGTATCGGCTCCAGTCCGTGGTGTTTGCGTTTAGCATTGACAGCCGCTTTCATAAAGTTGGTCGTACTCACACCGGGTATCTCCACCGGATACTGGAATGCCAGAAACACACCCTCACGTGCCCTTTCATCCGGGCTGAGTTCAAGCAAATTCTTCCCTTCGAATATTATTTCCCCGGCTGTGATCTCATAGTCTTCTTTGCCGGCTATGATAGATGCGAGCGTGCTCTTGCCGGTGCCGTTTGGCCCCATGATGGCATGTACCTCGCCTGCATTAACTTTTAATGATAGTCCGCGGAGGATCTCTTTATCCCCGATCTTTGCGTGTAAGTTTTTTATTTCTAGCATAATACCACCCCTCCTAACCTCCCCAAAGGGGAGGGACAATGCAGGGAATTTATTGTTTAAATTGTTTCCAAATAATTTTTTAACTTTTCATTTTGCTTCGTTTCAAGAAGTGTTAGTAATCGCTTTTTTTCTAAATTTAAATCAATACGTTTTTGTTTAAGGTCTTTAATGATCTCAATAGTATTTGTTATAGCCGAATCCGTGATATTGTACTCAAGATATTCTATGTGATTTTTAAGTGATTCCTGGATTAATGGGATATCATTTGAAAACTGTGCAACCATGTATTTAATTATTGCATAGTTAGAATTTATAGATAGCTCTTTATCCAATTCTGCCATTCTCTCAAAGAAGAATAAAGAAATTTTATATAGGCTGTGTCGCTTGAAATAATCTTTCTCGGCTATGGCCTTATCTTTAATTATTTCAGCAAAACGGCCATATATGTTTGCTAGGATTTTTATCTCCGGTGGATTGTTTCGGC
>Ga0182030_10025596_pt1 | contig 10733 bp, 14 predicted proteins | sample 812S3MmetaG_FD_121299 | JGI IMG/M metagenome (GOLD analysis project Ga0182030, IMG submission 121299) | Permafrost microbial communities from Stordalen Mire, Sweden - 812S3M metaG (Illumina Assembly) | ecosystem: Environmental > Terrestrial > Soil > Wetlands > Permafrost | place: Sweden... | reverse complement strand
GAGGGGCATGATTTATTCCACGCTAGGAACATGACGCGAAAGAATCGGTGCGTGATACATTGTTGGCATATTAATTTATGTCCATCCGTCGCGCGAACCATTTTGTGATCGAACATGATAACCTATATTTATTTACCCACCGACTAAGCCATCCGATCATATGTTTTCGATACATTTGTCCATGCTGTATTCGTTGTTGTTCAACCCGAAAAAGAATATCAATTCATCGTCGGTGGGTGAATCCGCCGATGTGTGTTTGTGTATTTATATATATCTGAATTCACTTGCTGCTCCATCGTTCTCTTCGATCTTTGTTCTGTTCATTCGTTGGCAATCTGATCGTTTATATTATAACAAGATGTTATTGTTGAAAGGAAATAAATGAAACGATGACTTAATGTGTTGTGCAACTGTTGAATTGGTTTCTCGGCCAGATAATAAACATATCTCATATAATTACTTAATCAATTCAAGCTATTTATCTAGTTCATCGTCATGGTAAAAAAGTCAAAGGTCGCCTACTTCTATCATCCGGACGTCGGTAACTTTCATTATGGTAAGTAACGGGTTACTGTATTCGGGTTACTGTATCCGACTTATTGTTCCAGGTGCTCGACATCCGATGAAACCGCAGCGTCTCGCGGCGACGCATAGTCTCGTCGTGAGCTATGATCTGCATCGGAGTATGCAAATGTTTCGTGCGAATCGTGCAACCGCACACGATCTCACACGATTTCATGCCGAAGACTATATCGAGTTTCTCCAGCGCGTCGCACCGAATAGTGCCGATCAATATGAACATCTATTTAATCAGTTTAATATCGGCGAAGATTGGTCTGTTTTGTTGATTAATTATCAATTTTATCATCTCTTTTCAGTCCTGTTTTCGATGGTATATTCGATTTCTGTGCGTTGTATGCGGGCGGATCGTTAGGTGGAGCATCACGACTCAATCATAATGTAGGTGAATATCGATAGTTCAAGTCGGATGTCGGTGGAAAATCGGAATCGGAAGAATATTTGCCTGATGATGCTTATCGATGTATGGTTTAGCTGTGCGATATAGCGATTAATTGGAGCGGTGGATTGCATCATGCGAAAAAGTCGGAAGCGTCCGGATTCTGCTACGTCAACGATATTGTTGTTGCAATGCTCGAACTACTTAAATATCATCCGCGCGTTCTCTACATCGATATCGATATTCATCACGGCGACGGCGTTCAGGTATGATATCTGAATAATTATCGACATTTAACTCCCCTTGTTTCAATAGGTTATGGATATTCAGGTTTTTCCCATTTTTCAGGAAGCATTCTATCTCACCGATCGAGTCATGACCGTATCGTTTCATAAGTATGGCAACTATTTCTTTCCGGGCACCGGCGATATGTACGATGTCGGTGTCGATAGTGGACGATACTATTCGGTGAATGTACCGTTACGCGAAGGAATCGATGATGAAAGTATGTTGTTGAATTGTGGATCGGATCCGAAGTCAGAACGATACCCTTTAACTAAATCATTGTTACTTTTGAAAAGTCGCATTTATCAGAGCTGGACATGGTTTTGTTTCATTAGTGAATCGTATTTTTTCAGGTTATCAAACACTTTTCAAACCGATTATACAATCGGTTGTCGACATTTATCAGCCGACGTGTATCGTATTGCAATGCGGTGCCGACTCGCTCGGCTACGATCGACTCGGCTGTTTCAATTTGAGCTTTACAGGACATGGGTTAGTTGTTGGCTCGAATTTGAATCAAATATTGTATGCGGGATACCGGTAATTGATCGGCTCGAACATTTCAGCGAATGTGTCCGTTTCGTGAAGAGTCTCGGATTGCCGATGTTGGTACTCGGCGGCGGTGGTTACACACTGCGTAATGTCGCACGCTGTTGGGCATACGAGACGGCGCTGCTCGTCGGTCAGGACGACATATCGAATGAGATTCCCGATACATCCGGTCAGTTGATATGCTGAAAGCTCGAGGGGTCCGATGGACATTATTTGCTCCTGGTCAACCTTTCTTTACTCATCCATACTCCTATTGCACTATTCAACGCTTCTGGGAATCTGCCCCAACAAGGCCTTTGGTCGGGAACCCTGATGGCTTACCATCTACTAGAAGCCACCACAATTGTATATAGCTGTGGTGGTCTTACCACATCCACATTGGCTTTATTTCTTTCGTTTTTCCAGAATATTTTGAATATTTTGCGCCGGAATTTACGCTTCGACCTGAATTGCCACGACGTCAGGAGAATATGAACAGTCGAGAGGTACTACTACTGGTTGTTTCCCCGATTATACTATACTCTCGTTGCTTACAGTATATCACGGCGATTCGACAAACGGTCTTCGAGCATCTGAAGCAGTTGCGAGCGGCGCCGAGTGTGCAAATGCACGATGTACCGCCTGATCTGCTCGATCTCGATACGGTATGCGCGATTCGAGACGATGCCGACGCCGATGCGAACGTTGACGAACGAGAAGTCGCGTCCGGTGAGTTTCATCCCGGCGAGTTCTATCGAGACGAGCACGATCACGACGAGAATATGCCGTGATTGTGCATTCGGGCATTTATGCAAATGTTGGCGAAATAATTGTGAGTCCATGTTTTGAAATAAGTTGTTTTATACAATGTTGTTTGCTGTCATCGGAAAATCATTTGACTTTTAAAAAAACTCTAGCTTGTGGTGGTATTCGGGTCTGATTTTCGATGGCAAAATAATTTGAATGTCCACTTTTTATTCAAATCAGCACCGGGCATGGAATTAAGAAATGCGACACATTTGTCAGCAGCGGGACTATAAACTATCAGCCGATAATTGACGATTATCAAGAAATGTTTGCGCTAATCAGAAGGAGACTAATTAGTATACATAGAAAAGTCAGCTGTGATTAATCGATCGATTATTGCGTCGACTCATCATCATCGATCGATTGTTGAATGACACCGACAGCTCCAAATCGATCATCATTATTCACTCTGGATTCGTAAATGATCCAACTGTTTGTGTCTCGATCGTATACTTCGATAGTCGCTAATCCTGTCGTTTCATTATCACCACCAATCGCATATAATTGACCGTTGACGACGGCCAATCCAAACTGAAAGACTGTAATTCGAGTAAATCGTCGAATCTAAACGTACACCCCATCGACAGTTGTTCATCGCAGTCACATCGTTCATCCACATATTCATCGTCGGATCGTATCGTTCGACGGACGCCAGTGGCGTATGTTTATCGGCACCGCCAGCCACGTGGAGACATCCATTGTAGACAGTCGAGCTCGCATATGCTCGTCGTGTGTCCATCGCTGCGATCGGATGCCATTGATTCGATGCTGGATTGTATCGTTCGACGGTGTTCAACGAATCTATACGAATGTAAACTAGACGAGATGAATACGCACTTCCGGTGCCGTCGTTGCCGCCGATTGCATATAGATAACCGTTGAGGACTGACACCGACAAGCCATATCGTCGAGCACTCATCGATGCGATTTCGATCCATTTATTGCGCTGTACATCATATCTGGAAAATAGAACAGATTTCAGATAATATTTAGAAAAATGAAATAATTTACTTTTCCGCTGTACTGAGATAATTATCGACGCCACTCTTGCCGCCGACAACATAAATGACACCGTCGAGTACAGCAGCACGTGCATATGCACGAGCTGTATTCATCGGTGCAATATCGTTAATCCATCGATTCGTATACGGATCAAATCTGAACATACACATCATCTGTTGTTTAATTGAGTGTCGTATTAGGCCGGGAACATGCTTCGAAAAAAATCCGCGGTTTTTTCGTTTTTTTTGAGAAAGGTAGTTTTTGCTGAACATACTTCGGAAAAAACCCCAAAAACTCCCTTTTTTATTGAAAAAAAGTTCCAAAACTCCTTTTCTCCGAAAAGTAGAGACATAACCCACAAACCCGAAACTCCTTTTTTATCTCGAAGTACGTTCCCGGCCTTTCGGTCTGATTCATCTCGAACGACATTTACGACAAATATGATCGTCCACTTACCGTTCAATTGAGTTTAGACAAACTCTTCCAACCTCACCACCGATTGCATACAGCTGATCATTGTGAACAGCAACGGCGACACCTAAACGTGGCGTTGACAATGACGCGACCATTTGCCAAACGCCGGTTCGAGGATTCATTCGTTCGACGTTTGCTGTACCGCCGCCAACTGAAATACAAAATGAATCAAAACTATCGGCGACACAAGTCGAACATCGTGCTCACCGGTGTAGAGCACTTGACCATATTTGCGAGGATTCGAATATTGTATCGATGATGATCGCTGATGTAACGGTAACAGATACTCTCGCGCTTCGACAATCAATTTGCGACATTCGCTATCGTTTTTCACCATTTCATTCTCGCTGACAAAGTTCGACAAGAATTTTGGACTGCATAAATGCAATCGAACATGTTTGAGTATCTGAAAGCAATGCACAGTGAAGCGAATTGCAACAAACCATTGATAGAAATTGACGTCGCTCCTGTTCATCATGATGAATCCATGCCATCGCCGCATTGAATACTCGACCTTCTGAACAAACATTCAGCTCATCGCTCGATATCAAATCGATCAGCTGTTGCGGTGTCGTGAGTAGTTCAAAGAATTCATCGCCTTTGATAATATCTTCGAAATGTTCTTTCGCGTATTCGTCGGCAACGCGCTTCAATTCGATGAATGAATGGAAATCGGCGAATGCGCGAATACCGACACAGTTCGATGCATCGAGCTGTTGTTGCATGAAATTGCTGCACACTACCTATAAAATAAATAAACCATATGCGATGATGAACGACAGTGCAACCTCAATTTCGGTGATTAGCAGATATCGAGCAGCAATCAGCAGCGATTGCACATTGTCTCGATCGATAACGATACGTGATGTATAGATGAATTCGATCAACGTCGATAATGCATCTTCATCGACGTCCAGCATTTCGATTTGATCTGTAATTATTCAAAAGGCATCAACCAAAATGCGCACAACCACAAAACCTTGTTGGCATTCGTCCATCGTCGACCTAAAAATTGATCGAAAATAGGTTGACGCTGCTTCGAGCACCATACGATGTGCATCAATGCGACGTCGACGTCGACGACGACAACCGACGAGTGTCACATCGGTTCGATGCTTGCGCTGACGCATTTCGTTGAATTGGGCAAATATCGAGGCTATTGCGCAATCGCGGCCTAAACTCAACGTTACATACAAAATGGTCTGAAAATTAAAATATAGCTAATATTCGATCTCAAATGAATAAATATGGTATCAGAATCCGATTATCTCGAAAAAAATCTCCGAATTAACGCAGTTTAGGGAACCTAAATTCAGCCTTCATATGGTCCAAACCGTATAGCAATTAAGATTGGCGGGAATTCAGTTGTTACTAATGGCAACGCTAGCTGGCGTGCGATTCGCCGCGCGCCCGCCTCTGGCGGGTCCCCACGCGGCTCATCGCCGCTGCGCGAGCAAGCCTGCCCCCTCCGGCTCCACGGTCGGCAAGCTCGGCCTCTTCAAGATATGTTATTTCCCGTTCATTTACCGGATGTGTATGGCTAAACCAGCAAAGTTTTTTAACTTTCGGGAAACGAATATGATGTCAGAATATGTATAGTGTGTAACAGCAGCTGGCACTGGGGGGCTACCGCCCCCCAGACCCCCCGTTGAATGCTAAGCCTAAGCCTAAGACGGTAGAAAGCGGATAACAGCACTGGTTGTTCGCAATTGTCATCTTTCTTTGTTGTCTTCCGCAATTAAGAATATGAAAACGCCATTCTGACATCATATTTGTTCATTTAAGGCCGATTTGGTCTTCCAACGATTGCCTGATTCTAACGATTACCTGATTGTTTTTAATTATTTCCGTTTCGATCGACTCCTCGTTCGTTGTCTTCTCCTACTCGTTCATCATCTTCTCCTTCTCGTTCATCATCTTCTCCTTCTCGTTCATTGTCTTCTCCTTTGTCATCATTGCGTGTTTCTCATTTGCTGCCTTCTCAAGTCGCCGATTATCTGCATTCTCTAGTCATTATTTGCTTTTTGTCTGTTTTTTTTTCGCAAAAATATTCATCGTTTCCTCTGTCTCTTATCTATTTGTGAATATGGCCGGTGGTCGTCCTGCTGCATCCGAATCGCTTGTTCCACCAGATAGTGTTGTTCCATTGCGCGATATGGTTGAGAGTATTGGCGTCATCAAGATCTTCAGTTGTTGGCCATTCTCTAGTGGCGAGACGCCATCGTCCACTACTGACGTCATCGAATGGCTGGCGCGATTCAGTCTTCTTGCAAATGAGATGAGTTGTCCAAACTGCAGTTCACTGATGCGAGTTAACAACTATTCGACATCGGCGAGTGATGGCATGCGATGGAAGTGTCGAAACGACGGCACTCGGCGTTCGATTCATCATGGTTCGTTTTTATCTCAATCGAACCTGCCGTTGAAAACATTAGTTCAGTTCATCATCCTCTACTCGTTGGTTCATCCATTGAATTTCATCATCGAACAGTTGGAAATCGGCACTCACGCGGCGGTCGATTGGGCGCATTTTCTTTGTGAAATTGCTGGTCAATGGATTTTTGAGAATCAGCAGCCGATCGGCGGTCCTGGTACCATAGTCGAAATTGATGAGTCGTTATTCATGCAGCGGAAATATCATCGCGGCGAACACAATCCTCACGACTGGTATCTTGGACTCATCGAACGCGGCAATATGCAGAATCTCATCCTCCTTCTGGTGTTCAATGACTGCAGTCATGCACATCTCAAACCAATGATTCAGCAGTACATATTGCCAGGCACTCATATCATCACTGATGGTTGGGTAGCATACTGCCAGTTAGGCAATTTGCCGGATAATTACACTCATGATGTGGTGAACCATAGCATCAAGTTTGTCAATTGAATTGATCATTCAATCAATATGCAAGCAATTGAAGGTCTATGGGCTCATGCGAAGGAACTGTTCAAGGCAATGAATGGCACATTGAAATCGCTTTTCGATTCACACCTTGAGTGGTTTCAATTCAAGCGCATGCATTTTATTCTCTTTTTCATGAATCTGATATTTTGGATTCGTTTCTACTAGATTCTTCGACCACCGCCTGTGGCGGCAGTCTCAAATCTATGCTCACTTCACTCATAACAGCTATTTCTCCTATAAATAATTTTGAAGTACGATTTCTACAGAAAATACCGTATACCAAAGGGAATCGTGTTAGGACCCTGAAAGAATTTAAATTTCTATGGAAAGATACCGTAAACTTCAGAATATCGTGTCAGGACCCAAAAATATTTGAATTTTCACTTGAAAATTGGAAAGAATACGATTTCTTGTGAATACGGTGTCCTTCAGGGAATCGTTTCAAGACCCAAAATATTTGAATTTTGCCGCAAATTTCGAAAAATGGCGATTTTTCATAATACCGTATCCTCAGGGAATCGTTTCGGGACTTAAAAATTCGAAAAATGGCGATTTTCCCAAAATACCGTATACTCAGGGAATTGCGTCAGGACCCAAAATATTTGAATTTTAGCTCAAAATTCGAAAAACGGGGTTTTGTGTGAATACCGTATTCTCAGGGAATCGTTTCGGGACCCAAAATAGTTGAAAATTAGCTTAAAATTCGAAAAATACGATTTTCCATAATACCGTATACTCAGGGAATCGTTTCAAGACCCAAAATATTTGAATTTTGCCGCAAATTTCGAAAAATGGCGATTTTCTATAATACCGTATTTTCAGGCAATCGTTTCGGGACGCAAAATATTTGAATTTTGCCGCAAATTTAGAAAAATTACGATTTTCCATAATACTGTATTATCAGGGAATTGCGTCAGGACCCAAAATATTTGAATTTCAGCTCAAAATTCGAAAAATTACGATTTTTTGAAAATACAGTATCCTCAGGGAATCGTTTTGGGACCCATGAATTTTCAAATATGTCACGCAAAATACCGTATTTTTGAAAACCCAAAAATGTGAACTTTTACGCAAAATACCGTATTCCTCAGGGATTCGTGTCAGGACCCAAGAATTTTCAATTTAACCTCAAAATTTGAAAAATGGCGGTTTTTATTAATACCGTAACCTCAGGAAATCGTTTTAGGACCCAGAGATATTTCAATTTTAGCTCAAAATTCGAAAATATTTTATTTATGCCGTTTTAGTTTTCGAAAATACGGTTTTTTGGCAATTTTCCGAAAATACCATATATTTCTGGAAATCGCTTCAGAACCCAGAATTTTGAATTAAAATTACCGCATCCTTATAGAATCGTCTGAGGACTCCATAAAATTTCGAATTTTTTTTTGCAAAATGCCGTTTTTGAATATGCCAAAATTTCGAATTTTTGAAGAAATACCGTATTTTTACGAGGAAATGTGTCAGGACCCAAGCAATGAAATTTTTTTACCAGTGGTCCCGTAACGAAAGCTTAGTTGTGGGTTTTTATTCGCACACACGACGAACTAAATGATATATAAAGTTTCGTGTGAGGACGCATCCTGCTCGAGTAATCGCGCGCGAAATACACGCATACATATTCGTTTTTCAATTGTTTATAATTAGTTACTAGTGTGATCGCAGATATTAATGACACAAGCTCTTTTCTATATTCAAATATCCACTATCGCATCGATAACGTTTGACCATATGACAAGCGCACACTCTTATTGCAGTTGATCCGTTGTTCGCACTTAAAAATCACATTTATCCAATGGATAATATAGCCTTTATTGATGAAAACTATCAAATGATATTATGGTGCGCGAAACTAATTGAGCAGCACACCGTTCGCATTTTTTTAAACACTGTATACCCAAATGTTGCTTTAAAACAAACTTTTGTCGAAATTTGAAACGCTACTTTATTATATACCGGCAGTGATTACAGCCATATAGTACTATAGTACTTGATTTTCGAGAAAAATACTATACTATTTATTCTTTGGTGGAAACAATAGGATTTTTCGTGGATACTAATTAATTTATGTCGTTTATTCATCATTATAGCGGTATTTTCTATGATAACTCAAAAGATTTTTCCGCGAAATTGTACTACTGTAGGGCGGGTAAATTCTTGATAAAATTTGCATCTGCTATTTATCCAAAACTTTTCGGAATGTCGAAAATCGAGTAAGAAAGGCTAGGGCATCAATTTATGTTCATGTTTATCCAAAACTTACCACCATCCAGAATAATAACTCCGTTTACAATATACTACTCGAAATTCGTGTACTAATCGCAACACTGTTGTTCACCGGTACAACATTTCGTTTTGTAATAGTCGCCGCTGTGTATGCAAAAATAATCACTCATAATTATGTGTCAACAAAACGGCTGTTTGGTCTGTAAAGTTCCGTTGCGCCTTCGACAAAGCGGCGATATCAACTGTTTATCATCACATTATCTCAACGAATAATACACTAGTGTTGTTGTTTTCACCAATTCACTCTAAATATTAGAATGTTGGCCATGATTTTCCGAACAACATTGGTATAAGTTTCGAAAAAAATAATACCTTTTGAAAATTTTTTTGGGACTTAAGGAAATTCCCTAAAAGTAACAGAAAAACTTATGCGTTGAGAAATTTTTTAAAAAACGTTACATTTTTACAATAATTAATGCCATCTTGTTCAAAAAGCACGGCCGGCCGACATTTTAATATTTTTCTCAAAAATTTCGAGGGAACTGATGAAAAGTTTTGCTATAAACGAAAATTCATAGTCAGAATTCTCATAGTCGAGTTTTCATGATAAAATTTTTTGTCTATAGGAATCGATCTGATTATTTCACATCTATAAAATAGTTTTTTATGCTCTATCGAATGGTATATTCAGAATTTCCATACCACAACGGGAAGTATCGTTTTCGACTCCTCACACATCATTCCGCCGCACCCTGTACATAGATAACATATCATGAGCATGACTATTAATTGAGAGTGCTTGAGACCTTTGAGAAGAACTAGAACTCTATCTTCACGAAGTCTTACTCATAATTATAGGTGAAATGATACGCTCGCAAGAATTTTCTTCTTCTTACTTACTTAAACAATACGATGATAATGAAATAAGTGTCGATATAGGCGATATTGACGGACGACGTTAGCAGTGGTTTATGGCTTAGTTGATTACTTGTTTGTTTGCTGTGTGAATGGTCGACGGTTCGACTTCCATCCGATGGGAAGTTCTTTTTCGTTTATCTTTGACTCTGTCAGATTGATATTACAATTGTTTCGGAATTATAAAACATTGAAAGAGTTGTTTCACTCTGGAATAGAGCAATAATTATTACCGTACCCTAGATACTTATTACGCCATATGTTTGCATACACGCACTTGATCACATAGTGAAACAAGTAATCTAGGGAATGTGCAATCAACGTCGGAGATAATACCCAAAGTTGCATAAAATGAATCATCATCATAATACCTAAAAGCGCGTTTGCACAAATAGTTTATCAACATAATACCTAAAGAAGCAACCACCACATTCAGATCTTCGTCGCATCTCCATCAAATCGTCGCACCATGAAGTTATTTCCGCCATCCTTGCGCAATCCGAACTGTTCATAGAATCCAACCAGCTCATCGCGACACTCCAACGACAGCTTATAGACGCCGACATCTTCCGCCAATGCACACAAATACGCGACGAGTAGTTTCCCATGTCCAAGCCTAAGCCTAACCAT
>Ga0182030_10025595_pt1 | contig 10733 bp, 12 predicted proteins | sample 812S3MmetaG_FD_121299 | JGI IMG/M metagenome (GOLD analysis project Ga0182030, IMG submission 121299) | Permafrost microbial communities from Stordalen Mire, Sweden - 812S3M metaG (Illumina Assembly) | ecosystem: Environmental > Terrestrial > Soil > Wetlands > Permafrost | place: Sweden... | reverse complement strand
TCGCGGATCGCGCAGGCAGTGACGCGAAATGGCATGTTTTGTATCAACGTATTGAAGGGCTCTGCCTCCCATCTTGCCGATCGCTTCGCTGGTCGCGGCGATCCCGCATCATTGGACCGTTTTGCAGGTGTCGATGTCGTGGGCCTCGCCGGTGAACCGCCTAGGCTGGCTGCTGCGACCTGCTCGTTCCGCTGCGCGCTCGCCGATACGCTCATGGCCGGATCCCATGTCGTGACGATTGGCCGGGTAAGTGACGTTTTCACGGCTCCCGATCACCCCCTCGCCTACCTGGATGGCGGTTATGCTTGCGTCACTCGATTACCCGCCGCCGTCGCCACCTGAGGATCCGATGCCCGTCATTCGAGTTGACATGTTCACAGGCCGCAACCGCGAGCAGAAGCGCTTACTGGTGCGCGAGCTGAGCGATACGTTTGTGCGTGTCGCGGGCGGCAAACCGGAATCGGTAACAATTATCCTTCAGGGCGTCGGCAAGGAAGATTGGGCAGCCGCCGGAGCCTTGATCGCCGACAAGTCTGCGGACTGACGCATGAGCACATCGATTCAATCGGCTTACTCGGTCGAAGGCAGCGGGCCTCCCTTGATTCTCATACACGGGATCGGGGCGTCGCGTCATAGCTGGGACGGGCTAATCCAATATCTAAAGTCGGACTTTCGCTGTGTGAGCTACGATCTGCGCGGGCATGGACGCTCGCCGTTGCCAGCGCCGCCATACACCCTCGATGATCTCGTCGAGGACTTGGAGGCGTTGCGCCGCGAGTTGCATATCGACAAAGCCCATTTCGCGGGGCACTCCCTCGGAGGGATGATCGGGCCCGCGTATGCCCGGCGCTATCCCGAGCGTGTGCGCTCGCTCGGCTTATACAGCACGGCGGCATTTCGAACCGCAGACGATAGTGCGAAGGTCCGGGGCGTGGTCGCCGCGATGCGCGCCAAAGGCATCCCGCCGGTGCTCGCGACACTCAAGGAGCGCTGGTTCACACCGGAGTTCGCGGCGCGTTCTCCGGAGGTGATCGAACGGCGCATGCAACAGGTGATTGATACGGACAAGGACGTTTTCCTGAGTGTTTTCGACATCTATGCAGCGACAGAAATGGCCGGGTGGATTGGCGAGATTCGCCACCCCAGCCTGGTTCTGACCGGCGAGAACGACGGCGGCTGCAATCCGCGGCTGAACGCACAGATCGCCGCTGCGATGCCGAATGCGAAACTCGTGATCCTCGCGGGGCTGCGCCATGCGATCCTTCTCGAGGCACCGCAAATCGTGGCCCCACCCGTGCTCGACTTCCTGCGCCGTCAGGCGGACGTTTGAGCTCACCGACCAGCGCCGCACCCCTCCTGCTGTGGCTGACGCCGGCTCTGCTCGCGCTCCTGCTCTACGGCCTGGGCCAGGGCTTCGTAAAGATGTGGATCACGGAGGTGCCGCCGGCGCGCTTCTGCCTCTACTTCGCATGCGCCCGCGCGGTGGTGATGGGCGGCTACTACTTCGCCAACCCGCATACGCCGGTGTTCGCGGCGGAAGCCCGCCAAGTACTCATCATCGGCGTAGTCGCTTACGTGCTCGACGGCGCCGGCTGGATCATGTATTTCCAGTCAATCATCGCGGGACCGATTACGATCGTGGGCACGCTCTCGGCCGCCTATCCCGCGCTCACTATCGTGTTCGCGCACTGGTTTCTCGGCGAGACACTCTCGCCGCTGCAGTACGGCGCAGTGGTTCTCGTGATCGGCGGCTGCATGGGCCTTGCCTACCAGCCGGCTGACGCAGAGAACAAGGTGACAGGGCGGGCCTGGATTCTGCTTGCGTTTTCGGCCCTCGTGCTGTGGGGCGGCGCCCAAACGATTGTTAAGTACGACTACAGTCTGGGCGCCACGGACGCCAACATGGCACTCTATAGCATGATCGGGGCGCTGCTCACGCTTGGCGTCTATGGCTTATGGAAGGGAAGAGCCGGTTCCCACTCCGTAGTCGAGTGGACGCGGTCGTTCCTGCCGATGGGGATGATGGCGGCGGGCGACCTTGGCGTGCTCATCGCGAGTCGCTACGGCAAAGTCTCGATCGTGACGCCACTGACCGGCGCCTACCCGTTGATCACGCTCGCCTTCGCAGCGCTCGTGCTGCGCGAACGAATCATGCTGCTGCAGTGGGGTTGCATCGTCGCGATCCTGATCGGCATGTTCTTCTGTACTTCCTGAAGGCGGTGCATGCAGCGTCGCGAGGGACTCGGCGACGTCGCGCAATTCATTAAATGGATCCGCTCGATTTTGCGAATGCCAAACCTCATGACTCGGTGGTTGGATTCCGATTAGAACCCTTTGTTTTTTGTTCAAGCTTCGCTCGCGCCTTGACCCAGGACGCATGGTCCTTGGGGACGTCGCGTCCCTTGAGTTCTGCCCACGCAGCGATTGCCCCTGCACGCGTCGCCCCCTCCTCCGCTGCGAGGAACTCGCCCACGAAGTTGATGTAGCGGCCGTGAGGAACCTTCTCGAAGCGCTCCATCTTGTTCAGGGCGATGTACTGCCGGACGAGGACGCCGTAACTTGGGTGCTTGCCGCTCGCGGTCTGTTGTTCTCGCCAGCGATTCAGGCGATACCAGACTCCGGACTTCTTTCGGACCTCCGGCGCCATCAGATGAGCCTGTTCGATGATGAAGTCTTTCGTTTCACGGTTGCTGGTGTAGTTCTCAATTCGCAGCTTCAGGTGGAGGCCGCGTTCCACATCCTTCACGCCCGTCTTGCGCAGTGAACGCTTCGTGGGCAATAGCGCCTTGCCCGTGCGCAGGAACGCCATGATGGCCCTTTCGAGTTCGTCCTTTCGCAGCTTCTTTGCGGCGGGGATACCAATGCGCTCGGCGAAACTCTTCAATTGCTCGAGATACCAATAGCCGTTCTCGAAGTCCCGCAGCGTCATCGTCGGAGAGAGCACGTCCGCCATACCGTGAAAGCTTACCTCTTTCGGCGACAACCTCCCACCGCATTCGCTGTTCGCATCACACTCATGGAGTCTCGCCCCGCGGAAAGGCCAGAGTGCGCACGCTGAAGGCTATTTACCGACCGGTGCGAACTCCCCGAGCATTCCCTCAGAAGGTCGCTCATGCCGTTGTGAAAACTCGAATTCGTAGGTCGCTGGCAGGCCATATATCAACCATGGGTTGCGAGCCTCGACTGCGTTTTTTTTCATTAAAAAGGGAACCAACAGGTCAGGACCGGTACAAGATTGACTACCGCAATTCAGCGAATTGGCGCCTTCGACCATGCAGTGTGGAGTGCGACCTTTGATCCCGCACGACGCGCGCGTTCCGTCGGTATCTCGGTTCCGGCTACTCACATCTTGATCGCCTCATGCGCGCGACATCACCACCATGATCATGAGCAAGTTTTTCCGGTCGCGTAGGCCTTGGCTCGCTGCCGCCCTTCAAATCGCGACGGCGAGAAGCTCGGGGTCCCGCTCCCCGCTCTGACACGTGCGCTCGCGCTCCGTGCTTGAAGACAACAGAGTCATCGCACCGACGGGCAATTGATCACCAGTTTTTCGACGCTTACGCCACCACCCGATTGTGGCGTGCGATGCGCCCGAACACCGACGCGCTGGGTTTGGCCGTACGCTTGAAGGTAGTGCGATCCAGCTCATATAAACCGAATCGATATTTATATCCGAATCCCCACTCGAAATTATCGACCATCGACCAATGCCAATAGCCTTGCACCGGCACCCCGTCATCGATTGCCCGCTTGAGCTCGGACAATGCCGAAGTCAAAAACCAGACCCGTACGCTATCGTCATCGGTGCAAACGCCGTGTTCGGTCACAAGGACCGGCAACTGGGTCACGGAAAACGCATAGCGTACCGCGCCCGATAAGGAGCCGGGCCACAACTCAGCTCCCATGCTGTTGCGCGGAGCTCCGGTCGAAGCAGGTACGGGCCCCTTGGCGTCCCAGACCTTTCGCTCATAGTTTTGCACGCCAACGAAGTCGCAGGTTTCTGCGGTCAATCGGAGCCATTCCCCGTAGTAGCGCTCGCGCATTGCATCGCGAATGCTGTCGGCGCCAACTGCTTGATCGTCCATGATGGCGAGGCTGACGCCAACGGGCAGGTCGGCGCGCACTGCCTTGATGGCTGCAACCCCTTTGCGATGCGCCTCCATCTGGTGCGCACGAAATATCGCCGGATCCCTAACGTACAGGGCATTGCCCGGCGTGAACCGCGCAACACCCTGTCGCCGTGCCGCTTCCTCTTGCATCGCCCGGTCCCCCGCCAGCAGGTCGCCGGGCAGGATCTCCCCGAGCAGACCCGCCAAGTTCGGTTCATTCAAGGTGGTGGCGTGCCCAATGAGCGGGCCAAAATGCCGAGCGCAACGGTCACAAAACCTTGCGAACAGATCTGGGGCCTGCGGATTGTGCCACCCGTCCAAGGCCGCGAACCACAGCGGTGTCGTAAAGTGATTGAACGTCACGATCGGGTACAGCCCGCGCGCACGGCAGCCTTCGATGATGGCTTTGTAGTGATCGAGCATCGCAATCGAAAAGTATCCGGCATTAGGCTCGATCCGCGCCCACTCGAGGCTAAAGCGATAGCTGTTGCAGCCTAGGCCTTTCAACAAATCAAGGTCTATAGGCCATAAAGCGAAGCTGTTGGCGGCATCGCCGGATCGTTCTGCATAAAGGGTGCCGGGCAAATTTTCAACCATCCAAACATCGCTGTTGATATTGTTGCCTTCGACTTGATACGCCGACGTCGCCGCGCCCCATAGGAAATTTTTCGGGAATACACCGCCTTGCACTTGCGGACCCCGGCGAGCCAAAGACGGAGAAGTGGCTAGAGCTGCTGCAGCCATCAGCATCGTGCGTCGACTCAGGGTGTTCATTTCACATGTCTCTGACAGGGCCCGGAACTGAAAATCGTGAAGTCGAACTCGACCTGAGCCGGTGGCAAACAAGGCGGGACGCAGACTCGGCAGATCGTCCGCGGTAGTGGCATTGTAGCCGGCAGTTTCGCTGTGAAGCGGTGGCGTGACCACGCGACCACCATGCATCGCGGAAATTGACGGTGCGTACGCTTGGGTTGTTCGGTGCATTCACCCACAGACCGTAGATCGACCGGGATCGCGCGGCGATCATCATATGGCTCGTGGGTGGGCCCGCGGTGCCGCCGACCGCACTGATCAAATAAGACCAACCGTTATGCCGACACAGCTTCGGTCCCTCCAGAGCATACCCCTCGGTCACCCAGTCATCCGGATAATGCCACCCGTCGTAGACTTTCTCGATCGGGCCGGCTGTGCCCAACCCATCGGCTGTGAGACGCACGCGGCTCACGCCCGAAGGAAACAGATATCGGTGTCCGTCCTCGCCCACAACGTTGCCGGGATTGATGTATTCCGATATGCCCAAATCGATCGGAGTACTCCATGGACCCGCAATATTGTCGGCGTGAATAATGTAAATGTTCGCCCAGCTCTTCAGACCTTGCGACCAAGGCGCTGCGTGTCGTCATACCGCTATCCTTCTCCTCACAGCAAGTAATCCTCTCACGCGGCGACGACTCCATTAGCCCACATAGCGAATTGCAGTCGCTCGGCTCATGAATAGCCCCCTATTAGATCGGCTGCGAAACGACTGAAAACATCTCCCGCGTAGCAACGGCGTTATCCACCGGCGGCCCTTTTCCAATTTGGCCGAAGCAGATTTGCAAGCTCTTCTCAACAATGAAGCGGCATCGCTCGAATCGCCGAGCGCGATAGGAAACAAAGGCGTTTTCAATACTGCCGGATTTGGAAAGTTCGTCCGCTAGCACGATACTGTCCTCGATTGCCATTCCGGCGCCCTGGCCCAGATGCGGCGTGGTGGCGTGAACCGCATCGCCAACCAACACGATCCGACCTTTATGCCACGGTCCATACAACATCATCCACTCAAGCGGGCGATAGACCACACCCGCATCGTCGGTGATTTGTTCGGCAAGCTGGCGGATGGCGGGTGCAGCGCCGGCCAATTTCTCGCGCATTTTCGCGGCAAGCCCGGCACTCTCGTATCGCGGGTTCCCGGGTTCGGGTGTGGTCACGTACATATACATTGTCTCGCTGCTGATTGGCACCAACCCCGCGCCGGTGGGACCGTTGTAGACCTGCAGCGCATCTAGAGAGGCGGGACGAGGAAGGTTGTATCGCCACACCGCCTGACCCGTGAAAGCAGGCTTTTCCACCCCGGGCATAATCGTCGCTCGAGTTGTGGAAAAGATGCCATCTGCACCAACCACGATCGCAAAACGGCCCTGACTTCCGTCCGAAAACACAATGTCGACTGCCTCGCCAGTGTCATCGATCCGCTCGACGGTGATTCCCAAGCGAATCCTCGTGCCTGCATCCTTGGCCGCATCGCCCAGAAGCTTGTGAAGCGCAGGTCGGCCGATGCCGAGATTGGCAGGCAAGCCTTCAGCGACCGGATGACCCGGCACGCGCGCCACTTTTTGGCCGCCAGGGGCAAATATCTCCACCGCGTCGAAGCCCACGCCAGCGGCCAAATAGTCCTTGAGAATGCCCAACTGTTGCGCGGCGCGTAGCACGTTGGATTGCTGAATAATCCCGACGCCATACACCGACCATGTCGGGTCACGCTCGATGACGACCACGTCGTGGCCTCGTTTGGACAGTGCGATCGCGCTGGTCAACCCACCGATCCCGCCCCCGATTACCAGAATGTCCAGCTTTTTCATGCCTGCCCCTCTACAAATCCGTTTCCAGATGACGTGAAGTAAGTGCGGTATCGCGATCAGCGAGGATCAATTTAGGGCGCGCCAGGCGAGCATGATTGCCGGGCCATTGGTGTTCCCCGAAGGTGGCGTCGGCATAGCCGAACAGTCAACCACGCGTAGCGCCGCACGCCGTGAACACGTAACCGCGAATCAACCACGGAGTCATCCTCAGCAGTGCCCATCCGGCAAGGCACAAATAGCAAGGCGTGCGGCAACGAACCGAACTGTTGAAACAGTCGCGGTATCGCAGGAAACAGCGATACGATGGCGATAACGTCATCAGGCTAATCCTTCCTCTGCCACGAGCCGTACCCAACGCGAGCCCTCGCGACTTGAGACCACCGCGGTGGCGATGAATGCCATGCTGCGCAAACCGTCGGCGTGGCGGGGCAGCAGAGGCGCGGGCTCGCCACGGAGCAGCGCCGCAAAATCCGCATAGAGATTGGCAAAGGCTTCAAGATAGCCTTCGGGATGCCCTGGCGGTAGGCGAGTACGGGCCCTCGCTGCCTCTCCAAGCTGCGGGCTGGCCGCATGGATGATCTCCGTGCGTCCATCGGAAGTGTGAAAAGTCAGGGTGTTCGGCTGCTCCTGCCTCCAAATCATGCCCCCATGCTCCCCATAAACTCGGAATTTCAAACCGTTGAGTTCACCGACTTCGATTTGGCTGGCTAACACCACGCCGCGAGCGCCGTTGGAAAAGCGCAGCAGGATGGTGCAATCATGGTCAAGTACCCGACCCGGAACCACAGGCGCCAAGTCGGCCAGCACTTCATGGACCGTTAAGCCAGTGACAAATTCCGCGAGATGGAACGCATGAATACCGATGTCGCCGATACAGCCGCCTTCACCGGATCGTCCCGGATCGACGCGCCATTCGGCTTGTTTGCCGACCACATCGCCGGCGAGCCAGCCTTGCGGATATTCGACAACGACTTTGCGTATGGCGCCCAGCGCGCCCGCCGCAATCCGGGCGCGCGCCTCGCGTACCAGGGGATAACCAGAATACGTATAAGTCAGTGCGTAGGGTTTATCCGAAGCCCGCACCAGCGCCGCAAGCTCTTTCGCTTCGGAAAAAGTTGCCGTCATCGGCTTGTCGCTCATCACGGCAACGCCGGCCGCCAGCGCAGCACGTGCCGCAGGCAGATGGTGATGGTTGGGCGATACGATGGAGACAAAATCTATCGGGTTGGCACGCAGCCGCTCAGCTTCGAACATCGTCGCCAAATCCGGATACGCCCGCGAAGGATCAATTTTGTAACGCTCTCCGCCCGCACGTGAGCGCTCCGAATCACTGGAAAAGACACCGGCGACAAGCTCGATGTCGCGGTCCATCTCCGCTGCAATCCGGTGGACGGGCCCAATAAATGATCCTGGGCCGCCGCCAATCATTCCCATTCGTAATCGCCGCAGTGTCACCACGAAACCTCCCCAAGTATTGCACCATCGATCGCAGGGTTCGGTGCTCGCATCACGCCTTGACCTGCTTCAAAAGCCTGTTCTGCACTGACCAGGAATTGAGCATCGCGCTCGATGCGGGCACCGGATTGGTCACTCTCCACTACCCACGCTTCGTAGTCGGTGTCGAGCAAAGTCTGGTAGAAGGACTCGATGGCGACCAGCCCACGGTCGTGGTCGAGCTCTTGCAGTGATCCGAACATGGCGGAAACCGCGCCCAAATTCCACGCGAACATGCCGATGCCGCTCAACCCCACGGCGGAAATCTGCTTCAAGAATCGATCCATTTCGCGGCGTGAGGCAAACTGATTGATGGGCCCCTGTGGCGAATAAGTGCGCCAATGATCTGCGTACTGCCACTTGATGTTGGTCAATTGTTTATCCCCCGCGAATCCCCGATTTTCAATGCCATAACGCGCATTTTCGACAGCGCACCAGCAGTAACCAGACGATCAGAGTGCCAGTTGAGGCATTCAAGCCAGCGAATGCCCCTTAAGACTATCTTCGCCGCTCTTGCACAAATCTCGAATTAGAATATAGTTCTAATATCATGCCAGGCATCTCCGCTGTCAAGCACAAGCGCAACAATAGCGAAACCCCTCATTTTCTTGGACTAGGGTTCAACCGACGTCGAGTAGTCTTGTAGTGGAAACTTAGCTCAAACTGGAACGCCTGATGGAGCATCAAAAAGCAAAAATGGGCGGCGCGGTAGCCTCAAGATCTCACGCGGCTGGCGCGCCCACCCAATCACGAAGTTTAGCGTCGCTGAAGCGAATGATCGCAGCGGCGCGGGGCTTTATGCTGGAGCGGGGGAATGAGGAATTTACGCTGCAGGAAGTCAGCCGAGTAGGCAAGGTATCCATCGGCTCGATCTACCATCGGTTCGCAAGCAAGGAAGAACTGGTCCGAGCGGTGATCGCTGCGGAGCTGAAACTCATCGCGGACGAAGAGACGGACGTGATTGGAAAGGTTCTTGCCAGCTCCGGCACTCTCGCAGAATACGTGCCTCATTATGTGGCGGGATACGCCGCCATTCTGCGCAAACATTCGCTCATGCTAAGGCTCGCCATGCAGCGCGCCAGCTTCGATGCGCAAGTGTCAGGTTCTGGAGACCGTCGTGCACTCGAGGCGGCCACCGAAGCGATCAATGCCTTGCTGTCCTTCCGCTCGGAAATCTCCGGTGACGCGACCACCAAGTCGCGCATGATATTTCAAACAATTTTTGCCACGATCGCTCGGCATCTCAGTCTCGACAGCCGCGACCAGCTGGCGATGCAAGAGGATTGGCAGTTGCTGATGCAAGAGCTCAGCTGCATGGCGCTAAGTTACCTGATCAGCCCTCGGCCCGCGACCAAGTCGGCGGCGCATCGTAGCGCGACCATGCCGCAACGGGCTAAAAAAACAAGAGGATCCTCTCATGTCGCTGATTAAAAGAAGTTCCTGGGGCGATCCTCAAGCACGCGGGCGTACGGGGATTCGGCTGAAGCGCCAGCGCAATTCCGCCATCAAGCCCGCGCACACTGAGTTCCACGTCGAGTTGTCTGCGGTTGCCATCTTTCTTAAGGTAGGTTCGCAATGAAGTCGCAAATCAAACGAGGGGTTAGTCTCTACAGCTTCCAGGAAGAGATGTTCTTGGGTCAAATGTCGATAGAGGACTGCGTTGCGTTCGCCGCATCGATAGGCGCGAGAGGCATCGAGATTTTGCCTGAGCAAAACATGCCGACATTTCCCAACATCGACGAGGCACAGATCGATTGGTGGAAGGGCCTGATGGCTAAATATGGCACGGAACTCACCTGCTACGATATGTTTCTTGACTCGAAAATCCGCAAGGACCGGTTAATGACGGACGAGGAGCAGGTCAACTCTATCGTGCGGGATTTGCGCCTATGTAATCGACTCGGCATACGTAACATGCGCATCCTAGTCTTCGTCCGTCCGGAAATTCTCGGCCAGTGCGTACCTTTTGCCGAGGAGCTGGACGTGCATATGGGCGTTGAAGTGCACGCACCATGGCACATCGAACACGCTTGGATTCTGCGCACCATCGAAGAAGCGGATAGGCGAGGCACCCGACACCTGGGAATCTTGCCCGACATGGGGATATTCATGAAGCATTATCCTCCGGTGTATCGCGCCCGCTTCGAGCGCCAGGGTGCGCGGCCTGAGGTTGCCCAGTTCATCGTCGATCAGCACGAACAGAAAGTGATGGCCGAATATACGATCTATGAAGTCGCTGTAAAAATGCAGGGCAACAAGGCTGAAATTGCCATGGCGGAAACCCTTCGTCATAGCCCCTATTCGAATCCTAAGCGTATTCGTGAATACATCCCCTATTTTCGCCACATCCAAGCGAAATTCTATGAAATGAATGCCGATTGCACAGATCCCTCCATCGCCTACGATGAGGTGGTTCGTGAGCTGGCTGCGGGCGGGTGGGATGGTTACTTATCGAGTGAGTACGAGGGCAACCGTTGGATCCAAGACGTTTACGAAGTGGACAGCCGGG
>Ga0182030_10025594_pt1 | contig 10734 bp, 6 predicted proteins | sample 812S3MmetaG_FD_121299 | JGI IMG/M metagenome (GOLD analysis project Ga0182030, IMG submission 121299) | Permafrost microbial communities from Stordalen Mire, Sweden - 812S3M metaG (Illumina Assembly) | ecosystem: Environmental > Terrestrial > Soil > Wetlands > Permafrost | place: Sweden... | reverse complement strand
TGGGCGACCCGCTCAATGGGGGCGAGTTCAACCTCGATTCAGCCAGGAAGGGAAACCTGGGCGCGGAGTTCTTCTCGATCTGGGTAGAGCCGGACCAGTACAAAGGCCACTATGCACGGCGGACGCTGGAACTGATTGACGCAGTGAAGCAGCAGACGGCGAAGCACAAAGACCAGATGGAAGTGGTGACGTCGCCGGAGGGAATCGAGCAGGCGCACCGTGAGCATAAGCTTGCTGCCCTGATGGGAATCGAGGGTGGGCACTCCATCGAGGACTCGCTCGGCCTTCTGCGGCAGTATTACGCATTGGGCGTGCGGTACATGACGCTGACCTGGGCCAACTCCAACGGCTGGGCCGATAGCTCGGGCGATGCGGACGATAAGACGGTTCCGCATACCACTGAGGGGCTGAGCGAATTTGGCAAAGACGTCGTATACGAGATGAACCGGCTGGGGATGATTGTGGATGTATCTCACGTTTCGGACAAGACGTTCTACCGGACGCTGAATATTTCGCGCGCGCCGGTGATTGCCTCGCACTCGGCCTCACGGGCGCTATGCGATGCGCCGCGCAACATGACAGACGACATGCTGCGCGCGATCGCCCGCTACGGCGGGCCCGACTCGAAGGGCGGCGTAGTGATGGTGAACTTCTACTCGGGCTTTGTGTCGCAGCAGTACCGCGACGCCCAGAAGGCAATAGAGCCGGAGATGAAAGCGGCCGTGCAGGCGCTGAAGGACAAAGCAAAGGCCGAAGGCCAAGTGGCGAGCCTTGCGGAGATCGACAAGGTGCAGCGCGAATATGCTGACCGGATTCCGCGCCCGCCATTATCTGCGCTGATCGACCAGATCGACCACGTTGCGAAGGTGGCGGGCATCGATCACGTAGGTCTGGGATCGGACTTCGACGGAATCAGCGGACAGTTGCCGCAAGGCATCGATTCGGTGGCGGATCTGCCCAAGATTACTGCGGCGCTGGTGGAGCGCGGCTACTCGGCCGAGGACTGCCGGAAGATTCTGGGCGGAAACCTCCTGCGCGTCTTTCGCGAGGTGGAGCATGTATCCAAACAGTTGCAGGCCGAAGACCGGCCGCGAATCACAGTGAAGCAGCCGTTTGAGAAGAACTAGGGGTCAGAGATCAGGGGTCATGGGTCAGGCACACAAACCCTTGAATTGTGACGAACCGATTGCTTACAGGGACTGGGGTGTTGCGGCGAACAGCACTGAGACGTAAGCTGGATTTTGCCGCGACATACACAGGTCAAATCGGCCGGCAGAAACGTCTACGAGGCAGAAACCCCATTCAGCCGCTGGCTGCATGTATTTGTCTTTACCGGTTTCACAGGAGGACTCAATTGAAGATCACCAGAGGGAAGTCGATTTGCGGTGTTGTGTTGATGGCCGGCTTCGCGGCGGGCGCGGTTGCACAGACGGCGCACAAGCTGCCGGAGATCAAGTACGAGAAGTACTCGCTGGACAACGGACTGACGGTAATCACCCACGAGGATCACAAGTTGCCGCTGGTGTCAGTGGACCTGTGGTACCACGTGGGCCCGCTGAACGAGCGGCCGGGGCGCACGGGATTTGCTCACCTTTTCGAGCACATGATGTTTGAGGGCTCAGAGCATGTAGGCGAAAAGGCGCATATCAAGTATGTGCAGTCGGCCGGCGCGACCGATGTAAATGGCACGACGAACTTCGACCGGACGAATTACTTCGAGACGATGCCGAGCAACCAGTTGGAGCTGGCATTGTGGCTGGAAAGCGACCGCATGGGCTTCCTGATGGAGGGCCTGGACCGCGAGAAGCTGACCAACCAGCGCGATGTCGTGCGCAACGAGCGGCGGCAGGGCGAAGGCCAGCCCTACAGCGTGGCCGATGAGCAGGTCTACCACATGCTCTTCCCCAAGGAGCATCCCTATTACGGAGAGGTGATCGGGAGCCACCAGGACATCGAGTCGGCGCGAATTGCGGACGTGCGGGATTTTCATCAGCAGTTTTACACGCCGAACAATGCGTCGATCGCGATTGCGGGAGACTTCGATCCGAAACAACTGAAGGCGCTGCTCGATAAGTATTTTGGGCCGATCCCGCAGGGGCCGAAGGTAGAGCCGGTGACCGCGGTGACGCCGCCGATCACGCAGCAGAAACGGGCAACGATCACGGATACGGTGCAATTGCCGCGAGTGAGCGTGGCATGGCTGACGCCGGCGAAGTTCACGCCGGATTCCTACAGCGTGGGAGCGGCGTCGTTTGCGCTGGGTGAAGCGAAGGCGAGCCGGCTGGACGAAGCGCTGGTGTTGAAGAACCAGGTGGCGCAGTCGGTGACCTGCGGCACCGACCCGCAGAAGCTGACGGGCGTGATGTCGTGCGACATCGTCGCCAAGCCGGGCGTGAAGCCGGAGGATCTGGAGGCGAAGTTCTGGCAGGTGTTGGACACGCTGCGCGCGGAAGGTCCGACGCCGATAGAGGTGGAGTCGTATATCGCACTGAACCTGACAGGAAAGATCAACGGGCTGCAGCGGCTGGGCGGATTTGGCGGTGTGGCCGACACGCTGGATATGTACAACCAGTACACGGGCAATCCGGACTTTTTGCCGGAAGACGTGAAGATGACGGAAGCGGTGACAGCAGCGAGCGTGAAGGCGGCCGCGCAGAAGTATCTGACCAAGGACTCGGCTGTGGTGGTGTATTGCGTGCCGGGCAAAAAGGTGCTGGACGATGTGCCGCGCAGCCCGGCGGACACGGATGCGGATGTGAAGATCACCAATCCGTATGCGCCGGAGTTTGAGAAGGCGCAGGAATGGCGGAAGAACAAGCCGGAGCCGGGCGTCGCGGTGGCGATTCATCTGCCGGTACCGGCGGAGTTCAGCCTCGACAACGGGATGAAGGTGCTGCTGGTGGAGGATCATGCTCTGCCGGTGCTGACAGCGGAGCTGGTATCGCGCGCGGGCAGCGCGAATAATCCTGGCGAAAAGGCGGGACTGGCGACGCTGGTCTCGACAGTGATGCGCGACGGCACGGAGTCGCGTGACCTGGAAAAGCTGGCCGGCGGCCAGGAGCGGATCGGCACGACGATCAACACGAACGCGGGGATGGATCAGGGCTCGGTGTCGATGACCCTGCTGACCACTCATGCGAAGGAGGGTATGGACCTGCTTGCGGACGTAGCGCAGCATCCGGCCTTCCGGGCAGGCGATGTGGACCGCGACCGCAAGCAGAGGCTGGTCAGCATTGCGCAGGAGACAGACAATGTTTCGAGCATGGCAATGCGTGTTGGGCCGAAGCTGGTGTTCGGAGATGGTCCATATGGGCAAAGCGGCAGCGGAACGACGGAGAGCGTGACGGCGCTGACGGCTGACGATCTCCACGACTTCTATCGCAAGCATTACGGGCCGAAGGACTCGGCGCTGGTGCTGGTCGGCGATGTGACCCGCGCCGATGCGGAGAAGCTGGCGCGGCAATATTTCGGCGCGTGGAACAACTCGACGGCGGAGCCGGCGGCGATTCCGGCGGCGCCCGCGGCGGAGCCGACGCATATCGTGATCGTCGACAAGCCGGGCGCGCCGCAGACGGCATTGTTCGCTTTTGGCAATGGTGTTCCGCAGACGTCACCGGATGCCGAGGCGCTGACTGTGATGAATTACACACTGGGCTCGAGCTTCGGGAGCCGTATCAACATGAACCTGCGCGAGGTGCACGGGTATACGTACGGTGCACGATCGAGCTTTCTAGAGTATCGTGACGGCGGCGAGTTCTATGCCGGGGCGCTGGTGCGCACGGATGTGACGGCGCTGGCGGCAAAAGAGATGATGGGGGAGATTCGCAACTTCCCCGCCAAGCCTTCGACGGACGAAGAACTGGCTGCGGCCAAAGAGGCCTCGATGCGCTCGCTGCCCGGCCGCTTTGAAACCACTACAGCCGTGGCGCGCGCGCTGGAGGACATCTTTTTGAACCATCGGCCTCTCGACTACTTCGCCAACTTGCCGGTGAAGTACTCGGCACTGACCGAGGCCGACATGGCGCGGGTCGGGCAGCAGTATCTGCATCCCGGCCAACTTGTGATTGTGACAGCGGGCGACCGTGCCAAGATCGAAGCTGGACTGAAGGATGCAGGCCTGGGCCCGGTGGAAGTGCGCGACATCAACGGAAAGCCGGTGACGGACCAGAAGTAGGACCAAGCGATAGGCTCGCGGGATTTACAGGCGCGCGATGGGCCTGCAAATCCCGCGAGCATATATTGGGTCTACCGGCAGCATTCAATGGCCCATGAGGCTGAGCCGCACACTATACTGACTTCTCAGCGGATTCCCTACCAGGAGACAACCAAATGAAGACGACCCATTGGGTTTTTGCGGCCGCGCTGGCCGGAGTGTTGATGGCGGCGCCTGACGCGGCTCGCGCTGTCGACGATTCGGCGAAAACGACAGCGGACAAAACCGCGGAGAAGCCAGCGGAAAAGCCCGCGCCGGCGGACGTGACCACGCAGGGCGAGGTGAATGCGGGGGGACAGCACATCGCCTACACCGCCATCGCTGGGACCATCACCGTGGGCGCGACCGACGCGCAGGATGCCCAACTGGGAATGGATGGAAAGCCGCAGCCGGGCAGTCAGCTCGATCTGGCCGCCCCCAAAGAGGCCAAGGACGCGGACCCGACGGCGCGCATGTCTTACTTCGCGTACTTCAAGAAGGATGCAAAGGCCGAGGAGCGGCCGGTGACGTTCTTCTACAATGGCGGCCCGGGGGCGGCGACGGTTTGGCTTCACATGGGCTCGCTGGGGCCCAAGCATGTGGTGACGGACACCGACACCCACCTGCCCGCGGCGCCCTACAAGATGGTGGACAACGCCTACTCGCTGCTCGACGTCAGCGACCTGGTCTTCATTGACATGCCCGGCACCGGCTTTGGGCGGCTGATGGGCAAGGATACGGAGAAGGCGTTCTGGGGAATCGACGAGGACGCCAACGCGTTTGCGCGATTCATCGTGCGGTTCGTGACAAAATACAACCGCTGGAATTCACCCAAATTCATCTTCGGCGAAAGCTATGGCACCACGCGGTCGGCCGTGCTCGCCGACATCCTGGAGAACAGCAAAAGCATGGATCTGAACGGCGTGATCCTGCTTTCGCAGATCTTCAACTTCACCACGGACATCGATGCGCCGATGGGGAACCCGGGAGTAGATCTGCCGTATGTGCTGGCTCTGCCCACCTATGCCGCTACGGCCTGGTACCACAAAAAGCTGCCATCGCAGCCGCCGGCGCTGGAGCCGTTTCTGAAAGAGGTGGAGGAGTTCACCAACGGTCCTTACGCGCACGCGCTGGCGCTGGGGACGGATATCGGAGCGGAGGAGAAGCAGGCCGTAGCCGAGAAGTTGCATGCCTATATCGGGCTGCCTGTGGCTTACCTTCTGAAGGCAAGCCTGCGGGTAAGCGGCGGCGAGTTCGAGAAGACGTTGCAGGACGACAACGACATCACGACGGGGCGGCTGGATACGCGCTTCTCCGGCCCAACGCTCGACCCGCTGAGCCAGTTTGCCGACTACGATCCGCAGAGCTCGGCGATCTCGTCGGCTTACGTCTCGCTGTTCAACGACTACGTTCGCCGCGACCTGAAGTATGGTGAAGGAGAGACGTATCTGTCCGATGCGCTCTTCGGGGCCGCGCAATGGGACTTCAAGCATCGCGGCAACCCGGTGAGCGTGAACGTGGCTCCGGATTTGGCCGAGGCGATGAAGACCAATCCGCGGCTGAAGGTGATGGTCAACGGTGGCTACTACGACCTGGCGACACCGTTCTTTGCCGCCCAGTACGAAGAGAAGCATCTGCCGATATCGCAGGCTCTGGCCAAAAACATCGAATACGACTGGTATGAGTCGGGCCACATGGTCTACGTGCGCGACGAGAGCCTGAAACAACTGCACGACCGGGTGGCGGCGTTCATTACGAAGACGGATAAGGGCGGGGAATAGAGGGAGCTTCTAGCTTTTGGTTTCCAAATGCGCTGACAACTAGGTGGAATCACAGCGGGGGAACGACATGACGGCCTGTGACGATTGTTTCAACGAGTTCGTTCACCCTCTCTTCCATGAGTTGATGGGGAAGAATGAGCGATTTAAAGAACAGTATGGCCCGCACGCAAGATGGGACTGGGATGATGAAGCTGTCACCCTGACCTTTTCCGATCCCGTAAAAGCTACCGTGCGTGTCGATGTGACCGTAGTCGGCACTACCGAAGGAGATTCCTGGGAATGGAGTTGGGCGAACCGAAATATCGAAGCTCGCTCAACACAAGACATGGGAAAAATTCGAGCATTTGGCGAGGCAAACGGCTATGACAAGCTGACTTCGGCATTTCTCGAGGCGGATGAGTATACGGGATGGGAGATGACCGCTGTTGCCGCGCATATTCTAGGAGCGCTCGGGGCTTATCGCTTCCCAACAGACGACGGTTATTGCTTTGTCGTCTACCGAAAAATCGAGGAGATCGAGGCAGGAGACTTACACGGGGCGATGAAGGGGACTGTAACTGTAGCTTCGGGAGTTGATTTGACGGAAAGTTCCGGCGAGGCGTGGAAAGCGGAGCAGTAGGTCCGCCGGTGCAATTCCCTTTGGTGCGTTGTTTCACTGCCTCCTTGTGAAGCTGTAGACTTTTTGCATGAAACAGTTTGGTTTAGCGCTGGTTCTGTTTGTTCCACTCGGCGCCTTCGCGCAAACATTCTCAGTCACATTTCCCCATGAAGTTAGCGCGCAGCCGCTCGATGGACGGCTGTTGCTGATTCTTTCCACGGACCCGAGCGACGAACCGCGCAACCAGATCGACGACACGCCGCGGACACAAATGGTATTCGGGCTGACCGTCGATGGATTGCAGCCGGGCGAGCCGGCCATTGTGGATTCGAGCGCCTGGGGCTATCCGGTCCGGAGCCTCAAGGACGTGCCGCCGGGCGAGTATTCCGTGCAGGCGGTGTTGAACAAGTACACCACCTTTCATCGCAGCGATGGCAAGACAGTGAAGCTTCATGCGGATCAGGGCGAGGGGCAGGTCTGGAATAGCTCGCCGGGGAACCTTTACTCAAATGCGCAAAAGCTCACCGTGAAGGCCGGCGGCGCGCCGATTGCGATTTCGCTCACCGAGGTGATTCCGCCGATCATTGTGCCGGCAGACACGAAGTACGTTCGCCACATCCGCATTCAGAGCGCCACGCTGGCAAAGTTCTGGGGGCAGCCGATGTTCTTGAGCGCGATTGTGCTGGTGCCGGAGGGCTTCGACGAGCATCCCAATGCGCGTTTCCCTCTGATGATCTTTCACGATCACTTTGCGGCGGACTTCACCGACTTCCGCACCGCGCCGCCCGACCCGAATTTGAAGCCGGACTTCAGCGAGCGCTTCCACTTGGCGGGCTACAACCGCATCCAGCAGGAGGAGGGTTACAAGTTTTACCAGAAATGGATTTCGCCGGGATTTCCGCGCTTTCTCATCGTGAAGATTCAGCACGCGAACCCTTTCTACGACGACTCGTACGCTGTGAACTCGGCAAATGTGGGCCCGTATGGCGATGCGATCGAGAACGAGCTGATTCCGGCCATCGAGAAGCAGTTCCATGGCATCGGGCAAGGGTGGGCGCGATTTACCTATGGCGGATCGACCGGCGGATGGGAGGCGCTGGCGGTGCAGGTGTTTTATCCGGACCACTACAACGGCGCATTTGCGGCTTGTCCGGACCCGGTGGATTTTCACTCGTATATGACGATCGATTTGTACGACGACAAGAACGCCTATTTTCTCGAGGGCGCGCATAAGCGCGTGCCGCAGCCCGCGATGCGCGATTACCTGGGACACACGTTGCTCACAACCGAAGACAACGGCGCGTATGAACTGGCGCTGGGGGACCATGGGCGGAGCGGCGACCAGCTCGACATCTGGCAGGCGGTGTTTGGGCCGGTGGGCGCGGATGGGTATCCGGCGCAGATCTTTGACAAGGTCACGGGAGAGATCGATCACTCGGTGGCAGAGTACTGGCGTCAGCACTACGACCTGGAAGCGATTCTGGAGCGCGACTGGGCCAAGCTGGGGCCGCAGCTCAAGGGGAAGATCCATATCTACGTCGGCTCCGACGACACGTATTTTCTGAACGACGCGGTGTACCGGATGGAGGACTTCTTGAAGTCGACGAAGAACCCGGCCTACGGCGGCGAGGTAGCGTATGGCCCGCGGGCGGAGCACTGCTGGAACGGAGACCCCACACTGCCCAATGCGTATTCGCGGTTGCACTATGAGACGCAGTATCTGCCCAAGATTCTGGAGCAGATAGAGAAGACTGCGCCCAAGGGTGCGGATCTGACAAGTTGGCGTTATTGAAAGGCTGGTCCGTGGGACCGAGGAATCGGGGATCTGTTGGCCGATTCCGATCATCAAAGAGGAGTTTGGTTCACCGGCAGCGGACGGAAAACGATGGAGGGCGGCATGAGAGTCGGATTTCTTGGATTGGGAAAGATGGGAACGGCGATGGCGATGCGGCTCATCGCTGCCGGTCATGAATTGTCGGTGTGGAACCGGAGCGAGGCGCGCACCAAACCGCTGATCCGCGAAGGCGCGATTGCCGCGGCTACCCCGGCCGAGGCTGAACTCGGCGCCGACGCCGTGATCACCATGCTCTTTGACGATGCAGCCCATGAAGAAGTGCTTTTTGGAGCGAACGGCCTGCTGGACGCGCTTTCACCGGGCGCGCTGCACATCTCGTGCAGCACCATCAGCGTGGCGCTCAGTGAACGGCTCACCGCGGAACACGCCAAGCGGGGCATCGACTTTGTGGCTGCGCCGGTCTTTGGGCGGCCGAACGTCGCCGAGGAAGGCCGGCTGTGGATCGTGGTTGCGGGCGCGGAGGCTGCCGTGGCCAGGGCGCGGCCGCTGCTCGAGCCGTTGTCGCGCGGGATCTCGGTTGTCGGCAAAGAGCCCCGCCAGGCCCATGCCGTGAAGCTGGGCGGAAATTTCCTGATCAGCGCCATGATCCATTCGCTGAGCGAGGCCTTTGTGTATGCGGAGGGGCAGGGAATTGCGCCGGAGACATTTTCTGAGACTGTGAACAGTGCGCTGTTTCAGTCGCCGTTTTATGCAGCCTACGCCAAGTTGATGTTGCATCCTCCCGAGCATCCCGGAGGAACGATCGAGTTGGGAGCCAAAGATCTGCGGCTCTTTCGCGAGGCGGCGGCCGGCGCCAAGACACGGTCGAGCCTGGCCGATGCGATGGCGGCGATCTTTGCCGAGGCGCAGCAGATCGGGATGGGCCGCGAGGATTGGGCGGTCGGGCAGTACAAGATGGCGCAGCGGCGGGGCGTGATTTAGCGGCCCGTGGTGAAAGTCGGGCTTTGAAAGGGCACGGCTTCAGCCGTGCCGTAAACGCGGCAATATGACTGAGGGCTTTAGCGCCTGAGGAAAGATCCGCCTGAAGAAATGAGCTCGTTCCCCAGCCCTCCCAATGCCCTAATCTAGAATCATGACCGCTCCAGTCCCGGAAACACGGCAGCCCGCAGACGCCCCTACCCCGGTCCCCTTCGACCTGCTGGTCGTCGGCGCCGGCCCCACCGGCCTCGCCTGCGCCATCGAAGCCCAGAAAGCCGGCTTCCGCACCGTCCTTGTCGACAAGGGCTGCCTCTGCAACTCGCTCTTCCACTATCCGGCGCACATGACCTTCTTCACCACCTCCGAGCGCCTTGAGATCGGCGGCATTCCGTTTCCCAGTCCCAATGCCAAACCCACCCGCGATGAGGCGCTTCAGTACTACCGCCTGGTGGCGGCCTACTACAAACTCGAAGTGCGCCAGTACCTATGCGTCAAGCGTGTCACCGGCGCGGACGGGGCCTTCACCGTGCATACCGAAGACCGCTTCGGCCGCCCCGGCGCGATTGAGGCCCGCAAGATTGTCATCTCCTCCGGCTACTACGACCTGCCCAACCACATGAACATTCCCGGCGAGGAGCTCAGCAAGGTCCACCACTACTACGTCGATCCCCATCCCTATTTCGAGATGGACGTTGCGGTCATCGGCGGCAAGAATTCCGCTGCCATCGCGGCGCTTGAGCTGTGGCGCAGCGGCGCGCGTGTCACATTGATCTACCGCGGACCCGGCATCACGCCGAACGTCAAGTACTGGATCAAGCCGGACATCGAGAACCGCATCAAGGACGGCGAGATCGAGGCCTTCTTCGACACCAACGTCCTGGAAATCACCCCCGACGCCGTCCTGCTTGAGACTCCCAAGGGCCGCGTCTCCATCCCCAACGACTTCGTCTTTGCCATGACCGGCTACCATCCCGACTTTGCCTTTCTCGAACGCCTCGGCATCCGGTTCGAAGGTCCCGACAAGCTCCCGGTCTGCAACCCTGAAACTCTGGAAAGCAACGTCCCCGGCATCTACCTGGCCGGCGTCATCGTGGCCGGTTCCCGCACCAGCGAGATTTTTATCGAGAACGGCCGCTTCCACGGCCGGCAGATCGCCGCCGCCCTTGCATCTAATCGCAAGACGTAGCGCCGGAATCCGCGTGCCGCTTGCGCAACTCTTCCGGTACACTGAGGCTCAAAGTTTTTTCTGTCAAAGGCGGGCATTCTCCATGCGCTGGTGGCCACGCACTATTCGATACCAGATGCTCGCCGGTCTCTTGCTGCTTGAAACCCTCTCCATCGGACTCTTCGCCCTCATCCTCGTCCGGGAGCAGACAAACGAAGTTGAATT
>Ga0182030_10025593_pt1 | contig 10734 bp, 10 predicted proteins | sample 812S3MmetaG_FD_121299 | JGI IMG/M metagenome (GOLD analysis project Ga0182030, IMG submission 121299) | Permafrost microbial communities from Stordalen Mire, Sweden - 812S3M metaG (Illumina Assembly) | ecosystem: Environmental > Terrestrial > Soil > Wetlands > Permafrost | place: Sweden... | reverse complement strand
GCAATGACGAGTTAGAGAACGGATCGCCGCTTGAGTGCAAACCCTACCGCGGCGCGCGCTTGGCCAGGATGCGTTGCAGGGTGCGGCGATGCATGTTGAGCCGCCGCGCCGTTTCGGAGACGTTGCGGTTGCACATTTCGTAGATGCGCTGGATGTGTTCCCAGCGCACGCGATCCGCCGACATCGGATTGTGCGGCAACTCGGACTTCTCGGTGCCGCTGGCGAGCAAGGCGGCGACCACATCGTCGGCGTCGGCGGGCTTCGAGAGATAATCCACCGCGCCCATCTTTACCGCCGTCACCGCGGTGGCGATGTTGCCATACCCGGTCAGCACGATTGCACGCGCCTCGGGCCGCTTGCGTTTCAGCGCCGACACCACGTCGAGGCCGTTGCCGTCGCTGAGCCGCAAATCCACCACCGCGAAGGCCGGCGCTGCCCGGCCGATCTGCGCCAGACCGTCGGATACGCTATCGCAGGATGTCACCGTGAAGCCGCGGGTTTCCATGGCGCGCGACAGGCGCTCCAGAAACGGCTTGTCGTCCTCCACGATCAGCAGCGAGCGGTCGGCGTGATCGGTCAGTTCGGCGATGGCGCTCACGGTTCGGGAATCCTCATGTCGGATACGACAACATATGGCGTGGCCATATCGTTCTGCCAAGGCCGGACAAAGTCGGTCAAGCCGCCGCCCTGGCGGTCGAGAGCAATTCTAAAGTGCCGGTTCGGCGGCGATTTCGTCGGTTTCGAAGCGGCTGCGCGGCCAGGTGATCTGAACCACCGCGCCATGTTCCGGAAAGATCCGGTTGCTGAAGGATACCTTGGCGCCGGTGCGCTCAAGCAGCGTGCGGGCGATAAACACCCCGAGACCGAGGCCGCCATGTCCAGTTTGGGCCTCGTCCGCGCTACGCCGCCGCGACAGATAGGGTTCGCCGATTCGCTTCAGCATGTCGGGTGCGATCCCCGGTCCGTCGTCGGAGATCACGATCTCGATGGTCTCGCTATTCCACCACGCGTTCACCTCCACGGTCTGGCGGGCGAAGTCGACGGCGTTCTCGAGAATATTGCCGACACCATAGAGGATCGCAGGATTGCGTCGGCCCACCGGCTCGCGCGCGCCCGCGACCGCGATCCGCACCTTGATCGCAACGCCGAAATCGCGATGCGGCGCCACCGTTTCCTCGATCAGCGTGGACAACGGCATGCGGTCGAACGGCGCGCCGGTCGAGGACAGCTGGGTGATCTTGGCCAGGATGTCGCGGCAGCGCTGCGCCTGTTCGCGCAGGGTCTTGAGGTCGCCGGCCAGCGGGCCGTTGTCCTGCACGGTCCGCTCCAGTTCGCGGGAAATCAGAAAGATCGTCGAGAGCGGGGTTCCGAGCTCGTGCGCGGCGGCGGCGGCCAGACCGTCAAGTTGCGTGAGATGCTGCTCGCGGGTCAGCACCAGTTCGGTCGCCGCCAGCGCATCGGAAAGCTTGCGGGCTTCCTCGGTGACCTGGAACGCATAAAGGCTGGTGACGCCGATGGCGACCAGGATCGAGAGCCAGACGCCGAGCAGGTAGATCGGCGGCAGCACCAGAGGATCGTCGCTGTCCCATGGCAGCGGCAGATGGAAGAACACCAGCACGGAGGCGCAGGCAACCGCCAGCACGCCGAGCGCGAACGTCAGCCTTATCGGCAGCGCCGTTGCCGAAATCAGAACGGGAGCGAGAAACAGGAATGAAAACGGATTCTCCAGGCCGCCGGTCAAGAACAGCAGCCCGGCCAGTTCGACGATGTTCAAGGCGAGCAGCGCCGCGGCCGAGGCCGGCTCCAGCCGCCGCATCGGGTCGAAGACGATCTGCAGTGTAAGGTTGAGCAGGGCGGACAGCCCGACGATGGCGACGCAGGGCGCGACCGGGACGTCGAACTCAAGCCCCTGGACGACGATGAAAATGGTGGCAAGCTGGCCGAGCACGGCGAGCCAGCGCAGCCGCAGGATCGTGTCCAGGCGGACATATCGGCGCGGATGGCGGAAATCGGATGCAGCAATGTCGGTCATATCCGGTGCCCGGCCTCTGAAGTCCGAAAAACGCCGCGGCGCCCTCTGACGCGAACTTCAACAGGAACTTCAAATCGACCGCACCGGAGTTTAGCCGTGCAACGACCCGACCACAAACCGGCCGACTGCGTCGGACAGTCCCAAATTCCCGGCCAGCGTCTTGCGCTCATAGCCGCGATGGCTCAATGAACGGCCCGCATGATCAACGATGACGCAGCATCACCGCAGTTGCCCGCGACCGATCCGGCAGGATCGGCGGCGATCGAGGTCGCCCATCTCGTCAAGCTCTACAAGACCACCCGCGCCGTCGACGACGTCTCGTTCCGGATTTCGCGCGGCAGCGTTACCGGGCTGCTCGGCGGCAACGGCGCCGGAAAGACCACCACCATCGCCATGATCATGGGGCTGGTGCTGCCGACCTCGGGGCGCATCCAGGTGCTGGGCTGCCCGATGCCCGAGCAGAGCGCGGACGTGCTGGGGCGGATGAACTTCGAAAGTCCCTATGTCGACATGCCGATGCGGCTCACGGTGCGGCAAAACCTCACGATATTCGGCCGCCTCTACGCGGTGGCGAATTTGCGCGAACGCATCGCCAAGCTCGCCGCCGATCTCGATCTCGGCGACTTTCTCGACCGCGCCAATGGCAAGCTCTCGGCCGGACAGAAGACCCGCGTGGCGCTCGCCAAGGCCCTGATCAACCAGCCCGAACTGCTGTTGCTGGATGAGCCGACCGCCTCGCTCGATCCCGATACCGCCGACTGGATCAGGCGGCATCTCGAGACCTATCGCAAGACACACGGCGCGACCATCCTGCTGGCGTCGCACAACATGCTTGAAGTGGAGCGATTGTGTGACCGCGTCATCATCATGAAACGCGGCCGCATCGAGGACGACGACAGCCCCGACAACATCATGGTCCGCTACAACCGCGCGACGCTTGAAGAGGTGTTTCTCGACGTCGCGCGCGGCCGCGTCCAGGAACCCGCGCCGTGAGCGGACCCGTCGTGCATTGGGAGATCGCGCCGCACCGGATCGGCGCGATGATTCTGCGCTACTGGTACCTGCTGATCTCCTCGTGGCCGCGCCTGCTGGAACTGATCTATTGGCCGGCGTTGCAGATCATCACCTGGGGGTTCTTGCAGAATTACATTTCGCAGAATGCCGGGTTCTTCGCCCGCGCCGGCGGCACCCTGATCGGCGCGGTGATCCTGTGGGACATCCTGTTTCGCGGGCAACTCGGCTTTTCGATCTCGTTTCTCGAGGAGATGTGGGCGCGCAATCTCGGCAACCTGATGATGAGCCCGCTGAAGCCGATCGAGTTTCTGATCTCGCTGATGGTGATGAGCCTGATCCGGCTCGCGATCGGGGTCGTTCCGATGACGCTGCTCGCGATGATCTTCTTTGATTTCAATCTGTACGGGGTCGGGCTGCCGCTGATCGTGTTCTTCTGCAATCTGATATTCACCAGCTGGTCGCTGGGGATCTTCGTGTCGGGGCTGGTGCTGCGCAATGGCCTCGGGGCGGAAAGTATCGTCTGGACCCTGATGTTCGGGGTGATGCCGCTGGCCTGCATCTACTATCCGGTGTCGGTGCTGCCGCACTGGCTGCAATATGTTGCGTGGACGCTGCCGCCGACCTACGTGTTCGAGGCATTGCGGGCATTGTTGACCGACCATGTGTTTCGGACCGACCTGATGATCGAGGCACTGCTGATCAACATCGTGCTCCTTATTGCATCGTTTGCGATATTTCTTGCGCTTTTGCAGAGCGCGCGCCGGCACGGTTCGCTGATCCAGGGCGGCGAATAAGCCCGGTTTTGGAGGCGTTTCGCGGGTTTTTACCTCTATTAACCGTGCACATCGACCCAACGGCGCATTGACGCTTTATTGTACAGCCGTCACTATGCTGCGGCGCAAAACAGGGGTTCTAGGACACATGCCGATAGGTGAATTTGGCCGGCCGCCGGAGCTGCCGCCGGAAGGCAGTCCGGCGATGACGACGCCGATGTACTGGATGTATGAGATGGCCTACGCGTCGCTCAATCCGGCGCGGGCCGTGACCGACGCGACCAAGATCCTGTTTCAGAATCCGCTCAATCCGTGGTCGTACACCGAACTCGGCAAATCCGTCGCCGCCGGCTGCGAACTGTTCGAGCGGACCACCCGCCGCTATGGCAAACCCGAATGGGGCCTCAACGACACCGAGGTCAATGGCGTGCGGACCCCGATCGAAATCCGCGTCGTATGGGAAAAGCCGTTCTGCCGGCTGTTGTATTTCGATCGTCAACTGGCGCGGCCGTTGCGCAAGCCACAGCCGCGGGTGCTGATCGTGGCGCCGATGTCCGGTCATTACGCGACGCTGCTGCGCGGCACCGTCGAGGCCTTTCTGCCGACCCATGAGGTCTATATCACCGACTGGTCCGATGCCCGGATGGTCCCCGTGACCGAGGGCCGCTTCGATCTCGACGACTATGTCGATTACGTCATCGAGATGCTGCACGTGCTCGGCGGCAACATGCACATTGTCGCGGTGTGCCAGCCTTCTGTACCGGTGGTGGCGGCGGTTTCCATCATGGAAGCCGAGCGCGATCCCTATGTTCCGGTCTCGATGACGCTGATGGGCGGCCCGATCGATACCCGCCGCAATCCGACCGCCGTCAACAATCTCGCGGCCGAGAAGGGCATCGAGTGGTTCCGCAGCAACGTCATCACCAAGGTGCCGTTTCCGCATCCGGGCGTGATGCGCGACGTCTATCCGGGCTTCCTGCAGCTCAACGGCTTCATCAGCATGAATCTGGACCGCCACATGGACGCGCACAAGAAGCTGTTCCAGGATCTGGTGAAGGGCGACGGCGATCTGGTCGACAAGCACCGCGATTTCTACGACGAGTATCTCGCGGTGATGGATTTGACGGCGGAATATTACCTGCAGACGGTCGACACCGTGTTCGTCAAGCACGCTCTGCCGAAGGGCGAGATGACCCATCGCGGCAAGCTGGTTGACCCCTCGAAGATCACGCGCGTGGCGCTGATGACGGTCGAAGGCGAGAACGACGATATTTCCGGCCTTGGTCAGACCGAGGCGACGCACGGGCTTTGCAGTTCGATTCCCGCCGACCGGCGCGTGCATTACGTGCAAAAGGGCGTCGGACATTACGGCGTCTTCAACGGCTCGCGCTTCAAATCGGAAATCGTGCCGCGTATTTCCGATTTCATGGTGTCGTCGGCCAACGTGAAGCCTTCGTTGGCTGCTGCGGCGGAATAAGCGCCGCATTCGGTGCGCTGTTCGGATCGTTGATCTGAGATTGCGATGCGCGGGTAGTGATTCGGGGGACGGTAACCCCCTGAATTGGCCCACAGAAACCCCGATTCATGATTCCCGCCAAGAAATGAGTTTAATTTCATTCTTTCGAGGACCTCGGAGACGGTATTTTCGGCCGGAATTTTTGTTCCTGCCCCTTCCTGTAGAGGCTGATTAGCCGACCAGCCCCTGTATATTGGGCAAATGATTTGTTTTTGCGCCGAGCGATTTCACTGGCGGCGGTTATGGCAGAATCCGGGCGAACTTCTGATCCCCGGAATCGCAGACATGGCCACTCGCGCCCTCCTTTATCGGCGGCCCTACGAGCCGTCTATTCTCCTGGTCAAGCACGGCTCGCAAATCTATTCGGTGCGGCTGCGCCGGCACCGGCGCGCGCGTCGCTACACCTTGCGGATTCATCCAAGCGACCGCGAAGCGATCCTGACCATGCCGCCGCGCGGCACGCTCGCCGATGCCAGGGATTTCGCGCAGCGTCACGGCGGCTGGATCGCCGCCCGTCTCGGCCGGTTGCCGAAGGCAGCACCGTTTCAACCGGGCACCGTGGTGCCGCTGCGCGGTATTCCGCATCGGATCGTGCATCGCGCCGGCATGCGCGGCACGGTGTGGACCGAAATGCGCGAGAGCGGCGAGCGGATTCTGTGCGTGGCCGGAGAGCTTGAGCATATCGACCGGCGCGTCCACGATCATTTGAAGCGCGAGGCGCGCCGCGACCTGCAGAAGGCGGCGCAGGCTTACGCGCTGGCGCTCGGCGTCAAAGTCAAGCGGCTGTCGATCCGCGATCAATCGAGCCGCTGGGGCTCATGCACCTCCGCGGGGTCGTTGTCGTTCTCGTGGCGGCTGATCCTCGCCCCGCCCTACGTGCTGGACTATCTGGCCGCCCACGAGGTGGCGCATCTGGTCGAAATGAATCATTCGGCGCGGTTCTGGCGGGTGGTCGGCAGGGTCTGCGGTCATGTCGAGCGCGCCAAGAGCTGGCTTGATACCCATGGCAACGACCTGCACCGCTACGGCATCCAGGATTAGCGCGCGGACGAAAAACGCCCGCCTTGTGGTTTCAATTTCGACCCCCGCCGATCGAAGCCTGCCGACCGGCGCGAGAGCGCCGGGTCGATCGGATCATTCGTGAAATTTCCGCGCCCTGAACAGGCTTGGCGTCGTACCAACGGCTTTACGAAAGGCGCGGTTGAAATTGGCCTGCGATGAAAATCCGGTGGCATAGGCGATGTCGACCAGCAGCCGGTCGCTCGTCCGCAGCATCCGCTTGGCGAGGTCGAGGCGTTGCCGGCTGACATATTCGTGCGGCGCCGTTCCGGTCGCCGCCTTGAAGCTGCGGGAGAAGTGCGCCGGGCTCATGCAGGCCACCGACGCCAGTTCATTGACGGTGAAATCGCGCTCGACCGAGGCGTTGATGAAATCCGTCACGCGCGCCAGCCGTTTCGGATCGAGCGCCTTGTGCGCGCCGATCGATTGTTTCAGGCGAACGGACGTCGCTGCATAGGCGTGCACCAGATGGGCCGACAGGGCGCTTCCGAGGCTTTCGATCAAAAGCCGGCCGGTGGAGGATTCTATCTCCATCTCCTTGAGAATCTGATCCGCGACGTACCCGATGAACGGATCGCGATCGATGGCCGCGTAGCGGATCGAGATCCCCGACGGATCGATGTCGAGATCCTTCAACATCGTTTCGTCGAAAGGTTTGCCCGGCAGAAAAATGTGCAGGCATTCCTGCATCGGATTCTCGATATTGATGAAGTCCTCGCTGATCCCGGCCGGGCAGAGCCATACGGTGCCTTTTCTGCCGAGGGTCCGTTGGTGCATGCCCGCGCCTCGCCGATCCACCAGCGAGTGACCGCGCAACTGGATGGCGATTTCCGTATCTCTTGGCAGCTGCGAAGGCAGCTCTCCCGCCTCGTGGCTCCATATCTCCGCGAGAAGGTGCGACCATCGCCGGTCGTTGGACGTCTGGAGCATTCTGCCGGTAACATATTTATCGACAGAGTTGCCAAGCGTACCCATCGTGAATCTCCATCGAGGAAGCGCGACGTGTAGGCAACGGTAGTTTCCGACTAAGCAACTAGTATGCCAGAATAGCAGGCGCGGGTCTATCGACCTGGGCCGACCGGCGCGTCTGCGGGTGCGCAAGGAACAGGCAAACCAACCCCGCGAGGTCCAGTCGCCAGGGCGTGCGCAGTTTAGGAAAAGAACCCCGCATATTCTGAGAAGCCAGCCGGTTCCCGCCGCTGCAGTCTCCGCACCGCGTTGGATCACCAAGCGGAGGAACCCATGGCCCGAACCACGGTAGTTGGCGCCTGCCCACATGATTGCCCGGATACCTGCTCGATCCTGACAACGGTCGAGGATGGCAAGGCTATTGCGGTGCGGGGCAATCCCGATCACCCGTTCACCCGCGGACGCCTGTGCGTCAAGGTCAACAACTACGAGGAACGGGTCTACAGCGACAAGCGCGTCCTTTACCCGCTGAAGCGAGTCGGCCCAAAGGGCTCCAGGCAGTTTCAACGGATTTCCTGGGACGAGGCGATCGAGACCATTGCCACCCGCTGGAAATCGATCATCGCCGAACATGGCGCGCAGGCGATCCTGCCTTACAGTTACCTGGGCACCCAGGGCGTCATCAACGGGTTGAACGTCGGCGATCCGCTCTTCAACAAGCTCGGCGCCACCGTGTCGGAACGCACCTTCTGCGACTCGGGCTCGTGCACCGCCTATATGATGACCATCGGCCCCACGCCCGGGGTCGATCCCGAAAGCTTCGTGCATTCGAAATACATTCTGCTGTGGGCGTGCAACACGCTCGGCACCAACTCGCACCACTGGCCGTTCATCGAGCAGGCCAGGAAGGCCGGCGCCAAGCTGGTGGTGATCGATCCGGTGCGGACGCGCACGGCGCGGCTGGCCGATTGGCACATTCCGATCCGGCCAGGCACCGACGCGGCACTGGCGCTGGCGATGATGCACGTCATCATCAAGGAGAACCTGGTCGACCGCGACTACATCGACAAGCACACCGTCGGCTACGACGAACTGGCGGAACGGGCGTCGACCTACACGCCCGAGTTCGCCGCGCAAGAAACCGGCATTCCGGTCGACGATATCGTCAAGCTGGCGCGGGAATACGCCACCACGCCCCCGGCCGTGGTGCGCATCGGCGTAGCGGTGGAGCGGCATGCGGGCGGCGGCCAGACCGTGCGTGCGATCGCCTGCCTTCCCGGATTGATCGGCGCCTGGAAGCATGTCGGCGGCGGCCTGCTTCAGCTTCCGATCTGGGCATTCCCGGTGAAATGGGAGGTGCTGATGCGCCCCGACCTGCAGCCGGAAAAGATGCGCGTGCTGAATTCATGGCGGCTTGGACCGGCGCTGACCGGCGAGCTCGGCTTCGATCCGCCGATCAAGTCGCTGTTCGTCTACAACGCCAACCCCATGGCCATGGTGACCGAACAGGCCAAACTTGAGAAGGGCCTCGAACGCGAGGACCTGTTCACGGTGGTCAGCGAACACTTCCTGACCGACACCGCCAGATACGCCGACATCGTTCTGCCGGCGACCACCCAGCTGGAACAAAAAGACATCATGTTCTCATGGGGGCATCTCTATCTGTCCTACAACAACCAGGCGATCGAACCGCTCGGCGAAGCGGTGCCAAACACCGAGTTGTTCCGTCGCCTGGCGAAAGCCATGGGCATCGAGGATCCATCCTTCTACCGGACCGATGACGAGATGATCGAGGCGTCGCTCGATTGGAGCAATCCTGCGCTGCAGGGGATCACCCTCGAGGACGTCAAGGCGAAGGGCTATGCGCGGCTCACGGTGCCGTCGGCCGACGACTGGGCACCGCACCGCGACGGAAATTTCCCGACCCCCACGGGCAAGTGCGAGTTCAAGTCGACCATCACCGGCGGCGGCAACTTCGTCGTGCCGCTGTTCCGCCAGGGCTACAATGGCGACCAGGACGGCACGCCGGTGGATCCCTTGCCGCACTACATCGCTCCAAACGAGAACCCGCAGACGACTCCGGCGCTGGCAAAGCGCTATCCGCTGAGCCTGATCACGCCCAAGAGCCACGCGTTCCTGAATTCGAACTACGGCAATCTGCCCGCGCAAACGGCGCAGGCGGGCGAGGAGCAGTCGGTGTTCCTTCACCCCGACGATGCGGAACCGCGCGGCATCGTGGCTGGAGCGCCGATTCGGGTGTTCAACGACCGCGGTGCGTTCGAGGCCTTCGCCAGCATTTCGCCCGACGTCATGCCGGGGGTGGTCATGGCGCCGTCGGGATACTGGCATCGTTCCAACCGCAAGGGAGCAACGGTCCACGCGCTGACGCCGCCTGCTTTCGCGGACCTTGGCCGGGCGCCGACCTTCTCCGACGTGCTGGTCCAGGTCGGCAGGATCTGAACGGCTTACCCGGGTATCCCGATGGCATATGTGGTCACCGACAATTGCCGGGGTTGCCGATACACCGAATGCGTGACCGTGTGTCCGGTCGAATGTTTTCATGTCGATGAGAAGATGACCTACATCGACCCGGAAAACTGCATCGACTGCGGCGGCTGCGTTCCGGTTTGCCCGGTTGCCGCCATCGAACCCGACTATCGTCTCGCGGCCGACAAGAAGTTCTGGATCGATGTCAATCGCAAGCGCGCCGCCGAAACGCCGGTCCTCGCCGCGCGACTACCGCCGCTGCCCGGAGCGGACGCGCGCCGGCAAGAACTTGGACGATGACGGAATCCGCTCTCGACTCGGCCGATCCTGACGGCTTTCGCATCGCCGTGATCGGCAGCGGGCCGAGCGGCTTCTATGTTACCGAAGCCCTGCTCCGCGCCGGCGTGCGCCTCACCGTCGACATGTTCGAGCAACTGCCGGTGCCGTACGGATTGGTCCGGTTCGGCGTCGCCCCCGACCACCCGAAACTCAAGCTGGTCACCGCGGCCTTCGACCGGATCGCAACAATGCCGGGGTTTCGCTTCATCGGCGGCGTCGAGGTCGGACGCGATCTCACCATCGACGAACTGCGCGACAGCTATGACGCGGTCGTCGTCGCCACCGGCGCCGACGTTAGCCGATCGCTGGGCGTCCCCGGCGAAGATCTGCCGGGCAGCCACCACGCCGGCGACTTTGTCGGCTGGTACAACGGTCATCCGGATTTTCGCGACTGCCGGTTCGATCTCGGCTGTGAGGTCGCGACAGTGATCGGCCACGGCAATGTGGCGCTCGACGTGGCGCGCATCCTGGCCAAGACCGCTGACGAACTGCGCCGGACCGATATCGCCGCGCATGCGCTTGAGGTTCTGGCGGAAAGCCGCATTCGCCACATTCACGTGGTTGGGCGCGGCCGGCCGCCGCAGGCGAAGTTCAGCGGCAAGGAG
>Ga0182030_10025592_pt1 | contig 10734 bp, 9 predicted proteins | sample 812S3MmetaG_FD_121299 | JGI IMG/M metagenome (GOLD analysis project Ga0182030, IMG submission 121299) | Permafrost microbial communities from Stordalen Mire, Sweden - 812S3M metaG (Illumina Assembly) | ecosystem: Environmental > Terrestrial > Soil > Wetlands > Permafrost | place: Sweden... | reverse complement strand
TAATGGGCGGGAGAGGACTTGAACCTCCACGGGTTTCCCCACATGCTCCTAAGGCATGCGCGTCTGCCATTCCGCCACCCGCCCTTGACTGCTAAAAGTCCAATAGAGCGGAACACTCATTGTTCTTTAAAATATAGTGACCGACCCGCGACTCGAACGCGGTACCCCTACATTAAAAGTGTAGTGCTCTACCAGGGTGAGCTAGTCGGTCTCAAACTTCTCGTAATTCTTTGCTTTTTCGTTCTAGCAGAGCATCTATCTCTTTAATGAAACGGTCCGTCATCTTCTGCACTTCTTCTTCACCTTTAAATTTAGCATCTTCACTGACGTGACCTTCACTTTGCATCTTCTTGATCTTTTCATTGGCATCGCGGCGGATGGAACGCAAGGTGACACGACCGCGCTCTGCCATGTCTTTGCAGACCTTGATGAACTCTTCACGGCGTTCGGCCGATAAGGCCGGAAAAACCAAACGGATCACCTTGCCGTCATTGCTGGGCGTAATGCCCAATTTTGAATTAACAATAGCCGTTTCAATATCTTTAATAGCATTGGCATCCCACGGCTGGATCAGGATCTGCCGGGGATCAGGAGACGAAACCGACGCTAATTGCTTGATGGGGGTTGACGTTTCATAATAATTGATGTGCATGTCTTCAACCAGGGCCGGCTGCGCGCGGCCGGTACGGACCTCAGAAAATTCGCGTAACATGGTTTCCATGGTCTTCTTCATCCTGATTTCAGTATCTCTTAAAATCTCTTTGGCTGGCATAAGGTCCACTCCTTTAAAATATAAGGAATCGTAGGGGCGGACCTCGTGTCCGCCCGATTAAGCGGGCCGAGACAAGCTCGGCCCCTACTATTTAACGAACTATCGTACCGATCTCTTCGCCGTAAACTGCTCTTCTTATGTTGCCTTTTTGCAAAAGATCAAACACAATGATCGGCAGGCTATTGTCCATGCACATGCTGATGGCGGTTGCATCCATCACTTTCAAATTCTTCTTCAAGACATCAATGAACTTCAAATGTTTGAATTTTTTGGCGTCTTTGTTCTTTTTGGGGTCAGCTGAATAAACACCGTCAACCTTGGTGGCCTTCATGATCACATCGCATCCGATCTCGGTAGCGCGCAAGGCCGCTGCGGTATCGGTCGTGAAATAAGGGTTTCCGGTACCGGCTACAAAAATGATCACGCGGCGTTTCTCGAGATGGCGTATAGCACGGCGTAATATATAGGGTTCGGCAATGGCATGCATTTGAATGGCTGTCATGACCCTTGTCTGCACGCCGATCTGTTCAAGCGCGTTTTGCAAGGCCAATCCGTTCATGACAGTGGCCAGCATGCCCATATAATCAGCGACTGAACGGTCCAACCCAAAACGCTTAGACTCTTCAAGTCCGCGGAAAATATTGCCGCCGCCGACAACAATTGCCATTTCGACGCCTGCTTCATGCACTTCTTTGATCTGGTTGGCCAAGGACGCGCACATTTCCACATCAATGCCGTGCTGCAAGCGCCCTAAAAGGGCCTCTCCGCTTAACTTTAACAAAACTCTTTTATAGACAGGCGCTTTGTTCAAATCACTCTCCGACCTTGTATCGGACAAAACGGCTTATTATTATATTTTCGCCGATCTTAGCCACCAACTCATTTAACAGGTCCTGGACATTTTTACCGGGATCCTTGACATATCCTTGAGCTAAAAGACAATTGGCTTTAATGTATGCTTCTTTGTCCCCTTCTTTAAGGAGCACATCCGCCGGAACATCTTCTTTTTTAATATATTTCGGGTTTAGGGCGGCGATGTGCAAGGCCACGTCACGCGTGAATTTACAAAAATCTTCGCTGCGGGCCACAAAATCTGTCTCGCAATTGACTTCCACGATAACACCGATTTTGTTGCCGTTATGGATATACGCTTCCAGACGGCCTTCCTTGGCCTGTCGATCACTTTTTTTAGCAGCCATTTCCAGGCCGCGTTTGCGTAAAAGTTCTTTAGCTTGATTAAAATCACCCTTAGCTTCTTCCAGGGCCTTTTTACAATCAATAACGCCGCAGGAAGTCTCGGCCCTCAGGCGCTTAATCTCATCCGCTGTTGCTGCTATCATGCCTATTCTCCTAATTGTCATTCTGAGGCGAAGGTCGTATTGACCGACACTCGCAGTTGCTCGCCGAAGAATCTTTAGACATCTTAAGATCCTTCGAAGCAACTGCGCAAGTCCGGTATGAGGACCTACGCTCAGGATGACATAAAATTTTAATTTACACCGTCACTTCTTGCGCCTGAGCTTCCTTTTGTACTTTCTTGCCCGCTAAGAATTCATTACGGCCTTCAAGCACGCTGTCAACCATCAATCCGGCAATAAATTTAATTGATTTGACGGCGTCATCATTGCCGGGGATTGGAAACTGAATCAGGTCAGGATCGGAATTGGTGTCTATAAGTCCAAAAACCGGTATCCCTAAACGATTAGCCTCAGCTACGGCAATTTCTTCTTTTTTGGTGTCCACGATAAAAATACCCTGAGGGATAACCGGCATTTCCCGGATCCCGCCTAAATCACGGATCAAACGGTCCTTTTCCTTCATTAACAAGGATGCTTCTTTTTTGGTCAGACGGTTTACAGTACCGTTAGTTTCCATCTTCTCTATATCTATCAATTTCCGTACGGATTTCTTGACGGTTTCCAGATTAGTCAAAAGGCCGCCCATCCAGCGGTTTTTGACATAAAACATGCCACAGCGCAGTGCTTCTTCTTCAATGACCTGCTGAGCTTGTTTCTTAGTACCCACAAAAAGTATTTTACCCCCCTTTGCGGCTATGTCACGGATGGCGTCTCTGGCGGAGTCAAGCCGGTCCACTGTCTTTTCAAGGTCAATAATATAAATGCCGCCGCGTTCCCCGAATATGAATTTTTTCATCTTGGGATTCCAACGACGGCTTTGATGACCGAAATGCACACCTGCTTCTAACAATTTCTTGATCAATTCTGTTGCCATAAACTTTTTACTTCCTCTCTTGCTGTATTCCGCCGGCGGATCGCTGCCACAATCAGGTCAAGGCGGAACTTTTAATTTCAACCGGCCTTTGATTTGGACCTCATGCCCTCAAAGGCGGCCGCTTTAGGTTAAATTGAACATTTACTATAACAAAGACTTCTGTTTTTGCAATAAAATTCTGCTTTTCATAGTAAGGATTCTTTAGGAACCACCCGTACGGTCCTCATGGTCGTATTGACCGACACTCACAGTTGTTCGCCGGACACTCACAGTGTTCGGTCCTCATGCCGGACACTCACAGTGTTCGGTCCTCATGCCGGACACTCACAGTGTTCGGTCCTCATGCCGGACACTCACAGTGTTCGGAATTGTGTTTCGTAAAGCCTGCGGTATAGCGGGCAAGAAAACAACAGGTCATCATGTTTACCTGATCCCACCATTTTCCCATGCTCCAGCACTACAATTTTATCCGCTTTCATAATAGTGGACAAACGGTGGGCAATGGCAATGACCGTACGGCCCTGCATCAGCTTATCCAACGCTTCCTGCACATATTTCTCCGACTCTGAATCTAACTGGGAGGTCGCTTCATCCAGGATCAGGATTGGCGGGTTTTTTAATATGGCCCGCGCGATCGTCAGGCGCTGCTTCTCTCCGCCTGAAAGCCTGAAACCGCGGTCCCCCACAAAGGTGTCATAGCCTTTGGGCATTTTTTCAATAAATTTATCGGCAAAAGCCATTTGGGCGACACTCTTGATCTGGTCTAAGGTCACATCAAAAGTACCATAAGCAATATTATTCTTAACCGTATCATTAAACAGGATCGCCTCCTGGGTCACGATCCCTACCTGACCGCGTAAAGATTTAAAAGTAACTTCCTTAACATCCGTACCGTCGAATAAAATCTGCCCTTGGGTAACATCATAAAAACGCGGGATCAAATTAACCAAGGTGGATTTGCCGGAACCTGTAGGCCCCACGATAGCCACCAATTCCCCTTTTTTGATAACCAAATTTATATCCTGCAAAACATTCCCTGAGCCGGCCTCGTAATGGAAATTAACCCCTTCAAGATTGATCTTATCTTTTAATATTTCGAGTTCTTGAGCGTTATTCTTTTCCACCACCGTCGGCTTTGTATCCAAAACTTCATAAATACGCACATTGGCCGCTAAAGCTGCCTGCATAATGGTCATCACATTAGCAACTCGCTTGACCGGACGAATGACCTGGGATATAGAGATCACAGAGAACAAAAAGACACCAAAGGACATATGTCCTTCTAAGACCGATTTACCTAAGATCCAATAGATCAACATTGCGCAAAGTGCGCCGGCCAGTTCCGTAATAGGCCCCATCAGGTTGATCCTGATGATGGCTTTCATCCGCAATTTATAATAATCAAAATTTTGTTGCCAAAAGCGTTTGATCTCGTATTTTTCCGTGCCGAACGCTTTGAGGATACGCACGCCTGATATGGTCTCCATTAAATGAGAATTGATGTCCGCCATTTTTTCCTGGGTATTTTTAGCGATCTTCCGTAATTTCTTGTTGATCAATACCATCGGCCAGCCGATGGTGGGAAGTAGCAAAAGCACAAAAATGGTACCTTTAGCATTAAAGGTGAATGCCATCACCATAAAAATGATGATCAAAAATGGCTGTTTAACCAGATCTGTCACCGCATAAGAGATCGCATTTTCGATAGTACCGACATCATTGGTAATGCGGGAAACCAACTCACCGACACGCTTGCGGCTAAAATAATCCAGGGACAGAGTCTGTATGCGTTCAAAAAGGCTGGAACGCACATCGCGCATGACAGCTTGGGCAATATCATTCATAAAGTAATCTGATAAAAATTGAACGACCTGTTTGATGGTAAACATAACGAGAAATACTATTGGAGTTGCCATAAACAAGGTATGGGCATCGATCATGTTAAGCTTATTGATAAAATGGACAAGAAAGGCAGGGATCTTATTAGGAACGACAATTTGCTTGTTTTCAAAAATTCGGTCAACAACCGGCAGGATAAAGGTGATCTGCACCCCTTCAAATATCGAGGAGAGGATAATAAAAATAATAGCCACGCCAAAACGACCTTCATGGCCTTTAAGGAACCTGAGCATTTTAAAATAATTCTTCATAGAAGCGTGTAATTTAGCATGGTGTTTGACATTTGTCGAGGGCTTTGTTATTGTTTATATCATGAAACGAATCAATATCGCTTTGATCGGTTGCGGGTTTTTAGGCCAACGGCATTTAAAGACCCTTTATGCCCTTAAAAATAAAACCAACGTGATCATTATTTGTGATAGTAACTTAGAGCAGGCCAAGGCCTTGGGACGGCAATACCACGTGCCGGCCGTCCAGGATTACCAAAAAATTACTGAACCCCTTGATGCAGTCAGCGTTTGCACACCAACTGTCACGCACGCCCAAATCGCCACCTATTTCCTTAATAAGGGCATCCATACCTTTGTTGAAAAACCTATTACTTACAGTTTAAAAGAAGCTGATGAGCTCATTAGCGTGGCCAATGAAAAAAACCTTAAACTGCAAATCGGTCATGTGGAACGCTTTAACAGCGCTTTTACCACCATTGAACCTATTGCCCAAAATCCATTGTTTATTGAATGCCACCGGCTTAATTTATTCCCCAACCGTTCGCTGGATATTGGGGTCGTCATGGACCTAATGATCCATGATATCGACATTATCTTAGGGTTGGTAAAATCCCCCCTTAAGGACATTCAAGCCGTGGGTATCAATGTATTGACAGATAAAGACGATATTGCCAATGCCCGTCTAACTTTTGCCAATGGTTGTGTGTGTAATGTCACTGCCAGCCGCATCTCCCCGGAAGTGACCCGTAAAATACGGCTATTTACTAAAAATGCCTATATCTCCCTCGACTACGCCAAACAGGAAGCCAGTATCTATAGCAAGGATGAGCATGGTATCCACAAACGCAATATCCCTATAGAAAAAGAAGAACCGCTCAAAAAAGAACTGGAGCATTTTATCGACTGTGTCCGCGAAGACCGAAGGCCTAAAGTTTCCGGCATTGAAGGCCGTGAGGCCCTGAAAGTGGCCTTGGATATCACCCAAAAAATATGGGAACACCGTCAAAGCATATTATGATCGATATTCCCTATTGCTTCGAATTCGTAAGGTAATCTCATGGCGAAGACTAGTTACCATATTATGATTATAGCTGGCGAGGCCTCTGGGGATATGCGTGCCGCAGGGTTAGCCCGCGCTTTAAAAGAGCTCAACCCCCAATTACGACTCACAGGCATCGGCGGCAATTATATGCGCCAGGCAGGGGTCGAATGCTTTATGGACATCACCCAGCTTGCCGTGATCGGTATAGCCGAGGTAGTTAAAAACTTAAGCCGCATCAAGAAAGTATTTGACCAGACAATAAAACAAATCGATGCCACCCATCCTGATTGTGTGGTCCTGGTTGATTATCCGGGCTTTAATCTGCGCCTGGCCAGTGTCATCAAAAAACGCGGCATTAAAATAATTTATTACATCTCTCCCCAGGTCTGGGCCTGGAGGGAAAAAAGGGTCCTGAAGATCAAGAAATTAGTGGACCGCATGATCGTATTGTTCCCTTTCGAACAAAATATTTACAGCAAATACGGCATGAAGGTCGATTACGTGGGGCATCCGTTGGTCGATGAGATCATCGTTGACAAGAACCGGGCAGAAATTTTAAACGCCATCGGCCAATCCGAGAGCAAAACCACTATAGGCCTTATGCCCGGTTCGCGTGCAAAAGAAGTTGATCGTCACCTGCCCTGTATGCTGGAAGCGGCCCAAATACTTTATAAAGAAAATAACCAACTCCAGTTTATTTTACTCAAAAGCTCGTCCATCCCTTTTAAAATTATCGAATCAATTTTGTCTCAGTGTCATTGCGAGCGAAGCGAAGCAATCTCTGAAATAAATATGTCATTCCCGCGAAAGGTCCTCATACCGGACACTCACAGTTGTTTGCAGGAATCCATTTTAAAGAACATCCCAATCAAAATCTACGACGGCCCGATTTACGACGGCATCAATGCCACGGATGCCGTCATGGTCGCCTCCGGCACTGCCACCCTGGAGGCCGCCCTGCTGAAAAAACCGATGGTCATCATTTATAAAACCTCATGGCTGACCTATTACTTAGCCCGCGCCCTTATCAAGATCCCTTATATCGGTTTAGTTAACATCGTGGCAGGTAAGAAAGTTGCAGATGAACTGATCCAAAACAATGCCACCGCCATCAACATCGCTGATGCTATTAAAAAAGCCATGAACAATCGCCGGACAATTGATGATCTTGCCGCCCTCAAAGCTTCCCTTGGGCGTCCCGGCGCCAGCCAGCGCGCTGCACGGATAATTCTAGAAGAAATCAAATGAACACAAAATCATTTTAATTGTTTTTCAAGGTGAACAATTAAATCCTGTGTCTGGGAAAGATCTTTATGCATCTTGCCGGAATCAAAAGTTGCGCCGGCAAAACACACCAGGTCGCATTGCTCTAAAATAGTTTTAACCTGCGCAATATAAGCTTCATCGACTTTACCTGATTTTAAACGAGTTAAAATTTCATTCATGCTAAGGGCGGCTGAAGGTTGGTGCCATTTATTAGCCAGAAAATCCCGCAATACCTTCGACAACAGCGCGTAGAATTCCTTAGTTTTGCCCGATGATATCAACTCCCCTGCCGGAGGACCCAAGGCCTGTCTGGCTTCTCTGATGGCTTTGAGCCTCCGGGCAAAGGCAGGGTCATTTTTAAGCCGGTCTTGAAATCGCCGCCAAAGGAAATAAGATACTCCTGCCGCAAAGATAAACCCGATGCTGACCCAGAACCAAACCGAACTACCAAGTTTCTTTAAAAATTTCACAGCCCGGTTAAACACTTTTCCAAAAGAGAATTGATTTTCAAGCAGTCCTGATGATGCAGGATTCAAATTAGTAAATCCCACGGCCTTAAATTCCTGGTCAGGGTTGGGTGCCATGACTTGAATGTCAAAAGGCCCCTGAGTGATCGTTTTATAGCCTTTGATGGATGTATCAAAATAAGAAAAATGCAAAGCAGGCACTTGCTTGATGTCCACAGAGGTGGGAATGATCACCTGCTCTGCTGTTTTTTCATTTCCGGTATTCTTGATCACCGGCGCGTAGGACTTAAAACCAGGAGCTTGAAAAACAGGCATTTTCAAATTCTTAAAGTCGCCACGGCCAGCGACATTCATTCTTAGGGTCAAGGGATCGCCGGCCTTGACCTGTAACGGAGAGATACTGGCTTGAAAATCAAATTGACCGATGGCCCCGGAAAAGTCCTGGGGACGGTTATCCTCCGGAAGCGGTGAAACATGCAATTGGACTGGTTCAGAACTCACGGTCACAGGACGGGCAGCAAAAGAATCAAATAAATTATTAAAAACGTTTCCTCCGAAAATATCATTTTCCTGGCCAAAAGGGTTGTTCTGGCCTGTTTTATACAGGACATTGCCCTGGATTTGCACCGGCCCCAGGGTCAGATCACCTAACCGAGAAGGATAAACTTTAGTTTTAAATTCAACCGTATCATACCTGACTCCATTGAATACGCCGGAACTTTGCAAAGGTTTATCGAAATCATTAACTAAAAACTCTTGGCTTTTAAACTGAGGGTATTGGATGTCCCTTATAGGAACGCCATTGACTAAAAGTTTGATCGTTAAAGGAACTTGCTCATTTAAATACACATCAGTTTTTTCGACTGAAACCTTGACCAATATCTTATCCTTGAGGCTTTCAGCGCTGGGGGCCTGTCTTTGATCCGGCGATTGATCAGTTGCCTGGGCTTGGGACATATTTTGAAACACTTCAACATCAATAGGCTTGGTCGTATAGGTCTGTCCGGCAACAGTGGCAGTGATCGGCGGGATCTGAAAGCGGCCCACCTTGTTGGGAAATAGATTATAAACAAATGACCGTTCGCTATGGTAATCACCGTTAACGATGGATACACTGGTTGACGGCCCCAAATATTTAGCGGAAAACCCGTCCAGTACCGGTAAACTGATGGGATCCAGGTTCACATTGACCCCGGTAAAAGTCAAGGTCAATTGCATGACTTCATCCAAGGAAATTCGAGGAGAATTCACAGTCGCTTCAAAAGTAACAGCATCAGCCCATAAAACGCTGCTTGTGACCACCAGCACAACGAGTGTCATTGCGAGCACCTGCGAGTGTCCGGTATGAGGACCGAGCGACCAAAGGGAGCGAAGCAATCTCTTTTTAAATATAACCATATCACCAATCCTTCAGTACCGGCCTGTCATCTATTTTTTTAGGCATATAATTTAAGAGCTTTTTGGGTTCTTCATTCTCTTGATAATCTTCCAGAAGGTCTTCTGCCTGCTTTCGATCGAGCTGTTTCTGATTCTCCTCTGCCTGATCTTTAGCGCTTTGTTTTTTCTGGTTCTTTTGTTCTTTAGATTTGCTCTGCTGGGCCTGTTGATTTTGCCGCTTCTTCTGTTGGGCCTGTTGGGCCTGTTGTTCCTGTTGATTCTGTTGACTCTGCTGGCCCTGTTGATTCTGTTGCGACTTATAGGAGTCCTCGGTATGAGAGGGTTTTTGTTGGTTCTGCTGCGACTTATAGGAGTCCTCGGTATGAGAGGGCTGTTGATTTCTTTTCTGTTTTTGTTTTATCTGTTTTAACCGCTCAATCTCTTTTCTAACGATATCCTGATTAAATTTCGCATCAGCATCCTTGGGATCGTCCCTTACGACTTGGACATATTGACCAATAGCCTCTTGCAAGGACTTGATGGCATCATCAACATTGGTATTTACTTTCAGCATTCCCGACTTGTAAAGATCATTACCTAAATTATACTCTGCCTTGGGTTTTATTTTAATATTTTTATCTTGAGCTGCTTGCTCTAAATACTCCAAAGCCTTATCATAATCACCCTTCTTATACAAAGCAGTACCTAGATCATATTTAACGACCGGAGATTTATCGTCCTTGTCCAAAGCCTTTTGATAAAGGTCAAGGGAAGCATCGTATTTGCCTTGGCTATATAGACCATTGGCCTTGTTAACATCACCCGCGACCGAGGCTAAGACTAGAGAAGGCATAAAAAGAATATACATAATGAAAAAAACGCCTATTCCTCCCCCTTGAGGGGGGAGGCTAGGAGGGGGTGAGGGAATGGCTAATATATTAACCTTTTTTCTAACCATTTTTTTTCCTATTTAAAAATATCGCCTCAGCTAACAAGAAACAAAATGCCAGCGTCAGAGGCCATTGAAAACGTTCATCATAAACTCTGGCCATTTTTTCCTGGGCATCATGTTTCTTTAATTTTGATAATTGCTTATCATAAATATAATCCAAACCAAACTGCTCTGCCCCGCTATGCACATAAGCTCCGCCGGTGATATAGGCGATTTGCTGCAGTAAATTTTCATTCAAATGGGACTTGATGACATTACCGTTCGCATCTTTTAGGAATCCGGTTTGTCCGTTGGCATCAGTCAACTGGATCAAATCCCCTTGTCTGGTGCCGACTCCCACCGTAAAGATACGGATTCCTTTTTCCTTGGCCTTACGTGCCGCATCCGGGGCATTACCCTCCTGGTCTTCCCCATCAGTCACCAATACCACAGCTTTATCCGTCCTCATACCGGACATTCGCGGGAGCTCAGATTCAGGCATGCCTTGGTAGGCCTTA
>Ga0182030_10025591_pt1 | contig 10734 bp, 11 predicted proteins | sample 812S3MmetaG_FD_121299 | JGI IMG/M metagenome (GOLD analysis project Ga0182030, IMG submission 121299) | Permafrost microbial communities from Stordalen Mire, Sweden - 812S3M metaG (Illumina Assembly) | ecosystem: Environmental > Terrestrial > Soil > Wetlands > Permafrost | place: Sweden... | reverse complement strand
TGAAGATGCCCGGAAATATGCAGGCCATGATGCAGCAGGCCCAGAAAATGCAGCAGAAGATGCAGGAGGAGATCGCACTGATTCGCGTCGAAGCCTCCGCCGGCGGCGGCATGGTCACCGTCAAGATGGATGGGCAGAAGAACGTCACGGGCGTGAAGATTGATCCTGAAGTCGCGGGCGATGTCGAGATGCTTCAGGATCTGGTAATGGCCGCCTGCAACGAAGCCGTCAAGAAAGTGGACCAGGAAACCCAGTCAAAAATGGGTGGAATGCTCGGCGGCCTCGGTCTTCCTCCGGGGATGTTTTAGCTTTCGCGCACGCGCCGCCAGTGGGTTGTGCTTCGCGCGGAGTGCAACACGCAGCATCCGGTGTGACCCGCGAGTGCCTACAAATCAATGCCCGACTTTGCAGCTCCTCTCCAGCGATTGATTGACGAGTTCCGGCGTTTGCCCGGCGTCGGGCAGAAATCCGCCCAGCGTCTGGCGTTTCACGTTTTGCGGAATTCGCGCGAAGATGCCGCGCGATTGTCCGAAGCACTGCTCGACGTCAAGGACAATCTGGGGATCTGCGCGGAGTGCAACAATATCAGCGACGCCGAGCTGTGTCCCTACTGCCGCGATCCGCATCGCGACCGCGCACAGATCTGCGTGGTCGATGAGCCGCACAACATTCTACCCATCGAAACCACGCGGACCTTCAACGGCGTGTATCACGTGCTGCACGGATCGATCTCGCCCTTGCGCGGCATCGGGCCGGAGCAGTTGCGCATCCGCGGTTTGCTCGACCGGATCGCGCAGGGCGACGCCAAAGAGATCATCCTCGCGACCAGTCCGACCGTGGAGGGAGAAGCGACCGCGGTGTATCTTTCGCGGCTGCTGAAGCCTCTGGGTGTGCGCGTCACGCGCATCGCGATGGGCATTCCGGTCGGCAGCGATCTTGAATTTTCCGACGAAGTGACGATCTCGAAGTCGCTCGAGAACCGTAGAGAAATGTAGCGGTTACTGGCACTATACTTGTGGGTGAGAGACATGGATAGTAACGCCCCAGTTACGCGCACCGAACTTCGCGCCGAGCTGGACTCGCTCGAGGTGCGTCTAGAGGAGCGGCTGACCGATAACCTGACGGGAACGATGCGCCAGATCGAGACCAATCTAGAGGAGCGGCTGACCGATAACTTGACGGGAACGATGCGCCAGATTGAAACCAACATGCTCACGGCGTTTCACGGCTATGCCCGGGTTCAGCAGACCCGGCAACATACGACGGATGTCATCCAGGAAGAACTCCGCACCCGCATGGCGGCATTAGAAGACCGAGTGCTCAATCTCGAGACCCACCGCCCGCCGTCGAACTAGCGCTTCTTTTCCAACGCCCGGACCGCTTTCTTCCGAAAACAATCCTCGCTGTGATCGTTCACCACACCCACTGCCTGCATCCACGCATAGACGATCACCGGTCCCACGAATTTATAACCGCGTTGTTTCAGAGCTTTTGAATACTGCACGGAAAGCGGGCTTTGCGTGAGTCGCTCCCCAGTGGCTTGAATCGGCTTGCCACCCGCCATTTCCCAAACAAAGGTCGAGAAATCTTCATCCGCATCACGCATCTTGAGATAGGCGCGGGCTCCCCCGATGGTCGCTTCGATCTTGGCACGTGATCGGACGATGCCCTCGTCCTGGAGCAGCCTCGCGATTTCACGCTCTCCAAAGCGCGCCACCTTGTCGGGATCGAAATTCTTGAAGGCTTTCCGGAAAGCTTCGCGCTTGCGCAGAATGATGCTCCAGGAAAGCCCCGCCTGAAAGCCATCGAGCATCAGCTTTTCCCACAGCGCCCGGCTGTCATATTCCGGTACTCCCCATTCCTCGTCATGATACGCGAGCATGAGGGAATCGCTGCCAGCCCAAGCGCAACGCGATAGCGGCCTGGCGGCCTTGGTTACTGTCTGGGTCACCATCTTAATCCCATCAATGCAGTTGACCGATCTTGGTTCGGCTGAACAATGGGAGCGCGCCCAATTCGTGTAATCCGTCCGAGGTCACGCCGCCTATGCGGATCTCCTCGATTCGATTGGGCTCGCGAGGGACCGCGAGTGAAACCTTCAGGTAGTTATCGCTCAAGGATTTGACGGACATCGCGCGGTCCCCATCGAGCGTGACCACTGAGATGGTTTTGCCCACCATGTTGCGGCGAAATTCGAGGTTCTTGCACGCGGCCAGATCCCGCAGAATATGCGTCCGCTCCTTTCGCACGGCTTGCGGCACCTGCTCCGCCGATTCGGCCGCGGGCGTTCCGGGCCGCTCCGAATACGTGAACACGTGCAGGTAAGTGAATGGGAGACTCTCGATAAACGCGCGGCTGTCTTCGAACTCCTGATCTGTTTCGCCCGGAAATCCGCTCATGACATCCGCGCCGACGGCGCAATCCGGCATCAGCGACCGTGCCTTGAGTATGCGGCCGGCATAGTGATGCGGGCGGTACTTCCGATGCATCCGCCGAAGGACTTTATCGGAGCCGGATTGGAGCGGCGCGTGCACATGCTTGGCGATGCGCCGCGATTCCGCCATCAGGTCCAGAAGTTCATCCGAGAAATCCATCGGCTCGACGGAACTCAGTCGCAAACGTTCCACCGCCGTTTCGTCGAGCAACCGGCGCACGAGATCCGCCAGGCGCTCCCCTCCTCCCAGGTCGCGTCCCCAGCGGCCCAGATTGATCCCGCTGAGCACCACTTCGCGATAACGCTCGGCGAGCGACCGTACTTGTGCGATCACCTGGTCGCCTGGAGCGCTGCGGCTGCGGCCCCGGACGAAAGGGATGATGCAGAACGAGCAGCGGTTGTTGCAACCGTCCTGAATCTTGAGATTCGGACGAGTGCGATCGCCGAGCGCATCGTCCACTGGCGCCGAAAGAAAATCCCTCGCGGCGAAAATGTCGCGGACCTCAATCCGGGCAGCCGTCATCCGCTCGGCCGGCATCTCACCGTGATACGGAATCGGCTCACCCACCAGCTCTGGAATACGGATCTTATCCGAGTTGCCGACGACCATGGACACGCCCGCGAGCGCCACGATCTCTTCGGGCGCGCGCTGCGCATAACACCCCGTGACCAGGATGCGAGCGCTGGGATGATCTCGATGCAGACGCCGGACGGTTTGCCGAACTTCATCATCGGCCGCCGAGGTCACCGTACAGGTATTCAGCACCAGCAAATCCGCGCCCGCGGCGTCGTTCACCGCGGCCAGTCCGGACGCGGTCAGGCCCGACTCGATCGCCGCGCCATCCGCCTGCGATGCCCGGCACCCGAAGTTTTTGACCCAGAATCGCTGCATTTTGTTGGAACTGCCGCTCCGCGATCCCTGGCCGGCCGGAGCATCCCGCAGCTTCGATTTTACCGTGCCACGCTTTACCGTGCGGCATCTTTACCATACGGCTTTGCCGCGCTTCGCTCGGAATAGTCTGAATCGCGGAATGAATTCCTGCCGCCGATAAACAAATATGGCGGATCGCGTTCTCTCTCAAGAAGAAATCGATAGCGTATTCAAGAAGCAAAGGGAGGTTCCCGCGGAGGATGATCCCAGTAAGAAGGCGCAGGCTTATGACTTCCGCCGGCCGGATCGCATCGCCAAGGATCAGCTCAGAGCGATTCACCTGCTGCACGATAACTTTGCGCGCAGCCTCGCGTCCAGCCTCTCGGCTTATCTTCGCGCATATGTCACGGTGAACCTGGTTTCGGTGGAGCAGCTTTCGTTCCTCGAATTCACACAATGCCTGCCCTCGCCCACCAGCATCATCGCGCTCGGCATGCGTCCTTATGATGGCAGCGCGGTGCTCGAGATCAATCCGTCGCTCGTGTTTCCCATCCTTGAGATGCTGCTCGGGGGCTCGGGAAAACTCGCCACAAAGATCACGCGCGAAGTCACCGAGATCGAACAAAGCATCCTCGAAAGCCTGCTGCGAATTATTTTGAATGACCTACGCACCGCCTGGCACGCCGTGACCACGATGGAATTTTCGATCGAGAATCACGAGACGGAGCCGCAGTTGCTCCAGATCCTGGCCCCGAACGAAGCCGTGGTGGCGATCAGCATGGAAGTGCGCATCGGCGATGTGTCCGGGATGATGAACATCGGCATCCCGTCCATCATCGTGAAGATGTTGCGGCAGAAGTTCGATCAGCAATGGAGCGTTCGCAAAACTCAGGCTACTGAAGAGGAACATGCGCGAGTGCTGCGATTGATCCGCCCTGCGTCCATCCATCTTGATGCCCGGCTTCAAGGACCCAAAATGGGTGTCGAGACGCTTCTCGATCTCGAAGAGGGGGACGTTCTCGCGTTCGACTATCCACTGGAGCGACCGGTCGATTTCACCGTGAACGGAAAGCTGAAGTTCCACGGCGAAATTGTCACCGCCGGCCGCAAGCGAGCGTTTCAGATCCATCGAACGTCCGGCGAGGCCTGACATCATAAGTTCGTCGCGTCCTGCCGCGGAACATGCATCCAGCCAGAAGGTATTTCCCTGCCGAATCAACTTTGCTAAACTGGCGCAGGAGGAAATAACAAACGTGAAGTTTTTTTCAGGAATTGTTCTCGGAGCGGTGCTCTGCGGAGGGGCGTGGACGCTGTCCGCGCAGAATGAGCGTGCGATGCATCCTCGGATCGCCGCGGCGATTACCGCGCTGAGAGACGCTCGCGCCTACATGGCGGAAGCCCCGCACGATTTCGGCGGCCACAAAGCCGATGCGCTTCGCGCCACCGATGAGGCTATCCGGCAACTGAACTTCGCACTGGCTTATCGCGGCCGCGAAGACCGGCACTAGGGATCGCGATTCAGATCGCGATTTCGGCAAATGACAAGATGATAGGGCTTCACGACCTGTGCCTGAAGCCCTACGCCTGAAGCAGCTCGATTCCTTCCATCCGCCTGCAAGTCCCGCAGGCGCGCTCCAAGCCCAGCCCCTGGCTATGATTGATCCAACAGTCTAGACTCAAGCTGTGGCGCTTCCACGCTTACTCTTCTGCATCGCAACTGTCCTTCCCCTTTCCGCTCAGATCTTCAGCGCGGGCTTTCCGCCGCCCAATATCCCAGGAGCGTCATTCTTCGGGGTGGAAACCGAACGGATGGAGGGTACGGACGGAGCTGTCCAACAGGGGATACCCGTTCGTTACTATCGCGATTCGGCCGGGCGCACCCGCAGAGAGTTCGTCAATTCCGACGGGGTTCCAAGTCGGATAACAATCGTCGATCCGGTAGCCGGGTTTCGATATGAAATCTACGTGAACCGTAAGAGGGCGAGCCGGTACACGCTGCCGCCTCGTCGTGACGAACCTGCTCACCTTCCCCCGGCGGGACTTGTCATCATCCCGCGAGCCGTAGGAATCATTTACAAGGACAGTGACATGGATGGCGCGGTCCAGGGCATCGGTGTCGCAGGCGGTCATTTCCACTCCACTTCCGAACTACTGGGAACAGCGATGATCGAAGGAGTGCCGGTCGAGGGAGAACGAATCATCACGACGCTCGAACCTGGGGCCGTCGGTAACGACCAGGAAATCGTGGTCAACAACGAGCGATGGTTCTCGAAACAGTTACGCGTGCTTGTGTGGTCGAGGCTTTCCGATCCTCGGTTCGGAGTTAGGACCCGGACGCTCAACGAGATCAAACTTACCGAGCCGGAGCCTTCGCTTTTCGAGCCCCCGGCCGACTACGTGATCCAGGAGATGGGCCCGTCCAATCCTTGATTACGAAACCCAATCTCAACCGCCCGGTTCAGCGCCGGTTTGATCAGAAGTCTTTCCCGTGATCAATCGCGCGCCGCGATCGAATGACAGGTATTGGAATCCCCAACGGATAAACACGATGAGCCGGTTGCGGAACTGCACCAGATACATCAGATGGACGAACAGCCACAGCAACCATGCGATGACACCGTGGAAATGCAATTTTCCTAAATCCGCGACGCCCGCGCGGCGGCCAATCACCGCGAGCGTACCTTTGTCGAAATAATGGAACGGCTTGGGTGTCTTGCCGCGCAGGCGTTCGCCAATCGCGTCGGCGACATATCGCCCCTCCTGCATGGCGACCGGCGCTACGCCGGGTAGCAGAGCGCCATCCTGCTCGGCATGCGCTAGATCGCCGACCACAAAGATCTCGGGATGACCGGGCACGGTTAGATCCGGCGCGACCACCACGCGTCCTTGCTTATCGAGCGAAGCGCCGGCAGCTTTCTGGAGCACCTGCCCGAACTCCGACGCAGTGACGCCTGCCGCCCACAGCACTGTCCGAGTCTTGATGTGCTGCTCTCCGGCCGTGCTTGAAATCGTTACTCCTTCGGGGTCGACCGCGGTCACACGCACGCCGACGCGCGAGCTGACTCCCAGCTTTACTAAAGATCGTTCGGCGTCTTCCGAGAGGTCCGGGGGGAATGTCGGCAGCATGCGCGGGCCGCCTTCGAGCAACAGGATTTTGGAATTCTCCGGATGGATGGCTCGAAAATCGTGACGCAGCGTATCACGCGCGATCTCGGCAAGAGCTCCGGCAAGTTCGACACCGGTCGGACCACCTCCCACGACGACGAATGTCAGCCACGCGTCGCGTACCGCGGGGTCGGTTTCGCGCTCGGCGCGTTCGAACGCGTCCAGAATTTTGTGCCGCATCGTGGTGGCGTCTTCGAGTGACTTGAGCCCGGGCGCTGAGGCCTTCCAATCATCGTGGCCAAAATATGAATTACGCGCGCCGGCCGCGACGACTAACGTGTCGTAGGGCAGTGAGCCGTCGGCGAGGATCACTCTGCGGCCTTGCGCGTCGAGATCGACCGCATCGCCTAAGAGAACCTGGACGTTCTTTTGGCTGCGCATCACGGCCCGCAATGGCGCCGCGATCTCGCCGGGAGAAAGCGATCCCGTCGCCACCTGATAAAGCAGAGGCTGGAACAAATGGAAGTTTCGGCGGTCAAGGAGCGTGACGTCGACGGGCGTATGGCGCAGCGCCTTCGCGGCATAAAGGCCGCCGAAACCTCCGCCGAGAATTACCACCCGATGTTTCGCGGGCGCTAGCGTCACATTCACTTAGATGTGTAATAGCTTGGCCAGGGTCCAGAGCAAAATCGCGGTGCGCCCCGTCCAACTGATGATTCGAACCCAATTTAAGGCGATCAGACGGCGAATCCCCGTTTCGCTGAACCCTCGCGTCAGGCGAATGTGGGCCGGCATGTAGAAAGCGAACGTGACGATCAGAATGACGATTTCGAGAGCAGTTGCAGAGTAAAGGCGCCACATCGATACCGTTGCCAACAGTTCGACTGTCATCGGGATTGCCATGATGAGCGTATTCCGGCGCCTTTGCGCAAGAACGTATTCGGAAAACATGACAGGTCCGGCGCGCAGCATCAACGGCAGGTGCACGATTCCCAAGAACCATGCGAGGCCGGTCAAAAACGCGGTCGCGGTCAGATTCGCCAGCAGGATCGCGCTGCCGCTCAAGCTCTATCCCTTGGAACGCAATTGACGGTGCTCATGCATCCCGGATTCTATCAAACCAGCCCGGTTCCGACGCCGTCAAACCTTGAGGACATCGTCCTTGCGAGCGACCAGGGCGTAAAGGACCGGGGCCATGAAAATGGAAAGAAGCAGGCGCGAGATCAGTCCGCCCACGATCACGATCGCGAATGGTTTTTGCGAATCGCTCCCGATGCCCGTCGACATCGCCGCGGGCAGCAAGCCCAGGCATGCCACCGTGGCGGTCATCGTGATCGGCCGGAGCCGAAGCAGGGACGCCTCATAGGTCGCTGTGAGAATGTCCTTGCCTTCCAGGCGCAATTTGTTGATGAACGAATACAGGATCACGCTGGTGAGCACGGCGACGCCCATCAGCGCCACGAATCCCAATCCGGACGATACGCTGAAATTGGTTCCCGTGGCCCAGAGCGCCAGGAGACCACCCACCGGTTCCGTCACCAGCACGCTAAAAAGAATGATCAGCGGAAATTTCAGATTTCCGTAGAGAGCGAACAGGATCATCAGGATGAGGAGAAAGGTCAACGGACCGATCACTTTCATCTGCTCGCGCGCCTCAAGATAATCCTTGTATTCGCCGCCCCAATCGAAGTGATAACCCACCGGAAGCTTCACCTGCTGATCCACGGCCCGCTTTGCCTCTTCCACCGCGCCCGCCAGATCGCGATTCTTCACGCTGAACTGGACGCCGATGAAGCGGGAATTCGCTTCGCGATAGATGAAGGACGCGCCGTTATTCTCCCGGATGTCCGCGAACTGGCTGAGTGGCAGGTGTTGGCCATCGGGGGTCGCGATCAGCAGGTTCCGAATGGCTTTGGCGTCCTTGCGAAACGGCTCCTGCATGCGCACTTCAAGATCAAATTCACGTTCCCCCTGAATCACCTGAGAAGCGGCTGAACCTCCCATGGCGGTCTCGATCATCGTGTTCACGTCGTCGACGTTCAGGCCGTACCGCGCGATTTTTTCGCGATTCGGGACGATGTTCAAACTCGGTTGACCCAATTCGCGGACCAGGGTAATATCCGTGATGCCGGGGACCTTCGAAATCGCGGTGCGCACCAGCCTGGCCCGCTCTTCGAGCGTTCCCAGGTCCGTGCCGAAAATCTTCACGGCGAGCGAGCTCTTCAATCCCGTTTCCGCTTCGTCGACGGCATCCTCGGCGGGCTGTGTGTAATTGAAAATCACGCCCGGGAACGATGACATTTTCTCCTGAATCGCGTCGATCAATTGTTTCTTGGTGTGGACCGATCCGCTCCAGGAATGGTCGCCGTACGGCTTCAGGCCGATAAAGAATTCGTTGTTGAAGAAGCCGGTGGAATCGGTGCCGTCGTCCGGACGGCCCAGTTCATTTGCGACCGTGGTGACTTGTGGGAAGCTCCGTAAAATCGTCCGGATTTGTGGTGAAAGCCGCGAAGCTTCCTCAAAGGAAATCGTGTAGGGGGCCGTGGCTCGCATCCACAAAGCGCCTTCATCCAGATGCGGCATGAACTCCGCTCCGATCAACGGAATCAGCAGCAGCGATGCGGCGAACACAGTGAGCAACACCACCATCGTCAGAACGCGATTCTTCAGGCATCCGCGGAGCAGGAAACCGTAGGCGTTGCGAATCGGATCAAACGGCGAAAATTTCGGCTCCTTCACGTGTTGGAGCAGATAGGAGCACAGCACCGGCAGCACGGTAAGCGAGCAGATGAGCGCGCCTACCAGCGCGAACGACATCGTATCCGCCATCGGCTGAAATAACCGCCCGGACGGGCCCTGCAGCACATAGATGGGAAGATAGCCGGCGATGATCACGGCGACAGCGTAGAAGATGGGGCGTTCCACGTCATGCGCGGCCGAGCGAATCACATCCAGCGGGTTGTATTCCTGGCCATGGCGCTCCGCCAATTCGCGGAAAATATTCTCCACCATGACCACGGCGCCATCCACCAGAATGCCGAAGTCAATCGCGCCGATTGAAAGCAGGTTCGCGGGGATGTGACGCCAATCCAGGCAAATGAATGCGAACAGCAGTGCGAAGGGAATGGTGATGGCGACGATGAGCGCGGTCCGCACGCTGAAAAGGAACAGTCCGAGAACCAATAGAACCAGTAGCATCCCGCGAAGCAGGTTGGCTTCCACCGTCTGGGTGGTTTCCTCGATCAGGCCGCTGCGATCGTAATACGGAACCACCTTCACGTCCGGCGGCAGAATGTGGTCGTTCAGCTCCTTGGTGAGTGCTTCAACGCGTTTGAGGACCAATTGAGCCTGCTCGCCCACCCGCATCATGATCACGCCTTCCACAGCGTCGTCCTGATTCATGTATCCGAACTGTCCCAGCCGCACCGCATTTCCGATCTCGACCTTGGCCACGTCCTTTACGTAGGTCGGAATTCCGTTGTGCGTCGTGACGACGATGTTGCCGATATCCTGCGGCGACTTCACCTGGCCCAGGCCGCGGATGTAGTAGAACTGCCCGCCCCGCGAGTAAAATCCGCCGCCGGCATTGGAGTTGTTGCTGCTCAATTGCTGGACCACTTGTGGAACCGTGACGCCGTGACCGAACAGCCGGTCCGGGTCGAGCAGGACTTGATACTGCATCGTCGTTCCGCCCAGTCCGGAATCGTCGGCAACGCCGGGAACCGCTCGAAACTGGCGTTCCACCACCCAATCTTCGAGCGTCTTCAATTCCTGCGGACTGCGATCCGTGCTCTGCAGCACGTAGCGATAGATCAAACCGCTTGGGCTAAATAGAGGCGAAACCCCGGGCGTAACGCCGGGGGGGAGCGTGGCATCCGACATGCGCTCGAAGGCTTGCTCGCGCGCAAAGTACGGATCGATATCGTACTGAAAATTCATCTCGAGCGCGGAAAGGCCGTAGAGCGAAATCGACCGCAGCGATTCGATCTTGGGAATGCCGTTCATCTCCACTTCGAGGGGGATCGTGATCAGGCGCTCGATCTCCTCCGCGGCGTGGCCGGGCCACTGTGAAATGATCTCCACGTGAGGCGGCGAAAGATCCGGGTAGGCATCGATCGGCAGATGGCCGAACGAGATCACTCCCCAGGCCATGATGGCGATCGCCGCCATAATGACCATGAATCGCTGCGAGAGTGCGAAGGAAACGATACGCGAAATCATGATCTTTCCGGCATGCTATTGAATGCTGTTGGCGAACTGGAGAAAGACGCCGCCTTCCGACACGACCTTGTCCCCTTGGTTCGCGCCGCTCACGATCTCGGTT
>Ga0182030_10025590_pt1 | contig 10735 bp, 10 predicted proteins | sample 812S3MmetaG_FD_121299 | JGI IMG/M metagenome (GOLD analysis project Ga0182030, IMG submission 121299) | Permafrost microbial communities from Stordalen Mire, Sweden - 812S3M metaG (Illumina Assembly) | ecosystem: Environmental > Terrestrial > Soil > Wetlands > Permafrost | place: Sweden... | reverse complement strand
GTGGCCGTCCACAATGGTGAAGCCATAAGTGGCCTGCAATTCCTTGAACTTCGCCGCGACCAGCGACTGGTACTGGAGAAAACTGTCAAACATATCGCGGGAAAGGCCCAGGTCCATGCCGCTCTCCCAGAAGTCGAGCGATTGGTTTTTGGAAAAATTGCGCTCGACCAGGGCCTCTGGCAGCACGTTGAGGTAGAAAACCACATCCGGGACGACGGCGATGCCGTAGAGGTTCTTCAGCCAGGCCAAATCCATCCCGCGCACCATGTCGCGCACCATCAATGTGTAGATGTAACGGTCGGCCAAAACCATCCGGCCGGAGCGCAGCCCGGGAAGAATAATGTTCTCGAGTTGATCGGCAAAATCGGTGGCGTAAAAGAGGCTGAGGGTGGTGCGGCTGAGAATGTTCCCCTCCTGGGCTTTCTCCAGTTCCTCGCTCACGAGGGTCGAGCGCTTGAGGCCGACCTGGACGGTGGCGTGACCGCAACCCTCCAGCCACTCCACCAGGCGGGCGATCTGGGTGGAGCGGCCGGAGCCGTCCGCCCCTTCCACCACGATCAGTTTGCCGCCGAGTTTGGAGAGATCCATGCCAGGGACGCCCTGCCCGTAAAACTGGCGCGGCTTGACCCGCGGCACCAGAATGCGCTTCGGGTGGGTTTGAATGGGGACGGCAGTGGAGGGTTTCATGCGCTGGCGGGCGGTTTGTTTTTGACAAATTTCTTGAGGTCCACCTTGGCCGCGACCAGGTCCCGCACAATGGTTTGCTGCGCCTCGATTTGCTGATTGGCGTCTATCAGCAGAAAATTAAACTCGGTGCTCATCGCCAGGTATTCCTCCAGAATGCGCCCCTGGAAAATGCGGAAACTCTCATAAGGGTCGGAAGAGAGCCGCAAATCCATCCCCGCTTCAAAGTATTTCAACTGCGGGCGGCCTTCCAGAATGCGTTGCAGCGAAACCTCCAGTGAGGCCTTGAAGAAAAAAACCAGGTCGGGCATCGCCGCAAAATTATAGATGCCCCGCACCCATTCCGGCGGGCAGCCGCGGACCGTGTCGCGTCCGAACGCCGTGAAAATATAGCGATCGCACAGCACAATATAACCGGCGCGGACCAGCGGGACCAACTGGCGTTCGTAGCGGTCGGCGAAATCGGTGGCATGAATGAGGCTGAAAGTGGTGGGGGACAGCAGTTCGCGTTTCTTGCCCTTGCTGGTGGCGTTCTTGACCAATTCCGAGGAATTCCATTCGCTGAAGAATACTTTGAGTCCCTGCAATTCCAGCCAGCGTTTGAGCAGGTAAATCTGGGTGGACTTGCCCGAGCCATCCAAACCCTCGACCGCGATGAGGCGGCCGGGAAATCCCAGTTCGGCGAATGTTTTCATCCGCCGTCATTTAAAAGGTTTGGCCGCCGGACTTAAATGAAAATCGAGCATTGTGAACAAGTTTCGGCTCATTGCTCCGCAGCCATTTCCAGAGTCAGGAACTTCCAATCAGGACACCGACGATGAAGACCAGTATCCCGCCCAGCACAATTTGCAATATCGCCATGGACCAAGGGGAATCCATGTACTTGTGGCGAATCCAGGCAATCACCCCCAATTCCACCGCGACCACGCCAGCCGCCACCCCGTTGGCGGTCGCAATGCTGCTCAACAGATATGGAAACGTGTGCCCAAGTCCGCCCGCCGTGGTCATCAACCCACAGACAAAGCCGCGCGCCCACGGGCGTCCGCGACCCGTGAGGGCGCCATCATCCGAGAGCGCCTCGGCAAAGCCCATGCTGATGCCCGCCCCCAGGCTCGCCGCCAATCCGACGCGGAAAGTGGACCAGGTGTCGTGCGTGGCAAAGGCCGCGGCAAAAAGCGGCGCGAGGGTGGAAACCGAGCCGTCCATCAGCCCCGCCAGGCCGGGCTGGACGACTTGCAGGGCGAAGAGTTGTTTCTCCCGCGTGGCTTCATCCTGGGTCAAAGCGGTCTCGGAGATTTGCTCGGCGGTTTCCACATGGTTGCGCTCCTCCTCCGCCAGATCGCCCAAGAGTTTGCGGATTCCCACATCCGTGGCCCGTTTGGCGGCGGCGGTGTAGAAATGTTCGATTTCCAATTCCATCATCGAGGCGGACTTCTGCACGGTCTTGAGGCTCAATGGGCGCATCATCCAGACCGGCTTGCACTTGACAAAGCCCCGGATGTCTTCACGGCGGATAAGGGGCAGATGATCACCAAAGCGCGCCCGGTAAAGATCGAGCAGGCGGCGGCGGTGGTCGTTTTCCTGGCGGCACATCTCCTTGAATTTTTCGGCCTGCTGCGGATAGCTCTCGCGCAGTTGGGCGGCGAAGTCGTCAAAAACGCGGGAGTGTTCCTCTTCGAGAGTGATGGCCAGGGCCAGCACCTCCCGTTCGTCCAGACTGTCGAAAGAGCGCATAAGGGGTTGGGAGCGGCGCGTCGGCACACGCCACCCGGCGAAGTTAGTTTCCCGGCAGGGTCCTGTCAACGAAGCAGTGGCCGCCGCCGCCATTCCAGCCCCTTGACCATGCCACACTTAACCACTATATTAACTCAGTGGATAAGGTCAAGCCAAGGCACGGGTGGGACGCAATGCGGATTTTGCGCCCGCCGCCCCGCAGGGTGGTAAGGACGCGTTCCACCACGGCCCCAATCAGGTATCATTTCGAGTCCCCTTTGGTAACTTGGCCCGTCCCCGAAAAACTGTTTTTACAAAACGAAGCCGAGCCGGAATTTATGCAACCATCTCGTCACCAGTATCTTGCCAATATTCTAAACCCCTTGGGATGCCCCCAAAACCCCGGAAAACCCGCGCAAACCACCCCAAATCAGCCCCAAAAAACCTTGCAAATACCCTCCTCGGGCAGGCTCGGAGGGCCGGTTTCCGCTTGCCCCACCCCATTCCATCCCTAACCATTCGCCCATCGTGAAAAAATACTTCGCCGAACTGCTCGGCACCTTTTGCCTCGTCTTTGCCGGGACGGGCGCGATCGTTATTGACGAAACCAGCGGCGGCGCGGTCACCCATGTCGGCATTGCCCTCACTTTTGGCCTGATCGTGCTGGCGATGATTTACACCGTCGGCGACATCTCCGGCGCCCACCTCAATCCCGCTGTCACCACCGGTTTCTGGGCCGCGCGACGTCTGCCCGGCCGCGAAGTCCTCCCTTGCGTCGCCAGCCAATGCCTCGGCGCGCTCCTCGCCAGTGCCCTCCTCCACTGCCTCTTTCCGCGCAGCCTCTGGCTCGGCGCAACCCTCCCCGCCGGCTCCGAACCCCAATCCTTCATCCTTGAAACCATCCTCACTTTCATCTTGATGCTGACCATCCTCAACGTCTCCACCGGGGCCAAAGAAAAAGGCATCACCGCCGGCATCGCCGTGGGTGCGGTGATCGCCCTGGAGGCTCTGTTCGCCGGTCCCATCTCCGGCGCCTCAATGAATCCGGCCCGTTCCCTCGCTCCCGCCCTGGTCGCCGGCCATTTTGAGCATCTTTGGATCTACCTGGTCGCGCCCCCGCTCGGCGCGTCCGCCGCCGTCCTGGCCTGTCGCTGCGTCCGGGAAAAAGGCTGCTGCGCCAAACTCCAAACCGTCCCATGAAAAAGAACGTCCTTTTCGTCCGCATCCACAACCGCGCCCGCAGCCAGATGGCCGAGGCCTTCCTCAACCAGTCCTGCGCCGGCCAATTCACCGCCTATGGCGCCGGACTAGAGCCAGGACAACTCAACCCCATCGTCGTCCAGACCATGCGCGAAATCGGCCTGGACCTTTCCGGCAACCAAACCAAGTCCGTCACCGACAGGCTCCAAGCCCGGATTCAATTTGACTTCGTCATCACCGTTTGCGACGAAGCCGGCGCCGAACGCTGCCCTTTCTTTCCCGGCGGGGGTCAGCGCCTCCACTGGAGCTTCCCCAATCCCTCACCGCTGCCCGGCCCCGCCTCCGAGAAACTCGCCGCCACCCGCGATATTCGCGACGCCATCAAAGAAAAAATCAACCACTGGTGCGCCGAATTTTGCGATCCCGTCGCAGCCTGATACCGGGCAGGTATTCGAGGCCGCACTGAATTCTTGCCAATCCCGTCCGGGCCTGCTTTCATTCCGCCCGACTTATCCAGGAATATTATCAACAATGAAAATCATCGCCATTGCCGTCCTCATCGGTTGCTGTCAAGTCGGTGTGACCTCGCTCCACGCCCAGGCCGCCTATATCCCCAACCAGCTGCCCCCCGTCACCGTCGAAGGGACTGCCCCCACCACCCTTCCGCAGTCTGATTCCAGCGCCACAACGGTGGTTTCCGGCGATGACATTAAGATCGGCGAGATCACTGCCGTTCGCGACCTCACCGCTGAAACCCCCAACTTCACTGTGTTCGACGGCAACAATGACCGCTCCCCCAAATTCTCCATCCGCGGTCTGCGCGAAAACAGCTTCGGCGTCGGCGAACCAGTCATCGGACTCTACGTGGATGACGTCCCCTACTACGACGTCAATTCCCGCGGAGTCCCCCTTTACGACATCGAACGCATCGAATTCGCCCGCGGTGTGCAGGGCACACTCTTCGGCGCCAGCGGCGTCGGCGGTGTCATGAACATCACCACCCAGCAACCCGGCAACGACTGGCACGGCTCCGCCGGCGCCAGCTACGGTGATGACAACGCCCAAAACTACCAACTCGACATTGGCGGCGCTCTCCTCAAAAATCAACTTTACCTCAACATCGCGGGCCTCTACGGCTGGCGCGACGGCTACGTCCACAACCTCACCCTCGGCGACCATCCCGACACCCAGAACACCTTGAGCGGCCGCGCGGAATTGCGATGGACCCCGACCGCCGCCCTGACCATCGCCCTCACTGCTTCCGCCGAAACCCTGCACGACGGCTTTGTCCCCACCTACCGTCCCGGCGTGGCCTACCTCCCCGCGCCCACCGCGCCCGATCCCAGCCCCTTTAACGTCGAGCGCAACGTGGACGGCTTTGTCAACACCACCGACACCGACGAGGCTTTGAGAATCTCCTACGACTTCGGCCCCGCCGTCGTCACCTCCGTCACCACCCGGCGCGATTGGCGGCAGAACCTTCTCCAGGACTTCGATTTTTCCCCGCTGCCCATCGCCGAGGGCTTCAGCCAGCCCGACCTGCAACAATGGGGCGAGGAACTCCACGTCAAATCTCCCGACAGCGCCGAACAACTCAAGTGGCTCGGCGGCTTTTACTTTCTCGACAATGACCTCCACGACAACTCCGGCTACGTCGGCGGCTCCCCCAGTGTCACCGACTCCGACAGCCAGACCTATGCGGTCTTCGGTCAGGCCACCTGCACCGTCGCGAGTAAATTAGATTTGACAGCAGGACTCCGCGCCACTTTTGACGACCGCTCCTTGCACGGCATCGTGGTCAGCCCCTCCGGCGCGCCCGCCGCCGCCAACGACTCCGCCGACTTCTCCGCCATTCAGCCCAAATTCGCCCTGGCCTGGCACTTCACCCCGCAAAACGAGGTCTATCTCAGCGCGGCCGAAGGCTACCAAAGCGGCGGCTTCAACTCCTTCATCAACAACACCGCCTACAACCCGGCCCGCTCCTGGAACTACGAGCTCGGCCTGAAATCCTCCTGCGACGACAATAAATACATCACCCGCGCCGACCTCTTTTACACCGACACCGAGGGCTACCAGGTCATCCGCATCAACCCCGCCAACGCCTTGGTGGCCAACCTCCTCAACGCCCGCCGCGCCGTCAGCTACGGCGCCGAGCTTGAATTCCTCGCCCGTCCCGTCTCCGACGTTGACCTCAACGCCAATGCCGGTTACACCTGCGCCACCTACCAGAACTTCCTCGATCCCACCAGCGGTCTGCAACTCGCCAACAAGCCGATCAGCTTTGTTCCAGAATTCACCGCCAACGTCGGCGCCACCTGGCACTTCATCCCCCATTTCTACCTGCGCGGCCAGGCGGTTTGGGTCGGCCGCTATCACCTCGACGACTCTTACACGGCTCTCTCCGGCCCCACCGTCCAGGACACCTACGCCCTCGTCAATGCCCAACTGGGCTATGAGAGCAAGAGCTTCGGCCTTTACCTCTATGCCAAGAATGTCTTCGACCGCCATTATTTCAGCGACGCCCTCAACTTCGGCGCCGGCTCCGGCGCCACTTCGCTGATTCTCCAACCCGGCGACCCGGAAACCTGCGGCATCGCCGCCACCGCCCGCTTCTGAGTCCAACCGGAGCCAAGAAGAAACCAACCCCGGGAAGTTCCCGATTCCCGCACTCAATTTGAAGCAAAGGGCCGGGCGGCGCGTCAAAAGACTTGAGCATGGAATCGCGTCGCGGCTTCACTTTGATTGAATTGCTGGTGGTCATCGCCATCATCGCCATTTTGGCGGCGATGCTGTTGCCGGCGTTGTCCAAAGCCAAGAGTCGGGCGCAAGGTTCCTTCTGTCTGAGCAATGGCCGGCAACTCATGACCGCCATGAGCCTTTATTCCGACGACAATCACCAGTTTTACCCGCCCAATCCTGACGACGGCAACACCATCCCCGGCTATAATTGGTGCCCGGGAAATTCAGGCGTCGGCCAGTCCGAGGAATTTGATCCAGACGTGCTGCAAGACCAATCGCTTTGTCTGATTGTCACCTACGTCGGAGGAAACATTAAAGTATTCCGGTGTCCGTCGGATCTGCGCATGGGGACTTATGATGGGTCCAACGTGGCTTTAAAAAACCAAACCATCGCCGCGGTCAGAACTTTTTCCATGAACCAGGCGGTGGGGACGATTGATCCCGGTTACGACCAAACCGGACCCGGCACGGGCGCGTCCCAGGTCCAGCACTCTGGTGTGCCTAATTTATCGGTCAATGGTCCGTGGTTGAACAGCCAGCACACCAATCGCCGCAACGACCCCTGGTTCACCTGCGGCAAAGCCACGCAGACCCTCGCGCCGGGGCCTTCCAAGCTCTGGGTCTTGGTGGACGAGAACGCGCAGGGGCTCAATGACGCCGCCTTTGCCTTCGGCATGGTCTCTCCGCAGTGGCTGGATCTGCCCGGCTCGTACCACAACGGGGGCTGCGGATTTGCCTTCGCCGACTGCCACAGCGAAACTCACCACTGGCAACAAATCCCGACCAGCGGTGTGCCAGCCAACCCCACCGATTGGAACTGGATGGCGGCGAGAACTTCGGCCGAATAAGATCAATCCCTGCCAGAAACCGCCCTGTTCCGGCAGGGCGAGACTCCGTCGAGCCGTCACTTACTTACCACGAACGCGTTGTGGATTAAGCCCGAAATCCGAAATTCAAACCGGCAAGATGACGCAATCTCTTGGCGCAGAAACGAATCGAAAAAATCGAGGCATACCCGAAATGGTCTGTCGAGATTTTTTCAATTCGTTTATGCCCAAGAGATTGCGGCAGATTGCCGGTTTCAATTTCGGATTTCGGGTTAAATCCGTGATGGAGCCACAGCCCATTCGCCGTCAATCATCGAAGCCGACACCGGCCCCGGGTGGTGTACCACCGCCGCCGCCGCTTCCGCCAGCGGTCCGTCATAAGGCAGCGCCACCATATCCGCAAGGCAGCCCGGCTCAAGTTCCCCGACGCGCCCCGGCCAGCCCAGCGCCCGTGCGCCGCGGCAGGTGGCCATGGCGATGATCTCCGAGGGAGCGACGGTGGGATGAATCGCCGCAAACTGACGCATTTCGGCCAGCAGGCTCAACTCGGGCTTCTGCCTTCCGGCCCACAAGACACTGGCCAGGCTGTCGGTGCCCAGGCAGAGGTTGACCCCGGCGGCGGCCAGTTCCACATAGGGAAAGGGATCGTGCCGAAAATAGGCATGACTGCGCGGACAATGCACGACGCTGGATCCGGACCGCGCCAGCGCCGCAATGTCCGGAGCCGACAGATAATTCGCGTGCACCGCGAGAAAGTTCCCGCCGAGCAACCCGCAGCGCTCCACCTGCTGGAGCGGTGTGCCCAAGCCGCAATCCGACATGTCGCGCTGGGGCTGGAGCCAGTCAAACATCTTTCCCTCGCGCCGGACGTACATGGCGTCCTCATCGGCGGACTCCGCCACGTGCATGGTGAGCCGCCAGTTCTTTTGGCGGGCGAGTTGCGCGGCTTCCTGCAAGAGAGCCGGGGAGGTGGAGTAAAGTGCGTGGGGCGAAAGACCGGCCAAGCCGCGGCGCGGTTGGAGGCTGTCAACTTTGGCGGCTGCTTCGTCGAGAATGTCCTTGGGGGAGCGCCGGCTCTTGACGCCTGTGATTTCCAGGAAGGAGGCCGCGCGCAAAGGCGTGGAGGACCATACCTCGGGGAGCAATTCCGGCACGGCTTCGATATCGGCCACGGTGGTGGTCCCGTTGCGCAGGAGCATGGCCGCGCCCTCGAGCCAGGCGTTGGCGTAGTCGGTGTAGCTGGCGTTGGCCTTGAGGGCCAGGAGGGCTTTGATCCAATCGGAGAATTGTCGCGGCGCGGGCAGGCCGGTCATGCCAGTGTAATCAAGGTGGCAGTGGGCGTTGATCAACCCCGGGAGCAAAATGACCGCGCCAAGGTCAATCGGAGTTTCGGAGAATTGACTCCGGATTTCCGACCAGCGGCCCGCGGCCAGAATGCGGTTTTCCGCAATGACCACCGCGCCGTCGTCCAAGGACGGACGGCAGACTGGCATGAGAGTGCGGGCGCGAAGAATCACTGGCATCGCAGGCAAAGCCTCGGCTTGGAGGGGGCCGTTCGTTAGACTTCCGCCGCCTGGCGGGTGCGCTTGCTGCGGGAGGCGAGTGTGTGCTTGCGGGCTTTGTGCTTGCTGTGGCGCTTGCGCAGTTGCTGCTCTAACTTCTTCGTGACAAGATCAATCGCGGCGTAGAGGTCGCTTTCGCTGTCTTCCGCAAAAAGATCGGGACCGGGCACGGACAGGCGCATGGAGCAGGTGAACTGGCGCTCCGGAACTTTCAGGTTGTCGTGATCAAGGGTGACCCGCGCGTTGGTCACATATTTGTCCAGATGTTCGATTTTCTCGATGCGAGAAAGGATGTGGTCTTCGATTGCTTTGGTGAGGGTGACGTTATGAGCCGAAAGAATGAACTTCATGCATAAACATTGCCCCGGTGCCGCTGGATTTCCAGCAAAAATCATGTTTTTCCGAATTGGCCGCCACCGTGAGCGCGCGGAAAACTCGTATCAATTCAACAACCCGCACTCACAGACGGCCGGTTCAACGCCCTCCGCTTCAAACCGGCCGAGAGCCTCCGCCATGGCCGCTTGCAGTTTGCTGAAATGGAAAGGTTTGCTCAGGATGACGTCAACCGGGTTGCCTGGGCCGGCCTCGCGCCGGTGGCCGGTGATCATCAAAATCGGTTGGAGGGGGGACTTCTGTTTGATGCGCGCCGCCAGTTCGTTGCCCTTGACGAACGGCATCTCGTAATCCGTCACCACCAGATCAAAGGCTTCGCGGGCAAAGAGGCCGAGCGCCTCGGCTCCGTTGTTGGCCTCAACCACGGTGTGGCCGCCCGCCCGCAGGAGCAGGCGGATGGTTTCCCGCACAAGGCGTTCATCGTCAACAAGTAATATCCGCTTCGGCGGGAGCGCGTCTTTGGTCTTTTCCATATCGTGCCTGTGTCAACAGCAAGTTCATTGCCATCTCGCAAATGAGAACCGCTGGTTCGTCCGCTTTTCTTTCTTCCTGCTTTCTTCCCGCCGCCCGGACTGCTTTAATCCCAGGGTGCCAACCAAAATCATTTCCGTGGCCAATCAAAAAGGCGGTGTGGGCAAAACCACCACCACCGTCAATCTCTCCGCCTGCCTGGCGGCGGTGGGGCGGCGGGTGCTCCTGGTGGACCTGGACCCCCAGGCCAATGCCACCAGCGGCCTGGGCCTGGAAAAAATTGACGGCGGCAGTTGCTACCGGCCCCTGCTGGGCGAGGGGACGCTCCTGGAAAAAATCAAACCAACCCTCTTCGACCGCCTCAGCGTGGTGCCAAGCGAGGTGGATTTGTGCGGGGCGGAAATTGAACTGGCGCGGGCGGAAAACCACTTGCGGCGCCTGGCCCAACTCTTGCAGGCGCTGACCCAAATCGGCCGCTTCGATTTAATTCTAATTGACTGTCCGCCCTCGCTCGGCATCTTGACCTTGAATGCTTTTGCCGCCTCGGATCACCTGATTATTCCTCTGCAATGCGAGTACTACGCCCTGGAGGGAATTTCCACCAGCCACCGGGTGCTCAACCAGGTGCGCGAAAACGGCGTCAACCCGCGCCTGAACCTGCTCGGCGTGGTTATGACCATGTTCGACATCCGCACCCGCCTCTGCGCCCAGGTGGTCAGCGATGTGCGGGACCATTTTGGCGCGACCGTCTTTGACACGGTCATCCCCCGCACCACCCGCCTGGCGGAAGCCCCGAGCTTCGGCAAGCCGATTATTCACTATGATCCCTACAACGCCGGCGCGGCCGCCTACGAGGTCCTGGCCCAGGAAGTCCTCCAGCGCCTGGGATAGCGCGGCGCCCCAATCCTTGGCGATGGATGGTGAGGAGGCGCGCCCTCGCGGGTGAATTCCGGCACCCTCGGCGGATATTTCTACTTGTGCGAAGCCTCACCCTTTCGGTGCTATCCCACGCCCATTCCTCGCCCGGTTATTTCACAGGCAAATTCAACCCGAAATCCGAAATTCAAACCGGCAAGATGGCGCAAGAGGTTGGAGCAGAAACGAATCGAAAAAATCGAGGCATACCCAAAGCGGTCTGTCGAGATT
>Ga0182030_10025589_pt1 | contig 10735 bp, 9 predicted proteins | sample 812S3MmetaG_FD_121299 | JGI IMG/M metagenome (GOLD analysis project Ga0182030, IMG submission 121299) | Permafrost microbial communities from Stordalen Mire, Sweden - 812S3M metaG (Illumina Assembly) | ecosystem: Environmental > Terrestrial > Soil > Wetlands > Permafrost | place: Sweden... | reverse complement strand
CGCGGTTCTTGCGTTGCTCTTGTTCCTGGGAATACCGGCACGGCGTCGTAGCTGGCGGACGATGGTGGGCATGGTGGTGCTGATGGTTATGCTGGGGAGCCTGGCGGGTTGCGGCGGGGGCGGTGGCAGTACAACGACCCCGACGGGAACGACACCTGACACCTACACCTTTACCGTAACCGGGACCGGTTCACCCGCTGTCACACCGGCTCCCACAATCACGTTCTCAGTGACTGTGAATTAGGGGATAGAACGAGCATGGCGCATTGGCCCTTCCTTTGGGGAGGGCCAATGCGTTTTGGGAGTAGCACGGATGCGGCAATACAAATCGATGCCCGACCGCGAATTCTTCAGGGAGCCTCTGCACAAGTCCGCGGGCGCACAAGAGATCATCCCTCAGGGGCTAAAGCCCGCGATTTTGTTGGCCTTCTCTGGCACGAGTAAACTCGTGCCCTTTCAAAACACGCCTTGTGCAGAGCTTCCGTAGAAGCTCACTCATGATCTCTCCGAAATGATGTTCGTGGTATCGGCCTCGAATCAATGTCGATGATCCCGTGGCTTAGCGCTGCCCACTTCCGATGACATCAGGACGATTTTCCGGGGTGGGAGGAGCCAGATCACGGCGACGATGACGATGAGGCCGATGGCGATCCAGGGCGAGACGAAGGCCATGGGAATGGAGGTCAGGTACAGGCAAAACGAGGCAATCTGCTTCACCATGCCGCTGGCGGGAGGCGTATCGCTGCGGCGTTGGATGAGTGTGGAGAGGACCATCCAGGGGACGCCTGGGAAGGCGCAGACGGTGGCGTAAAGAGCGATTGAAAAGGATGAGATACCGCGGAGGGCGACCCAGTTGGTCGCCGCGGGAATGAGGGAGAGCGCGAAGAGGACGGCGAGATTGGACCAGAGGATGCCGTGGGTGACCTTGTCCAGATCGTCGACAAGGTAGTGATGGTTGACCCAGTAAATGCCTGTCTGGATGAAGCTGAGGAGATAGACGAGGACGAGCGGGAGGGCTTGACGGAGCCCGTCCATGTTGTTTATTTCCTTGCCGGGTACATGAAGCTCGAGGACCATGATGGTGATGATCACGGCGATGACGCCGTCGGAGAATGCTTCGAGCCGGGCGGGGCTCAGGCGATCTTGTTTTTCAGGGGGCATGCGGTGGAGGAAACCTCTTGAATGGACATTCTACAGAGGTTTTCCTCCGGGCAATTTGGCAGGCTATTTGGACAGGTTGTCGAGGGCCAGGTTGAGGTCGAGGACATTGACACGGGGTTCGCCGAGGAGACCAAGCTGGCGGGGCGCTGTTTGCTGGGCGATGAGCTTGCTGACCTGGTCTTCAGACAGCTCGCGGGCTTTTGCGATGCGCGGGACCTGAAAGTAGGCAGCGTCTGGAGTGATGTCGGGATCGAGGCCGGAGCCGGAGGTCGTGACGAGGTCGATGGGGACCGGGTGGCCGGGGTTCTCCTGCGCGACCTTGTCGATGGAGCCCTGGATGCGCGTTACCAGCGCCTGGTTGGACTGGGCCAGGTTGGATCCGCCCGAAGAGGTGGCGTCGTAGCCATTGCCGGCGGCCGAGGGTCGGGGATGGAAGTACTTGTCGGCGGTAAAGCTTTGGGCGAGCAATTCGGAACCGATGATCTGGCCGTCTTTGAGGATGAGGCTGCCGGCGGCTTTGTGGGGGAACAGGAGGCTGGCGACACCGGTGACGGCGAGCGGATAAGCGAGGCCGAGCAGTATGGCGGTGACGAGGGTGAAGCGGATGGATGTTCCCCAGATGGAATGCTTCGAAGCTGCGGACTTGGGTGAAGCATCGGTGGCCAGTGTGGAATGCATGTTGAATCTCCTTGATGCCTTGCCTCAGGGCCTAAAGGCCGGGAGGATCTTGCTCTGTTCATGCCGGGGATAAATCCCCGGCCTACCACACGAAAAGCTCTTTCACATGTCTCACGAAATCAAGCCAGGTGAAGGAATACGAGGGCCACGTCAATGGCCTTGATGCCGACGAAGGGTACGAGAATGCCGCCCAGGCCGTACACGAGAAGATTGTTGCGGAGCAGAATGTCAGCGGCCTTGGGTTCGTACTTGACGCCTTTGAGGGCCAGGGGAATGAGCGCGATGATAATGATCGCGTTGAAGATGACGGCGGAAAGAATCGCCGATTGGGGCGAGTGGAGATACATGATGTTGAGCGCGCCGAGCACGGGAAAGACTCCGGCGAACATGGCGGGGATGATGGCGAAATACTTGGCCACGTCGTTGGCGATGGAGAAGGTGGTGAGTGCGCCGCGGGTCATGAGGAGCTGCTTGCCGATTTCGACAATCTCAATGAGCTTGGTGGGGTTGGAGTCGAGGTCGACCATGTTGCCGGCTTCCTTGGCGGCTTGCGTTCCGGAGTTCATGGCAACACCTACGTCGGCCTGAGCGAGTGCGGGGGCGTCGTTGGTGCCGTCGCCGGTCATGGCCACGAGCTTGCCCTTGGCCTGTTCTCGCTTGATGAGGTCCATCTTGTCTTTGGGCTTGGCTTCGGCGAGGAAATCGTCGACACCTGCTTCGCGAGCGATGACGGCGGCGGTGAGCGGGTTGTCGCCGGTGATCATGATGGTGCGGATGCCCATGGCGCGGAGGCGGGCGAGGCGGTCTTTGAGGCCGCCTTTGACGATGTCCTTGAGATGGATGACGCCGAGGGCCGAGGAGTTCTCCGCGACGACCAGCGGAGTACCTCCCTGGCGTGCGACTTCCTCGACATGTTCGCGCACCTTCTGCGGAAGCTGCGTACCCTGTTCTTCAAGAAAGCGAGCGATGGCGTCTACAGACCCTTTGCGGATGCGGGTTCCGGGCAGATTAACGCCGGACATGCGGGTTTGCGCGGTGAAGGGAACGAACTCGGCATGGATGCCGCCGAGGTCGCGTCCGCGGAGGTTGTACTTCTCTTTTGCGAGCACGACAATGGATCGGCCCTCGGGGGTTTCGTCCGAGAGAGAAGATAGCTGTGCGGCATTGGCGAGGCGCTCTTCACTGACGTCGGGAGCGGTGAGGAACTCGGTTGCCTGGCGGTTGCCGAGGGTGATGGTCCCGGTCTTGTCGAGCAGCAGGGTGTTGACGTCGCCTGCGGCTTCAACGGCGCGCCCGCTCATGGCAAGCACGTTGTATTGGACGAGGCGATCCATGCCGGCAATGCCGATGGCGGAGAGCAGTCCGCCAATGGTGGTGGGGATGAGGCAGACCAGCAGCGACACCAGCACGAAGACGGTTTGCGGCGCCTTGGAGTAGATGGCGAAAGGCTGCAGAGTGACGACGGCCAGGAGGAAGACGATGGTGAGGCCGGAGAGAAGAATGCTGAGTGCGATCTCGTTGGGGGTCTTCTGGCGGGTTGCGCCTTCGACCAGGGCGATCATGCGGTCAAGGAAGGTTTCGCCGGGGTTGGAAGTGATTTTCACCTTGATCCAGTCGGACAGGACCTTGGTGCCGCCGGTTACGGCGGAGCGGTCGCCGCCTGCTTCGCGGATGACGGGAGCCGATTCGCCGGTGATGGCCGATTCGTCGACGGAGGCTACGCCTTCAATGACTTCGCCATCACCCGCAATGTAGGCGCCTGCGACAACATAGATGACGTCTCCGGCGCGGAGCAGGCCGCTGGCGATCTCTTCAAAGCCGCCGTCCGCGGTGTAGCGCTTGGCGATGGTTTCGCCTTTTGCCTTGCGCAGCGTGTCTGCCTGGGCCTTGCCGCGGCCTTCGGCCATGGCTTCGGCAAAGTTGGCGAAGAGCACCGTGAACCAGAGCCAGAGGGTGATCTGGAGGTTGAACCCGAATCCCGGGCGGTGATGAACGGTGTTGTCGATCAGCAGCGCCGTGGTCAGCACCGACCCTACTTCGACGACAAACATCACCGGGTTCTTGACCATCCAGCGAGGGTCGAGCTTGCGCACCGAGTCGAGCAGCGCCTGCCCCAGGATTTCCGTATTCCAAAGCGATTTTTTCTCAATCATGACTGTCCGTTTCGTCGAATCCCAATGCGGTTAGAAAAGCTGACCTGACTTGAGCAGCAAGTGTTCCAGAATGGGGCCCAGGCTTAGAGCCGGGAAGAAGGTAAGCGCGCTCAGGATGAGAATCACGCCGACCAGCAGAATGGTGAAGAGCGATGTGTTCACCGGGAAGGTTCCGGGCGAGGGCGGCACGCTCTTCTTGCTTGCCAGGTTGCCGGCGAGGGCCAACACGGGAATCATCATGAAGAACCGCCCGAACAACATGTCCCAACCGAGCGCCACGTTGTAATACCACTGGGTAGTGGAATTAACGGGAATGTTGAGTCCGGCAAAAGCTGAACCGTTGTTGCCGGCGCCCGAGGTATAGGCGTAAAGAATCTCGGTGAGGCCGTGTGGCCCCTGATTGGTAAGTGCAGGCAACCCCACTGAGGGCCAAAGTACAAAGGCGGCCGTCAAAGTGAGAATGATGAGCGGGAAGATGAGGACATACAGCATGGACATCTTCACGTCATAGCCCTCGATCTTCTTGCCCAGATATTCAGGGGTGCGGCCAACCATGAGTCCCGCGATGAAGACCGAGATCACGACCATGATGAGGATGCCGTAGAGTCCTGAGCCGACGCCGCCGAAGACCACTTCGCCCATCATGATGTTGATGAGCACCACCATGCCGCCGAGCGGAGTAAAGCTGTCGTGCATGCCGTTGACGGCGCCGCAACTGGCGTCGGTGGTGATGGTGGCAAAGAGGGCGCTCTCGGCAATTCCGTTGCGCACTTCCTTGCCCTCCATGTTGCCGCCCGGCGCGGTGAGAGTGTGAGCCTGGGCTGCTCCGTGAATCATTGGATGAGGCTGCGACTCGGCCCAGTAGATTGCGGTAAATCCGGCCGCAAACAACACAAACATCGCGGCCAGCACTGCCCATCCGTGGCCCGGCGAACCGGTCATGCGCCCCAAAGTATAGGTGAGCCCGGCGGGAATGATGAAGATCGACAGGATCTGCAGGAAGTTCGAAAACGGGGTGGGGTTCTCGAACGGGTGAGCGCTGTTGGCGTTGAAGAATCCGCCGCCGTTGGTGCCTAGCATCTTGATGGCTTCCTGCGAGGCCACAGGGCCCTGCGCGATGGTCTGCACCTGGGAGGGCGTCTCAAGCGGATGTGCGGTGGTGTAGGCATGCATATTCTGCGGGACACCTTGACCAACCAGCAGAAGCGCATAAATGATCGAAGCCGGGACGAGCACGTAGAGCAGCCCGCGCGTCGTGTCGACCCAGAAGTTGCCGATGGTGCCGGAACTGGTGCGCTTTATGCCGCGGATGAAAGCCACGGCCACGGCGATGCCCACGGCCCCCGACCAGAAGTTATGCGTGGCGAGACCGGCCATCTGGGTGAGATAGCTCATGGTGCTCTCGGGGGTATAGGACTGCCAGTTGGTGTTGGTGGTAAAGCTGGCAGCCGTATTCCAGGCGAGATCGGGTCCCACTGCGGCAAGTCCCTGCGGATTCCAGGGCAGGTGCGCCTGCAAACGCTCGATGATATATGTGAGCAAAAGTGTGACGGCCGAGAAGCCCAGCATGGCAAAGGCATACTCGCGCCAGTTCATCTCCTCTGCCGCGTTCACGCCGGAAAGCCGTAAGATGAGCCGCTCAATGGGCTTGAGGATGGGGTCCAGCCAGGTGCGCTCGCCTTCAAAGACGCGGGCCATATACGCGCCCACGGGACGAACGGTTGCAAGCAGGATCAAGGAATAGAGGGCAAACTGCAACCAGCCGTTGGCGGACATGTTAGAACTTCTCCGGGAAGAGCAGGGTGAGGGTGAGGTAGCCAAGAAGGAGGACAGACACAATGAGGGCAATGACAGTGATGAAATCAATCTGCATTGGCGGCTACCTCAACTTCTGGCAGGCTTTGACGTAAAGGAACGCCAGGCCAAAGAAAACTAGGGTGAAGAGCAACATCGTTCCATCTTGCAACAGACTTTGCATTCGGGGTCTCTCAGTTCATTCCGGTTCAACGGCACCGGACAAGTTCAAGAACCATTGTCCGTGTCGTCAGGTTTGAGTATCGACAATGGTTTCTAAATAAAACGTAAGGATATGAAGAAATGGTCCAAAAACTTTATGGGATCTTCACGAAATACTTATAAGTAGTAATCCGGCGCGCAAACGGGCATCGATTTGTTGATTATTGTTCGTCTCCACTGAATCCCTCGGAGATGAAACGGTAGCCGACCCATGGTTCTGTCTGGATGTATTGTTTGCCGGTTTCGGCTTCGAGTTTTTTGCGCAACTGGCCTATGAAGACGCGCAGGTATTCGGGCTGGTGGGCGGACTGGGCTCCCCAGACCGAGGTGAGCAGGGCACGGTGCGTCATGACTTTGCCGGCATGGCGAGCCAGGTGGAGGAGCAGGTCGAACTCCTTGGGGGTGAGATGGATGGGCTTGCCGAGGACGGTGATGGTGTGGGCGGTTTCGTCCACCACGAAGTCGCCGGACTCTACCGCGGCCGTGGTGCGCTCGGGGGCGCGGCGCAGGTGGGCACGGACCCTGGCCAGCAATTCCTGGATGCTGAAGGGCTTGGTGATGTAGTCGTCGGCGCCGGCGTCGAGGGCTTCGACCTTGGAGCGCTCGTGATCGCGCACGGAGAGAATGAGCACGGGGGTGGCGGAATGGGTGCGGATGGAGCGGGTGACTTCGACGCCGGACAAACCGGGCATCATGAGGTCAGTGATGACGAGGTCGGGCGGCCACTCGCGGAAGACCTGCAAAGCCTCTTCCGGATCGTTTGCGGTGCGGACGTCATAGCCTTGTGCGGAGAGTGCGGCGCGGAGTACTCGCGTGATCTGTGGTTCGTCGTCGATAACCAGAATTCTGCCGGGCATAGAATATCTTCTTTCATCGGAAGCTTAAATCATTGGGACGGGCAATTATGATCCACGGTGTGAAGATCGTGAAGGGTTTAGCCGATTCGCGGGGGATTATCCACTGGTTTGTGGGCGCTTTGATGGCGACGGCCATGACACTCGGACTGGTGTGGCTGGGTGCGGACGCGACCACCGCCGGGATGGTTTTCCTGGTGCTTGTGGTGTGGTCGTCAACACAGGCGGGACGATGGCTGGCGCTGTTTGTCGCGGTGATCTGCGCGCTTTCATTCGATTACTTTTTCCTGCCTCCGTTCCACACATTGCGTCTCGCTGGAGGAGAACAATGGGTGGCCATGGTTTCGTTTGTAGCGAGCTGCCTGGTCGTAGGCCGGGTTGCCGAGCTTGCCCGGCGCCAGGCGTTACAAGCCGAACAGCGGCGGGAAGACGTGGAGAGGCTTTACGAGCTGAGCCAGGAGATGATGCTGCACGAGGACGCAGCGGGTTTGATCAACGATTTGCCGCGGGTGATCGACCGGATTTTTGCGTTGAATGGGGTGGCGCTTTATGTCTGCGACCAGGATAAGTTCCACGCCTCGCGGTCGGACGTGCCGGTAAGCGTGCAGGCGGGGATGCGGGCCATGACGCAGGGGTTGAGCCCGACGATTTCCACAGACAGCAGAGGCTACTACACGATGCCACTGACACTGGGATTGCGGCCGGTGGGGGCTCTGGGATGGAGGCCGGCTCTGCTTTCCCGGGAGGTGGCGACGGCGGTGAGCGCGCAGGTTGCGATTGTGCTGGCACGATCGATGGCGATTGAGGCATCGGCGCGGATGGAAGCGGCGCGCGAGGGAGAGCGGCTGCGCACGGCGCTGATTGACTCGCTGACCCACGAACTGCGGACGCCGCTGACGTCGATCCGCGCGGCGGCAACGACGTTGCTGGAAGCCAAAGGACTGGATGAGGCGACGCGGGTGGACCTGGCGAAGATAGTGGATGAAGAGGCGGCGCGGCTTGACCTGCTGATTGGCGAATCGGTGGAAATGGCGGAGATCGACGCACACGTTGTGAAGGTACAACTGGCCCCGCAGCACCCTCGAGCGCTGCTGGAGCAGGCGGTGGAGGAGACGCGGAAAGCGCTGGCGAAGCACCGGGTGAACATTGAAGTGGAAGGGGAAGACGAGCCGGCGTGGTTCGATCCACATCTGCTGGGACGGGTGTTGCGGCATCTGCTTGAAAATGCGGCTAGCTATACGCCGGCGGGGAGCAGGATTTCGCTGAGCAGCCACCGGGATGGGAATCGGCTGGAGTTTTGCGTGACGGATAACGGGCCGGGGATCGATGCGCTGGATCTGCCGCTGATTTTTGAGAAGTTCTATCGGGGCAGGAAGGGGACGAGTGCGGGGAAGGGATCGGGAATGGGGCTGGCGATTGCGCGGGCGATTCTGGCGGCGCATGGTGGGGGGATTGAGGCTGTGAGCGTGCCGGGGCAGGGAGCGAAGTTCCGGTTCTGGGTGCCGCTGGTGGAGAAGGAACCGGGGATTCGGAGTTAGCGGATTTTTCGCTTCAAGATTTGTTGCTAATGCGGTTCTTCGCTCCAATCGCATTTGATTTCGCGGCGCTGGGCTGAGCTTTCCGTTGCCCACTCGAGCAGGCGGGCTACGCGCCAGGCTTCGATGGGAACGATGGGCGCGGGGGCTTTGCCTAGGAGCGTGTCGCGGACGGCGGCGTAGTAGAGGCGGTAGTCGCCGGGGATGGGTGTGACGGGGCGGGTGACCATGCTGCCGTCCACGTCGACGTGGAGCGTGCCCCAATCGGCGGGAGGCTCATGGCCCCAGTTTGGATCGTCGATGCGGGTGACCTTGTTGAGGGCTGCTTCCTGCGGGTCGAGGCCGGACTTGATGTAGTTGCCTTTTGTGCCGCGCAGGTGGAAGCGGGGGCGCGGGGGCGAAGACAGGCAGTTGGCGCCGAGGACCACGGTGAGATTCGGGTAGCGCAGACGGAGGGTGAAGGCGTCATTGACGCGCGCCCAATCGCGTTCGCAGAGGACGTCGGCGGCGATGGATTCGGGTTTGCCGAAGAGGGCCAGCGCCTGGTCGGCGAGGTGGGTTCCGAGATCGAGGAGGACGCCGCCGCCCTGGGAAGGGTCTTCTTTCCAGAGTCGTTCCGACGGGGGATTCGGTCGCCAGCGGTCGAAGCGGGACTCAAAGTAGACAACATTTCCGAGAGGGCCTTCATGCAACAGTTTCTGGATTGTCTGGAAGTCGCTGTCCCAGCGGCGGTTAAAGAATGGGATCAGGTGGACGGATTTGGCCGAGGCGAGGGCGATGAGCTGGGCGATTTCGGCGGAGGTGGTGGACATGGGCTTGTCCACGACTACGTTTTTGCCGGCTTCGAGGATCTGGCGGGCTACCGGGAAGTGGGTTCCGCTGGGGGTGGCTAGGACGAAGAGGTCGAGGGATGCGTCGGCAAGCATAGCGTCGAGGGAGCGGTAGGTGGTGATGCCGGGGTAGCGCTGGGCGGCGTTGTTGGTGCTTCGCTCGACGACCGCGGCGAGTTCAAGGCCGGGGACGGAGGAGATGAGCGGGCCGTGGAAGACGCGGCCGGCCATGCCGAAACCTACTAGACCTACGCGAATCATTGGTTCTCCCAGTGGTCAGTGATCAGTTGTCAGTGATCAGTTTAGGTGCGCTTGCCTGATTGTTCCAATTATGCGGCAGCGCGCCAGATGGATTCATTCCGGTTGGTACCCCTCCCCCCCCCATCTCTGCAAAGAAGTGGTTTGTTTTCAATAGAATAGAGTATGAGACCCGCTGTAAACGGCTGAATCTAATGGAGTTCTTTGCAGATATGCCTAAATAAAGGGGTTACGGGCGATTCTTGTGCGGTCTCCGGGCTTTTTGGACAAGATCATGGAATGATTGTGCGCCCATGAATGGAAATAATCTGCAAAGTGGCGGTGAATTCACGCTTCCTGGGTATCGAGTTATGTGCCGAAGATAGCATCACATGGGGAATAGGTATCATGTCCCCCGATTCCCCCTCCCCGATTCCTCCTTTATTCCCCCTTTGGAGGGAATGAATCGGCGACGTGCGGGGTGGTTGCGTAGTTGCTTCCCACCCATCGCAAGGTGCGCGATGGATTGGGCACCGCGCACCCCGTTCAATGATCGCTCCGGTGATTTGGCGTCGGTCGAGGTGGAGACTCGACGGAAATTGAGGGTAGGGGGTGGTACTCAACTTCGCCTGCTGCGACCTGAGCCACCCGCCGGGTCATTTCGAGGCCACTACTCCGGCTTCTTTGCGCCTTCCCTGGCCCCATCCGCTGCGCCCGTCGTCGTGTCCTTCGTCTTATGCCAGGCCTTCTTTGTGCCATGTTTCGTCTTGTGGTAGGCCTTCTTCGTCCCCTGTTTCACGCCGTGCCCCGCGTCTTTGGCTGCGTCTTTCGATTCGTGCCCCGCGTCCTTCACATCCTGCTTTGCGCCGCTGTCCTGGCTCTGGAAGGACGGTTGACTCCCCATAAGAGCCGGTACCCCTACCAGAACGGCTCCCAGAAAAAGCGCTGATAACTGCCATTTTGTTCTCATAGACAGGAAGGTTATTCTTTCGCCCACCGGTGGGATGTACAGAATTGACCAGGCCTTTTTTATGGCAGTTAGCTCGAAGTAAACAGAATGAAATGGATGGAAAAGGAACCGAGGGCTGAAGGTTGGCCATTGTGGGCTCCGACCTATCGAGCAAAAAGCGCTCGATGGATGGGGCACCCGGCAACTCAAAGGCACCGGGGCTCAGTTCCTGCGACCGGGGTGAGTGAACCCGCCCGATGGTCAAGGGTCATGCCCGCCCACCCTTCGCAAAAAGCGCGAAGGATGGGGCACCCAGAGTTGT
>Ga0182030_10025588_pt1 | contig 10736 bp, 8 predicted proteins | sample 812S3MmetaG_FD_121299 | JGI IMG/M metagenome (GOLD analysis project Ga0182030, IMG submission 121299) | Permafrost microbial communities from Stordalen Mire, Sweden - 812S3M metaG (Illumina Assembly) | ecosystem: Environmental > Terrestrial > Soil > Wetlands > Permafrost | place: Sweden... | reverse complement strand
GTGGCCCACGCGATCGGGACGGTACTGCTGCTCATCACCCTTGTAGCCGCCGTGTGGCAATTCATGGACTGGGTAGTGGCTCCATCGGAGTGTTTGGCAAGCAGTGCGCAGCCGTCGAGGTCGTCGTCAGGGGCGGGCGCTGCTGTGCGGGTCATGGCTGCCGCTCCGTCACCGACGGTCCACGATGCGGCCCGTACCCAGCTGGCGGCAGACCCCGGTGATTGCCCCTGCGAGTCGAGCGCTCGAACATTCAGAATCCTTCGGGATTCTGCTGCACCTCGACCGGTACCGGATGCTGGTACAAGCGGGAAGCGTTCTCCCAGGTGAACTTTCGGATCGCGTCGTCGGGCAGGTCACCGATTTCTTCGTGGATCGTTTGTTGGGTGTGTGGCCACGTCGAGTCGCAGTGCGGATAGTCGGCTTCCAGCATGATGTTGTCCATACCGATCCGGTCGCGCTGCACGAACGACGACTTGTCCTCCACCGCGCAGAACCAGAAATTGCGGGTGAAAACCTCTGCGGGAGTTAAACGTTCACCCAACGCCTGCCAGGTCCCGTACATCGCGTGATAGCTGAGCATGTGGTCAAGGCGATCCAGCAACCCGGCGACCCACCCGATTCCGCCTTCGGACAAACAGATTTTGAGATCAGGGAACCGGCTGGGCAGTCCCGAGTACAACCAGTCGACCGCCGCCGAGATGGCATACGCGAAGAACAGGACGCCCTGGACGTCCGGGGGCGCGTCCTCGGTGGTGGACGGCGACGAACCCGACGATCCGATGTGCAGGTTGACGACTGTGCCGGTCTCGGCACACGCCGCCATGATGGGATCCCAGTGGCCGGAATGAATGCTGGGCAACCCCAGCATCGCGGGGTTCTCGCTGAAGGTGACGGCGTGGAATCCGCGCTGGGCATTCTCGTAGATCATCTTGGCGCCCAACTCGGGATCCAGCAGCCATGGCAACTGGCAGGGGATGATCCGTTCGGGGTACGAGCCTGCCCAGACGTCCAGGTGCCAGTCGTTCCAAGCGCGAACCGAGGCCAACGCCAGCTCTCGATCGCTGGTCACCAGTTGCAGCCGCCGGCCGGCGAACCCGGGCAGGAAGGACGGGAAGTTCAGCGACGCGTAGATGCCGTTCAAATCCATGTCTCTGACGCGCTCGTGAATATCCCAAGCGCCCCTGCGCATTTCGTCGAAACGGACCGGTTCGAAGCCGTACTCGGCGACGGGTCGCCCGACCACGGCGTTGAAACCGACGTTGGGCAGTTCCTGATTGTCGTAGACCCATGTCTGTCCACCGTTGTCGGTGTCGACGACGTGCGGTGCCCGGTCGGCGAACTTGCGCGGGAGGCGGCCGGTAAAGGTGTCTGGGGGTTCGACGATGTGGTCGTCAACCGAGATCACGGTGTAGCGTCGCGGCGCCCGGGGTGGGTCGGGCAGAAAGGTGACCGAACGCTGCGCCCCGGTCTTGGCCGTGGTGAAGTTCAGGTTTCCGGCCAGCTCATCGATCGATTTCACGCGTTAACTCCTCGCGGGGCTGAGCGGTTGGGCGTGCGCTGACGGCTTTCCATGTGCGCCCAGGGCGGGAATCGGGCCCGAAATGCGCCCTGAGCGCACGGTCAACGCGCTGACCGCACACTCGCCGCGACGGCCCGGGTAGCTGCTCACTTGAGCACATCGGGATCGGCTTTGATGGTCATCCGCGCCGCCCCCGCCCAGTACACGTCGGCCGCGCGCTCAATGAGGGAGCGCTGCATGCCGGCCATGTCCGTCCAGTTCATCGTCACCGGCTCCTGGCCGGTGAGCAGCACGTCGTAGGCCAGCTTGCACACCCGCTCGATCGAAGCCGCCCGGTAGACGGCCTCGGGCAAGTTGCGGCCCGTTGCGATGACGCCGTGGTTGGCCAAGATCGTCAGATTCGCTCCTCCGATTCGTTCGGCAAGCTCGGCCGCGCGCGCCGGGCTGTCGATCTCACCGTCGTAGGTGTCGACCAGGCAGAGGTCGTCGAGGAACAGCGAGCCGGTCTGATGCACTAGTTCTGGCAGCCTGCCCAGCGCGGCAAGCACACAGACGAAATACGGATGGTTGTGGATGACTACCCGGGCGTCATCGCGGACCCGGTGTAGCTCGGTGTGAATATGGATTGCGGGCGTCACGTCCCAGCGACCGCGGATCACCCGTGCATCGCTGTCGACGACGCAGATATCCGAGGCGGTGAGTTCCTGCCACCACAGGCCCCACGGGTTGACGAACATGTCCGTTTGACCGTCGAGCTGCCAGGTAATGTGCCCGGCCATATTCTCCGCGAAACCGATGCCGGCCAGGTGGCGGAAGGCCACGGCGAGTCCCTGCTCGTTGGAGAGTTCGACGCCAATCGGTGGCACCACCGAGGGCGCCCACACCTGCAGTCCACCCCGTCGTGCATTAGGAGCGTTCATCGTCGGCCTCCATCCGTATTCGAATATCCTCGCGGAGTTGGCCTTTGGCAACCTTCGCGCCGGGAGATCGAGGCAGCTCGTCGAGCACGATCAGTCGTTCGGGCAGCAGTTCCTTCGAAACTCCCAGGGCCAGCAGGTGCTTGACGAGTTGGGGCAAGTCGACGGTCGCCGAGTCCGCGAGCTCGGCGTAGAGGCAGACTTTTTCGCCGAACACCGGATCCGGCATTGCCACCGCTGCCGCCAGCGCGATCGCCGGGTGGGTCATGACGGCGTCCTCGACCTGTGACGCGCTGATGTTCTTGCCACCGCGCAGAATGAAGTCGGATGTTCGGCCGGTGACGCTGAGGTAACCGTCCTCATCGATCTGGCAGATGTCGCCCATGAGCATCCAGCCGTCTCGGGTGAAGAGCTTGTCGTGGTCGGTACCGCCAAGGTAGCCGAGGCTGGTCGCCGGTCCCCGGCACGCGGGCTGGCCCCGCCCCGTCTCGGTGACGTCTTGATCGCCGTCGAAGAGTCGGACCGCCATTTCCGGGACGATCTTGCCGCCGGTGCGCAGTCGGCGCTGCAGCGAGTCATTCATCGTTGTCGCGCTGAGCAGTCCGGTTTCATTCGAGCCGTAGAACTGCAGAATCTTCGCGCCGGTGAGTTCCTCGAATTCAGCGGCCGGCCGATAAGGCAGCGCCTCGCCGCCGGCGAAAACCACCCGCAGCGAGCTCAAGTCGTAATCCTGACAAACCCTGTCGGCCATCAACATCGTCAATTGCGTACTGACACAACACAACACGGTCACCTTGTGCTGAGCTATCGCCTGAGCCGCCGCTCTGGTGGTAAACCGCTCCAGGATCACCGCGGTGGCACCCAAGTAGATGGGCGTGGTGTGGCTGGTCCACAGTCCGAAGCCGAACGGCGTGGGGATCACGGGCAAGAATACGTCGTCGGAGGTCAGCAACCCGTTGGCGACGGCCTTCTGGTGAAAGTAGAACCACCGGTTCTGGGTGTGCACGACGCACTTGGGCAGGCCGGTGGTGCCGGACGTGGAGTTGATCAGGAAGACATCGTCAGCGCCGAGTTGGGATTCGACCCCCACCGGCTTGGGACCGACCCGGACGTTCAGGTGCACCGTGTCGCCGTCGCGATGCAGGATCAGCGCAGCAACCGGAAGTTCAGCCATCGCGGCGGCCTGTGTCGCGGCATCGTTGAGCTTCTGATCGCTGATCAAGATCTTCGGCTCCGCGTTGCGCAGTATCGCGGCAGCCTCACGGGCGCCGGCCCGTGCACCGATTCCGACGACTACGGCGCCGCAGCGTTCGATAGCGACGAACAGCAGGTGGATGGCGGCAGAGTCGCCGTGCCACACCGCGACTCGATCCCCGCGCGCTATGCTGGCTCCAGCGAGCTGCCCGGCCAGATCCGTTGCTGCAGCATCGAATTCGCGCCAGGTCAACGGAGCGTCGGGATGATCAACGTAGGCGGGACGCTCGGGTGAGCGGTAGGCGTTGTGGCGCACCGCATCCGACAGCGTCGAGTCAGACCACCAGCCGGCCGCGCGGAACCGCGCCGAGTCCTCGTCGGTGAAAGCCGGCGAGCCCACGGTATCCAGCCCACCGGCGCTCATCACCAAATGATAGGAGCGGTGTTCCGGCGTTCTACCAGAGGTGGCCTAACTGTTCAGGGTTTCGGTGCTCCGGGATCAGCCTGTTGTGGATCGGGCGCAGGACTCGAGTGGTGGCGCGGGGGTGGAGGGGGGTTGGGGTGAATCGGCCCACAGTTCAGGCCGAGAACGCAACCGCCGCCCCCGGCGGGTTTGACCGGTAAAGCGCCGCCTCCGGCTGAATCCCCTGGTGGCGGGGGTGCCGGGACCACACTGGACACCGATTTCATTGCGCTGGCCGGCGTGCTCAGGCCGTCAACTCCCCCGACCACCAACGCAAGCGCCGCCGCACCGCCGCACACTGCGGCGGTGGTTCTGATTTTGCGGTTGGCCATCATTCCCCAGTGTAGTTAACTCGCTTGGCGACCGGCCGTAGCGTGCGCAGAGAGAAACGCACTGGTAACACGGGGCCGCGCCCATATCATTACCGGACATACAGCGCACCGGTCGGTCAGGACTGGGGGACAGTCGCAATGAAAACCAGTCAGATCGACCGGCTTTGGTCAGGAGCGCAACGCAAACAGGTGTGGCCCGGACTGCTGAGTGGCGCGGCCGCGGGAGCGGCGGGCACCAGCGCACTGAACGTGATCACCTATCTCGACATTGCGTTACGGGGCCGTCCGACCAGCACTACCCCGGAGCGGACGGTCGAGGCCATGGCGAGGTTGTTCGGCGTCACGGTTCCCGGAAGTGGTGACGTTCTGGCCAGTCGAATCTCGGGCCTGGGCGCGCTCACCGGATATGCGGCAGGCATCGGTATGGGCATGGTTCTGGGGCTGGCTTACGCGTTGGGCTGGCGGCCGGGACTACTGGTCGCCACGCTTGTCGCGTCCGCCCTCGCGCTGATCGGCACCAACGGGCCGATGACCGTCCTCGGGGTCACCGATCCGCGGACCTGGAGCCTGGTGGACTGGATCAGCGATCTGGTTCCGCATCTGGGATACGGGATTGTCACCGCCCTTGTGCTGCAGTATCTCTACTCTCAGCGGCGACATTCGCCAGCACTACCCCGCTAGCCCTGGACCGTGGGCCGAATGGTGATATCACCGATCTCGACATCGTCAGGCTGTTCGATCGCGAATGCGATGGCGCGTGCGACCGCCTCGGGCGGAATGCCGAAGTCGGTCATGGTGCGCCGGGTCTGCTCGCGCAATGCCTCGTCGTCGATGGAGCTGTCGAGTTGGGTATCGACAAAGCCGGGTGAAATCGACGTCGTTCGCACCACGCCATCGGTCGACTCTTGGCGCAGACCCTCCATGACGGTGCGGACAGCGTTCTTGGTCGCGGCGTACACTGCCACCGTCGGCACAATCTTCAGCCCGGCCGTGGACACCGTGGTCACGAAATGACCTCGGCCTTGCCGGCGAAATACCGGTAGCGCCGCGGCGAAGCCGTGCAGCACCCCACGCAGGTTGACGTCAATCATCGCCGACCAGCCGTCGACGTCCAGATCCGATATGGGCCCGATCTTGCTGATTCCGGCGTTGCTGATCAGCACATCGAGGCGACCGAATCGATCGACACCCGCGCCGACGAGCCGCTGGGGGTCTGCACTGGCGGCGACATCGGCCCGACAGGTGAACGCCTGGCCCCCGTGCTCTCGTATCCCGTCCGCGATGTCATCGAGGCGCTGGACGCGCCGCGCGCCGAGAACGACTTTCGCGCCGCGCTCAGCAAGCAGACGGGCAGTCGCCTCGCCGATCCCACTGCTTGCTCCGGTGATCGCTACGACTTTTCCCTCGATGCCGGTCATCGTCGTCCCTTCGTGCCTGTGCCGACACCTCGGATACCCGCACAGCCCGCCAAAACCGTTGGAAGCGCTTATTGTCTCCTCTGTGCTGATCGGATTCCTGCTCGCCCTGGGTTGTTCGGTGTGCTACGGCACCGCCACGGTATTCCAGGCCGTCGCGACGCGATCGGTGGAAGGAGGCAGCAGCAGCTCCGGCGTCGATGCCATGCTGCTGTTGCGAGCCGTCCGACAGTGGCGTTATCTCGCCGGCATCGGTCTCGACTGTCTCGGTTTCCTGCTGCAGGTAATCGCGCTGCGCCTGGTGCCGATCTATGTCGTCGCCGCAGCGCTGGCCGCCTCGATCGCAGTCACTGGCGTCGTGTCCGCGTGGGTGCTGTCCGCACGGCTTTCCTCGGCCGAGTGGACGGCCGTGGGTGTGGTCTGTGCAAGCCTGATCGTGCTCGCACTCGCCGCTGGACCTGCGCACTTTCGCCATGCTCCAGCCGGACTCGGATGGGCGTTGATCGGTGTGGTCGCCGCAATATATCTCGCCGGTGCCGCCGCGGGCCGATTGAGCGACCGCCACCGCGCACTTGCCCTGGGACTGGCCTCCGGCAGCGGCTTCGGTGTCGTCGAGATCGGCGTGCGCCTGCTCGACGAGATTGATCCCACCAAAGCCGCCTTCTACACCAATCCCGCTCTGTACGCGGGCGCCGGCGGCGGGCTCGCCGGGTTTCTCTTGCTCACATCGGCATTGCAACGCGGGTCGGTGACCACAACCGTGGCCGCCATGGTTGTCGGCGAAACGATCGCGCCTGCGCTCGTCGGGGTGATTTGGCTGGGCGACACCGCCCGCGACGGCCTCGGCTGGCTGGTGATCGCCGGATTTGTCGTCGCGGTATCCGCAACACTCGTGCTGGCCCGCTTCGGTGAAGCGCCGACTCCCGCGGAATCCAGTTGAACTAGTGGTTCGTCGAAATCGGTCGTGCTGCAACCGGTATGCCGGGCTCGATCTTGTAGGTGGTGCCGCGTGGCGGGCGGGTGAACAGCGCGCCACCTTGCGCGCTCACACCGGCGGCGATCAGTTCGCGTTTGAGGATCTTGTTGGTCGCCGTCGTCGGAAGGTCGTCGTTGACACGCACGTAGCGTGGCCACGCCTTCGGCGACAAATCGGGTTGTGCGGCAAGGAACTCTTCGAGATCGCTTGGTTGCAAATGTGTTCCGCTGCGGAGCACGAGTGCCGCCATGACCTGATCGCCGACCCGGTCGTCGGGTACGGCGTAGACCGCGACCTGGCTGACCTGCGGCAGTCGCTGCAGAATTCGTTCGATCGGTGCCGCCGCCAGGTTTTCGCCGTCCACCCGCATCCAGTCGGCGGTGCGCCCGGCGAGGTAGATCCAGCCGTCGGCGTCGCGATAGGCCAGGTCGCCGGACCAGTACATGCCGTGTCGCATGCGCTCAGAGGTGGCGGCCGGATCGTTGTAATAGCCGACGAACGGTCCGGCGCCCTGGGTGTTGACCAATTCGCCGACGGCGTCTTCGAAGTTGGTCAGCGCGCCGTGTTCGTCGAACCGGGCGACCTCGCATTCGGTTCGGGTTGCCGGGTGGTAGATGCTCACACCGGGATAAGGCTTGCCGATTGAGCCGGGCGGGGTGCCGTCCTCCCGGACAACGATCACCGCGAACTCACTGGACCCGAAACTGTCGATTACCCGGCAGCCAAAACGCTTCGCGAAGGCCGCGATATCGCGATCGGTCGCTTCGTTGCCGAACGCCACCCGCAATGTGTTGTCGGCGTCGTCAGGACGCTCAGGAGTGGAAAGAAGCAGCGCCAGCGGCTTGCCGACGTAGTTGAGGTACGTCACCCGATAGCGGCGCACATCATCGAGGAAACGCGAGGTCGAGAATTTGGCCGGAACCATCAAGGCGCCGCAGCCGATCGCTACCGCCCATCCGGCGGCAACCCCGTTGGAGTGAAACAACGGCATCGCCAGATAACAGACGTCATCGGCGGTTACGTCGTACTGAAAAATCAGGCTGGCGCCGCACATGATCGCCATGCCGTGCGCCAACCGTACGGCCTTGGGATCGCCACTGGTGCCGGACGTGAAGATCATCATCAGGGTGTCGGCGGCGCTGACCTCGCGATGGGGAACCAGGGGTGGCGCCTCGGCGACCGCGTCGGCGTAGCGAGGACCGGTCACGTCAAGGACTTGAATTCCATTGAGATCCAAGCCATTTAGCAGTGGCAGGTGCTCGCCGTCGACAAGCAGCATTTGACAGTCTGAGCGCCGGATGTCGGCAAGCAAGCCGGTTCCGCGGCGGGTCGTGTTGATGCCGCACAGCACATAACCGCCCAGCGCGGCCGCAGCCATCGCCCGCAGCATCGCCGGCGAGTTACCGAGCAGGGCGCCGACATGCAGCGGACGCGTTGAGTCGGCGAGCGTGATCAGCGCGGCCGCTTCGGCCTCGGCTTCGGCCAAATGCTCTCGCCACGTCCAGATTCGATCACCATGTGCCACTGCGGGCGCGTCGCTATTCTTGCGTTCGGCCAGCAGCTGCTGAACTGTTTCCGGCACTGTCTCACTTCCTCTTTGGGGCTCGTCGCACTGGTCAGCGGGTCGTCATCACCAGTCCGGCGTAGTCGTCGCGGGCCACCTCGTCGCAATGGCGACGGTAGGTGCCAAACCCGCCGGTGTAGGGCATGAAGACTCGTTTCTTGCCTTCGATGTTGGCGCCCAGATACCACGACGATGCCGCTTTGGGGAACAGGGTTTGCTCCGCAGCGTGGGCCACCTGGCCGGTCCAGGCGTGGGCGGCGTCGCGGCGTGGTTCGACCTCGCTCACCCCAAGGTGCCGGGCGGTCAGGACCAGGTTGATCACCCAGTCGACCTGGACCTCGGCGTGTAGCACCATGTTGGCCAGCACCGACGGGCTGCCGGGCCCGCTGACGGTGAACAGGTTCGGCAGCCCCGGCACCATCAGGCCAAGAAAGGTCACCGGACCGTCGGCCCAGACGTCGCGCAGCCGCTCTCCCCTGGGCCCGACCGGGTCGATGCGGGTCAGCGCTCCGGTCATCGCGTCGAATCCGGTAGCGAAGATCAGCACATCGCAGGGGTATGTCGTTTCGTTGGTTCGCACCCCGCCGGCGGTGATCGCGTCGATCGGTTCACGGCGCAGGTTGACCAGCCGCACGTTGGGGCGATTGAAAGTGGCGTAGTACCCGGCGTCGGTACAGATGCGTTTCGTCCCGATCGGATGGTCATCAGGGATGAGGTCGGCAGCGACAACCGGATCGGTCACGATTTCCCGGATGCGCTCTTCGGCGAACTCTCTGGCGATGTCGTTGGCCCCTAGATCGCTGTTCTGGTCGGGGAACGTTTTGGCGAAAAGGACACCGCCCTCACGCCAGCGCTTCCACAGGGCGTCAAGGCGTTCTTGCGAGTCGGTGTCCGCCGCGTTTTTGGGATAGGTTCCATGCGGTGTGCCGGCGGACGCGTAGGCCGAAACCCGGCGCCGCTCGGGATACTCCTGCTGAATGTGGCGCTGTTCTTCGGTCGACAATGGCCGGTTGGGCATCGGGATGGTGTAGTTCGCGGATCGCTGGAACACCACCAGCTGCTCGGCTTGTGCCGCGATGATCGGGGCCACCTGGATACCCGAGGAGCCGGTCCCGATGAGGCCCACCCGTTTTCCGCGCAGATCGGGATCCTCGCGTGGCCATGCGGCGGTGAAGTACACCTCGCCGCCGAAATCGTCGAACCCGTGGATATTGGGGCGGTTCACGGCCGACAGACAACCGGTGGCGCAGAGCAGAAACTGCGCTGTGAATGTGTCACCGCCCGCCGCGCGCACCTGCCAGCGACCGTCGTCCTGGTCGAAGCTGGCTGCGATGACGTCGACACCGAATCGGTAGTGGCGGCGTAAATCGAAACGGTCCGCAACGTGGCGCAGATACGCCAGGATCTCCGGTTGCCCCGCGAAACGTTCGCTCCACGTCCAGCTCTGCTGCAGGTCTTGGTCGAAAGAGTAGGAGTAATCCACGCTTTCGACATCGCACCGCGCGCCCGGATAGCGGTTCCAGTACCAGGTGCCGCCCACGTCGGGGGCCGCCTCGAGAGCGTTCACCGATAGGCCGGCTGCCGTGGCGCGGTGCACGGCGTAGAGCCCGGCAAACCCAGCGCCGATGACGATGACGTCGGTCGCATTGTTCATGACGACAGGCTTTCTGAATGTACGAGCAGCGGGCGCAGATCACCACAGACCAGGTCGAGCGCTGAACTGGCCGGTGCGAACGACTGGATGGTCATGAAACCGTGGAACAGTCCGGGAAAATCCCGGTGCACAACGGGCACGCCCGCGCTGCGCAATCGGCGCGCGTATTGGATCCCCTCGCTGTGCAGGGGATCCAAACCGGCGGTGGCGATCACTGCGGGCGCCAGGCCCGCATGCGAATCCGCCCGGGCCGGGGCAACCAAGTAGGGCGGGTCAAAAACCGTTCCACCACTGAGGTATTGGCTCCAGTACCACTGCATCGATGCGCGGGTATTGAAGTACCCGGTGCCGCAGCGGCGGTAGCTGTCCGTCTCGAAGGACGGATCGATCGCCGGGTAAAGCAACAGCTGCGCGGCCGGTTGGGTGACCGCGCGCTCACGACAGAGGATCGCGGTGACTGCGGCGAGATTTCCGCCCGCACTATCACCGGCGACCGCGATGCGCTCCGGGTCGATACCCAGCTCGGTTGCCTGTTCGACCACCCAGCAGAACGCCGTGAATGCATCCAGCGCGGCCGCGGGCGCTGGATGCTCGGGTGCCAATCGGTAACCGACCGATGCCACGACGGCCCGGGTGCCGCGCGCCAAGGCTCGGCACAATCCATCGTGAGAGTCGATGTCGCAGAACACGAATCCGCCGCCG
>Ga0182030_10025585_pt1 | contig 10737 bp, 13 predicted proteins | sample 812S3MmetaG_FD_121299 | JGI IMG/M metagenome (GOLD analysis project Ga0182030, IMG submission 121299) | Permafrost microbial communities from Stordalen Mire, Sweden - 812S3M metaG (Illumina Assembly) | ecosystem: Environmental > Terrestrial > Soil > Wetlands > Permafrost | place: Sweden... | reverse complement strand
TCGCAATCGGGCGTGCCTTCCGCACCAGTGAACGGCCGGTTATACTTGTCAGGGCTGACCATAGATTACACCCAATTGTTTCTTTGGCGCTTTACCCGACGCCAGTTGGGTCCAGGCTCGCAAGGACAACCATATCGAGTCGCTTATCTTCAGTTCGTGAAAAAAAGGGGGGTATCGAAAGACTTCGCTTTTTTGTATAACGGTGAGGTATCACACCTTTAAGGAAAAGAATTATGAAAGCTAAAAATCTTCCCCTGCCTTCGGGGTTTCTCGCCTCGGGTGTCCACGCGGGCTTGAAGCCTGGTGGCCAATTGGACATGGCCCTGATCTGCTCCACCCTGCCTGCAACCGCCGTGGGGGTGGTGACCACCAATCAAGTGAAAGCCGCTCCCGCCCGTCACACCGAAAAGGCCCTCAAAAGCGGCAAGCCCATTCAAGCCGTGGTGGTGAACACCAAGAACGCCAACGCCCTCACCGGCAAACAGGGTGAAAAAGACGTCCTCCAAACGGTTCAAGCGGCCGCCCATCTTCTTTCCGTCCCGCCCTCCTCCGTTTTGGTCCACTCTACCGGGGTCATCGGGGTTCCCCTGCCGTTGCCCAAAATCCTTTCCGGCCTGCGGCAAGCGGTGTTGAAGCTTTCCCGTAACGGAGGCCTGGACGCCGCTAACGGCATCCTGACCACTGACACCTTCCCCAAATTTAAGGCCTTGCCCCTGGTCGTGGACGGCAAGCACGCCTGGCTCACCGGAATCGCTAAGGGGTCGGGCATGATCCATCCCAATATGGCTACCATGTTGGTTTACCTTTTGACGGATGTGAACGTTCCCAGGCCAGTCTTGAACCAGGCCCTGCGGGAAGCCGTGAAGGAAAGTTTCCACCGCATCACGGTGGATGGCGATGTTTCCACCAACGACAGCGTGATATTGCTGGCCAACGGCGCCTGTGGAAACAGGCCGCTTAAGACCGGCTCCAAGGATTACCGCCTCTTCGTCGAGGCGCTGAAATCCATCTGCCTGGAATTGGCGAAAGCCGTTGTGCGCGACGGGGAAGGGGCTACCAAGTTCGTTTCCATCACCATCCAAGGGGCCAAGAACGACTCGGACGCCCTCAAGGCTGGCATGGCCGTCGCCAAATCGCCTCTGGTCAAGACCGCCCTCTTCGGGGCGGACCCCAACTGGGGCCGGGTTTTGGCCGCGGTCGGATACTCGGGCGCGGAAGTATATGAATTTAAAACCTCTGTCACCATCGGGGGCTACAGGCTTTATGACGCGGGCAAAAAGGTGACCTGGTCGCGCGAGAAGTTGAAGAATATCCTTTTAAAAAAAGAGATCGACATCACCTTGGACTTGAGATTGGGAAAGGGGAAAACCACCGTCTATACCTGCGACCTGACGGATGGTTACATCGACATCAATGGGCGATACACCACGTAAAAAACCAGCTCCGGGCAACGGACAAAAACCCACCCTGGGCGAATTGGGTGAGTTCGGCCTGATCGAGAAGATCCGTTCGGCCGTGAAATCCAATAACCCCAATATCCTCATGGGCATCGGGGATGACGCGGCCCTGTTCAAGCCAACCCCCGGCCACGAGATGATCATCACCACCGATATGCTGGTGGAGGGAAAACATTTCGACTTCAAGACTATTTCCCCCTGGCAGTTGGGGGCCAAGACCATGGCGGTCAACATCAGCGACTGCGCGGCCATGGGGGCCAAGCCCACGCTGGCGGTGGTTTCCCTGGGAATTCCTTCCAACTTTCCCGTGCGGGATATAGAGGCTTTTTACGACGGGCTGAAAGAATGGGGCGAATCCTACGGCGCTCAAGTGGTGGGGGGCGATACCGTAGCAAGCGACAAGTTCGTGGTGAATGTGGCATTGGTGGGAGAAGTGGAAAAGGGCAAGGCCCTTCGCCGGTCCCGCGCCAAGGCGGGCGACGCCCTATTTGTTACCGGCACCCTGGGCGATTCATCGGCGGGTCTTCATGCCCTGCAAAATCCATCGCCGAAGGGGAAGGAAGCCGAATCCCTTCTCGTCAAACGCCATCTGTCTCCCGTACCGCGGTTCAACACGGGCCGGGCCCTTTCGGTCGATTCCATCGCCTCTTCCGCCATCGACATTTCAGACGGGCTTTCCAGCGAGATCCATCACCTTTGCGAGGAATCGGGTGTGGGCGCTGAAATTCACGAAGAAGCCATCCCCCTTTCGGAGGTGTTGACGCATTTTTGTTCCGAACGGGGGCTGGACCCCTTATCCTTCGCCCTCTCGGGCGGGGAAGATTACGAACTCTTGTTCACCGTGCCGGTTCTCAAGATCTCCAAGGCGGTTCAGTTGCCAGGCGCCACCGGGGTAGCGGTCAAGTCGATCGGGCGAATGGTTCCCCAGGCCAAAGGGATTACGCTGATTACCAAGGACGGAAAGCGAATCCCCCTGAAGAAACAGGGCTACGACCATTTCGGCCACAATAAATAAAATCCCGGCTTCGTAATTAAGGAATAAATGCCTTGTTGACCTCCAGTTTTCTTTGCGATTCTCCCGAACAAACCGGCCAGTTGGGAAAGATCATCGGCGAAAAGGCCATGCCGGGTGACGTCTGGAGTTTGTCTGGCCCTTTAGGCGCCGGGAAAACCCTTTGGGTCAAAGGTTTCGCTCAAGGGCTGGGCGTTGATAGTACCGTGACTTCCCCTACCTTTACCCTCCAACACATCTACCAGGGCCGTCTTTCCCTTTACCATTTCGACTGGTACCGGCTGGAACGAGCCCAGGAAGTCGAGGACCTGGGGTTCAGTGAGTGGACCGAAAGGGGGGGAGTGGTAGCGGTGGAATGGGGTAACAAATACCCGGGCATGCTTCCCCCCAACGCCATCCGATTGCAATTTGAGACCCTCGGCCCCCAGAGTCGCCGTATCATTGTGGAAGCCGACCATCCGGAAACGATCCCCCGAATAGAGGAGTTAGTACGTTGCTGGCCGCCATAGAAGTTTCCACTCGAATTTCAAGCGTCGCCCTGCTGGATATGATCAGCGGGGAGGAGCTCTCCGAATGCCGCCTTCCGGCGGATTGGGAAAGCTCGGTCACGCTTATTCCCGCCATGGAAGCGCTGTTGAGGGACAGGGATCTTTCCGCCCAGGATCTGGACGCGGTAGCGGTTTCGGTCGGCCCCGGAAGTTTCACCGGAATCCGGGTGGGGATCGCCACGGCCGAGGGGCTGTGTCTGCCTTCAAACCTGCTGGCCTTCGGCATCCCGACCTTGGACGGTCTGGCCGAAAACCTTCTCCACGCTAACCTGACCGGCGAGGCCCTGTGCCTGGTGGATGCCCAACGGGGAGAATGTTTTGTGGGCCACTATCGAATTGACGAGAACAGCTTCACGGCCATCAACCCACCTACCATTCTTGGAGTCGACCGGATGGAAGCCTTGATTCGGGACAGGGCTTGGATCGTAGGGCCTGGAGCTTTGAAATACGAGAAGCTTTTGCATGAAAGCCTGGGAACCCGGGCCCTTTTCGCCTTCAATTCCCAGCACCAGCCCAGCGCCATGAGCATCGCCCGTATCGCCTACCGCCAGTGGCAATCGGGCCTGCGCCCCACTTTGGACCAGTTGAAGCCCCTATACCTCAGGCCCCCGGCCGTGGATGAGAAAAAACCGCCCCAATGATCTTTCGCCCCATGTTGCTGGCTGACCTGGACAAGGTCGTCGCCATAGAAAAAGCCTCCATGCCATCTCCCTGGTCCAAGGAACTCTTCGAGGAAGAGTTGAAAAGGTCCCAGGCCAATTATTTCGTCATCGAGGAAGACGGCGCGCTGGCAGGCTATGTCGGTTATTGGGAAGCGCCCCAGGAAGCCCACATCATCACCGTGGCCATGGCACCCGCCTTCCGCAAGAGGGGATTGGGAAAGAGAATGATGGATCATTTCCTGGCCTACGCCGCCCAGAAGGGGGCCCGGCTGGCTACCCTGGAAGTGAGGGAAAGCAATCTGGCCGGACGCCGCCTATATGAAAAGTGTGATTTCCGCATGGTGGCCATTCGAAAAAAGTATTACAGCGATAATCAGGAAGACGCGGTGGTGATGATCCGGGAGATCGCGGAGTCCCAGGCCCCGCCGTTTGGGTGATACCCTTTTACAAGAGCTCCTGCAAGGATGATGAAGTGAGTTTACAGAATCCAACTGGTTTAAGAAGGTTCTGGCTCAAAGACAAGCCGATCCTTCTTTTAATGTTTTTAATGACCTGTATGTATTCGGTCTTTTCGGTATTGAAGCACATGCATTTTGGATCGAACGCCTGGGACTTTGGCAATTTTGACCAAATGGTGTGGCATTACAGCCGGTGGGAGGCGCCGGGCTGCACACAGTTAGGGCTCGCCAATTGCCTGGGGGACCACTTCAGCCCCATCCTGGCCCTCTGCGCGCCGCTTTTCTGGATTTATCCCCACGCTGAGATTTTATTGGTGGCCCAAGTGGTCATGGTTGCCCTCGCCTTGATTCCCCTTTACTTATTTTCCGAAAAAAGACTGGGACGAAGGGAAGCCTATTTATTGGCGGTTTCCTATGTTTTCTTTTGGGGGATCCAAAAAGTCATTGCGACTGATTTACACCCGGATGTTTTCGCGATTCCCCTTATCGCTTTCGCGATTTATTTTATCGACGAAAAAAATGGATCGGGGCCTATGTTTGCATCCTTTCGCTTCTTGGGGTAAAGGAGGAGCTTACCCTTCTCGTGTCGTTTTTTGGCCTCTACTTGGCGTTCCACAAAAAAGTAAAAACCGGTTGTTTGTTTTTGTTCATCGGCCTTCTCTTTTTTTATTTAGAGGTTCTGGTTTGGATTCCGTATTTTCACGGCACGGAAGGAATCTACCCCCACTGGCTTTATACGGATTTTGGATCCAAACCCTTCGAGGCCCTTCGGGCGGTCCTGAAGAATCCTTTTTTGCCGGTCAGGATCCTGTTTTCGAATTGGACCAAAATAGGGACCTATTTACTTTTGTTCGGCCCTTTTTTGTTTTTCCCCCTTTATTCCCGACAGTTGTTCCTGATGGTCCCTCTCATCGCCGCGAAAGAATTAACTTCCAATCCCGATATGTGGGAAATGACCAACCAGTACACCGCGTTTCTTTGCCCTGTTTTAGTGATGGCGGCGGCGGAGGGCCTCTCGAATTGGCGAAAAAAACCTGTACTCGATTTATCCTTTTTTAAAAGCCTTCCCTCCTCGTCGCGTTTCATTTTGGGCCTCAATCTTCTGATCATCCTTGGCAATTCCCCCTGGCGGGGGGTGGAACACTTGAAGTTTTGGTCCTTGAACGGTGCGGAAAAAACCAGCTCGGCGGTGTTTGCCTTAATACCCCCTGGCGCGTCGGTTGAGACGGAAACCGCCATTGCCCCGCATCTAACGCATCGCCAGACGATTTATTCTTTGGACAAAAGCCATACGTGCGATTTCATCGACCCGGATTATTTTGTGGCCTGCCAGGGCCTCAATTGCTATCCGCTTCGTTATTCGGATATCGAAAACTGCTTAAATGAAAAATTTAAAAAGGGCTACAAAAACATATTTGAAAGAGATGGGTGGATTGTCCTGGAGAGCCCCAACTATCCCGGCGTTGCTTCGAAATAGCCTTCCATCACCTCTTTAATAAGGGATAGATATGGTCCAGAATATTCAAACTTTGAAATGGAACAGACCGAAGACGAGGTGGTGATGATCCGGGAGATCGCGGAATCCCAGGCCCCGCCGTTTGGGTAATTATAAAAAGGGAGGACGATATGGAAATGACTGAAAAGACAGCCCATGAGCTTTTGGATGAACTGTTTAAGGCGGAGAAAAAGCTTCAAAAATGGCGCCGTCACGGGATCGGAATTATTTTGTCCAAAGAAACCCATAAGGCATTGAGCGGTTGCAGCCATCCCAAGAAGGATTACATCCTGCAGGGGGTGTTGGTTGAGCGGAGAGGAAATTTGAGGTACTGAGTTTGTTACAAAAAACTGTTTTCTGTAAAAATCTGCAACGGACTAACGCAAAATAAAGTTCACGAAGGGACTAAACTCCCCCGGGACTCATAAAAGCGTTTTCTGATACCCCTTCCAGCGTAGTTACCAGCTTGTGTTTTTTCACGACCTGCTAAAATGCCCCCTTTCCATTCGACCCCAGGACGACCATGTTCCAACCTTTCTTATCCTTTCTTTCTTCAGTTCGTGATGCTGGCGAGGAGGGCTATGAGATCCTCCTGAAGAAACCCATCAACCTTCTGGGCCGGCAAGGCCAGAAGGTCAGTCTCATGTTCAGCGAACTCGCACCCGTGCAGGCTGTCACCATTTACGCCGGGGTGCTTTGGGTCATCCCGATCGTCCTACAGCAATACACCAGCATTTACATGGTGCAGTTGGGCCTTTCCAAAACCGAGATCGGGACCTACCAAACTCTTTTACAAGCGATCACGCCCATTGGATATTTCTTGGGAGGGTACCTTTCGGATGTTTGGGGTCGTAAAAAAACCCTGATCTTTTTCGACATCCTGAGTTGGGGCGGTTACTGCATCTGTTTGGCGGTGGCGGATAATAAATGGTGGTGCCTTGCCGCAATCGGATTTCTCACCACCAATGCCGGCTCGACCCCGCCCTATCAAGCGCTGGTCGTGGAAAATGTGGAACGTTCGAAAAAGGCTTCCGTTATCACCGTTCTCCAATTGGTGAACATGGCTCCCTCGCTTCTCTTCTTCCCGCTTATTGGCGGGTTCTGGATCTCCAAACGGGGGTTCATGCAAGCCAATCATGAAATGTATTGGCTTATGACCGCTATGATCTCGGTAGGGATCTTCCTGCGATGGAAGTATCTCCCGCACTCCATCTTGTTCGAGAAAGAGGCGGATAGTTGGCGCTCGGCATTGACCCAAGGCTGGAACCAATATCGACATTCCATGCAGGGGTTCCTGAAGAAATCAGGTTCGAAAGTTTTCCTTTTCTCAAAGTTCATCGATGAATGGATCATCGCCGTTTGGGCAGTTTATTCCTCGCTTTACTTCGTTAATTATCTGGGCCTGCATGACTCCTATCTCTCGGTTCTTCCAATTGTTTCGGTGTATGTGGCCAGTTTGTTCTTGTTCATCGTCATTCCGAACCTGACGGAGAAACAGATCATTCGCATTCTGGGTTTTGACCAGGTGTTTTGGTTGGGGTCAGTCGGAGTTTTGTTTTTAGCGGTCGCCGGATCCCAGGATGTATTGCTCATCATCTTGGCCAGTACCGGGTTGGGGGCCGTGGCGGGCGCTTTTTACAATTCGGTCAGCGCGGCGGTTTGGCTCAACATCATGGAAGAGAAGGAACGCGCGAAGGTCGTGGCGGCTTCCTACTCCCTCATTAAACTGGGCGTAGCCGCGTCCGGTTTCTTAGGCGCCTTCCTCTACGGCCACATTTCTCCCATAGCCTTGCTGGGGCTTTTGGCGGTCTTACGGGTGGCGAACTTCTTCCTGTTGCGGAAGGTCTCTGTTACCCTATCGCCGGTTTTGGAATCGTCGAATTAATTTAATAATCGAAAACCAGCCATAAACTGAGATTGTCCATGGGCTAAAGCCCTGGGAAGGAATTGAATAATGGGTTATGTTTACGCGCTCGGGGCTTTCTTTTGCATTGGAAGCTACCTGGTTCCCGCCCGGTTCTCCGAAAACAAGGGCCTTTCCTTTTTCCCCTTTATGGCCATCGGCATGTTGGCGCTGGAACTTTTCCGCATCGATTCCTTGAAGGCCCTTTGGGCCCACCCCCTTTGGTTCTGGGGCTCGGTGGGAGCGGGCCTGGTCTGGGCACTGGGTCAAACCTTCGGCAACCTCTCCCTGGGCGAGATCAGCCTGGCCAAGGCGGCCGTCATCTTCAACTTCAACTCCTTCTTTAATATTGCCTTGGGGCTGGCCCTCTTTCACGAAGCAACAGGCTTCCGGGCCTATGGACTCATCTTCGCCGGAGGTGTTTTGCTTTTCCTAGGCGCATGGTGGGTCTCCAAAGCTTCCGCCGTTCCTTCGAAGGAAGGGAACCTAAAAAAAGGAATTTTCTATAGTTGCTTGGCTAGCGTCTTCTGGGGAACCTATTTCACCCCGGTGAAGGCTCTGCAGACATTCAGGCCCGATCCTTCACTGACCTCAATGGATATTCTCACCGGCCTGATACTGGGCGGGGCGATCACCGGATTGGTTCTGGGTTTGCTCGCATCGAAACCAAAGTTTGGATGGAAGGATATGGGGTTGGGTTTAGCCACGGCGGGCCTCTGGGCCCTGGGCACGATCTTCTTTCTGCTGGCTATCGATCAATTGGGTCTGGCACGGGCGGTTCCCATCATCAACTCCAACGCCCTGGTTTACGCGGCCTGGTCGCTTTTCGTGTTCAAGGAACTTCCGCTTTCGCAGGGGACGAAGGTTTTCGGCGGGACTTTGTTGGTTGTTATGGGAATTGTACTTCTAGCGATGGCGTGAACAAGGCAGTTGACAGTGCGCAATTCGCAGCCTTTCGAGAGCCTCAGGGCCCTGAACACCGTTGAAGGGTTGGCAGATAGGCTTTAGGGAAGGTAGGTATCCCCTAACAACAAGTAAAAAAACATTGAACCGCCGATCAAGTCCGATGGACGCCGATAAGTTAGAAATAATATTAAGCTATAAGCCGTTATCGGCGTTTATCGGTCGCTATCTGCGGTTAAAAAATTTATTTTATTAATTTTTTAGGGTGAATCGGCACAATGACATCTAATCGAAGGTCCAAAGCACCCCTTTCTCCCTTGAAAGTTCATGTTGAAATCCACATAATCAAATTCCTATGAAACTCCAAAATAATGTTGCGCTCAAAGAGTGGGCCGTCGTTTTGAAGGCCCTGGAAGAAGGGAAGCAAACCCTTCTTTTATTGAAGGACGGTATGGTGGAAGAAGATGGCGTGTTCAAGCCTGAACACCCCGAATTTTTCCTCTACCCGACCTTTGAGCATGAAACGCCCAAGAGCATCAAATCCGACTGGCGTCCCCGCATTGGCGCGATCGAAAAAGAAAACAAAGACCCCAAGCGCATTCATTTCCGCCTTTTAGGCATTGGGGAAAAAGTCGAAAAGGTCACCGACTGGGAAATCGGCAAGGGTTTGGCGCCATTCACGGTCATGAGCGACGAGGCAGTCGAGAAAAGATTCCACGAGGGTGATTGGCAGGGGTTTTATCTTTTCCTGGTTCGGGCCTACATGCTTCCGGTTCCTATGGACCTTCCCATAAAACAAGGTTATGCCGCTCAGAAAACCTGGGTGCCCCTGGAAACGTCCATGTTTACAGCTGGTTCCTTATCGGTCATTCCCGACAGCATTTGGCCTTCGACCCGTGACCGAATCCTCAAAATGACCAAGGCCCATTGAGTCGCCGGTTTTTCTCCGGTTCGATCCCCCTTCTGTTCGCTAAAATAGCCCTATGAAACTCCAACCGGTCGTAGCCGGTTCCTTTTATCCAGCGAAGCACCAAACCCTCCAAAGGATATTGGAAGATTTTCTTCGCGAGGGTAAAACCCCTGTCTTGCCCGGGGAACCGATTGGGTTGGTATTGCCCCACGCCGGTTACATCTATTCGGGAGCTGTGGCAGCCCTGGGCTACCGGGCCCTTGCCCCTTTCAAACCAACAACTGTAGTCGTGGCGGGACCCAGCCATTACATGGCCTACGAGGGATGCGCTTTGTTCTCGGGGGAAGCGGTCTTGACCCCCTTAGGGGAACTTCCGGTGGATCTGGAAGCCTGCAAGATTCTGGAAGAGGCGGATGAGAACCTCGGTGATTACCCGCCCGCCTACGCCAGGGAACATTCGGTCGAAGTCCATTTTCCCTTCATCCAAACCTTTCTGCCTGGTGCGAAGGTGGTTCCCGTGATCATGGGGCAGGGAAAGGCCACCGCGGTGGAACCCCTCTTGAAGGGGCTGAAGCGGTTGGCAAAGGAAAAACCTTTCGTTCTGGTGGCTTCCTCCGACCTGTCCCATTACCCGGATTATTCCACGGCCAAGAAGGCGGATTTACAGTTCTTGGACGCCTTGCTGACAGGGGACGAGAAAAAGATCGAGAAAACAAACAAGGAAATCATGGGCAGGGGATACGCCGATTACCATTGCACCCACTGCGGGTCGGAGCCGGTATTAACGCTGGTGAAATGGGCAAAGGAACAGGGCGCCGAGAAAAGGGTCTTGCTCAACTACCGTAATTCAGGCGACGTGACCGGCGACATGGACCGGGTGGTGGGATATGGGGCAGTGGCTTTTTGTAGATAAAAATAAAAAAATTTTAAACATCAAGCGCTTATCAATATAAGAAGGTGTTATGGAAAGAGAATTTAATTTTGATAAGGAAATTTGGATTTGCCCAAAATGCGGGGGAAATGCGAGGAAATATTTTTGCGGTAACTGTGGTTTTGAAATATATGCTGGATTTGTACTTCGCTCTCTGGCTCTTCTAATTGATTCAATGATTTTTTTATTAATTTTTGTTTTTGTTAAAGCCTTATGTAATCAAACGATAGGTGATCGGTTAAAGCTTAGTGTTTTTATTTTGTGCCTAGGCGTTTTTTATGAAGTCTTCCTTGTTGGGCTTTTTGCCCAAACACCAGGAAAAATGTTTACAAGAATTAAAGTTCCCGAGTTCCATAAGTAAGTGCAACACTTAGTGCCAGAAGAAAGCCGCCTCCATAGGATAGGCGGCCATGAAAAAAAACTACAAGCATTTAAGCGTTGAAGAAAGAGATCACTTG
>Ga0182030_10025583_pt1 | contig 10738 bp, 9 predicted proteins | sample 812S3MmetaG_FD_121299 | JGI IMG/M metagenome (GOLD analysis project Ga0182030, IMG submission 121299) | Permafrost microbial communities from Stordalen Mire, Sweden - 812S3M metaG (Illumina Assembly) | ecosystem: Environmental > Terrestrial > Soil > Wetlands > Permafrost | place: Sweden... | reverse complement strand
CGTTGTCGAACGCTGGCTCCGTGCCGCGCTCCTGGGTGATCTTGTACTGGCGGGGAGTGAGCCGACCGATCGCCTCTGTGCTTTTCTCATACTTTTTGTCCACGACAACTCCTCTATGGTTACTCGGGTCCCCATATTTTGATCAACAGGACTCCGGGCAAATATGTTTGTACATACTTATAGTCCTCGAATTGAAAATGTCGTTACACACGGGTCTCAGACCTGGATTATCGTCCGTCCGCGCTTCGATGATGCTGGGAAAACGGGTAGCCAATTGTTGACTTATTCGGTCATTCAACTGAGTGCTGCGGCGACTGACAGTCAATAATTCGTTCGTGGCTCGGTAGTTCACGGACTACTTCGGTGCAACCATGGCCCAGCTGATTCTCGCCGAGAGAGTATTTGCTTAATTCGACGCTCAAAATTGGACGATCGCTCATTCCCAGCGTCAACGGTCGTATTGGCACTAGGCCAATGGCTATCACCCCGAAGCGTCCTACAAATACCTTCGTGAGTTTTTGCGCCAGCAAGGCTGGGCAACTTGCTATGGCGTTCCTCTACGGTCATACTCAGGCATAAGAAGGCAAATGATCGCAAATTTGTTTGTTACTCTATTTCGCGAACCGAGACGTCGTGGTTGGAGTTTGATGATGAAAGGGACGTGACGTGCAACAATTCGCAGCAGTACCTTGTAATACCGATCTCTTCGAACTCGGTGAGTGCTGTCGTTGGGACGAGGTTCGCGGCGAGTTGTACTGGCTCGACATATTAACCGGCAGATTCTTTCGCGCTCGGGCTGACGCGCGCAATATCGAAATTCAAAAAACCTACGAATTACCCGGTTGCCTTTCGGCCGTGGCGCCAATGAAAGACCGTTCACTGGGCTGGATCGTGGCAATGGATCAGTCGATTTTTCAACTTGAAGAGTCTGGGGAGCGAACTGAGATGGCTAGTCCCGAAGGCCATCAGGGCGAAGAGATGCGATTGAACGACGGAGCTGCCGATCCGTGGGGGCGATTTTGGATTGGTTCGATGGCTGTCAGCGGAGAAGACGGTAGGGGGAGTCTCTACCGATTCAACCAGGCTTCGGGTGTAGAGACCGTGAAGTCGAACTTCACGGTCTCGAACGGTATCGGTTGGAGCAACGACCGGCGAACTATGTACTTCGTCGACAGTGGACCGGGCGTTGTCTACGCCTTTGACGTTGACAAAGAAGGCGACGTTTCTGCTCAACGCGTTTTCGTGCAATTCGATGTCGCTGCTGAAGGCACGCCAGATGGATTGTGCATGGACGCTGAAGGCGCGTTGTGGGTAGCGGTGTGGGGAGGATATGAAGTGAGACGCTATTCGCCAGGAGGTGAACTACTCGCTCGCGTGCAAATCTCGACGGCTCAGCCGTCATGCTGCGCGATTGGAGGAGCGAACGGCACCACGCTGTACGTCACGACGGCTCGCGAAGACATGAGTAAAGAATTGCTCGAGCGAGAATCTGAAGCGGGACGACTGTTTGCGGTGGACGTCGGCATCGAGGGCGTACCGCTCTTGGCATTCAGCTCGACTTTGGACGTCAAATAATAGGAATCCAGCTTCTAAGGTGAATTCAGGAATTCGAAATACGGGAGAGATGCCATTCTTCGCGTTCCCGAGTTGCCAAAGTTCGCTCAATGAGCAACGCATTCAAAGTTGTGGGATTCCGTATGACAAATTGTGCTCCTCTCGGGTCGAGATTTCCTTTGACACGTAAAGTGGCCGGTGCCGTTTCATGTTGTCAAGCGGGTACGTGGTTGATCAAGCGGTTCGAATTAAACAACGAGTGAACTGTTAAGACGGTGACGTCAAAGGCGCGATTCCATTTCGCCGGAGGAGAAGAACCTTTCTGAAATTCTGCGAAGCTTCGTTGTTGACTTCAAAGAAATTCGTGAGCAACGTTTCCAAAAAGAAGTTCTACGAACTTGTCGCATGAGTCGTCATACTCCCTAACGTCAGCCTTTGAAGAACGTGACGCTTGACACAGATAGTTGAATAATATACGATGGCGGCAATTTACTAAAACTTAGTTCCGATATACAGAACGCTGGTTGGGAAGGCGCTAACTCATGGGGGTCGGTTTGAACGGAGTGTCGATTTCTCCTGGGAATGATGGAGCGCTCGCGGGAATCGTGGTCGTCGATGCAACTCAAATGCTGGCCGGGCCGCTCGCTGGCATGAGATTGGGCGATCTCGGAGCCGACGTGATCAAGGTCGAGATGCCGGTTATTGGTGAATTCACTCGAACTCATGGCCTCGAAGGAGCCAAGGTCGATGGAATACCGACTACCTTCTTGTCACTCAATCGGAACAAACGAAGTCTCGCGCTCGACCTCAAGAATGAACGCGGGAGAGAAGTTATGAGAGATCTTCTCAAGCGCGCGGATGTCATCCTCCATAACTTCCGATTCGGAACGGCGGAACGCCTGGGTTTGAGTTGGGATGAGCTTCACGAAGTAAATCCTCGTCTCATCTATTGCCAAATTACTGGCTATGGAAGCGAAGGACCTTACAAGCAACGAGCCGGGCAAGATCTCGTCATCCAGGGATATAGCGGATCCATGTGGTCTGTGGGCAAGCGGGGCGACCCGCCAATGCCCGGCGCGCTATTCGCAGCCGACGCGATGAGTGGGTATCAGGCCGTCATTGCCATCTTGGCGGCTTTGGTGGCTCGATCGGTCTCGGGCGTAGGTCAAAAAGTCGAAGTTGACATGTTCTCTGTCATTCTCGATTCGCAACTGCAGGAAATGGTTACGTATTTGAACACTGGTGTGAAGCCAACCCGTCTCGACGAAGATACAGCCCACGCGATTATTGGCGCCCCATACGGCGTGTACCAGACCTCGAATGGTTGGATAACACTCGCAATGTGTTATCTCCCGAACCTCGGCGAGGCTCTACAAGACGACTGGCTAAAGTCGCTCACTGGTCCGAAAGACAACTCGAAGTTTCGTGACGAGATCTACAAACGAATTCGTCATCGTTTTATTGAAAACACGACAGAAGAGTGGTTGAAGATTTTTGAAACGAACGGATTGTGGGGCGGTCCTGTCTATGACTACGGAGATGTTGAATTTGATCCTCACGTCAAGGCAACGGGCATGATTGTTCCTCAACAACATGCTGGAGAGGCAAAATTACGAACCGTACGCATCCCGATTCAGATGTCGGAGAATCCACCGTCTATTCGACGAGGTGCACCCCGACTAGGCGAAGACAGCCGTTCGGTGCTAAAAGAATTGATCGGTTATCAGGATTCGGAGATTGATGAATTGTTGCAGAGTGGGGTAGTTGCCGAGTACGTCGAAGGAAAAGGGAGACCGAAATGAGTGATGAAGGACAGGTTCGATTTGAACAAGAAGGACACGTTGGTGTAATAACAATTGACAGACCGGCGAAGCTCAACACGATGACGCTGGCCATGGATCATCAGATGGCGGAGATTTGTCACCAAATTAATCTCGACCCAAACGTGAGAACTGTCATTCTCACCGGGGTCGGTGGTCGAGCGTTCTGTGCCGGAAGCGACATTACGGGCATAGAAGACTACGGAAATAATTGGGAGTATCGGAATCGAGTTGAGCGAGGTGAAGATTATGCCATTGCCGTGTGGACCCTTCGTAAGCCGGTCGTCGCGGCAATCGATGGTTACGCGATTGGTGGGGGCCTGGAACTGGTGTGCGCTTCTGACATTCGATTGGCTACTCCTGAATCGAGCTTTGCAGCGGGTGAAATTCGCTGGGGGTGGCACGGTGGTTCAGGAGCAACGCAATGGCTTACACGCGCTATTTCGCCCGGTCACGCGGCTCGCATGCTGATGACCGGTGATCGAATCAACGGTGACGAGGCGTATCGAATCGGACTAGTCCAGGAATTGATGTCGCGTGAGGTTCTCGCTACTCGCGCCATGGAGTTGGCTCAGACGATTGCTTCAAGAGGACCTATAGCTGTGCAATCAACGAAGAATTTGATTCGCGTCGCCATGTCAGCGTCACTCGAAGTCGGGATGGCGTACGAAAATGACATGTTCGCGTATTGCATGCTAACCAACGACGCCGCAGAAGGCCGGGCCGCGTTTGCTGAGCATCGCGAGCCAACGTTTCGTGGCGAATGAATAACAAAGCACTTCACTCCTCAATCTTTGGAAACATAGGAATACTTAAAAACGTGGGAAGACATGCCCGCAGTTTCAATCGCTGTGAAAACGTACGGTGAGTCGAATGAGGAACGAAGAGGGTGATCGAAGGATCGTCGAGCTAGTTGCTGATCAAGATTGTCTGAGCATCTCGTCGGCGTGGTTTTACGGAGACTCAATTGGTTTTGAGGGTTTACTTTCCGCCTCACGAATGCTCTGTAACCCAATCTATGAAGGATTTGTGTGGGGATACGGACGTGGCGCAATGGCCAGAGACTCACAGCCACGCGAGATGGATAATTCGATTCCCGGGAAGGCTCTGGTTGAGATTGCGCTGGCTCGGCAGGATGATCGATTGCTGCAAGAGCTCAGGGCAGTCTGTGAAGCGCTCAGCAGTCGACCACAAATTCTTGGAGTTTCTGTCTCGGCGCAGAGAGCGCATCTCAAATCGCCCTACGGCGGTGAGGCGCTTGACGCTGATGAACGGGAACTTATTTCTGACCCTGGGTCGGCAATATATGTGGACTGTCTCCATTTCGAGCCAGTGCTCTTCACCGCGCTCGGCGTCGCGCTCGGCGATCGCATGCTCGTTGAAGAGGGGATTCGACAGGCCATCGCATTTATCGACTTGTTGCAAGATCCGTCAACCGGACTTTTCCGTCATTTCTATCTTGAGCGCACGGGACGGGCGTACGTTGACAGTTGGTCGCGAGGCCAAGGTTGGGCATTGCTCGGCTTACTTGACTGCCTAGAAGTAATAGGCGAGACCATTGATTGTTCGCGAATTCGCGCTTCCGTATCGGATCTGATTACGGCCCTCATTTCGAGTCAACGACCAAATGGCCATTGGGGATCACTGACCCAAGACTCGTTGTCAAGTGACGAGTCCTCGGCGGCGGCATTTTTCGTTTCCGGGCTGTTAAGGGCCCTCCGTCTGGGGATCGTTGATGAGTCAGTCTTACCTGTGGTGCGACGAGCGTGGAGCGCTGTCGTTGATTCGACTGATCCAAACGGAGTTCTCAGAGGTGTGTCTGCAGCGGTCTATTCGTCAACGAGGGAATCTCATTACCGAAACGTACCTCTCGATCAGCTCGTCCCCTGGGGCCAGGGTCCGTGGCTCGTCGCGCGTGAGGAGATTGGACGATATAACAACGCTCACGAAGGGAGTGAGGGTTCAATTTCGGTCGGGGAGGGTCTATTAATGGAGGGCAACACTCGCGATTGATGAGCGGGGGTCGTCACGGCGGACGTCGTATTTTTGGTTTTGCGATAGCTGAAAGGTTGCGTCATGAGTGGTTTTGAAGAGACGCGGGTGGGGGGAGTCGACGCTCTGGTCATATCAAGCGAACATCTCTCAGCGACGGTGCTCGCTGGAAAAGGCGCAGACTTGCTGTCGCTGGTGAATCTCTCAACGGGTGTCGATCCACTTTGGAAGTCGCGCTGGGGGGCGAGCGCGTCGTTTGCTCGACGTACCTTTGATTCAACGCTGGAAGCCTGGTTCGCTCAGTGCCAAGGAGGATGGCAACTCCTAGCACCGAGCGGGGGTGACGAATCCCGAGTCGGTGATGTAGTGCATCCACAACACGGTGAGGCGTGTTCAGCCAATTACGGACTGACCGACTCCTCAAATGAGCCTTCCAGCGTTCGCGTCGAACTGGAGACCAGTCTTTGCCAGACACCATTGAAAGTGATCCGGCGATTCGAACTCGATAACGACCTGCCAATAATTCGCGTGGACTGCGAACTTACCAACGAGGGCGGTGAAACCACGCAATTCATGGTGGCCGAACATCCGACATTGGGACAACCTTTCTTGTCGCCCAGAAGCTCGATCCACACGAACGCAACGACTGTCGAGACGGATTCCTCCTTCGAGGTGCCACACTCTCCGTATGCACCGAACTTAAAATTCGACTGGCCCGGTGAAGCGGTGGATTTGGCAGCTATTCCCGAACCGGAGGAACCGCGCCAGCTGCTCGCGTACCTCTCCGGTTTTGATGATGTTGCCTGGTATTGCGTTCGCTCCCCGGACACCGATTGCTTCTTCGGTATGGCGTGGCGTCGTCAACTGTTTCCTTGCGCGTGGTTCTTTGAGGAATTTAACGGGTCGTCGAACTATCCGTGGTTCTCAAATTCGTACTTGGCAGCGATAGAGCCAGCCACGTGTGCGCCCGGCTGGGGGCTGGGAGAGGCTATTAAACGGGGCGTAGCTTCCACACTCGACCCCGGTGCTTCATGGACCTCGAGCGTATATGCGTGCGTTGCTGAACTTGGGGAAGAGGTGCAAGTGATGTCCGAATTGCGAGCAAAGGCGAAAAAAGGATATGGGAGCGCACACGCTCGTTGATTGCGGCGATGAACTTCGATTCTAAATCGGTGGTGGTTAAGAAATGTGAAAGTTATGAATCCATTGAGAGCACGAAAGATAGGACAATAATGGTCTACGAGACTTCGTGGCGACGAGAAGTTGGTTGTTGTCTTGATTGAGGAAAATATACGTGTCGAATAATCAAGAGTTAGCTGGAGTGCTTCCTGTCGTTCAGACACCATTTCTTGACAGTGAAGATATTGACGAAGGAGCGTTGGTCAAAGAGTTGCATTGGATCCTTGATCAGGGTGTATCTGGCTTCACTACTGGTATGGTCTCTGAGATTTTACGCTTGACTGAAACCGAACGGCAGCAATTGACGGAAATTGTTGTTGGCGTGGCCCTCGAGCGAGGTGTGCTGTCGGTTATTAGTTGTGGAGCCGAGAGTACCAAGACGGCTATTTCGCACGCCCGACACGCGGAGAGGTGTGGCGCAACTGCAGTCATGGCGGTACCCCCTCTAACAGTTGCGATTGGTGATGACGCGCTGTATGGGTACTACTCCGAAATTGCGGATTCAACGACGATTTCACTCGTTGTACAAGATTCCAGTAGCTATGTTGGCCGCCCACTCAGTATTGCGTTGCAATTAAAACTCCTAGAGGTCTACGGGAATCGCCTGTACTTCAAACCCGAAGCCACGCCGATTGGTCAACGCGTCTCTTTGCTCCTAGACGCCACCGGTGGCGATGCGCGAATCTTTGATGGCATGGGTGGTGTTTCCTTAGTTGACAATTTTCGAAGGGGCCTCGTGGGTACGATGCCTGGCGCTGAGGTTTGTTGGGCAATTCAGAAGATGTGGGCCGCTCTCAAAAATAATGACTGGACCTGGGCCTATGAAATGAGTGGACCGCTCAGTTCGCTTATAGATTTGCAGACTTCGATAGATGGATTCGTGTCGGTGGAGAAGTACCTTCTGCGACGCCAAGGCGTAATTGGTTCCGTCCTTGCCCGGGGACCTTTCGGATATGTGCTTGACATTGGGTCACGTGATGAGGTTGACCGTTTGTTTGAACGTCTTCGCTACGCAGCTCGAATGAGTTAGATACTTTTTTGTAACCACCGATTACATGGTTCCAACGAGTCAGATCTAGTCATCAGACCGTGGGCACCAACTTCAATCGCCGTTCGAATCCAAAGATCTCGAAAGCGGTTGCCGAAATGATTCAGAATGAGACGAAGTCGACGCTTGACACGACCGGACGCTTAATATAACATGACGCGAATATACTAAAACATCGTTCCGATAAACAGAACGCTGTGGAAATTGGGGGCAGTCATGTTTAGGTCTGAGCGGATTAGTCGAAGGGTAGCGGTTCGTCACAGCGTCGCCGGCATTGGGCTCGCGATTGCGATGATCGCTGGGATTGCACTATTGCCTGGCGCAGCCAACGCGAGCAGCAAGATAACCACCATTTCGATCTGGAATGATCCACTTTCCTCTGGATCCGTTGGTTTACCCGTATCAAAATCATTTCTTACTAAAGGCGTCAAACTCTTCGAAAAAGCGAACCCCAACATTCACGTCAACATCATTCAAGAGCCGTTCGCAGCATCAACTCAGTTTGCGACTCTTTTGAGTTCGGCCGAATTGGCGGGTACTACACCCGATATCGGGCAACTCTACGTTGGAGGTCAGGTGCTTCAGAATGCAAAGTTCCTTGATCCACTCAATAAGGCCCTGGGAAGTTCGTACATCAAATCGCTGACGGGCTGGCAGTTTGTGTCGAAGAACTTCCAATCAGGTAACACGATCTACGCCGTGCCGTTCGGCAATGGTTACTACTACGCCGTATATTTCAACACGAAACTCTTTGCCCAGGCAGGTATCACGGGTCCTCCACCCACGACCTGGACTGGTTTGGTGGCACTCGCAGAAAAGCTAAAGGCGAAGGGCATTACGCCCTTTGACTTTGGCGAAAAGGAGGGCTATTTCGGTGCGTGGACCAAGGACGCATTGGTCTCCGCCCTTGACGGGAACACTGGCGTGTTGGCCATGTACAACGGGAAGATGTCGCTAAACACTCCTCTCATGATTCGTCCCTTCGAAGCTTGGCACGAGCTCTACGCAAAGGGGCTCACGAACTCAAATGCAGCGACGTTGACCTACACGAGTGGTATTGCCGATTTCGCTGCCGGCCAAGCTGCGATGACTATCACTGGGCAGTTTGAGGGCGCGCAGATCACCAAGGGACTGGGCAAGAACGTTGGTCTCTTTCCAGTGCCAGCGCTATCAGGTTCGAAATACCCGAAGTCACTCTCGGGTGGACCCAACAACGCGTACGTCATCTTCAAGAGTTCCAAGCACGAGGCCGCAGACGTGAAGTTGATCAAATTCTTGACGTCGCCTGTTGTACAGGAGGAGTCGGTCGCTGAGCTTGGCGACTTGCCAAACAACGTCTCGTTCAAAGTGACACCAGCGTTCTCGGCTGCACAACCGCTGCTCGGCGAGCTAGGTACGTACATATTGAAGGACCACTACCAACTGTTCGAGGCCTTTGACAATGTCATGCCAGGAAGCATCGATACGTTCTGGTATTCGGAAACAGCTGGTGTATTCTCTGGTGCGTTAACACCACAAGCTGCAGCCGCTGCCTTGCAATCGCAGATGCAAAGCTATCTCGCTACAGCCTCTTCGGGTTGATCAGCCGAGGAGCGTGGCTGGCGAAGTGAGGTAGAGGTCAAGGTGCGCTGAGAGTAGGGGACAGTTGCGATCGTGGAATCAGGAAATAATTCGGAGGTCCATGGTCGTGACGTTGAACTCTCTCAAGCGGATTTAGGGGAGTCTCGGAAGAAACGCAACGTCTTTCCCTACGTTGCTTTGATACCAGCTGCATTGTTGGTCCTCGGTCTGATGGTATTGCCGATTGGTGAAACGATTTATCACAGTTTCACGAATTGGGACGGAGTCACGAGTAATTTCATTGGTTTTAAGAACTTTGAACTGATCTTCCACAATCCCATTACAAGTCAGATATTCGTAAACGCGCTCATTTTCTTAATATCGGTACCGCTTATTCTCGCTGCGTCACTGGTTACGGCTGTTTTCGTGTACGAAAAAGTCCTGGGCTGGAAGGTCTTTCGATTTCTCTTCTTCATCCCTATGGTTTTGTCCCCGGTAATAATTGGGGTTCTTTTCAGCACGTTCTTTTTGCCAGGCGGGGCCGTTGACAAGATGCTTCAGGCATTTGGTTTGGGTTCATTTTCGTGGCTGGCGCATCCTTGGACGGCGAGAGCGGTCGTGATTCTCGCATTGGTTTGGGCTTCATTCGGTTTTGGCATGGTCGTGATCTTGTCCGCAATGTCGACTGTGGACACCGCGCTCTACGATGCGGCCGCAATCGACGGAGCATCATGGTGGCGCCGATTGCGATCAATCACGATACCCATGATTTCCGGATCTCTGCAGTTCCTGAGTGTGGTGAACGTCATCTATACGTTGACTTCATTGTTTGCGTTTGTTTACGTCATCACCGCTGGCGGCCCGGGTTTCTCCACGACAACCGTCGATTACTACACCTTCATCACGACGTTCGAAAATGATCAGTTCGGCTACGGTGCCGCCCTCGCACTCCTTCTTTTCCTCATAGTGTTGACACTCACAATCGTGCAAGTCAAACTTTTTCCCTTTCGTGAAGTGCAGCAAGGTTCCTAACAATGACGTCAAGAATCTCGCGCGGTTTGGTTTTCGTCGCACTTTGCATTATTGGAATTTCAACGGTCTATCCCTTGCTGTTCATGGCCTTGAACAGTATGCGGTCGTCTCAAGCGTTTGCGGTTAACCCCTTTGGATTTCCTTCTCACCTAAACTTGCACAGCTATTCGTCTCTATTCTCGCAAATTCCTTTTCTTCAAAGCATTCTGCATTCACTGATCGTGGTGGTTCCGGCGGTCATTCTTGCGACGCTCGCGTCCGCCTTGGCCGCGTTCGTATTTACGAAAGTGCCCGTGAAGCTTGGAAATATCTTGTTCTGGACAATGTTGATGATCATGTTCATGCCAGGCATTGTCATTTTGTTGCCGCTGTACGTAGAAGTTGCCCGGACCGGCCTCGCCAACAACTTCGCGCCAGCAATTCTCATCTATGCCGCTATCAATATCCCGTACGGGACATACTTGCTGCGCTCAAATTTTCGATCGATACCTGACTCCGTTGTAGAGGCTGCACGAGTGGATGGGGCGAGCTGGACCAAAGTATTCCTGCGAGT
>Ga0182030_10025582_pt1 | contig 10738 bp, 3 predicted proteins | sample 812S3MmetaG_FD_121299 | JGI IMG/M metagenome (GOLD analysis project Ga0182030, IMG submission 121299) | Permafrost microbial communities from Stordalen Mire, Sweden - 812S3M metaG (Illumina Assembly) | ecosystem: Environmental > Terrestrial > Soil > Wetlands > Permafrost | place: Sweden... | reverse complement strand
TTCTTCGAATACATCGGAGACCGGATAGGCATCCCCGCCTCCCACATTCCGCCCCTGGCGACACTCCTCGCTCCACTCCGATCCTAATCCGAACCGCAACAGAATCTGCCCCGGTTACCCAAATCGTGAGCCCGGCCGCCGCTTTTCGGCGAGCTTTGCGCGTCCTAAAGGGTTTTCTACAGATATATAAAGTAATTTTATAAATCTTTGATACTTATGATATTTCTGGATGACGGCGCCAAGAACGCGACGTCCGCTGTTCACCCGATTGCCTGGGATCGTGTTCCGGGGCGAGTTGGAGCAGAAGGTCGAGCCCTGGCGCCGGTCAGCGCGAGGAAGACGGATCTGTCCTACTCGGCGGCTCCGAGGGCGCGACGCTCCTGCGCAAACGCCCTTGCGCGCCGCGAATGGGCTCTTGCTCCTCGCGCAGGTTCAAGGATGCGCCTTTTCCTGGTTGCGCAGGATGAAACGCTGGATCTTGCCGCTCGGCGTCTTCGGCAACTCCTTCACGAAGGCGATCTCGCGCGGATAGGCGTGCGCCGAAAGACGCTTGCGCACGTAAAGCCGCAGCTCCTCGGCGAGCGCCTCGCTCGGCGCCAGGCCGGGCTTCAGCACGACGAAGGCCTTGACGATTTCCGTGCGCTCCGCGTCCGGCTTGCCGATGACAGCGGTCTCGAAGATGGCGGGATGCTCGATCAGCGCGCTTTCGACGTCGAACGGGCCAATGCGATAGCCCGACGAGGTGATGACGTCGTCCGCCCGCCCGACAAAGCTGATCTCGCCGGTCGGCTCCCACTCCACAGTGTCGCCGCTGCGGTAGTAGCCGCCGCCGATGGCGGGCGTCTCCTGCCGGTAATAGCCTGAGAAAAAGTTGAGCGGCGAGCGCGCCAGGTCGATGGCGAGCACGCCCGGCTGGTGGGGTCCCAGTTCACGGCCCTCGTCGTCGAGCACGACGACGCGGAAGCCCGGCATCGGCAGACCGGCCGAACCCGGCCGCACGCTCTGGACGAGGCCGTGATGGTTGTTGACCACCATCGCGATCTCGGTCTGCCCGTAATGGTCTCGGATGTCAGCGGAAAGATGCTCGGCGAACCAGCGGATCACTTCCGGATTGAGCGGCTCGCCCGCAGAGGAGACGACGCGCAACTGGCCCTTGACCGCCGCCGCCGGCTCCTCGCCCGCTGCAATCAGCAGGCGGAAAGCGGTGGGCGCGCCGGCGAGATTGGTGATGCGATGCTGTTTCAGCAGGCGATACGTGCTCTCGGCAGTGAACGGGCCGTCGTAGAAGGTCGTCGTCGCGCCGAGCAGCAGCGGGCCGAGGACGGCGTAGTAGAGCCCGTAGGCCCAGCCGGGATCGGCGATATTCCAGAACCGGTCCTCAGGGCGCAGGTCGACCGCCAGCGTCATGTAAACGCGGAACGCCGCCAGCGCCTTCAGCGGCACGGGCACGCCCTTCGGCAGGCCGGTCGTGCCGGAGGTCGACATCAGCGCCAGAAGATCGTCGCCGCGGCGCAGCACCGGTTCGAATTCAGGTTTCTCGGCCGCGAGCGCGGCGGCGAAATCGAGATCTCCGGCGCGCGTCGGACCGACCACAAGCGCAGCAGGGGCGCCGGGAATATCGTCGAGCTTGCCGCGGTTGGCGGCGTCAGTGACGACCAGCTTCGCCTCGCTGGTCTTCAGCCGGTGCTCGATCGCCTTCGGCCCGAAGGCGGTGAACAGCGGCTGATAGACCGCGCCCGCGCGCCAGATCCCCATCGCGGTCGTCAACAACTCCGGACCGCGCGGCAGCATCACCGCGACGACGTCGCCCGGCCTCACGCCGACCCGGGTGAGGACATTGGCTAAGCGCGCGGACCGATCCCGGAGTTCGCTAAAAGCCACTTCGCCGTGGCTCCCGTCCTGGCGCTCCCAATTCAGCGCGATGCGGCCCGGTTCGACCCAGCGGTCGCAACATTCGACGCAGGCGTTGACGCCGCTCGCGAACGAGTCTTCGAACTGCGCCTCCACATCCTCGAGACGGAAGGTGGCGTAAGCCTCCTCGTAAGCTCGGCGTGAGGGCATAGCATTTCCTCCGAAGACCAATTGATTATCTGTTCAATTCGTAATTGACCGCGGCGCGGCGCGCCATGCTAAACTCGTATAAACGTGAGGTCGAGGGCGCGGATTGACGCGGCCGCTTGCGGCGGATCGCGCTGCGCCGGACATTGTCGTTTGACGTTTTGACGCTCGTCCTGCGCGGCGAAGCGGAAGAACGCGGCGGCGACGGCGCTTCCGATTGACCTGCATCAACGACGCAACAGCCTATAGACCGTAGGCAAACTGAACTTTAAGTATAAATCCGTGACGTCGATGCGGGAGGAAGAAATGTGCGCCGCCGAACTGGGTGCGTTGGGCTTCAACTAGCCCACAGCGAAGACTGAAACCTTGCACAGGGCCGATCATGCGATAGGCAAACTGCAAAGATTGCGGGCAAACTGCGCCTTATACTCGGCGTTGCGCCTGCGAGAGCCGCTGCGGCGGCGGATAAACAGGCTGAGCAGCGCCCGCCTGAGGTTTGTGCTCAAAACAGCGTTACGAAGCTTTCAAACCGGAACGGACGCAGGGGCCGGTCCGAGTTGAGCGTCATCAAGGACGTCGGGATGATTGTGCTGTTGCATCCGGCGTTGCAACGAGTTTGCTGGGGCGGAAACGCCGCCAGTTAGCGGCGAAAGAGCTGAATCGGTGCATTAAGCACCCGGCTGGGAAACGAGAAAAGGGCCCGTCGGACGCCTCGGCGAACGAGGTTTCGGGCCGCGGGGCTTTGGAGAGCGCGATGACCACCAAATATCCGGGAACGCCGTCGGTAATCCACGGCAACGGCGCCGTCGCCGAGGTGATGAGCCAGGTCTGCGGCGGCGTCATCGGCTATCCGATCACGCCCTCGACGGAAATCTCCGAGATCTACGAAGCCTTTCGCGCCAACGGCGGCTGCAACGTCTGGGGCAAGCATCCGTTCTTCTTCGAACCGGAGGGCGAGCATTCGGCGCAGAGCGGCGCGCTCGGCGCGGCGCTGACCGGCGGAAAATACATATCGAACGCCTCGTCGAGCCAGGGCATTCTTTATGGCATGGAATCCCACTATGTGACCGTCGGCAAGAAGGTCGGCGGTTTCGTCCTGCACATCGCCGCCCGCGTCGTCTCCAAACATTCGCTCAACGTGATGGCGGGTCATGACGACGTCTACGCCCTGCTGCCTTCGGGCTACACGGTCCTGTTCGGCAGCAACGCGCAAGAGGCGGCCGACCTCGCCGTGATCTCCTACAAGCTCAGCGCGCTTTCGCTGATCCCGGTCGCCAATGCGATGGACGGCTTCGCCACGTCGCATATGTTGACCGAAGCGAACATGCCGGAGTCCGACCTTGTACGCGATTTTCTCGGCGATCCCGGCGGGCGCATCAAATGCCCGACCGTGGCGCAGCAGATGCTGTTCGGGGCCAAGGGCCGCGTATTCCAGCTGCGCCAGTATCTGACGCGCCGCGCCGCCGATTTCGCCGAAGGCGCTGTGGGCAAGCTGCGCGACTTTCTCGACGCCAACGCGGCGGCGATCGAGAGCGACGGCGAGGGCAAGCTCGTCGGCGCCTCGCTCGAATTCGTACCGGAGGAACTGGCCGGGCAATGGCGGCGGCAGTGGCTCAACGCCCACGAGGCGGGAACGCGCCAGCGCGTCCCGGCGCTCGTCGACGTGCACAACCCCGGCCTCACCGGCGGCGTGCAGAACCAGCCGGACTTCCAGGCCGGCTCGGTCGACCATCGCACCCATTTCGTCAGCGAAGTTCCGCATCTGGCGCGCGAAATTTTCGCCGAATATTCGGAACTGACCGGCCGCGACTATGCGCCGATCCTGACCTACATGTGCGAAGACGCGGAGACGGTGCTGCTTGGCCTAGGCTCAGTCACCGACGACGCCCGCGCCGTCGCGACCTACCTGCGCGGCCAGGGCCGCAAGGTCGGCGTCATCTCGGTCAAGCTGTTGCAACCGTTCCCGGAAGCTGAGCTCGTCGCCGCGCTCGCCGGCAAGAAGGTCGTCACGGTGCTCGAGCGTTCCGAAGTCAATGCGCTCACCGACTTCGTCACCCGCGCCTTGTTCAAGGCGCGCGAGAACGTCGGCGGCGAGGTGCACGCCGGCATTCCTGCGCTGACCGAGTCGCCGCAAGTCATCACCGCGATCTTCGGCCTCGGCGCGCACGACCTGCAGCCCCGCCATCTGATTGCAGCCTACGACAATATGGAGGGACGCAAGGCGCCGTTCGTTTACCTCGGCACGCAGTTCTTCTCGAAGAACCCGACGGCGCATATGGCGCCGTTGCAAGCCAAGCTGAAGGCCGCCTATCCCGAAACGGAGTTGATGGCGCTCGCGTCCGGCGCCAATCCGAACCTGCTGCCGAAGGGCGGCTTCCGCGTGCGCTTCCATTCCGTCGGCGGCTACGGCACGATTGCGACCGGCAAGCTGCTCACCGACATCCTCGCCGGCGTGCTCGATCTGCGCTCGAAGGCGGCGCCGAAATACGGCTCCGAGAAGAGCGGCGCGCCGACGAACTACTATATCACGCTGAGCCCAGAGCCTGTGCTCATCACCAACGCCGATCTGGAGGACGTCGAGATTGTCGTCTCGCCGGACCATAAGGTGTTCGCGCACTCCAATCCGCTGCGCGGGCTGGTCGCCGGCGGAACCTTCATCCTGCAATCGACGAGTTCGCCGCTCGATGTGTGGAAGGAGCTGCCGGAGCGCGCGCGGCAGACCTTGCGCGAAAAGAAGATCCAGTTCTTCGTCGTCGACGCCTTCGCGGTCGCCAAGCGCCATGCGCCGCGGCCGGAGCTGGAGACGCGCATGATGGGCATCGCCTTCATCGGCGCGATCTGCGGCCGCTGCGAACAGGTGACCGGCGGCGCCGCCGCCGACGCGGTGCTGACCAAGATCCGCCAGCAGATCTCCAAGAAGTTCGCCGGCAAGGGCGAAGCCGTCGTCGAAGGCAACATGGCCGTCATCGAAGACGGTCTCACCGCCACCGTGCGGGTCAACTACGAGGCGCCGGAATTCGCCGCGGCCGAGACGGACGTCGCGGCGAGCGGGCGGGCGCCGACGGTGGCGCTGTCGGCCGCGTTCTGCCGCGTCAGTTCGCCTGCGCAATCGGGCTTCCTCGACACCGAGTATTTCGACGACGTCTACGCCGACGCCTTCCGCGACGGCTCGATCGCCGAATCGCCGGTGATGCCGGGCACGGGCCTGTTCCTGCCGGCCGGCAGCGCGGCGCTCAAGGACAAGGGTCTGTTCCGGCTGAAGGCGCCGGAGTTCATCGCCGATCTCTGCACCGGCTGCATGGAATGCGCGATCACCTGCCCCGACGCGGCGATACCCAATTCCGTGCACGACATCGGCGACCTCATCAACACGGCGGTGCGCCAGCTCGATATCGCGCCGGCGCAGCGCAAGGCGCTCGCCGATCTCGTGCCCGACCTCGTCGCCGCGGCGCGCGAAGCCTACCGCGCCAAGGACCCCGGCGCGCTGCACGAAATCGTCGGCGCCGCGGCCGGCGGCCTCGACATCGAGAACGCCATCACACGCGCAAACTTGACGAAGCTCGCCAACGCGCTGACCGTGTTCCCGGTCGCCAAGACGCGACCGTTCTTCGACGCGGCCGAGACCGCCAAGCCCGGCGGCGGCGGCCTGTTCTCGGCGGTCATCGATCCCTGGAAATGCACCGGTTGCCTGGAATGCGTCGACGTCTGCGGCCCGCACGCGCTCGTCGAGCGCGAGCAGAACCCGGCTTTGCTGGAGACGCTGCAGGGGCGCTTCGAGTTCCTCAGCCGCACGTCGAACACGCCCGCGCGCTTTGTCAACGGCGCGCTCGACGCCGGCGGCGACGTCAAGCGCCTGATGCTCGACCGCCACAACTACTACGCCACCACGGGCGGACACGGCGCCTGCCGCGGTTGCGGCGAGGTCACCGCCATCCGTCTCGTCACCTCGACCAACCATGCGCTGCACGACAAGCGCCGGCGCACGCACATGCACGAGGTCGAAGATCTGATCGGGCGCCTGCGAACGAAGCTGGCCACGCTCAGCAACGGCCACTCGGACCCGAAGCGCAGCGAACGCATCGTCGCGACGCTCGAAACGCTGGAGAAGCAGCTTTACAACCTCGAAAGCGGGCCGCGCGGCGAGGGGCCGGCGACCGCCGTGATCGCCAATTCGACCGGCTGCAGCAGCGTCTACGCCTCGACGTTCCCGTTCAATCCCTACACCGACCCCTGGGTGAACAGCCTGTTCCAGGACACGCCCGCGGTCGCGAAGGGCATATTCGAGGGCCTGAGCGCGGACGCGGTGGGCAATGTGCGCGCCGAACGCATCGCGCGGCTGGAGGTCGAGGACGAATACGATGCGCCGGTGCATGACAAACAACTGCGCACGCTGAGCTGGTCGGAGTTCACCGACGAGGAGCTCGGGCAGTTGCCCGCGGTCATCAGCATGGGCGGCGACGGCGCGACCTACGACATCGGCTTCGGCGCGCTCTCGCGCCTGTTGTCGACCTCGACGCCGATCAAGGTGGTCGTGCTCAATACCGGCTCCTATTCCAACACCGGCGGACAGGCCTCGACCGCCAGCCTGCTCGGCCAGGACTCCGATCTCGCCCGCGTCGGCTCGGCGCATTCCGGCAAGCTGGAGCGGCGCAAGGAACTGGGCACCATAGCCGCGTTCCATCCCAACGTGTTCGTGGTGCAGAGCTGCGCGGCGCTGCCGGGGCATTTCCTGCGCCACGTCGTCGACTTCCTCGAATACAACGATTCGCCGGCGCTGCTCGACGCCTACACCCCCTGCCAAGGCGAACAGGGCATCAGCGATCCGTTCGCCAACCGGCATGGCCGTCTCGCGGTGGAGAGCCGGTTGAGCCCGGTGTTCGTGCACGATCCGCGCAAAGGCTCCGATCTGCACAGCCGCTTCTCGCTCGACGGCAACCCGGACATCGACAAGGATTGGACGACGACGACCATCGAATATGTCGAGGACGGTCAGACCAAGCTGATGGACGCGCCGCTCACGCCCGCCGATTTCGCGCTGACGGAGGGCCGGTTCAAGAAGCACTTCCATCTGCTCAAGGCCAACGCCGAGGGCGTGCCGGTCCACGAATATGTCGAGCTGTCGGCGGCGGAGCGCAAGGGCAGGACGCCGTTCGTGTGGTCAATCGACGACGACCGCAAGCTGATCCGAATCGAGATCGATCAGGCGACGGTCAATCTGGTCGAGGAGCGGCGGCGCAACTGGCGTACGCTGCAATATCTCGCCGGCATCGACGTGGTCCGGCTCGACGCCGACCATCACGCCGAAGTCGAAGCCCTGCGCCGTCGCTACAGCGAAGCCGTCACCGAGCGCGACTCCTCGATCGACTCGATAGCCAAAGCAATGTCGCAACTCGCGGCGTCTTCCAAAGCTCCGCCATCGAACGGTTTGGCCGCGGCGTTCGGCGCCCCCGCGCCCTCGGCGGCGGCGGCGGCGGCCCCGGTTGCGGCGAAAACCAACGGCGCGGCGCTGACCTACGACGAGAAAGACGTCGTCAAATGCAGCAACTGCAAGACCTGCTATCAGGACCTGCCGGAGCTGTTCGAGAAGTCGAAGGTGGTGGTCGACGGCCAGGCGAAGGAAGTCGGTCACCTCATCGCCGGCGCGCTCGCCAAGGTGAAGATCACGCCGGAACTGCAAGCCCGCATCCAACGCGTCGCCGCCAACTGTGACTCGGAAATCATCCATGCGCATTGAAGCCGCCAGCCCCGGACGGCGCCTCGACGCCGTCAAGCCCGCGCCCTCGCCGCCTGCGCCCAAGCGCGAGGACATCGAAGCCTACGCTGAGGCGACGCACGCCCTCGAAGCGACCCAGGACGAGGTCGATCGTCTCGAACACACCGAGGCGTTCGAGACGTTCCAGAAGCAGCTGGGCTTGTTGCGCAAGCGCTTGCTGGCTTCGCCGCAATCGCTGCGCCAGATGTTCATCGACGACGGCGTTCAGGCGATTGTCTGGGAGTTCAAGCAGGACGCGCTCGGCGCCGACTTCACGCACGTGCTCTGGGATCTCCTGTTGCGCGACGACGCGATGAGCGCCGTCCTGCAGCGGTTCATCTGGTCGGTGCCGCTCAAGTTCAAGCGCAGGTTCGTCGCCGCCATCGACGCGCATCTGTCCGAGCGCTACCCGATGTTCGCGGGTCTATCGAAAGACTGGCCGAGCGGCAATTTCATCCCGCCCTACGTGCGCCCGGCGGCGCAGCGTAAGGACGATTTCGAGCTGGTGACCACCGGCTATCTCGGCTATCTGAGCCTCGGCTACAGCCAGCGCGAAGTCGACCTGATCGTCTGGCTCGAAGTGTTGCGCGACAAGCAATGCGAGGACCGGCCTTGCGTGCATGGCATCACGCTCGCCAATGGCAAGCAAAAGGGCGGCTGCCCGGTCGCGATCCTCATCCCGGATATGCTCAACCTGCTCGGCGAGGGCCGGTTCAAGGACGCGCTGAAGCTGATTCAGAGTTGCAACCCGCTGCCCAACGTCACCGGCCGCGTCTGCCCGCAGGAGCACCAGTGCCAGGGCGTCTGCACCATGACGGGACGGCCGTTGGAGATCGGCCAGCTCGAATGGTTCCTGCCTGAGCGTGAGCGGCTGCTCGCCAAGGACCATCCGGAGGAGGACGAGGAGGCCTGGAAGAACTACGTGAACCCGTGGGAGGGCGCGACCAAGCCGCCCATCGCGGTGGTCGGCTCCGGCCCGGCCGGCCTCATCAACGCCTATCTGCTCTCGACCGAGGGCTATCCCGTCACCATCTTCGAGGCCTTCCACGAGTTGGGCGGCGTTCTGCGCTACGGGATTCCGGAGTTCCGCCTGCCCAACACGCTGATCGACGACACCGTCAGCAAGATCCAGCGCCTCGGCGGCAAGTTCGTGACCAACTTCGTCGTCGGCAAGACGGCGACGCTGCAGAACCTGAAGGACGCGGGCTTCGCTAAAGTGTTCGTCGGCACCGGCGCCGGCCTGCCGCGCTTCCTCAGCGTGCCGGGCGAGCATCTCAACGGCGTGATGAGCGCCAACGAGTTCCTCACCCGCGTCAATCTCATGCAGGCGCGGCTGGAGGACCATGAGACGCCGCTGCCGTTCGTCAAGGACAAGAACATCATCATCATCGGCGGCGGCAACACGGCGATGGACGCTGCGCGCACCAGCAAACGGCTGGGCGGCAACGTCACCATCGTCTATCGCCGCACCCGCAAGGAGATGCCGGCGCGCGTCGAAGAACTCGCCCACGCGCTGGAGGAAGAGATCAACCTGATGGTGCTGCGGGGGCCGCGCGAGTTCGTCAGCGGCGGCGAGCATCATGTCTGCCACGCCGTGGTCGAAGTGATGGAGTTGGGGCCGCCCGACAAATCGGGCCGCCGCTCGCCCGTCCCCACCGGCGCGACCGAGACGATCCCCTGCGATCTCGTCATCATGGCGCTCGGCAACGACTCCAACCCGATCATCAAGGACTCGGACTCGCGCATCAAGACCTCGAGATGGGGCACCATCGTGCTCGAACATGGGGCCGAGACGGCGCTCGACGACGTCTATTCCGGCGGCGACGCCACCCGCGGCGGTTCGACCGCGATCAACGCCGCCGGCGACGGCAAGCGGGCGGCCGAGCAGATCGCGCACGATCTCCACTTGAGCGCGGCGGAGATCGCCGACCGCGTCGCACGCGCCGCCGACTACACGGCGCAGGCGGCGAGCCCGTTCACCATCGTCGAGCGCCGCGACATCGCCACTGGCATCGTCGAGATCACGGCGAAGGCGCCGATGATCGCGAAATCCGCCCGCGCCGGCCAGTTCGTGCGCGTGCTGCCGGAGCCGAAAGGCGAGCTGATCCCGTTGACCTTGGCCGACTGGGACGCGAAGGCGGGGACGATCACGCTCGTCGTCCAGGGCGTCGGCTCAAGCTCGATCCTCATCAACAACATGAAGCCGGGCGACGCCTTCGCTGGGATAGCCGGCCCGCTCGGTCAGCCGTCGAAGCTGCACCATTACGCCAAGGATGAGACGGTCGTGTTCTGCGCCGGCGGCGTCGGACTGCCGCCGGTCTATCCGATCGCCCGCGAGCATCTGAGGATGGGCAATCACGTCACGCTGATCGCCGGCTTCCGGACGGAGGGCGCGCTGTTCTGGGTCGGCGCCGGCGAGCGCGTCGAGGCGCTGCAAAAAGAGTTCGGCGACCAGCTCGAAGTGATCTACTGCACCAACGACGGCACCTTCGGCCTGAAGGGCTTCGTCACAATGCCGTTGCAGGCGATGATGGACGCCGGCAAGATCTCGAACGGCCGCAAGGTCGCCGAGGTCATTGCCATCGGGCCGCCGTTGATGATGCGAGGAGTGAGCGAACTGACGAAGAAGTTCGCGGCGCCGACCGTCGTCAGCCTCAACTCGATCATGGTCGATGCGACCGGAATGTGCGGCGCCTGCATGGTCCCCGTCGTGATCGAAGGCAAGATGGTGCGCAAGCACGCCTGCATCGACGGCCCCGAACTCGACGCGCATATCATCGACTGGGACAAGTTCCTGCCGCGCTTCCAGCAGTTCAAGGCGCAGGAGAAGGCGAGCCTGGCGAGGCACGGCCTGAATTGAGGGGCGCCGCCGTACGCAGTACTCGGCTGCGGCGGCGTTGCGTTTCGTGCGGGTATCCGGGCAGCGCT
>Ga0182030_10025581_pt1 | contig 10739 bp, 5 predicted proteins | sample 812S3MmetaG_FD_121299 | JGI IMG/M metagenome (GOLD analysis project Ga0182030, IMG submission 121299) | Permafrost microbial communities from Stordalen Mire, Sweden - 812S3M metaG (Illumina Assembly) | ecosystem: Environmental > Terrestrial > Soil > Wetlands > Permafrost | place: Sweden... | reverse complement strand
TGTTTTTCCCCCAAGATCAGTATGGCGACGAAATGGATTTTACCGGTCCGTTCTCGATCGAACTGTTCTTCAAGACCGACGGCAACCGTAGTGGGGCCGGCAATATGGAATTGATCTCGCAAGGCACGGACACGGGGCAGATCTTCCGTTATGGCATCGATGTTAACGAAGCGGAGCCGGGAGGGCTAAGGTTTGCCGTCGCCAACAGCAGTTTGGTTCAGACCAATACGGTTGATTTATCGGTTGCCAATTACGCGGATGGACAATGGCATTATCTGTTGGCGGTGTGCGACACGATGAGCGGGACAAACGGACAACTGCGGCTGACGGTTGCCAACCAGGATGGTTCGCAAGCCAGCGCAACAAATAATCTGCCGGCAAGATTTTTGCCGCTGCCGGCGCAGGACAATGGCAACCTGTTCTTGGGGCGATACACCTATCCGGTAAACGTGAACCCACAAACATTTCTCGGCCTAATAGACGAAGTTCAGATCACGGCCGGGGTGGTGCCGGATACATGGCGCATCGGCAAGGTGCCATCGATTGACAACCACCCGCAAATTAGCGGGGTGACGGCGGGGACGAGCGGTGTGAACTTCCAATGGAATGGGGCGGCGGCAAACAGTTTTCTGGTGCAATGGGTGCCACAATTGAGAGCATCGTGGCAAACCATCGCCACTATTCCCAGCGCCGATGCCGTTACCAGCTTCGTTGATACTAATGCCATTCGGCAGTCTACACAGGCAGGATTCTATCGCATTTTGGCGCAGTAATGATAGCTTATAACCCAAATATCAATTATGCGGTTTTTTCTTGTTAACTTTATTTTTGTGCAGCTCCTGTGGTTGGGAGTTTCGCCCCTCCATGGTCAGGACATTCTACTTTCTGACTTCGAGGAATCGAGTTATGCCTGGCTGCCGGGTGGGGTTTGGACCGCTATCGGCAATTGCTTTGGCACCGGACCGGCGCAGGGCACTTTGCCGGGGCAACAGACGGTGACCGGCTATCTGGGCAACGGCCTAGTGAATACTTTTTGGAACGGCGACGCCAGCACCGGCACGCTGACTTCACCGCCGTTCACCATTCAGCGGGAGTATATTAAGTTTCTCATCGGCGGCGGCAATTGGCGCGGGCAGACCTGCCTTAATTTACTAATCAATGGACACGTTGTGCGTTCGACGGTGGGCATGGGCGACCGTGAAACGCTTGATTGGTTGCAATGGAATGTCAGTGCCTACACGAACCAAACCGCGCAGTTGCAAATCGTGGACAGCTATACCGGCGGGTGGGGACATATCAACGTGGATCAAATCACAGAGACGGACGTTCCAATTCAGGGAATGATCGTTGCGAACCAGCATTACCTCAATTTGCCGGTGAGTTTTAACGGGGCGGGACACCTGATTGAAATCGTGCAGGAAGGATTGGTGGCTCAGGAATACAATCTGAACCTGGTGACCAATGGGACTCCCGACTTTTACGATTTTATAGACTTATCGCCGTATCAAAGCAGCGAACTGGTGGTGCGGATAGATTCGCAACTGGCCACTACCAACCAGTTGGCGTCATTGGTTCAAGCCTCAAACATCATCACGTCCGTTCCGATCTATCAGGAGACGACCCGGCCGATTTTCCATATATCGGCCTGGCGCGGTTACATCAACGATCCGAATGGCATGGTGTATTACAATGGAGTGTATCATGTCTGTTTTCAACATAACCCATTTCAACTGTCAAACGGTAGAAATCATAGTTGGGGTCATGTGGCGAGCACGGATCTGGTGCATTGGATGGAACTAAAAGAAGAGCTTAATCCCGACTGGTTGGGAACCTGTTTTTCGGGTGGCGCGGTGGTAGATGGGAATAATTCGGCTGGGTTTGGAACCAATGCAATCATCGCCATGTTCACCTCGGCGGGCGGGTTTAATCGCATGTCGGCTGGCCGACCTTTTACACAGAGTATCGCCTACAGTTTGGATGGGACGAATTTCACCAAGTATGCGGGCAATCCGGTGCTGGGACCGCAGCGAACCACTAGCGACCACGATCCCAGACCGCTTTGGTATGCGCCGGGCAATAATTGGATCATGGTGCTTTACTATAACGACGGAACCCACACTTACGGATTCTTTTCGTCACCCGACCTCAAGAATTGGACGCATGAGAGTGACTTTACTCTGCCCAACCAAGCCGAGGTGCCGGAGTTCTTCCAGTTGCCGCTGGATGGAAACCCGAACAACCTGAAATGGATCTTCTATGGCGGCGCGGGAGGCTATGAAGTTGGCACGTTCGATGGCCATACTTTCACGCCGCAAACCGGGTATCTTAGCATCCGTGGTGGAAACAATTTTGCTGCGGCGCAGACATTTTACAATATGCCGGCATCGGATGGACGGAAGATTTTGATCGCCAACACCCCTAATGAATATCCGGGTATGCCGTTTGACTGCACGTTGACTTTTCCGGTGCAACTGACCTTGCAAACCACCGGTTCGACTCCGCTCATTTATGCCAACCCGGTAAATGAGATCGTGAATTTGCGCACCAGCACCAATACCTGGCCGGGGCAGGCACTTTCCAATGGAGTGGACGTGATGGCCGGGGCGGCGGGAGAAGCCTGCGAGTTAAACGCTCAATTCCTGCCGGGCAGCGCGTCGAGCGTCACTTTCACCTTGGGCGGCACGGTGGTGACATATAACTGCCTGAGCCAGCAGTTGTCCTGTGAAGGAATCACCAATGCCCTAAGCCCGATTAACGGGGCAATCACCTTGCGAATATTGATGGATCGCGGAATGCTCGAAATCTTCGCGAATAACGGACTGGTATATATGTCAATGGGCACGACTCCGGTTGCCGGCCCGCAGGCGTTGAGTCTGGTTGCCAGCGGCTCGGGCGCCCAGTTGGTATCCATGAGCCTGTATAACCTAGGTTCCGCCTGGCCTGCCGCGCCGCCGGTGATAACTTCGCAACCCGGACCGGCCGCCACAGTGAATCTCGGTGGACCGGCGAATTTCAGCGTCACGGCCACCGGAATTTCATTGCCATTGACATATCAATGGTATTTGAACGGTCAGCCGATTGGCGGAGCGACTAACAGCGTGCTTTCCATCTTCCCGGTGCGGGCCACCAATGCGAGTTACAACGTGGTGGTGAGCAATGCCGGCGGGTCGGTGACGAGCAATGTGGCTCCCCTGACGGTGCTTGGTTCTTACCAAGTCGCCTACTGGCGGATGGAATCGCAGATCACCGCGCCGAATAACGCAGGCACTCCGAGCTTTGTTGGCATCGCCGATTCCGACACTAATGCCGGTCAGGGAATTTATACCACCGGCACTCTGCCGGCGGCGATTGACGATTTGATAACCTTCAACGCACTGCTCAACGGCCCGGTGACGTTGAGCACAAACGTCGCGCCAGCCTCCATGTTCGTGAACGGACACAATGCCGGGAGTTACGCCTACAACGCCGAAGCGATCACCAACGTGGACGGCGCGCTGTTCTTTCCCCAAGACCAGTATGGCGACGAACTGGATTTTACCGGGCCATTCTCGATTGAACTATTTTTCAAAACCGATGGCAACCGCAGCGGCTCCGGCATCATGCAATTAGTTTCGCAAGGAACGGACACCGGACAAACCTTCCGTTACGGCATTAACGTGAACGAAGCATCCGCTGGGGGAATTCGTTTTAAGATCGTGAACAGCAACCTTGGGCAGACGAACTCGGTGGATTTGACGGGAGCGAATTATACCGACAGCCAGTGGCATTACCTGCTCGCGGTCTGCGACACCTTGAGCGGAACCAACGGCCAGTTGCGCCTGACGATCGCCAATCAGGACGGCTCGCAAGCCAGCGCGACGAACAATCTGCCGGCGGGATTTCTGCCGCTCGCGGCGCAGGACAATGGCAACATGTTCCTTGGACGATACACCTATCCGCTGAGCGTGAACCCGGAAACATTTCTAGGCTTCATTGACGAAGTGCAGATCACCGCTGGCGTCGTGCCCGATACCTGGCGCACCGGCAAGATTCCATTCATAGATAATCATCCGCACATTAGCGGTGTTTCGCTTGGCACAAACGCATTGAGTTTTCAATGGACGGGCGCGGCGGCAACCAACTTCCTCGTGCAATGGGTCGGTCAGTTGGGAAATGTCTGGCAATCCATCGCAACTTTGCCAAGCGCCAATAGCCTCGGCAACTTTGTGGACACAAACGCCGGCCGGTTGAACGGCTCGGCTGGTTTCTATCGAATTGTTTCGCAGTAGTTGTCCGCTCAGTCCGCATTTTCAGGCGAGCGTCCTGCGCAGAAATTTCACTCCGTCGCGGGCAATTTCGTCACGTGTCTTCTCCATGTGCCGCCAGATGCCCGCCGAAGACGCGATGCGCGGCACGTCCAGCGTGACGGATTCGAGCGCGATGTCGCCGTCGTATTCGATGGCCTTCAACGCGGCAGCGATGGACTTCCAATCAATGTGGTCGTTGCCCGGCGTCCCGCGATCACAGCCGCAGGCGTGAATGTGGCCGAGATGTTTGCCCGCACGGCGAATCGCTTCGCCCTGATGTTTCTCCTCGATGTTCGCGTGAAAGGTGTCCAGATGCAACTTCAGTGCCGGGCTGCCGACGTCCTCAATCAATTTCAATCCTTGTTCGATGGTGTTGAGGAAATCCGTTTCAAAGCGGTTTAGAGGTTCCACGCAGACCAGTTTTCCGTGCTCGGCTGCATAGCGGGTAACTATTTTGAGATTTTTTACAACGGTTTTCCACTGGCTTTTTTGTTCAGCAGAAGTGTATGCCTCCGCACGGCCCACATAGGAATAAACTGGCCCGCCCAAAACCCGCGCGTCGAGTGCCACCATCTGGTCAATAAGTTTGCACAGGTATTTGACTCCATTGCGCTGACTGGCGGTGCTACCGCGCAAATCGCGACCAGGATTGATGGCGGCGGCAACAGAACCACAAACCAGACCGTGTCGGTTTAGCTCGCGTTTCACCAACTCTGGGTCTATGTGCGCGGGATCTTCGACCAGCAGTTCTACCGCGTCGAATCCCCATAGCTTGAATTGGCGGAACAAATGGGTATCGGCATTGGTGAATGGTGAGACGAACAAAACAGTATTAATGCTAAAATTCATAATGTCATTTCGCGTGGAGCATTTTTCACCTTAAAAATTCCCCGATCAATTTCAACATTATATTCACTGGGTTGGCGAGCCTGAAGATTATCATGTTCACGGGATTTTTTATTTCCGTGAGGCAGATAGCTCCTTGACGCAGCCAAGCGGATTCTTAAGCCGAGGCACGACACACGCATCCCGCCCAACCTTACATACGGAGCCAACATCAAATCTGGGCGAGAGTCGGTTTTCAACCAACGCCTTAAAACAGATAAATCTGCGTAAATCATTGGATGCGAGATTCGGAATCGGACGCGTCCCGCCTTCCGCAAGCCACTCGAAATCAGCTGTCTAAATCATCACCGTTGCCCCGATACTAAAGGTTTTTGTGATTTAAATCAAGTAAACTCCAGCCGACTTTTCTTAACTCCATTTTACTCCTTACGAACGAGGTTTGCTGGCACTTCTGCTGGATGCTTTGAAGCATTTATTAACTTAAAACAGATCCATTCCCACGCTTCAAGCAGCTCGCTTTTGACGCCAACGGTCATCGCATGGCGACCGAAACATAACCGCTTTGCCGTGCTCCAATTCCAACGGCGACAAAAACTCACGGGTTCGCCATCCGACAAGGGTGCGGTGAAAAAAACGCCGGCGGAAAATCCTTGCCGCCGCCACCGCGCTAATTGTGGCGCTGGCCGCCGGTGTTTATTATTTCTAGTTCGTCGCGCCGAATAAATCCACCGACGACGCCATTATCGAAGCCTATGTCATTCCGATGACGTCGCAAGTGCCGGGCCGCGTCGCCGAATTGCTTGTCACAGACAATCAGCAGGTCAAGGCCTCGACGTGCTGCTGAAAGTTGATCTGCGCGATTACGAAATTAGTTTGGCGCAAGCCCGCGCGGACTTGGCGGCGGCGCGCCGTCAAGTAAATCAAGCGCAGGCGGAGGTGAGCGCCATCCAAGCTAAAGTCGCGCAGGCCAGGCGTCGGTGATTGCCGCCGAAGCGGAAAATTAGCGCGCAGCGGACGATCTCAAGCGTTACCAGGCCGTGGATAGCACTGCGGTTTCCAAAAGCGCGTTTGACGCGGCACAATCGCAGGCGCGCACGGCCAGCGCTAACTTGGAAGCGACGCGCAGTCAGGTCAAAGCTGCGGAAACGGACGTGACTTTGAGCGAGGCGGGCGTTGAAACCGCCAACGCCGCCGTGCAACAGACCGAATTAAATTTATCTTACACCCAAGTCATCGCGCCCGAAAACGGACACGTCACACGCCGCGTGGTGGAAAAAGGCGCGTATATTCAACCCGGCCAGTCGCTGATGGCCATTGTGCCGCGCCGGTATTGGGTCATTACCAATTTCAAAGAAACGCCATTGACGCATATGCGCGTCGGTCAGCCACTGGCACACGCGTTCGTGGCCGTGGATGCCGTAGTTGTCGAGAATCAGGTGCAGCGTCACGTTGCCAGGAAACTCCTCGTCCAACCGCCGGGGGCAGAGAGCGGCCGGGAGTCATATTGCGAATTCAAGCTTCGAAATAAGTAATTTTGACGACATGACCGAATGTTGTTTGTATTTATATTAATGGCTATGAGAGTCCATCTTTTACGGGCTGGTGTGATCAGTTTTGCACTGGCATGGTCAACTGCTTCAATTACCGGTGCGGAGAAACAGCCGATTTATCTGGATGCCAGCCAGCCCATTGAAACTCGGGTGAACGATTTGCTTTCGCGCCTCACTCTTGAAGAAAAAATCTCGCTCATTCACGCCGATTCCAAATTCACCACCGCCGCCATCCCGCGCCTGGGCCTTCCGCGCCGCTGGCTGGATGACGGGCCGCATGGTGTGCGCGAGGACATCGGGCCGGACACCTGGGCGTCCGCCGGGCGCACCGATGATTTTGCCACCGCGATGCCCGTCGGCATCTGCCTGGCCGCCACGTGGGATCCCGAACTTGGTTATCGCGAAGGCGAAGCCATCGGCCAGGAAGCCCGCGCGCGGCACAAGGACATCATGCTAGGACCGGGGGTGAACATCCTCCGCACACCATTGTGTGGACGGAATTTTGAATATCTTGGCGAAGACCCATTTCTCTCCGGCGTGATGTGCTCCGGCTACATCCGTGGCGAGCAGTCGCAGGACATCTCGTCGTGCGTGAAACATTTTGCGTTGAACAACGAGGAGCATGACCGGATGAACATCAACGTGGAGGCGGACGAACGCGCGTTGCGGGAAATTTTTCTGCCCGCGTTCAAGGCTGCGGTGAAACAGGGCGGCGTGTGGTGCGTCATGGGCGCTTACAACCAGTTTCGCGGCCAGCACTGCTGCGAGAACGATTACCTGCTCAACCAGATTTTGAAGGATGAATGTGGCTTCAATGGATTGGTGATGTCCGACTGGGCGGGGGCGCATGACACGCGCGAATGCGCGCTCAACGGCCTCGACCTCGAAATGGGCACGGAAACGAATTACAATGATTTTTATTTCGCGCAGCCGTATCTGGAATTGCTGAAAAAGGGCGAATTGCCAATGGCCGGTCTGGACGACAAGGTCCGGCGCAATTTGCGGGTGATGTTCGCCACGCATGTTGTTGACGCCGGACGCAAGACCGGTTCGCTCAACACCGCGGCGCATCAGGCCGTCTCGCGGCAGGTCGCCGAGAAGGGAATGGTGCTTTTGAAGAATGAAGGGAATTTGCTGCCGCTCGACGCCGCCAAGTTCAAAACCATCGCGGTCATTGGCGAAAACGCCACGCGCCTGAACACTCACGGCGGCGACAGCTCCGGCATCAAGGCGTTTTACGAAATCAATCCGCTCAACGGCATCCTTAACCGCGTTGGAAAAAACGTGAACGTGATTTACTCCGAAGGGTATCGTAAAGACGGCAGTGCGGATTTGGCGGAGCGCGCCGTGGCTGCGGCGAAATCGGCGGATGTGGTGATTTACGTCGGCGGACTTAATCACGATAAAGGCTTTGATTGCGAGGGCGCGGATCGCAAGGACATGAAGCTGCCCTACGGCCAGGACGAATTGATCCAGAAAATCGTGGTGGCCAATCCGAAAACCATTGTCGTGCTCGAAGGCACGATGGTGGAGATGGACGCGTGGCTGGACCAGGTTCCCGCGCTATTGCAGGCATGGTATCCCGGCATGGAAGGCGGCAACGCGCTGGCCCGCGTGCTGTTCGGCGATGTGAACCCGTCCGGCAAACTGCCGGCGACGTTCCCGAAAAAATTGTCCGATACGCCCGCCGCCACGTTCGGCGCGTCTGCGTATCCCGGCACGAAAGGCACGGTGACTTACGCGGAAGGATTGCTCGTCGGCTACCGCTGGTATGACACGAAGAACATCGAGCCGCAATTTCCGTTCGGTTTCGGCTTGAGCTATACGACCTTCAAGTATTCCAACCTGAAATTGATTCCCGCCGAAGGCACCAACGAAATTGTGACCGCCCAGTTTGAAATCGAAAACACCGGCCAACGCGCCGGCGCGGAAGTGGCCGAACTTTACGTTCACGAAAACCATCCGCAGTTGATGCGGCCGGAAAAGGAGTTGAGAGGCTTCAAGAAAGTTATCCTCCAGCCGGGCGAGAAACAAACCGTTTCGATTCCGTTGAAACGGAGCGCGTTTGCGTATTACAATCCGGCGCAAAAAAGCTGGGTCGCGCAGCCGGATGTTTTTGAAATCCTGGTCGGCAGTTCTTCCCGCGACATCCGGCTGCACGATGATTTCAATCTGGCACGGAAATAGCGACGACGCTCCAAATATATGAGACCGCTCAGGAGCTTCTTTCAAAACTGTAGGAGCCGAGGTAACGAAGCTCCATACTCTTTGAAATTCCTAAAGTTTGAGCCTCGTTACCTCGGCTGCCACGAGATTTTGAAAGAGCCTCTCAGGAAAGCCGTTTTTAAGCGCGCCAGTGTAATGGCGATCTTCCTCATCGCCCATCTGGCCATTGCTGATGTCGTGCGCGTGGCGTGCGTGGGCGACAGCATCACGTATGGCTACGGCTTGCGTGCCCGGCAGGCGAATGCCTATCCGGTTTGGCTTGGGCGATGGCTGGGGACGAATTATGACGTGCGCAACTTCGGCGTGAGCGCCACGACGTTGCTGCATCACGGTGACTATCCCTACATCGGGCGTCCGGCCTACACCAACGCGCTCGATTTCAAGGCGGACATCGTGGTCATTGATTTCGGCGCGAACGACAGCAAGCATCCCAACGACGGCAGCCTGGACGCGACCAACGCCGTGGACAACTGGCAGCATAAAGGCGACTTCATCGGCGATTACAAGGAAATGATCGCCGCGTTTCGCCGGGCCAATCCGGCGGCGAAAATTTTCGTCTGCTATCCGACCCCGGATTTTCCCGGCCGCTGGGGCATCAACGACAAAACGATTCGCGATGAGATGATTCCGATGATTCGCACCGTCGCGGAGGAAACCGGCGCGGGCGTCATTGATTTGTATGCGCCATTCACCGGCCGGGCGGATTTATTTCTTCCCGACACGGTTCACCCGAATGACAAAGGCGCCAGCCGGTTGGCCGCGGAAATTTATCATGCCTTGACCCGCAATTTGCCGCTGGTGGAAAAATGGAGGGCGTTCAAGCGCGATCATAATTTGTTTCCGCCGTATTACGCCTGGAACAATAATTTCAGCCACGATGAAATCGGCTGGCATCCGGGCACGAACGACGCGCCGCAGTGGACGGCGAGTTTCAATTTTGCGACCAATCATCTTTATGGCTATCCGGCGAGCGTTCGCGGCTGGCATTACGGCTGGAATCCGACGGGCGACAATTTATTCCCGAAAAAATTGTCGGAGATTAACCGCCTTCCGTGCTCTTTTTCCTACAACTGCGGCGGGGACGATCTGCACGGTGATTTCGCCTACGATTTGTTTTTGCGGCACGATGACAAAGAATCCGTTCCGCAACTGGAGGTCATGGTGTGGGCGGGGAATAATTCCATTCCCATCGGCAAACCGGTAGCTGCGAACATTGTCGTGGCCGATGGCATGTCGTTTGACCTTTGGGCCGGCACTAACAGTGGCGCCGGATACTACGTTTACTCATTTGTGCCGCATGAGAAAACCACCACACTGCCGACCAAAGGCAGCTTAAACGCTGACATGATGGGTTTCTTTAAACTGTTAGCAGGTCGGGATCATTTCAGCACGGACATGTATTTGGATGTGGTTGAAGCCGGTTTTGAAGTCGTGCGCGGTCACGGCTGGGTGACGTGCGGCTGGTTCAATTGCGAGGCGGAGTGAAATCCATTTGTCGCGACTGGCGGCTATCCGCCGACGCGAAAAAGACGGGTTTTCAAAGTCGTCTTTGATTCGGGCACATTTTTACTTCTCCGGTTTGAGTGTGATCATCACCACGTCATTTTCACGCAGATCAAACGGCTGCACGAAATTTCCATCGCGGCCAATTTTCACGGTTTTGGTTTCCAGCGGCGCACCGTTGTTTTTGGCTTTGATTTCGGCGACCTGCGCTTTGCTCAGTTGAGCGGGTGATCCCATATCGTGATAAGTATCGTAGGCGTCGTCCACGCGGTAGCCGACTTTGTAAAGTTCCAGCGTGTATTTGCCTTTCGGCAGATGCAACAGGTTG
>Ga0182030_10025576_pt1 | contig 10741 bp, 9 predicted proteins | sample 812S3MmetaG_FD_121299 | JGI IMG/M metagenome (GOLD analysis project Ga0182030, IMG submission 121299) | Permafrost microbial communities from Stordalen Mire, Sweden - 812S3M metaG (Illumina Assembly) | ecosystem: Environmental > Terrestrial > Soil > Wetlands > Permafrost | place: Sweden... | reverse complement strand
TGCGAGAACGGCTTGGTGATATAGTCGTCGGCACCCATCCGTAGACCCAGAAGCTCATCCAGCTCATCATCTTTCGATGTCAAAAAGATGACCGGCATCGACGAGGTCTGACGCAAGCGCGACAAAAGCTCCATCCCGTCCATGCGCGGCATCTTGATGTCGAGGACTGCCAGCGAGGCCGGACGGCTGTTCAATCCGTGCAACGCTTCTTCACCATCGCCGTAAGTGCGAACCTCAAAGCCTTCAGCCTCCAGAGCCATCGCAACCGACGTCAGAATATTGCGGTCGTCATCGACCAATACGATCGTTTGCTTCGTCATCGTTATCCCTGCCCGCTTGAGCGTCTCTCACTCAACGTAACAAACTAGCACAGCAGCGCGTCATGCGAAGCCCGCACTGCTTTGCGATGATCAACCATGTTCGGCCAACACCGCGCCCGCCAGATAAAGCGACCCACAGATAAGGATTCGCCTAGGTCCGCTTGCCTGCGCCAGCGATGCGACCGCAGAGGCGAGCGAGGCCATCGGTTCGGCATCTCGGATACCGGCATCACGCGCCGCAGAGGCGACAACATCGGCGGAAACCGACACTGGATCGCCAGGGGTAATGACAGAGCGCAGTCGCATGACATAGGGCGCCAGAGGCCCGAGCACCTCGGCAGGAATCCTGTCGCCGCGAATGCCGAACACCAGGTCGAGCGGCCGGTCGCTCCACTCCGCTGCCTGATGGGCCACCGCTTCCGCTCCGGAATCGTTATGCGCCCCATCGAGCCAAAGTTCCCAGGAAGGCGGCAACAGATCGAACAGCGGGCCGTTTCGCAAGCGCTGCAGCCGTCCCGGCCACTCGACCGCGGCTAAAGCACGACGGATTGCATCATCGTCGATGGAAAAGCCGCCGCCCACATCCAGCAGAGTCAGCGCCGTGCCTGCATTCATCCACTGATGTCGACCGAGCAATGCCGGCGGCGGCAGATCGATGCTGCGGCCGGGACCGTCATAGCGAAAGCCTGTGGCGCTGGGTGAAACCGACCAATCGCGGCCATAGAGAAATAGCTGTGCATCGATGGACGCCGCTTCGGCGATGAAAACTTCACGCACATCCGGGTCCGGCTGGTTCGCAACCACGGCGGGCACACCGGTTTTGAAAATACCCGCCTTTTCCCGCGCGATATCGGTGATGACATTGCCGAAGAACTGTCGGTGATCATAGGAAATCCGGGTTGCAGCCGTCGCACGTGGTTTCTCGAACAGGTTGGTGGCGTCATAGCGCCCGCCAAGGCCGACCTCGATCAGCGCGGCGTCCGCCGGCGTTCGCGCGAACGCCAGGAAGGCGATTGCGGTGATGGCCTCGAAGATCGTGATCGGCTGTTCAACCCCGGCCCGATCGATCTCGTCGATCAACGCCATCAGCACGTCGTCGGCGATCAGCTTTCCGGCGATACGAATGCGTTCGTTGAAGCGGACGAGATGCGGTGAAGTATAGGCATGGACGCTATAGCCCGCAGCCTCGAGAAAAGCGCGCAAAAAGGCGACCGTCGAGCCTTTGCCATTGGTCCCGGCAACGTGAAAAACCGGAGGCAAGCTTCGCTCCGGATTGCCGAGCGCCGCGAGTCGCGCCTCAATCCGGCCAAGCGACAGATCGATTTCCCTCGGATGGTGCCGCCCGAGATCATTGAGCGCTGCCTCGAGCGTCCGATCGGCGAGCGTCTGACCGATCATCGCCGTCTAGGCGGGCTGGTCGCGCTTTGCTGCGCGGCCGCGCTTGGCTTCGGACGGAATCGCGACAATATCCGCCACGGGATTCGGGCGTCGCAAAAGCTGCAGCAGCCGCGCCAAAGTGTCGTGCAACTCAAGCCGCGACACCACCATATCGACCATACCGTGTTTCAGCAGATACTCAGCCCGCTGAAAGCCATCCGGCAGAGTTTCACGGATTGTCTCCTCGATCACGCGCTGGCCTGCGAAGCCGATCTGCGCTCCGGGTTCGGCAATATGTATGTCGCCCAGCATCGCAAACGAGGCGCTGACCCCGCCTGTGGTCGGGTCTGTCAACAACACAAAATAAGGTAGCCCCGCCTCCTTAACCTGGTCGATGGCGATGACCGTTCGCGGCATCTGCATGAGGGACAGCATCCCTTCCTGCATACGCGCGCCGCCCGACGACGTTACGGCGATGAAAGCTGCGTTCTGCAACACTGCTAGTCTCGCCGCAGCGACGATACCTTCCCCCACCGCAACGCCCATGGACCCGCCGATGAATCGGTAATCCATGACCGCCACAACTGCGGGCAATCCGCCTATCTCACCATGGGCGACCTGAATCGCATCATTGCTGCCGGTCGCAGCCTGGGCATCCTTCAGGCGATCCGCGTAGCGCTTTTGATCGCGAAATTTAAGCGGATCGACCGCGGCTTTAGGCAGCTCGATCAGTTGATAGCGCCCGCCGTCGAACATGATCTGCAGCCGATCCTTGGGTATAATTTTCATATGAAAATTGCACTGCGGGCAGACATGAAGATTCTGTGCAAGGTCGCGATGAAACAGCATCGCACCGCAATTCGGGCATTTGGTCCACAGATTGTCGGGCTGTTCCCGCCTAGTGGTAAACGCCCGTATCTTCGGACGTACGAAGTTGGTCAGCCAGTTCATTCAAGGACCATCCGTTATTGAGCCGCTTGGACGCGAGCGCCGCGTACACCCGCTGCCAGGCTTGCGACGAAACTCAGTACATCGCCGATAAGCGCTGGACCGGGTTTGCCGGTCTCATCGAGACCATGCGCAATCCGGTCGACGATCGCGGAGCCTACGACGCTGGCATCAGCGTAGCGGGCCACCGCAGCCGCAGACTCTGGATCACGAATCCCGAATCCGACTGCAATTGGCAAAGCCGTCGATGCCTTAAGTCTGGCGACCGCCGCAGCGATATCGCCGATGGCGGCGCGTTTAGTGCCGGTCACGCCGGCAATAGCCACATAATAGAGAAACCCTCCCGCCCCATCGAGCACGCGCGGAAGTCTAACCGAGTCTGTGGTCGGTGTCGCCAATCGGATTACTTCGAGGCCTGCCACAACCGCTGGAACGCGTAGCTCCGCGTCGACCTCGGGTGGAAGATCGACGACGATTACGCCATCCACCCCTGCACTTACGGCATCGACGGCAAAGCGTTCGACGCCATAACTATAGATAGGGTTGAAATAGCCCATGAGAATAAGCGGCGTTTCTGTGTCGCCCTTGCGAAAGCCAGCGGCCATGGCGAGAACCCGGCGCAAAGTCGTCCCGGCTTTGAGCGCGCGATGGCCCGCGGCCTCGATCGAAGGTCCGTCTGCCATCGGATCGCTGAACGGCATGCCGAGTTCGATCAGGTCGGCGCCCGCCTTGGGCAGACCCGCAAGAATTTCCGCCGACACGGATAGATCGGGATCGCCGGCGGTGATGAAGGTTACCAGTCCCGCGCGGCCCTCGGCACTCAGCTTTGCGAAGCGGCGTGCGATGCGGCTCATATGTCGAACCCCAGACGCTCGGCGACCGCAAATATGTCTTTGTCACCGCGACCGCAAAGATTCATCAGCAGCAAATGATCCTTGGGCAGATCCCCGGCAATCTTGCCGACATGGGCCAGCGCATGGGACGGTTCAAGCGCCGGAATAATGCCCTCAAGCCTGGTGCAGAGCTGAAAAGCGTCCAATGCTTCTGTATCCGTTACGCTGACGAACTCGACTCTGCCCTGGTCGTGCAGCCATGAATGCTCCGGCCCGATCCCCGGATAATCTAGACCGGCCGAAATTGAATGAGCCTCGGTGATCTGGCCGTCGTCATCCTGCAGCAGGTAAGTTCGGTTGCCGTGCAGCACGCCGGGGCGCCCGCCAATGATCGAGGCGGCATGGCGGCCCGTCTCAACCCCGCCGCCGCCGGCCTCGACACCGATCATGCGTACTGCATCCTCGTCCAGAAACGGATGGAACAAGCCCATTGCGTTCGACCCGCCGCCGATTGCGGCGACCAGAGTGTCCGGCAGCCGCCCCTCACGCTCCTGCATCTGTTCGCGCGCTTCCTTGCCGATAACAGACTGGAAATCGCGCACCATGGCCGGATAGGGGTGCGGCCCGGCAACAGTTCCGATGATATAGAAAGTATCCTCGACGTCCGAAACCCAGGCGCGCAGCGCCTCATTCATCGCATCCTTAAGCGTGCGGGAGCCGGACGATACCGGCTTAACCTCGGCCCCCAGTAACTTCATACGGAAAACATTTGGCTTTTGCCGGGCAATGTCGATCTCGCCCATATAGATGGTGCATGACATGCCGAAACGCGCCGCCACAGTCGCGGTGGCCACCCCGTGCTGTCCCGCACCGGTCTCGGCAATGATGCGCGTTTTGCCCATGCGCCTCGCGACCAGGGCCTGCCCTAAGCAGTTATTGATCTTATGCGCGCCGGTATGGTTCAGCTCGTCTCGCTTGAAATAGATTTTTGCTCCGCCGTAATGCCGTGTCATTGGCTCAGCGAAATAGAGCGGGCTGGGGCGCCCGACATAATCGCGAAGATAATAATCCAATTCAGCCTGGAACGATGGGTCGGCCTTCGCTTGGGAATAGGCCTTTTCAACCGCGAGGATCAGCGGCATCAGCGTCTCGGCGACGTAACGCCCGCCATAAAGGCCGAAATAGCCTTCCTCATCGGGACCGGCACGATAGGTGTTGGGTCTGGCGCTCACGGATTGCATCACTGGTTCTCAGAAGGCGCGCACTCTTAGCGAGTGGCGGCAATCTGTCAAATTTTCCAGGGCAAATTTCAGCGATTCATTAAAATGCGAGCGCATTCGCGCATCGATTGTGCTAGCAAGCCGGCGCGTTAGAGATATCAGACAGCGCGCAAATCCTTACCGAGTGCCCAGTGCCCCAGCCGGCCCAATACGGAGTTCGAGATGCCGATGATGAAACGCGCTTGGCCGCTGGCCGCCCTGTCAGCGGTAATTTTCCTACTTGGAGTTAGCGGATTCGCGGCTGCACAAACAACTCAATCGCCGCTCGCCGCCTACATGCTCTTGGGGCCCAACGGCACACGCATCGCCAGGGTCATTACTGAGGTCAAAGATTGTCCTGCTTTGTTTGTCGACGGCCACGTCGTCGAAATGCAGGTTCGCTCAGCGGCAGGCATAGCAGCCCAACGTCAGACCGCTTCAAGGGCCGAGTTGTCCAAAGCAAGCGCGTTTCCTGCCACAACCTGCGAGGCAGCGATCCCGTCGGACGCTAGGCAGGTATCCGTTCATGGCTGGCTGCTCCCCTTGCCGCCAAAAACCATCCGAAAGATCGTAGTCATCGGAGATACCGGCTGCCGAATCAAGGCGGCCGATAACGCCGTCCAGAGCTGCAACGATGCCAAGGCCTATCCTTTTGCGACCGTCGCAAGCGCCGCAGCTGCTTGGAAGCCGGACATCGTTCTTCATGTCGGCGATTATCTCTATCGCGAGAACGCCTGTCCCGAAGGTGTCGCCGGCTGCCAGGGCAGTCCCTGGGGTTATGGGCTGGATGCGTGGCGCGCGGATTTCTTCAATCCCGCAGCGCCGCTGCTCAAGGCCGCCCCATGGGTCATGGTGCGGGGCAACCATGAAAGTTGCAACCGAGCCGGCCAAGGCTGGAGGCGGTTCTTCGACCCATATCCTCTGACGCCGGAGCGCACCTGCGACGTTTCCGAAGAAGACCTATCCGGGAACTTTACCGATCCCTTCGCCGTACCCCTGGGTAAGGGTGCGCAAATCGTAGTGTGGGATACCTCAGATGCTGGCAACAAACCCTTTGCGCAAGATGATCCCCGCATTGGCGTCTATCTGGCCAATGTGCGGAGCATCGCCTCTCTAACCAGAGCCCAGCCTCACACCATTCTCGCAAACCATCAGCCGGTCTTGGCAATCGCCGGGTCTCGGGACAAGGACGGCAACGTAAAACTGGGCCCCGGCAACAGCTCACTGGCGGAAATTCTCGCCGGCATCGACCCTAAACTATTTCCATCGGGGATTGATCTCCTGTTGTCAGGCCATGTTCATGTCTGGGAGCAGTTAAGCTTCGCCGGACTCTATCCGTCGCAATTCGTCACGGGCTTTTCCGGCACACAGGAAGATTCCGTACCCCTTCCAGAGTCCCTGCCGGCCAACTTTAGCCTGATGCACGGGGCCGTGCCCGACGCCTTCAGTTCTTGGATCGACGGATTCGGTTTCATGACCCTGGAACGTACCGGAGCCGCAGACTGGAGCGTTGAAATTCACGATACACAGGGTAAGGTGGTCGAGCGCTGCACGGTCAAAGGGCGCATCTCGAAATGCCGAACCCGTCAGGTACATGCGGGCTAGCTTGCCCTCAGTACACGCTCCGGCGGGAAGACGACCTTGACCGTCGTGCCCGCCGCCGGGACGCTGGTCACCTCCAGATGACCGCCGTGTAGCCCGACAAATCCGTCCACCAAGGAGAGCCCAAGTCCAAGCCCGTCATGAGAGCGCGATAGCGACCCCACGACCTGCTGAAACGGCTGCATTGCCGTATTGATTTCGGTTTCGCTCATGCCGATACCCGTGTCGCTCACCCACATGGCAAGTCCGCCGCTCGGGTGCAGAGCCGCTCCGACAGTCACCGTCCCACAGCGTTCGGAAAATTTAACCGCATTCGACAGAAGATTGAGTAAAACCTGTTTGACACGCAACTCGTCCGCCAGCAGTAGAGGCAGATCGGGCGGCAGATCAACCGACAGTGCGACGCCGACCTCGAAAGCCGACTGGCCGATGAGTTTCACCGCGGCCTGAACGACCGCCCGAACATCCGTCTCGCCTTCATGCAGTTTCAGATTGCCCGCTTCGATTTGAGAGATATCGAGCACGTCATTAACGATGCGCAGCAGATGTTCGCCCGCAATATGGATGTCGTTGGCGTAGTCCCGGTAATTTTCCATAGCACTGGGACCGAGCGATTGATCGCGGATGATTTCTGAAAATCCGATTACCGCGTTCAAAGGCGTTCGCAACTCGTGACTCATGTTGCCGAGAAACTGAGACTTTGCCCGGTTGGCCTCAGTGGAAGCCGCGAGTTCCATCTCCAATAACCGCGTTTCCAACGTGCGGCTGTCGATTTTCGTACGCACGATGGTCGCAAAGCTAGAAAACCCACTGAGCAAGGCAGCAAGAAGCACCGCCAGATACAATATGCCCATGAGCGTAAAGACATGGGCGATTCGCCCGCCTTGCGTTGCAAGCAACATTAGAACCGAGATTAGCGGCGGCCCGACGAAAGCCATGCAGGCAACCGGTTGCGACGGCATGGAGCCGACCGCGCCGGAGCCAAGTCCGCCGACCAGAAACAATATCACCAGTTGCAAGTTCATATTATCGCGCGGAAATGCGTAGATTACGGCGGAGGCCCACAGCAGTCCTGCGACGAACGCCCAGGCTGTTGTCCGCTGTACGGCGCGTCGGCTGACGCTGCGCGGGACTGGCCATGTGCGCTTCTGCCACCAGCGCTGTAGGCCAAGACCGGAGAAAACAACGAAAAGGCCGAACCAGAAAGCGATCGCCAGATGCGACAGGCGATCCCAGAACAGCGATGCCAGCAATACGCCGTTTCCCAAATTGGCAAACGCGTGCACCGGCGTCTGTTTGGCAAGATCCACGATCTGTCGGACGCGTAGCTCTGATTCGAATTCCGGCAAATCCCGATCGAGCAGGGTCCGTAGCATGAGCGATTTATGAGCTGTAGCTTCCCCCGGCCGGCCGGTTTCCGAGGCAGTCGGTTCGAACAGACGCTGAAAATCAGAATTTCCGGCTACGGGCTCCATGCCACCATCGTCGCCCGATACCATCGTTGCTGCAAGAGGCGATGATTATGCCGCGGGAGCCTCAGGTTTATCTAAAAACGCCCCGCAGCTGCCAGGAAGCTGCCAATGCGGTCCAAGCTTTTTGCCCCAGGGCTGTCTTCGACGCCGGAAGATACATCGACCATTTTGGCACCGGTGATCGCTGCCGCTTCCGCAAGATTATCAGCCGTAAGGCCTCCCGACAGCATCCAAGGCTTCGAGATTTTGACTTGTTGAAGCAACTGCCAGTCGAACGCCATACCGGTCCCGCCCGGCATCGCGTTAACGCTCTTTGGCGGCTTGGCGTCGAACAGGATCCAATCGGCCACAGCCTCATACCCGGCAAGTGGGGCAAGGTCCGCCGCAGTCGCCACGCGGATCGCCTTCATCACGGGTACCTGAAAGCGTGCACTGATTTCGGCGACCCGGCGAAAGGATTCATTCCCATGCAGTTGCAGCATGTCTAGCGGAACCCGCGCCGTCACAGCCATGATCTGATCATCACTGGCATCGACGAACAATCCTACAGCACGTACGCCGGTCGGCAGCATGCGCGCCAAGTTCCCCGCGATATCGGGTATTAGCGCGCGCGGCGACGGCGGGTAAAAGACAAAACCGACCGCGCGGGCCCCTCCTTGAGCCGCCGCAAGCAATGCCTCGGGCGTACGGATCCCGCAGATTTTAACGTCGATAGGCACCGAATGTGATTCCGATCTGCAACGATAGGCAGGCTTAGGCGGCAACTAGCGCTGCGGGTTGGCTCCGCAACTCGCTGATCTTTTTTTCAAGTTCAGCGACTTGCTGACGTGCTACTGCGAGCCCCTGCTCGAGTTCGCCGGTCCGGCGGCGCGAGTCGCGGCGGCGCTTGCGGTCTCCTATCCAGGTAACAATCGCCCCCAGGATAAAGCCGACGAACAATTCGATCAGCGTTAGCGCCCATATGCGAATTGTCATATCGAAAGGAAAGGGCCTGAGCCGCAGCGTGACCGGATCGAGATTCGATACAGCAAAAAGCACAACCAATGCGGTAATCGGTGCCGTAACGATCAATGATAATATTCGTGCGGACTGCTTCATCAGACCCCTCCGTCAGTAAGCCCAGAGAAGCGGTTCGGCTCCAGGGCTAATCGGCATTAAGCCTTTCGCGCAATTGCTTTCCGGTTTTGAAGAACGGTATGATTTTGTCGATCACCGCGACCGATTCCCCGGTTCGCGGATTGCGGCCCGTCCGAGCGCCCCGCTGTTTCACCGAAAATGCGCCAAAGCCGCGCAACTCGACCCGGTCGCCGCGCGCTAAAGCCTCGGCCACCTCATCGAAAATGGTCGTTACGATGCGCTCGACATCGCGATGAAACAGATGCGGATTCGCTTCTGCTAGCCGCAAAATCAGCTCTGATTTTGTCATTCTTGTTCTGGCCCTCCCTCATCGGATCGTCGGGACCACAAGCCGCCTTCGGAACTTCCAGAAGCGCGGCGTATCCCGCACCGTGACTGGGAACGAACGGTGCCAAGTCCGAGGCCGCTCGTCAAGGATAACCCACAACAAATAAAGGATTTTTCTGATTCAGCCGATTCAAACCGGCTGATTGGGTCGATTTATGGCAAATTCTCGGCACTCCGGGCGACGCGTTTTGCAACGCATCACCCGGATGAACCGAATGTCAGATTAGTCGGCGTCGTCCTCTTCGGCCGCCGCCGCGCCTTTCTTGGCCTTCTTCGCCAAGGCTGCGCCCAATATCTCGCCCAAAGAAGCGCCCGAATCGGACGAGCCATAATCGGCCATCGCCTGCTTCTCTTCTTCTTCCTCTTTCGCCTTGATCGAGAGTGTCAGACGACGGGCCGCGCGATCGATCGTACTGATCTTCGCGTCGACCTTCTCGCCTACGGCAAAGCGGTCAGGGCGCTGTTCGGAACGGTCGCGTGACAGCTCGCCACGGCGGATAAAGCCCTGGATGACTCCGTTGACCAAAACCTCGAGGCCGCCTTCGGTCACCTGGGCCACGGTGCAAGTAACAACCCCACCGCGCTTCAACCCGGCCATCGCATCTTCATGCGGATCGTCGGTCAGCTGCTTGATCCCAAGGCCGATGCGCTCTTTCTCGACATCGATCTCGAGCACCTTGACCTTAACCTCGTCACCCTTCTTGAACTCCTTGATCGCCTCTTCACCCGGCTCGCTCCAGGACAGGTCGGTCAAGTGGACCATGCCGTCGATATCGCCGGGTAGTCCGATGAACAGGCCGAATTCGGTCGAGTTCTTGACTTCGCCGGTAAGCTCCGTGCCAACAGGATGCTGGGCAGCAAAAGTATCCCAGGGATTGTCCAGGGTCTGTTTGAGACCCAAGCTGATGCGGCGCTTGTTGGCGTCGACATCCAGAACCATGACTTCAACTTCCTGGCTGGTCGAAACGATCTTGCCAGGATGGACGTTCTTCTTGGTCCAGGACATTTCTGAGACGTGAACCAGTCCCTCGATGCCCGGCTCCAGCTCAACGAAGGCACCGTAGTCGGTGATGTTGGTGACGCGGCCCTTGAACTTCGCGCCGGCCGGGAACTTGGCGGCAACGCCTTCCCAGGGATCGGCCTCAAGCTGCTTCATGCCAAGGCTGATGCGCTGAGTATCGGAGTTGAAGCGGATGACCTGGACCTTCACGGTCTGGCCGATCTGCAGAGCCTCGGACGGATGGTTGACGCGGCGCCATGCAATGTCGGTAACATGCAGCAAGCCGTCCACGCCTCCCAGATCGACGAAGGCGCCGTAATCGGTGATGTTCTTCACCACGCCGTTCAGGATCTGGCCTTCCTTCAGGCTCGACACCAACTCGGTGCGAGCTTCGGCGCGGCTCTCTTCAAGCACTGCGCGGCGCGACACGACGATATTGCCGCGTGACCGGTCCATTTTCAGAATC
>Ga0182030_10025574_pt1 | contig 10742 bp, 8 predicted proteins | sample 812S3MmetaG_FD_121299 | JGI IMG/M metagenome (GOLD analysis project Ga0182030, IMG submission 121299) | Permafrost microbial communities from Stordalen Mire, Sweden - 812S3M metaG (Illumina Assembly) | ecosystem: Environmental > Terrestrial > Soil > Wetlands > Permafrost | place: Sweden... | reverse complement strand
CTCATTCCACACGTCCGGGTGGGCGGCGATATAACTCTCCATTAACTCGCGGCACTCCTGGCTATCCAAGTCGATAACTTCAACGCCGTTTTCGCGCAGCCAGTCCAGGCCTCCCGGAAAGGTTCTGCTCTCACCCACCACCAGCGCCCCAATGCGAAATTGCCGCACCAGGCCGCTGCAATACCAGCACGGCGCCAGTGTGGTGGCCATCACCAGGTTGCGGTAACTGCGCTGACGTCCGGCGCGGCGGAAGGCATCGGTTTCGCCGTGGGCGCTGGGGTCGCCGTGCTGCACGCGCCGGTTGTGTCCGCGGCCCAGCAGTTTTCCGGAGCGCGTAAACAGGGCCGCGCCGATGGGAATGCCGCCCTCGGCGAAGCCTTGCCGCGCCTCCTCCAGCGCCACGGCCAGCATGTCTTCATATAGGCTTGAATCGTTCAATGCGTCTACCCCGCCTGCAAGTTATCGATTATAAATTCATGAACGAACGCTCCGTTCCCTCCACAAATGCTCCGTGCCCCATCCATCGCTTTTTTCTAGCGATGGGTGGGAGACGACGAAGCTCAACGCCCCGTTCATACCGAGCCGCCTCCCCCGGCTCAATCGCCTAAAATCTCGCTATGGCCAACAGTCCATCGACCCTTGAACTGCTGAATGCGCGCATCATTGTCTGCGAGCGCTGCACGCGTCTGCGCCCATACTGCGCGGAAGTTGCCCAGACAAGGCGGCGCGCCTATGCGGATTGGGAGTATTGGGGCAAACCGGTGCCATCGTTTGGCGACCCCGGGGCGCGAGTGCTGGCGCTGGGTCTGGCGCCGGGAGCGCATGGATCAAACCGCACCGGACGGCCATTCACGGGCGATGGCTCCGGGGATTTCCTCTTTCCAGTGCTCCATGAAACCGGGTTTGCGTCGCAGCCCAGGGCCGTGAGCCGCGACGACGGCATGAAGCTCAACAACCTGTGGATCAGCGCGGTGGTACGGTGCGCTCCGCCGGCCAACAAGCCGGCTCCCGAGGAACAGCGTAACTGCGCGCCCTGGCTCGATGAGGAGATGAGCCTGATGAAGAATTTGCGCGTGGTGGTTTGCCTGGGCAAAATTGCATTGGATGGGCTGATTGCCCACGCTGCGCGGACTGGTAAGTTGGGCTCGCGAGCCGGCTTCAAGTTTCGGCATGGCGCGGAGTTTGCGCTGGCGGACGGCGTTACGGTGATTGCGAGTTATCATCCGTCGCTGCAGAATACGAACACCGGTAAACTGACTCGGAAGATGTTTCTCGATATCTTCAGGCGCGCGCGAGTGCTGGCGGACCTTGGTGAGGATGCAAGCTCGTGAGCGGTACCATGCAGCTCGAAACCGCGGAAAAAAGAGGAAGCTATGGACAAGTTTTCCATTGAAATACTGAAGGAGTTACTTCCGGTGGAGAAGGAAGTGACTCCGACCTTGCCGAAGAAGCATGGGAGCCAAGCGCCGCATCTCGACCATTGGTCTCCGGCTGTGCTGCTGGAGCGGGCTGCGTATCTGCGCAAGCTGGCCAGGAGCGGAGACGGGCAGGCCAGCGAGACGCTGAAGGAGTATCCGGGCCATGCGGCCATGCTTTCGTTTCGCAGCCGCGACGGCGAGGCCGAGTTGCACGAGCACTTCGCCGACATCTTCATTGTGCTGGACGGCCGGGCCACGCTGGTGACCGGCGGGACGATTGCCGCGGAGCGGACCGTTGGCCCCGGAGAGACTCGAGGCGACCGCGTGGAGGACGGCGTGCGGCAAGAGTTGAGGGCGGGCGATGTGGCGCATGTTCCGGCCGGCGTGCCGCATCAAATGCTGCTGGCCGGCGAAAAGACGATCTCATGCCTGGTGGTCAAGATCCGGGAGAACTCTGAGAAGCCTTGAATCGCCGCCGGCGTGCTTTCCGCCTGTTTGTGAAGGATTTATAAATTACCTCACGCCTTGACACCGAAACAAAGGAATGTCGATGGAAACCTTCCCCCCGGCTGTAACATCGAAAGGGCGAGAGAAATGCGGCTTCCCCAAACCCGCTGACTTTCCAGTTCTCAGACTCAGAAAAGTGACAGGTGACTTGTGAGCGATCAGTCCCAATATCGTTGGCTTGAACTTGAGGGCGAGGCGTTTGGCGGTCCGGGCATGGAGCCGCGCTGGACTTCGAGCGTGAAAGATGCCGTGGGAACGGCCTATGCGGCGTCGAGCCGAATTTGGTTTACATGCTCCCATGGAATCCTGAACGAGGTTTACCACCCCACTATCGACCGCGCACAGGTGCGGGACATGGAGTTCCTGGTCACGGATGGAGAGACATTTGTCCACGAAGAGAAGCGGGACTTGATCTCCACATTCGAATACATCCATCCGGAGGCGCTGGGCGCACGCTATGTAAGCCGCGATCCCGAGGGACGGTACAGCCTGGTGAAGGAGATCGTCTGCGACCCGCATCATTCGGTGGTGGTGCAGCGGGTGCAGCTCCAGGGTCACGAGGAGTTGCTGCCGAGGCTGAAGATTTATGCGCTGCTGGCGCCTCACCTGGATGGTGGGGGCGCGGGCAACTCGGCGCGCGCGGTGGATTTCGCCGGCCGAAAGGCGCTGATGGCGTGGAAGGGAAACATGTCGCTGGCTATGGGGGCCAGTTGCGGATTCTCGCGCGTGAGCTGCGGGTTTGTGGGAGCCAGCGACGGCTGGCGCGACCTGGTGGACAACTTTCGCATGGACTGGGAGTTTGGCTCGGCTCTTGACGGCAACATAGCGGTGATGGGCGAGGTGGACCTGAAGGGCGTCGACGGAACCTACGAGTTCACGCTGGCGTTCGGCATCGGCGAAGGTCATCACACGGCGGCGCAAAAGACCATGGGCTCGCTGGCCATGCCCTACGAGGAGCATCGCAGCCGGTTTATCACCCAGTGGAAGCGGGCAGCCAATCCCGAGTGGCTGGCGGTAAAGGCCTGCGACGCGGGCAGGCTGATGCGGGTGAGCCACAACGTGTTGCTGGCGCACGAAGACAAAACCTATTCCGGCGCGTTTGTAGCATCGCTTTCCATTCCCTGGGGACAGGTGAAAGGCGACGACGATCTGGGCGGCTACCACCTGGTGTGGACCCGCGATATGGTGCAGACGGCCACCGCTCTGCTGGCCTGTGGACGGGCGGAAACGGCCCGCCGCGCGCTGGTTTACCTGGCATGCACGCAACAGCCGAACGGCGGGTTCGCCCAGAATTTCTGGATCGATGGAACGCCCTATTGGAAGGGCGAGCAGCTCGACGAGGTTGCCTTTCCCCTGATTCTGGCGTGGCGCCTATGGAAGGCGAATTCTCTGGGCGAACTGGAGATATTTGCATTTGTCGAGCGGGCGGCCGGGTATCTTGTTCAGCACGCGCCCATTACCCAGCAGGAGCGCTGGGAGGAGGCAGCCGGCTATTCGCCTTCAACGCTGGCGGCGGTAATTGCCGGGCTCATCTGCGCCGCGGAGATGATGCGGGCCCATGAGTCAATGGAGCTGGCAGTGTATCTTGAGGAGTTTGCCGACTGGATTGAGCATCACCTTGAAGACTGGACGGTGACCAACAACGGCGTGCTCTACGCGCCGGTTAAGCGCCACTACATGCGCATACGGCCACCGGAGAGCGGCGAGGCCTATGCCTGCGAAAGCTGCGGAACCGAGAGCATCCGGCTGGCGAACCGGCCGCCGGGTACGCAATATGAGTTCGAGGCGCGCGAGATTGTGGATGCCGGGTTCCTGGAGCTGGTGCGGTATGGCGTCCGGCGCGCGGACGATCCGCTCATCGTGGATTCGCTGAAGGTGGTGGACGCCGTGCTGAAGCGCGACCTGCCGCAAGGGCCGGGCTGGCTGCGTTACAACTGGGACGGCTATGGCCAGCGAGCCGACGGCGGTCCGTTCCAGGGCTCGGGGCAGGGCCGCGTTTGGCCCTTGCTTAGCGGCGAGCGGGCACACTATGAGCTGGCCGCAGGCAACGACATTTCGGACCTGATCAAGACCTATGAGGCATTTGCGACCGGCGGCCAAATGATGCCGGAGCAGGTGTGGGACGAAGCGGACCGTCCGGAATCGAGCTTACGCCTGGGGCAGCCGGCGGGTTCCGCTGTGCCGCTGGTGTGGGCGCACGCCGAGTATCTCAAGCTGCTTCGCTCGGCCCTTGACGGCAAAGTCTTCGACCGCATCGACCCGGTGTACGAGCGGTATTGCGAGTCGCCGGCCAGAACCCAAACGCGGCGGGATCTCGAAATCTACTCGCGGCGTCGCCCCATCCAAAAAATCTCCGCGGGCAGCACGCTGCGTATTCTGGACCAGAACCGATTCGAGCTGGTGTGGAGTGCCGACGGCTGGGCCACCAAACACACCACCTTAAGCCGCGGCCTGGGCAGCGCGGGGCATAGCGCCGACATTGCCGCCGGAGAAGAGCCGAGTGAAATCTCATGGACACTCCATTGGCCGGAGCAGGACGGCTGGCTTGGTTACAATGTGGACGTGAAGGTTGACGCCCGCAAATGAACCGTAGCGTGTGAGGGCGAGCAAATGGCTCCAGTGGCGCGTGGGGCGCCAAAACGAAAGGAATTCGAATCGTCATGGCTTCTACTCTCGCGGATCTCTCACTCGACCAGTTGTCCATCGATACACTGCGTCTGCTTGCCGTGGACAGCGTTGAAAAGGCCAATAGCGGACACCCCGGCGCGCCGCTCGGTTGCGCGCCCATTGCCTATCTGCTGTTTCACAAGCTCCTCAAGCACAATCCCGCCCATTCCAAGTGGGCAGACCGGGACCGCTTTGTGCTTTCGAACGGCCACGCGTCGGCGCTGCTCTATTCCACGCTCTTCCTGTCCGGGTACGACGTAACCATCGACGATCTGAAGAGTTTCCGCCAGTGGCACTCCAAAACGCCCGGCCACCCCGAGTACGGCCATACAGACGGCGTGGAAGTGACCACCGGCCCGCTGGGACAGGGCATTGCGATGGCTGTGGGAATGGCGATTGCGGAGAAGCACCTGGCGGCGACTTACAACAAGCCCGGCTTCGAGGTGGTGAATCACCACACCTTTGCGCTGCTGGGCGACGGCGACCTGATGGAGGGAGTCTCGCACGAGGCTTCGTCGCTGGCCGGGACGCTTGCCTTGGGCAAGCTGATCTTTATTTACGACGACAACCTGATCTCGCTCGATGGACCCACAGAGCTGAGTTACACCGAGGATGCGCTGGAGCGCTTCAAGGCTTACCACTGGCATGTGCAGCGAGTTCACGACGGCAACGACCTTGAGGCCATCGAGGCGGCTATTGAAGCAGCCAAGGCGGAGACCGGCAAGCCTTCAATTATTGCGGTGCGGACGGTGATTGGCTACGGCAGCCCCAAGGCGGGCACCAACAAGGTGCATGGTGAGGCGCTGGGCGCGGCAGCCGTGGCCGCGACCAAGAAATTCTTCGGCTTTCCTGAAGACCAGAGCTTCTTTGTTCCCCCTGCGGCGCTGGAGAACTGGCGCAAGGCGGTGGATCGCGGGGCTGGTCTGGAATCGGAATGGAAGTCGCTGTTTGAAGGCTACCGCGCGGCCAATCCTGAAGCGGCGGTTGAGTTTGAACGGACCCAGGCGGGTGTGCTCCAGGCCGGCTGGGAAAAGGCGATTCCGAGCTTTCCTCCGGGCAAAGCGCAGGCCACGCGCAACGCTGGCGGAGCAGTGATGAACGCCATTGCCAACGTGGTTCCAGAGCTGTTTGGCGGTGCGGCGGACTTGACCTCGTCCACCAAAACGATCTTCAAGCCGGGGGAAAGCTTTCATGTGGATCCTACGGGGCGCAATGTCTTTTTCGGGGTGCGCGAGTTCGGCATGTGCGCCGCGGTCAACGGCATGGCGGCCCACGGAGGGCTGATTCCATTCGGCTCGACCTTCTTTGTATTTTCCGACTACTGCAAGCCGGCTATCCGGCTGGCGGCGCTCATGCAGGTCCACTCGTTGTTCGTTTTCACACATGACTCTGTTGGCCTTGGCGAAGATGGGCCGACCCACCAGCCCATCGAGCACCTGATGGCGCTGCGCGCGGTTCCGGGGCTCACGGATTTTCGTCCCGCCGACGCCAACGAAACCGCGGCTGCTTGGCGCCTGGCGCTGGAGCGCAGGAAGCCTGCCTGGTTTGCGCTGAGCCGGCAGGATTTGCCGGTAATCGACCCCGCCTCGCGCGATATGCTTGCCGCGGTCAGCAAGGGCGCTTATGTGCTGCAGGACGTGGACAGCCCGCAGGTGGTGCTGATTGGCACAGGCTCTGAGGTGTGGGCGGCAGTGGAAGCCGCAAAGCTGTTGGCGGCCGAAGGCATTCAGGCGCGAGTGGTGAGCTTCCCCAGTTGGAAGCTCTTCGAGGAGCAGACACCGGAGTACAGGGCAAGCGTTCTGCCTGCCGGCGTGCCCAAGCTGGCGGTGGAGGCGGGTGCGACACTGGGCTGGTGGAAGTATGTCGGCCAGGATGGCGACGTGATAGGCCTCGACCGGTTTGGCGCGTCCGCTCCAGGCCCAAAGGTGCTGGCGGAGCTGGGATTCAGTGCGGAGAATGTAGCGGCGCGGGCGAAGAAGCTGGTGAAGTAGAGACAGCCGCTAGCTGCTAGCTTTCAGCCTCTAGCCTCATCGTGCCTCCGGTTAGTTCCGGGTTTCTTCCAAAGGCAATGAAGGGCTAAAAGCTAGAAGCTAAAAGCTAGAAGCTAGGAGCTGAAACGTGAAACTAGTCATCGCCGCGGACCATGCGGGATTTCCCCTGAAAGAGGAAGTGCGCGCCTATCTTGCGCAAGCCGGCCACGAGGTGGTCGACCTTGGCGCTTACACCGGCGACCAGCCCGACGACTACCCCGACTTTGCCGAAAAAGTAGGCGACGCAATCAAGGCCGGCGTGGCGGCGCGCGGCATTCTTATCTGCGGGTCCGGCGTGGGTGTTTGCGTGGCGGCAAACAAGATTCCAGGCATTCGCGCGGGCATGTGCCACGATACCTATTCCGCGCACCAGGGCGTGGAGCACGACGATATGAACGTGATCGTGCTGGGCGCGCGGATTATTGGCTCGGCGCTGGCCTTTGAGTGCGTGAATGCCTTCATCGGCGCCAAGTTTATCGCCAACGAAGAGCGGTTCATGCGGCGATTCAAGAAGGTGCTGGCCATCGAGGCCAAGTATCAATGCGGCGACGGCTCGGCGAGTCCTGCATAAGAACGGATTGCCCCCGGTTGCCGATTCCGCTGGAGTAGTTCCAATGCCCTTCAGCCGCAAACCTCCGAAGCCTCGCGTCTTCCTCAACGAAGCCGGCCTCTACGACTTCGCAGTAAAAGCCCTGAGCCGGGCCATGCGCTCCGAAGCCGAGTTGCGCCGCCGCATGAAGACCCGCATCGAGCCCGGCGAAAAGGGCGAAGCAGCCATCGAGCAGGCTTTGGCACGCCTGCGCGAACACGGCTACCTCGACGACGCCGCCTTTGCTGAAACCTACGCCCGCCTGCGCCAGCAAAACGAAAAGCTGGGCGAACGCCGCGTTCGCCAGGACCTGCAGCAAAAGGGCGTGGGCGCAGCTCTGATCGCCGAGACGCTAGAAACCCGCTACGGCCAAACCAACGAGGAAGCCCTGGCCCGCGAGTACCTGGAACGCAAGCGGATGCATAAGCCGGAGAACCCCAAAGAGACAGCGCGGGTGATGCGGCGGCTGGTGACGGCGGGCTTCTCCACCGGCGTCATCTACAAAATCCTCCGCCAGTGGGACGTGCCCGATGAGGCGCTGGCTGCGCTGGAGAATCTGGACGAAGAGCCACGCGTAGACTGAAGCCGCCCGTCGACCCTATGACGGAAACATGTCGATCTCAGGGATCTCGAAATCCTTGCGATTGTGCGTCAGCAGCATATAGCCGCACTCGATGGCCGTGGCGGCGATCATCATGTCGTCCAGCGAGTGGGTCCGTCCGATTCGACGGCGGGCGGCCGCGATCGCTCCAGCCTTTCGGGCGATTTCGGGCGTCAAAGGAAGGCATTTGAAGGCCAAGAGCAGTTCTTCGGTTGCCTGCTCCTCGCCCATTCGCATTCCTGCATAAAGTTCGGCAATATTGACCGAAGAGGTCGCCAGAACGAATCCGCGCATGGTCAAATCCCGGATCAGCCCCATGAGCTCCTTACGCTCATGCAGGAGATCGATCAGAACGCTGGTGTCAAGAAGGACGGCGTTTCGAGCGGATGCCATCAGCCTTCGGTCTCCTTGGCCAACTCATCCAAATGCTCTTGCCTTGTACTTTTTTCGCGGCGCAGATTGTGAACCCAGACCGCTGATCCTTGTTCGGTAATTTCGGGGTGGTCTTCCTTCCGCCACGCTGGTTTTCCGCGGTCGAGAAAGGCCAGCATTCGCTGCTTCCTGACCTCGTTCTCGGCCAGCTCCGCAAGAAACGCGCTGCGGCCCCTGGGTCCGGCAATCTCGTCGATCTCCTTTGCCAGCTTGGTGGGAAGCGTAATGTGGGTCCTCACTGTGGCCATAGGCATGGCCCACTCCCAATGGGCCTGGAAAGATTATACCTCCGCTTTTGCTTCTCGGGGAAGGTGTGCAGCAATTCCGGGTGGCCAATTACACTGGTTACGCCATGCAATTCCGCAAAGGGAACGAAATCCGCGAACTATTTCTCCGCTTTTTTGAGACGAAGGGGCACCGCCGGGTGCATTCTTCCTCGCTGGTGCCTGCCAACGACCCCACGCTGCTGTTCACCAACGCGGGCATGAACCAGTTCAAGGACCTGTTCCTGGGCGCGGAGCGGCGCGAGTACTCCCGTGCAACCACATCGCAAAAATGCGTCCGCGCCGGCGGCAAGCACAACGACCTTGAGAACGTAGGCTTTACCCGCCGCCACCATACCTTCTTCGAGATGCTGGGGAACTTCTCGTTCGGAGATTATTTCAAGCGAGATGCCATCAACTTCGCATGGGAGCTGGTGACCAGCGAAGAATGGTTCGGCCTGCCCAAAGATCGCCTCTACGTGACCATCTTCGAAGGCGATCCAGCAAACGGCGTTCCGCGCGACGACGAGGCCGAAGGCTACTGGATCGAAGCCGGCGTCCCCAAAGAGCGCATCAAGGAGTACGGGCTTAAGGATAATTTCTGGCAGATGGGCGAAACCGGCCCCTGCGGCCCCTGCTCGGAGATCTTCTACGACATGGGCCTGGAAGCCGCCGAGCATCCCGGCGTAGACAAGCCCTTCGGCCACGACGACGCCCGCTACGTAGAAATCTGGAACCTCGTCTTCATGCAGTTCGACCGCTCGGCCATCGTCGATCCCGCCACCAAGGCAACCAGCTACAAGCTGACACCGTTACCCAAGCCCTCCATCGACACCGGCATGGGCCTCGAGCGCGTTGCGGCCGTGCTGCAAAACAAGATCAGCAACTTCGAGACGGACCTCTTCACCCCGCTGATTGAGCGTGCCGCCGAGGTCACGGGGTTCAGGTGTGTGGAATCTCTGCGGAAGGCGAAGGCATTAGCGCCGAGAATCCCGGAAGAGGAAGATTGGCAGGCCTGGATTCTGGAAGAGAAGCTCCAATCAGCCAGTCTACGCATCATCGCCGACCACGCTCGCGCCGCAACATTCCTGATCAACGACGGCGTGATCCCCGCGAACGAGGGGCGCGGCTACGTGCTGCGCAAAATCCTCCGCCGCGGTATTCGCCACGGCCGCCTGCTCAATACTAACGATCACATGCAGCCATTCCTTTACGAAATGGTCTATGCGGTCCGCGACCTGATGAGCGGCGCATATCCCGAACTGATCGAGTCAGCCGATCGCGTTGCCAAAGTCGTCAAAGCCGAAGAAAAGCAGTTCGACCGCGTGCTTGAGGTTGGCTCGATGAACTTGGATTCTGCGATTGCAAATGCCAAGCTTCGCTACGAAGCCTTTCCAGACGACTCGAAATATCAAGGCAATGGAAGGGCCAAGCTGCCTGGGGATGAAGCCTTTCGACTATATGAGACATTCGGCTTGCCCTTGGACTTTATGCTTGACGCGACGCGAGACGCCGCAATCGAGTTTGATATTGAAGGGTTCGAGAACTCGAAAGCACAGGAGCAATCGCGCGCCCGCGCCAGTTGGAAAGGTGGCAGCCAAAAATCCGCCAGCCCCGCCTTTCGCGAGCTGCCCAAAACCGATTTCCTCGGCTACAAACAGCTAACCGCCAATAACGCCGAAGTCCTGGCCATCGTCAAGGACGGCGCAGGCGTTCCAGCCGCCGCTCCAGGCGACCAGGTCGATGTTGTTCTCGACCAGACCAGCTTCTACGGCGATTCCGGCGGCCAAATCGGCGACACCGGCGCTTTCCTTTCCCCCGACGGCAACTCAACCGTAGCCGAGATCACCGGCTCCGTGCTTCCCGTCCAGGGCGTGCGCGCCCACAAAGCGCTGCTCAAGCAGCCGCTGGCCGTGGGAGACCACGTCAACGCGCAAGTCGATGGCATCCGCCGCGACTCCATCCGCCGCAACCACACCGGCACCCACCTGCTGCACGCAGCGCTGCGCCAGGTGCTCGGCACCCACGTAAAGCAGGCCGGCTCGCTGGTTGAGCCTGCGCGGCTGCGCTTCGACTTTTCGCACTTTGCGCAGGTGGCCGATGAGGAACTGGAAGAGATCGAGTCCATCGTCAACCGCGAAGTCCTCTCCAACGCCCGCGTCGAAACCCTCGAAGACATCCCCATCGACGTAGCCGTGAACGAGTACCACGCAATGGCGCTGTTCGGCGAAAAAT
>Ga0182030_10025572_pt1 | contig 10743 bp, 7 predicted proteins | sample 812S3MmetaG_FD_121299 | JGI IMG/M metagenome (GOLD analysis project Ga0182030, IMG submission 121299) | Permafrost microbial communities from Stordalen Mire, Sweden - 812S3M metaG (Illumina Assembly) | ecosystem: Environmental > Terrestrial > Soil > Wetlands > Permafrost | place: Sweden... | reverse complement strand
TGGCGGAGGGGATGAGATTCGAACTCACGGTACGGGTTGACCCCGTACGGCGGTTTAGCAAACCGCTGCCTTCAGCCACTCGGCCACCCCTCCGCCGGGAGAAGAACCAAACCCGGGAGATCCCGGACACAGCGTTTGCGGGGTCATGTTTAGGGAGATCGGACGCCGGGGTCAAACGGGAAGAAGCGCCGCGTTTCCCCCCATGGCCATCAGGGTCAGCGCCGGACGGAAGTGACCCCCATCGTCATCCTCGGGCTCAAGCCCGAGCATCCGTGGAAGCGCCCCGGCGCGGGAAATTGGAGCGGGTGTGTGTCGCGAGCGACCGGCGGATCGAGACCGAAAAGAGTGGCACGGCGAAGATCGTGCGCGGTCCGGAGCTTATTCCGAAACGCGTGATGTTTCCCCCGCCCCGCCGGCTCCAAGGGTAACAACTTTGGACCGGGCACATGGGTGACACTTTTCCTGGTTTGTTCCCCCGACACGGCAATGCCCTGGGCAAAACCCCTCGCGAAGTTCCGGCCCGCGCCCCGCTGCTTCCGCGCTGGCCACCGGGCGCCAGCTGGCGTAGCCGTTCCCCCATACACGGACACCACCTCGCTCCATGGAACGACCCGGACAATGCCGCGCTGGATGACATGGCCCGTCGCCGGCCTCGTGGCGTTGACGCTGGTCCGCCTTTGGGTGGCCGCCGTCACGCCGCTGGCGCCGGATGAGGCCTATTACTGGGTTTGGTCCCGGGCCCTCGCCGCCGGCTATCTCGATCATCCGCCGATGGTCGCGTTGTGGATCCGGGCAGGGACAGCTTTGGGGGCCGCGGACCCGTTGGGCGTCCGTTTGCTGGGCCCATTTGCCGCGGCGCTCGGCACGTTGCTTCTCCACGACGCCGGCAACCGCCTGTTTCCCGGCCGGAACGCTGGCCTGACCGCCGCCGTGCTGCTGAACGCGACGCTGGCGATGGGAGTGGGCGCCGTCGTTATGACCCCCGACACGCCGCTGCTGTTGTTCTGGACCGCCACGATGTGGGCCGCCGCGCGGGTCGCGACCGGCGGTCCGTCCGCCTGGTGGATCGCCGCCGGGCTCTCCGCCGGCCTCGCCGGCCTGAGCAAATACACCGCCGCGTTTCTGCCCATCGGCCTGGGCCTTTACATCCTCATCGCCAGCCCAGGATGGACGCGGCGAAGAGAACCGTGGCTGGGAGCGTTGCTGGCGGCGCTGCTGTTTCTGCCGGTCGTGATCTGGAACGCTCAGAACGACTGGATCGGCCTGCTGCGACAGGGCGGCCGCGTCGCCAACTGGCGGCCGGAGCGCGCCCTCGGGTTCATCGCCGAACTCGCCGCCGGCCAGCTCGGCCTGGCGACTCCCGGGATCGCGGTGTTGTTCGTGGCCGGGATCGTGCTCGCGGTGGCCATGACCGCGCGCACCCGTGATCCCGCGTGGACCTTGCTGGCCGCGTTGTCCGTGCCGCCCGCGCTGGTTTTCCTGCAACATGCTCTGGGCGATCGGGTGCAAGGCAATTGGCCGGCGATGATCTATCCGGCGGCGGCCGTCGCCGCCTCGGGTCTGACCCGCCGCGTCTGGCGCCGATTGGTCTGGCCGTCCGCCACGCTCGGCTTCGCCATCGCCGCCATGCTTTACATTCACGTCACGACCGGGTGGCCCGCGCTTGCCGGCGGCCGCGATCCCATGGCCCGCCAGTTGTTCGGTTGGGCCGACCTGGCGTCCCAGGCCGAGGCCGCGCGTCAGGCGTCCGGCGCCACGTTCATCGCCGCCGAACCATACGGTATCGCCGCGCAACTGGCCTGGTCGTCGCCGACCGGCGCCCCCGTCGTGGGCGCTGGTCCGCATTGGGCGCCCACCACGCTGCCTCGCGACGCGACCGGCGAGCAACGAGGGATCCTGATTCGTCCGGAACGGTATGGCGATACGCCAAATCCCGCCGAGTGGCGCGACGCGACCCGCCTCCCGGATATCGCCCGCTCCAGCGATGGCATGGAACTCGAGCGCTACGCCGTGTTTTTGGTCCGCGCCGCCAACGGGCCCTCGGCCGGGGCGCTGTTACCGCATCGCTGAACGGCGCGGCGGCCGGCGATTCCGCGGCGTTACCGCGTGGCCTGGAGCGTGCGCGCCACCGCGTCCCGGATTTGCTGTTTGGTCTCCGGATCGAGCCCGTCGAGCAGGATTTCTTCGATCGCCGCGTCCGATAGCAACGGTTCGGTCGCGTCGCCTTGTATCGGCCGGGTCTGGCCGCGCGAATCCCGGTCTGACGCGTGTCCCGCCACGGCGGCGATCCGCGCGGCGCCGTCCGTTTCCCGTTGCGGCGCCGGGAACACCAGGCCGTTATCGCCTGCGATGAGCGCCGGCCCTGCGTCGCCCGGCGCGCCGCCGCCCACTCGCACCGGAATGGACCCCGTCGCGATACCAGCCTGGGCCCGCTTCGCCGGTCGCATGTATCCCCCCGCGATCCCCGCGGACATCACGCCACACAGGCATCACGACACGCCACCGGCGGGAGATATTTGCCTCTCCGGTCATCCCCGGGCTCGACCTGAGGATCTCTCGACGCGCCAAGGAAATCGAAAGTCGGTCAGGGTGCCTGGGCTGGCCGACCCTCGGGTCGAGCCCGCGGATGACGCGCGGGGTCAGGTTTTCGCCTTCGGCGGCCTTATCCCGATGCGCATCGGGGCACTTCCCCCCGCGCCGCCCATCACCCCGGCCGCTGCCGGGTCATTCGCAACATCGAGGTATCGTATCCCAGCGCCCCGGCGCGCGCGACCAACATATCCCTGACGGCGTCCGGCGGCGTGGCGTCCCGGCAGAGCAGCCACAAATATCGGCCGCGCGGCTCTCCGACGATCGACCACGAATAGTCGTCAGCATGGTCGAGCACCCAGTAATCGCCGACAAAGAACGGGCCAAAGAACGACACCTTCAGCCTGGCGTTGCCGGACCCCTCGACCACCTTCGCCCTGGCCTCGGCCGAGCGCGCTCGTCCGTCCGGCTGTCCCACGCGGCACGTGTTCACCACGCGGATCAGTCCGTCAGGCCGCAACGCGTACTCCGCCGTCACGCCCTCGCAGCCGCGCTCGAAGCTGATGTCATACCGGGCGATCTCGTACCAGCGGCCGAGATAACGGATCAGATCGACCGGTTTCGCGGGTTCCGGCACGCGCGCGTTGCCGACCGGAGGGGTGTTCGCGCGACTCGCGATCAGCACGCCCGCGCCGAGCAGCAAAAGCCCAGGAAGAATGAGGTCACGGGACGGAAACGATCGGGCGCGGGAGGGGATGCGCGGCCGCGCGCGCGCGCATGGTCTGGCTGGCATTGAGATCCCTTTCGATGAAACGCCACCGCGAGAAATCGCCCGAGGCGCTGGTGCCAGACCGGGAACGCGGGACAAGCGGGTCGGTTGCCCCGTGCCGTCAATGGGGCGACCAGTGGGACAATCAGCGCTGCCACCAGCACGGCGCACCTTGACCCGGCGATCCGATCCGGCAGTCTTCACGCCGCGTGGTCCCCGTATGACCCAATATCGCGAACCAGGAAGGAATCTCCCAATGACCATCCGATTTGACGGCCGTGTCGCCATTGTCACGGGCGCGGGCGCGGGCCTCGGCCGGGAGCACGCGCTGCTTCTGGGCTCTCGTGGCGCCAAAGTGGTGGTGAACGATCCGGGCGGCGCCGTCGATGGCCGCGGCGGCGCGAACGCGGTCGCCGATCATGTCGTTGAGGAAATCAAGGCGGCGGGCGGCGAGGCGGTCGCCAACTACAACTCCGTCGCGGACCGGGAATCGGCGCAAGGCATTATCGATACCGCGGTGAAGACGTGGGGCAGGCTGGACATCCTTGTGAACAACGCCGGCATTTTGCGCGACAAGGCGTTCCAGAACATGTCGATCGAGGATTTCGAATTTACCTCCCAGGTGCATTACATGGGCACCGTGTACTGCACCAAGGCGGCGTGGCCCGTGATGCGGGAGGCGCGTTACGGCCGCATCGTCGTCACGACATCGGGTTCCGGAACGATCGGCAATTTCGGGCAGAGCAATTACGGCGCCGCGAAGATGGCGGTGAATGGCCTGATGAACGTGCTGCGGCTGGAAGGCGCGCGGCATAATATCCTGATCAACGCGATCTCCCCCTCCGCGCGCACCCGCATGACCGAGGATTTGTTGCCGGAAGCGATGCGCAAATACATGAAGCCGGAACTGGTGTCTCCCGCCGTGGCCTGGATGGCGAGCGAGAACTGCGCCGTCACCGGCCAGATCATCGCGGCGGCGGCCGGCGGGTTCTCGGTGGTGCGGTACTATCAGTCGGAAGGCGTGCAATTCGATCCCGAGGCGCCGGTGACATTGGAGATGTTCGACGAAGCGTTTGCGAAGATCAGCGACATGACCAACGCCGCGCCACTCGGCCGCAACCGCGCGCGGCTGGAAGAAAGGCTGCGCGCGATGGGCCGGGTTGGATAGGGAGGTCTCAAGGGAGGTCGCAACGGCCACGCCCGCCGCGTCGCGGCCAGCGGGGCCCAGACTCACGCGGCGGCGGCGTCCAGAACGTCGCGCAGCTTCTCCGCGATCGCGGCGAAGCTGAACGGTTTGGCGATCAGCACCACCCCCGGATCGAGCCGTCCGTCGTGGATGATCGCGTCCCGCGCGTATCCCGTGGTGAACAAAACCTTCAGCGACGGCTTGCGTTGTTTCGCGGCCTCGGCGAGCTGGCGGCCATTCATTCCGCCAGGCAATCCGACGTCGGTGAACAGCAACTGGATGTCCGGGTGCCGCTCCAGCAGATCCAGGCCGACGTGGCCGTTCGGCGCCTCGACCACGGTATAGCCGAGTTCCCGCAGCACCCCGCTGGTATAGGCCCGGACATCTTCCTCGTCCTCGACGACAAGAATCGTTTCATCGAGACGGCCGTGCGCGATATTGGAGACCGGAACCTCCGCTTCCACCGTGTTGGAAGCGCGGTGGCGCGGCAGATACAGCTTCACCGTGGTGCCCTTGCCTGCCTCGCTGTGGATTTTCACGTGACCGCCGGATTGGCGGACGAAGCCATAGACCTGAGACAAGCCCAGACCGGTGCCGTGACCGACATCCTTGGTCGTGAAGAACGGTTCGAAGGCCTTCGCCAGCGTCTCCGGCGACATGCCGGTGCCGGTATCGGCGACCGTCAGCACGATGTAAGCGCCGGGCGCCATGTCGCCGTACGCCACCGCGTCGACGTCGTCCATTTGCACGCCCGATGTCGCGATCGTCAGCCGGCCGCCGCGCGGCATCGCGTCGCGCGCGTTGACCGCGAGATTGAGGATGGCGATTTCCAGTTGATTGGAATCCATGTTGGCGCGTCCCAGGTCGTCGTCCAGTACCGTTTCGATGGCGACCTGCTCGCCGAGCGTGCCGCGCAGCAAATCCGACATTCCGCTGACCAGCCCGCTGACATCGAGCGGCTTTGGATCCAGCGGTTGTTGCCGGGAGAACGCCAGCAGGCGCTGGGTCAGCGAGACCGCCCGCTGCGCGCCGCGCATGGCGCTGTCGGCCGAGCGGTCGATGCGCGCGAAATTTGGCTCCGGCGCCTGCAACTGACGCCGCAACGATTCGAGATTGCCGACGATGATGGTCAGCAGATTGTTGAAGTCGTGCGCGACGCCGCCGGTGATCTGGCCGATGCCTTCCATCTTTTGCGCCTGGCGAATGACTTCCTCGGCCTGGCGCCGCGCGGTGACCTCGACCGCTTCCGGCACGATGGCGACGACGGCGCCTGACGCGTCGCGCACCGGACGCATCTGGAAATCGAACCAGCGCCAGCCGCCGGTGGGCAGAGCGACATGGATTTCGCGGCGGATCGTTTCGCCGCCGGCGACCAGCGGGATCGCGTCGCGCACCGCCTCCGTCATACCGGGCGTGCCGGTGAACCACGGCGTCTCCCAGAACGGCTTGCCGAGCACCGCGCCGGCCGGAACGCCGATCGCCTCGAGCGACGTCGTATTCGCGTCCAGCAAGGTTCCGTCAACCGACATCAGCCCCTGGAAGGTGTAGCTGGTTTCGAAAATGGTGCGCAGCCGGGCTTCTTTGGCGCGCAACTCCGCGGTCCGCTCGGCGACCTGCGTCTCCAGCGTTTCGTTGAGGCGACGCAACGCTTCCTCGGCGGTCTTGCGGTCCGTGATGTCGCGGAAATAGATCGACAGGCCGCCATCGCGCGCCGGGAACGCCTGGATCTCGAACCAGCGCCTCTCGCGTTCGTAATGATTCTCGAACGAGGTCGTGATCCGTTCCGCCATGGCGCGATGGAAATGCGTATCGACCGTGGTGCCCAGGATGGTCGGATAGGTTTCCCACAGCGCGCGGCCGATCAGCTCGCTCCCGGAACGGCTCAGCATCCGTTCGGCCGCGGCATTGATGTAGGTGAAGCGCCAGGCGCGATCCAGCGCCAGGAAGCCGTCGTTGATGCTGGCCAGGATCCCCTCGGCCCGCTCCCGCGCCAGTTGCGCTGCCTGGCGCAGTTCGTTCTCGATGCGCACCGCTTCGCGCCGCAGTTCGGCCATGTCGAGATTGGCGCGGACACGGGCGAGCAACTCGCGGGCGCTGAATGGCTTGGTCAGGTAGTCGTCGGCGCCCGCGGTCAGGCCTTCGATCCTGGCTTCCTCTCCGGCGCGCGCCGACAGCAGCAGGATCGGCGTATCGCGCAGCTCCGGGTCTTTCCGCAGCTCCGCCAGCAAACCAAATCCATCGAGATTCGGCATCATGACATCGGACAGCACCAGATGCGGCCGCGACCGTCTCGCCGCCGCCAGCGCCAGCGCGCCATCCGTGACGGCTTCGACCCGATAGCCCGCGGCCAGCAACAGCCGGCGCAGATAATTCCGCATGTCGGCGTTATCGTCCGCGAGCAGGATCAGGCGATCGAGCGCGCCTTCCGACAGCGCGACATCGCCGAGATCGTCCATCGCCGCGACGGGCGCGCGGTCATCGGCGTCCGCCGGTTGATCCGACAGCCAGCCCAATGCTTCGTCGATATACGCATCCGCCCGGATATTCGTGGAGACCAGCGACGTTGACATCAGCGACGAGGCCGAACGCACCTGTTCGGGCGGCAGATGATCGGTGCCGAATGGGATCGATACGGTGAACGCGCTGCCTCGCCCGACCGTGCTCGCCACGCGGATCGAGCCGCCGTGCAGGCGCACCAGTTCGCGCACCAAAGCCAGCCCGATGCCGCTGCCCTCGATCGATCGTCCACGCGCGTTCTCCACGCGGCGGAACCGTTCGAACAAATGCGGGATTTCATCGTCCGGGATGCCGATGCCCGAGTCCCGCACCGTGACCTCGGCGAACGCGCCGTCGGGGGAGGGACCGATGTCCACCGCGATCTCGCCCTCGAACGTGAACTTGAAGGCGTTCGACAGCAGATTGAGGATCACCTTTTCCCACATGTCGTGATCGACATGGACCGGGCCCGGCAACGGGGCGCGATTGACGGTCAGCGTCAGCCCGGCGCGTTCGACCGCCGAGTCAAAATTCGACGCCAGTTCGGCGGTGAACGCCGCCAGATCGACCGGCGCGAAACCGGCCTGCGCGCGGCCCGCCTCGAGACGGGAAAAATCCAGCAGGGTGTTGACGAGTTTCAGCAGCCGCACGCCGTTGCGATGGGCCACCCGGACCAGCGCTTCCTGGCCCGGCGGCAATGGGCCGGCGGCGGCGGCGAGCACATCCTCCAACGGGCTGAGCATCAGGGTCAGCGGTGTGCGAAACTCATGACTGACGTTCGAGAAGAAGGTGGTCTTCGCGCGATTGATTTCCGCCAGCGCCTCGGCGCGCCGGCGCTCCTCCTCATAGGCGTCGGCGTTGGCGAGACCGGAGGCGATCTGGCCGGTGATGAGATTGATGAAACCGAACCAGGTCTCATCGTGGCGGCGGTACGGATTGACGCCGGCGACCAGGAACCCGGCGGGTTCGTCCTGACCCTGGCGCGCGATCGGCGCGATCACCGCCTCCATGGGCGACTTCTCCCAGCCGCCGGATGGGATTTCGTCGAAGCGGCCGTCGAGGCCGGTGGCCATCACGGTCACGCGGCGGTCGCGGACCTCGGCGGCCGGCCAGATGGCGTCTGGATCGGCCGGATCGATGACGGCGGGGGCAATGGCATGGCCCGCGCCGACGCCGGTCACGCCGGCCAGCCGCGCCAGCCCGTCGGCGTCGAACAAATACGTCAGGGCGAACGGCAAATCCCGGAGATTGCCGCCAAGCCCTTGCCTGACCGCGTCCAGGACTTCGGCGCGGGTGAATTTGCCGGCGACTTCCGACGCGAGTTCACGCAGGCTGGTCAGGCGCCGCTCGCCGATGACCCGGTCGGTTTCCTCGGTGACCACGCACAGCATGCCGACGATCGCGCCGCTGTCGTCGGACAGCGGCGAGTAGGAGAACGTGTGATAGGTTTCCTCGGGGTAGCCGCTGCGTTCCAGCAGCAACAACAGCGCCTCGTCCCAGGTCGCCTCCCCGGTGCGCAGCACGTGTTCGATGCGCGGCCCGATGTCCGGCCAGATTTCCTTCCACACCTCGCTGGCCGGCGCGCCAAGAGCCCAGTGGTGCTTGACGCCGAGGGTGGGGCGGTAGGCGTCGTTGTAGAAGAACGATAGCTCGGGGCCCCATCCCATCCACATCTGGTAGCGCGAGGTCAGCAGAATGCGGATCACGGTCCGCAGGCTTTGCGGCCACGTTTCCGGCGGGCCGAGTGGTGTCCGGGTCCAGTCCCTGGCACGCATCAGCGCGCCCATCTCCCCGCCGCCCGCCAGGAAATCGGGCGTCGCGCCTGGGGACGTCAGTTTATCGCCCTGACCAGGCGTCGGCTCTTCGTGGTTCAGGTCCGGCCCCCCCGATCCCGCGGACGAGACGTTGGGCTGCGACAAATCCGACGCCATGCTGCTTCCGCGCTTTCACAACTGGCGCCGCTTCCCCATGGCGCCTCGCTCGATTTTACGACGCCGGACAAAAGCGGTCCAGCGCGGTTTATCCAAACAATAACGATTCGTTCCGGGATTGGTTCCAATGCGACATCAGCCGCGGCACGGGCGCCAAAGGGCTGGTGGACGGCTCCGGCGGATCGCTCGTGACATAGGGAGGGGGGCTATGCCATAAGGTCGCATGACCCACACCATCCGGGAAAAACAAAAGCTGCTGGCGCGCGTGCGCCGCATCCGAGGCCAGGTCGACGCCATCGAACGGGCGCTGGACAGCGAAACCGGCTGCGAGCAGGTCATGCATCTGATCGCCGGCGTGCGCGGCGCCATGGCCGGGCTGATGGCGGAAGTCGTCGAAGACCATGTCCGGACCCATTTGGTCGATGCCGAACAATTCCCGACCGCGCTCAACGCCGACGCCGCGAGCCAGTTGCTCGAGGTCGTACGGAGTTACCTGAAGTGAGCGCCGCCGCCGCTCCCAATGCACACCCAGGCGGACACTCGCATGTGTTTCTCGGGGCGGCGCACGCGCGGAACGAACGCCGCGCCTGGATGGTGATCTGGCTCTGCGGTGCCATGATGATCGCGGAGATCGCCGGCGGTCTGCTGTTCGGCTCCATCGCGCTGGTCGCCGACGGGATGCACATGAGCACGCACGCGGGCGCCCTGCTGCTCGCGGCATTGGCCTACAGCTACGCCCATAACCACGCCGAGGACCCCCGCTTCACCTTCGGCACCGGCAAACTGGGCGATCTGGCCGGGTTCACCAGCGCCGTGATCCTGGCGATGATCGCGCTGCTGATCGGCTATGAGGCGTTCAGCCGTTTCCTTCAACCAGTGCCGATTCATTTCGCCGAGGCGATCCCGATCGCCTGCCTGGGTCTCGCGGTGAACGTCGTCAGCGGCTGGCTGTTGATGGGTCCCGACGGCGAGGGTCACGCGCATGGTCATTCCCATGGTGGCCACTCGCACGGGCAAGAGGGTGACGAGGCGGACGAGACGCACCGCGTCGCGACGTCCGCCGGCGCGTTCGCGTTGGAGGTGTTCGAAGACGGAGTCCCGCCGCGCTTTCGGCTGACGCCGGACACCGACGTTCCCCCGCTCGTCGATGGAGTAACGATCGAGACCGTCCGGCCGGATGGAACGCGCCAGATGTTCGCCATGGCCGACCGCGGCGGATGGCTGGAATCCGTGCAAACGATCCCGGAACCACATGAATTCGTCGCGCATGTCCGGATCGGCGCGGAGACTCAGCCGGTGGCGTTCGCCGAACCGGAGCACGCATCCGCCGGCGCGCATCGCGACAACAACATGCGGGCCGCCATGGTCCACGTGATGGCGGACGCGGCTGTCTCGGTGCTGGTGATCGTTGGCCTGCTGCTGGCGCGATTGTTTGGCTGGCTGTGGATGGACCCGCTGGCCGGGCTGATCGGCGCCTGCGTGATCGCCAGTTGGTCGCGCGGGCTGATCCTCGATACCGGCGCCATCCTGCTGGACATGACGCCGGACCGGCGACTGGCGGAGAACCTCCGCCGCGCGATCGAGAGCGACGGCGACACCATCTCCGATCTGCACCTCTGGCGCCTGGGGCCGGGGCATCTTGGGGCCATCGTGTCGGTGCGGACTCGCGAGCCATGGGGGCCGGACCATTATCGGGCCAAACTGGCGCGGTTCCGTGGATTGTCACACGTCACGGTCGAGGTGCGGCGGGTGTAGCAAGAGAAATCGAATCGTCGCGACCCGCATTACCATCATCGTCGGGCCGCTTTACCGTCATGCCAGGCCCGCTTTAC
>Ga0182030_10025571_pt1 | contig 10743 bp, 9 predicted proteins | sample 812S3MmetaG_FD_121299 | JGI IMG/M metagenome (GOLD analysis project Ga0182030, IMG submission 121299) | Permafrost microbial communities from Stordalen Mire, Sweden - 812S3M metaG (Illumina Assembly) | ecosystem: Environmental > Terrestrial > Soil > Wetlands > Permafrost | place: Sweden... | reverse complement strand
TCATCCGACGGCTTCCGGGATGAAAGGCAAGGGGTCTGGTTGCGTGTGTGCGGAATCTGGAGCGGATTTTGATGGCGCGCGCCGTGCGATGGCTATGGACCGCAGCATCCTTTGCTGCGAGAACGTATTCGGCTGATTTGGAAGCAGTTGCCCGCTCTCAGCGTATCAGGATCACTCGCGGAGCGGTTTTGCGATGTGGGGTCAATGGCAGATGTTTTGCGCATGAAAAACATGCAAATCTGTGGGTTTGAAGCGCCCCACAATCCGGGAATTTACTGGGGCTTTAACCGGACGAACGGCGAAATTGGGGCCGGTGGCGCGAAAACGTGGGATTGGGTGGGGACGAATGGAAGCGATTTGTGGGGTTTGGAAGGGTCCATTCGATCGCAAAACGACCATTTTTCGACTTGTTTTCGACCGATTTTGCGCTGATTTGGACCTATTCCGGCGGGTGGCCCACCCTTTTCCTAGCCCATGAAGTGGGTGCCCCATCCTTCGCTTTTTTCTAGCGAAGGGTGGGCTCGCAGGAACCTCGACTGCCCGGTGCCCAGTTCTCGGGTTCTCAAACCTTCAGGCGAACATCCGAATCTGCTCGTGCTTCAGCAAGCTGATTCGATCAAACAGCTTGATCTTTTCATTAGCTTTTTCTTTGGCGTCTTCCGACATATACGACACCAACTCTTCGAGCTGTTCGACAGTGGATATATTTTTGAATTCCTTTGCCTTATTTATGAAAACGGCTGACTTCTTCTTGCGCGCCAAAAGCTCGATTACGTTGCTGAGCGTACCGGTGCTCTTCGTATCCCAGATCATCAGACCGAAATCAGCCACCTCGGCCATCCGAAGGTCTTTGGCGGTGAAGAACGCACGCGACCCCGCTGAATGGTCTGTCTTGACGCGCTGAACGGGCCAGTTCCCCAGGTTGTTCCTGGGGCGCTCCCCGCTACAGAAAACGGTCGCCTTCGTCGTTCCGTGATCGAACAAGTACGCCTGGACCGAAGTGTCTGCGCCGTCAGCATCGCCCACCACCACTTCAAAGTCCTGCGCCAGGATGTTGTCGATGCGCAGCTTGACCTTGGAATCAAGGTGCTTGATGTTCATCGAACCAGCAATGAAAACTCGCGTATTTATTTGCTACCTCCACGTCAGCGCCGCTATATAGATTCTGCCAACTTTAGGATACGCGCGCAACACCTTGCAGGCAGCTTCCATTGAGGCCCCGGTATGAAACAGATCGTCGACGACAAGCACGTTCCATCGCCCGTCGGCTGATATCTCATCGTTCACACTGAAACTATCGGCGGGTGGCCCACCCTTTTCCTAGCCCATGAAGTGGGTGGGCTCGCAGCAACCTCGACTGGCGCAACTTCAGGGCTTAGGTGTCTGCCAACGCCAGACAGAAAACCGGCCTCCGCATTCCCGGCAACGAAGAAGACGCCTCAGTGAGAGCATATGCAGCACATCGACTAGTTTCTTGCGAGACAACCGCACATCAGTCGAGCGGCAAACAGGACAGAGCACGAGCGAAGAGAGTGCCATGCATTAATTATGGCCGGGAAGCCCCAATCTTCAAAACTGTGGCTGCTCCCGGCCCCTCGTCCGCCGCGGCGAAGTCGCGTTCAAACCCAATCCGCCGCCAGCCCCGACCCGCACCGCAACACAGCCGACCCCGTTCACCGCCCACCGTTCACCGACCCCAGACCACCGCCCCCGCGTAAGCCAAATCCTACAAACATCCCGGCCGACGCTGATTCCGCATTCCCATCCCCATCGCTATCTTCGTAACAGGACGAGCTTATGGCCCCGCAAATGGAATACGAATGAAAATTCTGATCGCAGACGACCATGCGAACATACGACGCGGCCTCAGAGAGATTCTGGTCGATGCATTTGCAAGCTCCACGTTCTCCGAAGCCTCAAACGGGGTCGAGGTTCTCATCCTGTTGGGCGTATCAGTCCCCGACTTCCTCCTACTCGACATCAACATGCCAGGCCGCAGCGGCATGCAGATCCTGAAGGATGTAAAGGCCATGTATCCCCTTCTTCCCGTCATCATGGTGAGTGAGCAACCGGCAAGCCAGTATGCATCCCACTGCCTCGCCGCCGGCGCCTGCGCCTATATCAGCAAGAGCTATGCATCAGAAGACCTTGCCCCGGCTATTAGAAAAATACTGGGCGGTCTGGCCCTGGCATCCCGTGCCCGTGCGGCTTAGAAAGCCTCTGCACAAATCGCCTGGGCGCAAAAGAAGCCATCCCTCAGGGGCTAAAGCCCTCGATCTAATTGGCCTAATTTGGCACGAGTAAACTCGTGCCCTTTCAAAACCCGTCTTGTGCAGAGCTTCTTCAGTGAATCTCTGTGCCTGGCTCGCCCCCACCTGCGTGTAAGACAAACCCTACACAACCTGTTTCGAAACGCCCACAGAAAGAACAGTGTTCCCCGATGTTCATCGTCCTCCCAACCCCGTATCTTGGGAACATCGGCACAGCAAGGGTTGAGGCACTTATAACCCTTGCACTGCATCGCAAGATCGAAAGGATAGCAACCATGGCTACCAGCATCGCTACGGTAACAAATACTGCAACACGAATTCCGTCGGGTTTCCGCTTTCCGTTGCCAGCCGCTCCCTATCGCGAAATCAAATTGGTTGCTAAGACAACAGGTTCTCTGCCAATTTCCGCAGGCGCGTTCAATCTCCAATATCTAATCGACAATTTCAACACGGGCCTAAGCTAATAGAGAACGGCGAACAGCCTCTCAAATCCGCGCGCAACTGCACAGACAACAAAACCAATATAAAGAACGCAATATCAATAACTTAAGCCACTATCTCGTGTCGAATCAGCGCAAATTTCAAAAAAGCGGCTAATTCTCGGCAACCCAAACCCTCGTTCAGTTCAATTCTCAGCAATCAAAACATCTGGAAAGGCTGCCCGCGCGGTTCATGTCGAAGCGAATCGCAACCACTCAAGCAGCCATTAGCCCCTGTTTGTAACCCTGCAGGCAACCCTTTCAGCTATGTAGCGCACCCCTAAGAGCAGCCATTTGATCCCGGATCTTAGAACTCTGAACTTAGAACTCCGAACCCTGTTGCTGACCCCTGAATATTTTCAAAAGTGAGCCATTGTGTACAGACCTCTGCATTCGTTCATGCGACGCTGAATGGTTACCCCTGCAAGCGCGCTCAGCAGACTGGCCAGTTGTTCCAGTTGTTTTATCTGAGCCAACTTCGTTCCTGCTTGCCGGGTATGGATGATTGTCGATGATCTTGGATTGCTTCCGCAACTCGCTATCGACCGTGACGAATTGAGGGTTGCGTCTTCCTCTTGCCAGGCGGCAGGACAAGTCCAGGCGCAACGCCCGCGATTAGCGAACCTACACGCACGCAAGGATGATTCGTCTCAATGGAATACTCGAAATTAACCTCGCTGCTTCGCCGGGTCATTATGGTCCCCCTGTTGGTGACGACAGCCCTTGCGGGATTTCTGTTGTGGGAAACACTCGATTTGAACAGATCGATGCAGTGGATTGACCACACCGATCAGGTTCTCGACCAGTCCGGGCACCTTCTCCAGTTGCTGGTCGATATGGAATCCGCGAAGCGGGGCTTCATTGCAACCGGCGACGAGAGTTTCCTTACTAGTTATATTGATGGCACAAAGCAATTCAGTTCCGATATCGACGCATTGAATCAACTAGTCGCAGATAGCCCCTCGCAGCAACGAACACTCCAGAGCATCTATGTGGGCTATAAGGAGGCTGAGGAGTACGATAACCGGATTATCGTTCTTCGCCGTGCCGGAAAGGCCGACCCGAGCCTTATTGACGACGTGCTAAGAAAAAATGCGATGGATAAGGTTCGACAGCAGGTTGCCGAGTTTCAAGCCGTGGAATCCGCGCTGCGTCGCGAACGCATGGAAGCAGCGCACCGCCGCTGGCTCATGATGATTTCGAGCTGCCTGGTTCTGGGCCTGGGGTCCGGGGCCTTTCTCGCCTTTTTTATGCGGTACCACGTGCGAAATCTGGGCGCCAGCCTGCTGCAGAGCCAGGAGCGATGGACGGCTACGCTGGGGAGTATCGGCGAGGCTGTGATTGCCACAGATAGTGTAGGGCGAATCACCTTCCTCAACTCCATCGCCGCCGCTTTAACCGGTTGGCAACCAGAGGAAGCTCTGAACCAACCCATCGGCAACGTGCTCAGGCTCATCAATGAGGAGTCTGGGATGACCGCGGACAATGAAGTGCTCCGCGTACTCAATGAGAAAAAGATTTTGGCGGTCGCCAACCATGTGGACCTGGTGACAAGGGACGGCCGCGAGATTGCTGTCGAGCATAGTGCCGCGCCTATCCTCGCCGGAGAAGGAAAAGTGATTGGCGTTGTGCTGGTGTTTCGCAACGTGGCCGAGCGGCGTCGGGAGCGCTTGGAAACCGCGGAGCAGGCTGCCTTGCTCGAACTCACGCAGGACTCGGTCTTTGTCATCGATATGGAGGGCCGAGTCCTGTTTTGGAGCCGGGGGGCGGAAGCCATGATGGGCTACACCAAGGCGGAGGCCACCGGCACAATCGCTCACGACCTGCTTTGCACCGAATTCCCGGAACAGTTCACTGAAATCAAAGCTGAGTTGATGCGCGCGGGACATTGGGAGGGAGACATCGTCAAGACCGCCAAGGATGGCAGGCGCGTTGTGGTGGCCGGTCGCTGGGCTTTGCAATGGGGCAAACGCGATCAGCCTCCGCGCATCCTGGTGGTGAATAGTGACATTACCGAGCGCAAGCGTTCCGAAGAGTTGCTAATCTTGCAGACCGAGCAAATGCGGGCGCTGGCCATACGTCTGCAATGGGTGCGCGAAGAGGACCGCAAGACAGTTGCCCGCGACCTCCACGATCAAATCGGGCAGATTCTCACCGCAATCAAAATGGATATGGCATGGATCGGCCGTCATCTGCCGCAGTCGGAAGCCGAGGTGCTGGCTCGACTCAAGGAATCGATTCACTTGATCGATGACGGCGTCAAGGCTGTGCGAGTCATCTGCAGCGGGTTGCGCCCTGGAGTGTTGGATGACCTCGGCCTGGCGGCGGCTATAGAATGGCAGGCCGGTGAATTTGCCTCCCGCCATGGGATCCCTTGCGAGGTCTCTGTTCCACCCATCGGTTTACTTCTGGATGGCGACCGCGCTACCGCGACTTTCAGAATCTTTCAGGAATGCATGACCAACGTGATTCGCCACTCGGAGGCAAAACAGGTGCGCGTCGTGCTCAGGCAGGAAGATGAGAACATTGTTCTGTTGGTGGAAGATGACGGAATTGGCTTCCGCGAACCCGACTTCTCGAATACACTTGGTTCCCTGGGGCTCCTGGGAATGAAGGAACGCGCGCAATTCTGCGGAGGCGACGTTCTTATTTCCAGCTCCCCCGGCCATGGAACCACCGTGACTGTCCGCGTACCCATGGACTCCCCAAGCACCGAGAGGAGCCAATTATGCACATCCTGATCGCGGATGACCATGCCGTCGTGCGCCGAGGCCTTCGAGAGATCCTTGACGATGCTATTCCCGGCGCGGCTTTCTCCGAGGCCGGCAATGGAGATGAGGTGCTGCGCCAGTTGAGCAAGTCCACAACCGCCCTGCTGGTGTTGGATATCAGTATGCCTGGGCGTAGTGGGGTGGACGTGCTGCGGGATGTAAAGCACGCCTACCCTCGACTGCCCGTCATCATACTCAGCGTTCACTCGGAAGAGCAGTATGCCGTACGCTGTTTGCGGGCAGGCGCAGCCGCCTATATCAACAAGGAAAGCGCCTCGGAAGAATTGGCGATCGCGACAAAAAAGATACTGAGCGGTGGCCGCTACATCAGCGCCACCTTTGCTGAGAAGCTGATTGCCAACCTCGATGAGCCCGGCGACAAGCCATTGCACGAGTCGCTCTCAGACCGGGAGCACGAAGTCATGAAGATGATCGCCGCCGGCGTTCCCCTTACCGAGATTGGCGAAAGACTGCATGTCAGCGTGAAAACAATCAGCAGCTATCGAACGCGTATTATGGAAAAAATGCAAATGAAGAACAATGCCGACCTCACCCGCTATGCCATGACGCATGGCCTTATCGATTAGTGTCATGTCCATAAAGTTCGTTGTAAGACGCACGAAAGACAGAAGCAGATTCTTCGACTCACCACCCCCGAACTGAAAGACGTTCGGGGCCCCGTTCGCTCAGAATGACAGTTTTTGTTTTGTTATGGACTTTAGGGACAGGACACTAGAGCCTGTGTAAGAAAATTCCTACAGAATTCACGGACTATGCTGATTCCGCATCCGTATCCGCATCGGTATCTTGATTACAGGACGCGCTTATAGCCTCGCAAAAAGGAAAAATGAATATTCTGATTGCAGACGATCATGCGAACGTCCGGCGCGGCCTGAGAGAAATTATTGTCGACGAATTTCCGGGCTCCAGTTTCACCGAAGCTGCAAATGGAAATGAAGTTCTTGTTCAGTTGGATGTATCAATCCATGACCTGCTGCTACTCGACATCAACATGCCAGGCCGCAACGGGATGGACGTTCTCAAGGACGTAAAAAGTATCTATCCTCTTCTTCCCGTCGTCATGGTAAGTGTGCAACCGGAGGGCCAATATGCCTCCCGCTGCCTGCTGGCCGGCGCCCACGCCTATATCAACAAGAACTATGCGTCAGAAGACCTGGCCCCGGCTATCAGGAAGATATTTGATAGAGGTGTCGCATTCGCAAAAAGCCCTCTTCCCGATTAAAGCGGTTCCATAAGTCCTACAGAGCATTTGCGCTATATGTGTTTTGCATCTCGACTTTTCAAGATCATTCAAGCCGATGTTTTGAAAGGGCACGAGTTTTAATCGTGCCATAAACGCTTCAGACAAAGGCCTTGGAGCAACTCCGCACAAACGAGTTTTGAAAGGGCACGAGTTTACTCGTGCCAAAAACGCTCGATTACGAGCGTCGGCTTTAGCCGCTGAGGGATGCCTCTGCCCATTCGATCAAAGGAAGAATTCTTCCGCAGCCTCTCTAACCCCTGCAACATGGCGGCACCTCCACAGTTAAGCCGACTTTCCTGGTGACTCCCCATAACATCGATTTCGCGCGCTGGTCGCCTCGCCTCGCCCTGCGTTGTAAGACAAATCCTACAGAGCATCGTCGGAAACGCCCACATCAGGAATAGCTTTCCCCGATGTTCATCGTCCGCGCAGACCCGTATCTTGGGTACATCGGGAAAGCAAATGTTGAAGCAACTTCTAACCCTTGCACCCACTTTGTAAGATTGAAAGGACATCGACCATGGCTACAAGTTTCCTTACCGTGACGACTTCGGCACCAAGGCTTCCGTTAGATCGCCCGTTTCCTTTGCCAACCCTTCCCCGCCACGCATTGAAATTGGTTCCGAAGGCCACAAGCGCTTTGCCGGTTCAGGCATCCGCGTTCAATCTGCAAAATCTGCTCGACAAATTCATGCCTGGAAAATCCCGGCGCGAATACCTGGCCAATGAATCCATCTATGCGCAGGGCGATTCGGCTAACACGGTTTTCTATATCCAGAAGGGCAGCGTAAAGCTCACCGTTGTTTCTTCCAGCGGCAAGGAAGCCGTGATCGCTCACCTTCCGGCAGGCAGCTTCTTTGGAGAAGGCTCCCTTGCAGGCGAGAGGGAACAAAGCGCCTCAGCCACCACACTTCAGGCCACTACGATCATTCGGATCGAAAGAGGGACCATGAAGATCCTGCTTGATCGTGAACCGGAGTTTGCCCGGGAATTCCGCGCGCACCTGCTCGACCGCAACATCCGCATGCAGGCCGATCTGGTGGATCATTTGTTCAATTCAAGTGAAAAGCGCCTCGCCCGGTTGTTAATGCTGATGGCTAACTTCGGCCAGAAATCGAAACCCATTCCGGTGATCGAGAAGATCAGCCAGGAGACTTTGGCAGAGATGATCGGCACCACAAGATCGCGCGTCAGCTTCTTCCTTAATCGCTTTCGCAGTCTCGGTTACATCGACTACAACAATGCCGGGATGGTTATCAATAACTCACTGGTTAACATCGTGCTGCATGACTAATCCCATCCCCATAGGCCGGGCCAGTCGGAAGACATGTAAGAGGGCACGTGGCTCACACGTTACAGGATCGGGACTGTGCCCTGTGCATCGCCGCCTCATCGCGATGAGCGGATGTTAGACTCGCGCGCCGCTAATCTCCGAACCCCTGATCCCCGATCCCTGATCTCCGCCCCTGCGGCTATTCCCTGTTCCCTGATGGCCTGGGCCATCTCGCCACCACCGTCGTCCCAATCCCCCCCCGCGGCCGGAACACGCCTTTCACTTCGGCCCACACCGGATCGGCAGCCTTCACCACGTCCTCAAGCACCTGGTTCACAATGTTTTCCTGGAAGATCCCCAGGTTCCTGTAGCTGAACAAATACTCCTTCAGCGACTTCAATTCCAGGCACAGTTCCCGCGGCATATACCGGATCGTCAGCACCCCAAAATCCGGCAATCCCGTCTTCGGGCACACCGAGGTAAGTTCCGGGTCGTCAATCAGAATCTCGTACCCAGGAAACTGGTTCTTCCACGTCTCAATCGCCGGAAACGCAAAGTCCAGCCCCGCCGCCGCATGATCATCCGTATACCGTGGTTCCAAAGCCATGGCCCTATTGTACTTGCCCCCTTGCCGGCGAATCAAAACCTGAAACCCCACTCGATCTTTTCCTCGCATTTTTCTGATTCCAAAACCCCTTTTGCCGACTCTTATATACTGACCATGGTTAAGATGAATGGCTGAAGAGAAAAGGCAATCGGACCGTCTCCGCCTGTGGATCTGGCGCGGCGCGGGCGTTCTTATCGTAATAGTGTTCTTCCTCACGCGCTTTTTAATGCGCGACCGTCTCCTCGTCCGCGAAGTCCAGGTTCACCACCAGGAATTGGTGAGCACGGTGCCCACCAACGGCCGCGTGGAGCCCGACGTCAACTACCAGTACCACAGCCCCCTCGCAGGCCTCGTCATGAAGGTCAACGTGCATCCCGGCGATGAGGTCCCTGCCGGTAAGTTGATCATTCAACTGGACGATCTTCAAGCTCAAGCCCGCCTGGCCACAGCCGAAAGCGGTGTCAAGGCCGCCCAGGCGATGATGGATTCCATCACCCACAATGGCACCCTGCAGGAGCGCCAGGCGTCGGCCGCCGATATCGCGCGCACCCAACTGGAAAGCGATCAAGCCCACCACGATCTGGACGCGCTCACCCGGCTCAACTCCACTGGCGCCGCCTCTGCCAGCGAAGTCACCTCCGCGCGAGAGCGTGTAGCCACCGCCGATGCGAGCCTCCATGCTGCGCAGCAAAGCGCCCAAACCCGGTATTCTCCCGCTGAAGTAGCGCGCACACAAGCCGCTTTATCTGACGCGGAAGCCAATCTTGCCGCGGCGCGGGCCATCGTCGCGGAATCCTCCTACTACGCCCCAATTGCGGGAACCGTCTACAGTCTCGACGCCGGGCCGACAGATTTTGTGGAAGAGGGCAAGCTGTTGCTGCAGATGGCCGACCTGCACCATGAACACGTCATAGCCTATTTCGACGAGCCATGGATTGGCCAACTCGCTGTCGGTCAAAAGATCTTTATCAAATGGGACGCCAAGCAGGGCAAGGAGTGGCACGGACACATCGTCCGCACCCCATCTACCGTGATGGTCTACGGAACCCGGAATGTTGGCGAAGTCCTGGTCCAGATCGATGACGGCGATGGCGACCTGCTTCCCGATACCAATGTCACCGTCACCGTGACCACTTCCAGCGAGCCCAATGCACTCAGCCTGCCTCGCGAGGCGCTACACTCCCAAAACGGCAAACCCTATGTTTTCAAGGTGGTCGGGGACTCGCTGGTGCGGACCCCGGTCACCATAGGGACAATTAATTTGACCCAGGTTGCCATCACGTCCGGACTCAACGAAGGAGATTGGGTGGCAACCGGCACAACCACGGGAATCCCGTTGCAGGAGGGCGTTCCCATCAAGAAGGTTGGGCCGTGAGGCTTCCGCGCATTTTGGCAGGCGTGCTCGCGGCGGGCCTGATGGCTGCGTCCCTGCTCAGGGGTGCGCCGGTCAAAGTTCCGGCCGTCGCGTCGGGTTTTGTGCGCGAGTCCGGTGACCCGCTGCTCCAGGCCAATGATGCTCTCCAGGCCGGCGAAGCCGACAAGGCGCTGGACCTGATTGGTTCCCTGCCGAATCCGGTTTCGGCCGACGCGCACAATCTCACTTGCCGCGTGCGCTACACCCTCGAGCAGTGGGACCCTGCCATCCACGAATGCGAGCTTGCCGTGCAGTCAAATGGCCAGAACAGCAACTACCATCTCTGGCTGGGCCGCGCGCTGGGCCAAAAGGCGAACCACGCCACCTTCCTGAATGCCTATTCGCTTGCCAAACGGGTGCGCGCGGAATTTGAAGAGGCGGTCCGGCTGGATCCACGCAGCCCTGAGGCGCTTGCCGACCTGGGCGAGTTTTACAAGGATGCACCGGCGGTCGTTGGCGGCGGCACGAACAAAGCGGAAGGGATCGTAGCGCAACTGGACAAAGTGGATTCGGCACGTGCCCATGAGCTTCGCGGCTGGCTGGCCTCCGATCAAAGAGACTACGGCACGGCGGAGCGCGAATTCAAGCAGGCCATTGCCGCCAGCCCGCACCCGGCCTTGCAATGGGCTACGCTGGCAGGCTTCTATCGCAAACGAGAGCGCTGG
>Ga0182030_10025570_pt1 | contig 10744 bp, 11 predicted proteins | sample 812S3MmetaG_FD_121299 | JGI IMG/M metagenome (GOLD analysis project Ga0182030, IMG submission 121299) | Permafrost microbial communities from Stordalen Mire, Sweden - 812S3M metaG (Illumina Assembly) | ecosystem: Environmental > Terrestrial > Soil > Wetlands > Permafrost | place: Sweden... | reverse complement strand
TTATTCGATTGCCCTGCCTGCCGGAACGGCTACGGGGTCTGCGAATACGACCGGAACGCTGACCTTTGACAGCAGCGGCAACCTCACCAGTCCGACGGCCAATGTGACGGGAGTCAGCTTCACGGGCATGTCGGATGGAGCCGCAAATCTATCCATTGCGTTTGATGTGCTGGGTAGCAGTGGAAAGCCGACTTTGACCCAGACGGATGCAACTTCGGCGGCCTCCGCAACCACGCAAAACGGGTACGCGAGCGGCGCCTACAACGGCTTCAGCATCGCGGCGGACGGAACGGTCAATGCATCCTTTGCTAACGGCCAGACGCTTGCGGTCGGACAATTAGCCCTGGCCAATGTACCCAGCCTGTCGGGGTTGCAACTGCTCGGAAACGGAAATTTTGCGACCACGCAGGCAAGCGGCAATGCGGCCGTCGGTACGTCCGGATCTTCCGGCTTGGGAACCATGGAAGATTCCGCTCTCGAAGCCTCGAATGTGAATATCTCCGCGGAGTTTTCGGATCTCATCATCGCGCAGCGAGCCTTTGAGGCCAATTCCAAAGCGGTCACAACCTTCGACACGATCGCCCAGGAAACGATCAACATGGTGCATTGAGACAGGCATTGATCTCAGAAAGTCGTTCGATCTAAAAGGCGGGAGAGATGTCGCCGGCGACTGCCGGACCGGGGCGCATCCCGATCCGGCAACCGGCGGAATGGAGACAACAAGCACTCGCTTGCGAGGATCTGAACGATTAGATTTTCTCAATCAACAGGATCGAATTCAGGTCATTGGCATGCTCTAAAGGTCGTGAAAATCTCATGACCAGTTCAAACGTACAGTCAAGTAACAGTTCTCGAAACTCTCCGCCTTTGTCCGGCGAATCGTTTTCTGAGCTGTCCCAGAGTGGGCCGGGGACTGCCTCGAACGCAAGCCTGACGATGACCGAAAGCGCCATTCCGGGCGACGGAGCGGAACGGTCATCGTTCGCGGGGGGCAACTCCGAGGATGGGGATTTGCGTCTCTCCCGGGCGTTTGCCAGAATGCCGGTCGCCCTGGCCGTTGCCGTGCCGGTGCGCGACTTCCGGGTTCGTCGTCTGCTGGCGATGATGCCAGGCGAGGTCATAGAAACGCGTTGGGGGCACGGGGAAGATTTGCCGCTTGCTTCCAATGACGTGCAACTGGCTTGGAGTGAGTTCGAAGTTGTGGATTCCCGCTTAGCGGTAAGAATCACGAGGCTGGCTTGAGGCAGACTGCCGTACGCGGCGTCGAAGGCGAAACTTCGCGGAGAGGCTGAGATTCATGCAGGGAGTGCAAGCACATTCGACGTGGTTTTCCAGGGTTCAGGCGAAGTCGCCAGCGAGGCAAGCAGGCACTGGACCGATGTCATCCGTCCCGAGTTCAACGAAGGAGGGCAGAAACGTCGTCCTGAATGGGAAACAGGCGTCAATAGCTGGACAACGCGGCCTCGCGGCGTGGGTTTTGCGGTGGTTTGTGCGCCGCTCGGATGCGCCTGTTCCGCTTCACCTGTTGGGACGCATCACTCTAGGTCCGCGCCAGTCTCTTTCGCTGGTCGAAGCCGAGGGAGTACGGATACTGATCGGATGTTCCACGGAAGGCGGAATTGTCTTTTTCGCCCTGGGCGGGAGAGCTCAATCGCACGCGATTCACCCGCCGGTCTGTGTCGCGGGCATTCCGGCGATGTCGCCATCGCGCCTCAAGCGGCAATTCAAAGGCAGGGTGTCATGATGGGCGCAGGTGAGGCCGGTGTGGTCCAGCTCCTATCATGGTTCGCACCGCCTGCAGCGCTGCCGCCGTTGCCCGACCTGAGCGCCAAGCTGCATCCCGGGGACTCGACTCCATGGACGATTCTGTTTGTGCTCACCGCGATCACGGTGTTGCCAGCGTTGGTGATGGCTGTGACGCCCATGGTGCGGCTTATGGTGGTCTTCCATTTTCTACGCCAAGCGCTGGGGACCCAAACCGCGCCATCCAATCCCACGTTGCTCGGACTAGGTCTGGTGATGACCTGGTTTCTGATGCAGCCGGTACTGGTATCCGTTGAACAACAGGCGGTTACTCCTTATCGCAACGGCGAAGTGACGGGTTGGGATGCGATGGAGCGCGGTTCGGTGCCGGTGAAGGCTTTTCTCCTGCGTTACGCGCGGGAAAAGGATCTTGCGTTGTTCACCGCCGCCGGACAGATTCCCAGGCCGGCGCGCGCAGAGGATTTGCCCATGCGCGCGGTGGTTCCGGCGTACATGCTTTCGGAGTTGAAGGCGGGATTTGCGATTGGAGCTGTCTTGTATCTGCCATTCCTGTTGATCGACATGGTAACTGCGGCGATTACAACGTCGATCGGCATGTTTCAGTTGCCCCCGGTTGTTGTTTCCACTCCTTTGAAAATTCTGCTGTTTGTGATGGTGGATGGCTGGAACCTGGTGGCCAACTCGCTGTTGAAAAGCTTCTGATCGGGATGGATGCGACACCTTGTCCATGTGGCCGGGGAAGTTAGAAAGAGAGGGCTGAGATGAGTCCGGACATGGTTGCGGAAATCATGCGCCAACTGCTGAGAGAGTCGCTGATCCTGGCGGCCCCGGTGCTGATTCTTGCCGCTTTGTTGAGCTTTGTTCTCAGCCTGCTGCAAACGCTCACGTCTCTCCAGGAACAGTCTCTGACCGCGGTGCCGAGACTGTTTGCCGTGGTGGGAATTTTGATTGCAGGCATGCCTTGGTTCCTTCATCGGATGGGCGCGTATACCTTGCTGCTTTATTCAGATTTGAATCGTTATCTTCGCTGAGCCGCGCCACGGCGCTTACCCGCAAAGGACAAGCGAGTGAATCAGACCCCAAGCACCGTGAACTGGGATGGTATGGCCGCTGCATGGACTCTGGCTCTGATCCGTCTGAGCACCATGTTGGCCCTTTCTCCCTTTTTCAGTTCCCGCTCGATCGCACCACGCACCAAGGCTCTGTTGTCCCTGGCGCTGTGCTGGTTGCTGGTGCCGACGGTAGCCTCGGCAGCAGGAAGCGGAGATGCGATGGTTCAGCTCAGCTTCCAGGCGGTCCTGGGGGAAGTGGCTATCGGATCGATGTATGGACTTACACTTGGGCTGTTCAACGAAATGCTGTTGCTGGCGGGCCAGATCATGGGCTTGCAGTTCAGCTTTTCTCTGGTCAATCTGCTCGATCCGGCTTCCGAGATTCAGACCCCTCTGATGGGGGATCTGTTCCAGATGTTCGGCACGCTGGTATTGATTGCAGCCGGACTTGACCGCGTGCTGCTTTCCTCGGTGGCGCGCAGCTTTCGCGCCGTGCCACCAGGAAGCTTCCGTCTTGAGACGATGTCGACGGTGGCGGGAACTCTTGTCCCGATGCTTTCGGGATCGTTTCTAGCCGCTGTGGAACTGGCTGCGCCGGTGCTGGCAGCCACGCTGTTGGTAGAGGTGTCCGTCGCCTTGCTGGGCAAGCTTTCTCCGCAGTTACCGGTGATTTCGTTGACGGTCCCGTTAAAGACGCTGACCGGTTTCGTGGTGTTGATCGGCAGCCTGGCGGTGTGGCCCCGGTTTCTGGAGGCGCGTTTCAGCGTATTGCTGGACGTAGCTCAGCGGCTGATTTCACCGGGACAGAGAGGCTGATCGATGGCCGGCGAGCGCACCGAACAGGCGACTCCACAACGCCGGGACAAGGCTCGACGCGAAGGGGACCTGCTGCACAGCCGGGAATTGTGCACTGCGGCGGGAACACTGGCAGGTGCGATGTTGTTGCGTGCGGCGGCCTCGCGCTTCGCGTTCCTATGGAGCGAATCGTTGTCCAGGTTCATGAAATTCGGTTCGCCAGCCGACTGGGAGCCAGAGCGGGTTGACCAGACCATGCGTTCGCTGGCCGGTTTGGCGATGGAAGTGATGGCTCCGGTAGGACTGGTCGCTTTGGGCGTCTCGGTAGCTGCATTGAGCGCAGGGATGTTGCAGACGGGAGGGATTCAGATCCATCCGCAGTTGATTGGTTTTCGCCCGGATCGCATCAATCCTCTGAGTAACCTCAAGAATCTCTTCTCGCTGCGATCCGCTTCGCGGTTGGGCAAGTCGATGGTTCCAGCAGGGCTTCTGGCAGTTTTCGCCGTGGCTCGTATTTCCCATCAGCGGGACATGCCGCCGTTCTCCACCGTGCGGCTGCAGGCTTTGGGGACGGATGTCTACCAGATTTTGATTGCGGCATCCTGGTTACTCTTCTGCTGGGCGCTGATTGATTACCTGGTGGAGTGGAGAAGCCGCGAAACGCGCCTGAAGATGAGCCGGCAGGAAATGAGGGACGAGTACAAGGAATCGGAAGGGAATCCGCAGGTTCGCGGGCGCATCCGCAATTTACAGCGTCAAGCGCGTCATCGGCGTATGAAGGCGGATGTAGCCAAAGCTGCAGTGGTGGTCACCAACCCCACGCATTACGCAGTGGCGCTGGGGTTCGACTTCGTCACCATGGAAGCTCCGAAGGTGCTTGCCAAAGGGCGAAATCTTCTTGCCGAGGAGATCAAGGAGCAAGCGCGTTGGGCGGGCGTACCCATCCTTGAAAATCCCCCCCTGGCCCGCAGTCTATATCGATCCGTAGAAACGGGAGACTCGATTCCCGCGGCGCTCTATGCCGCTGTCGCGTCTATCCTGGCGTTTTTATATCGGCAGAGGATGCAGCAGGAGATTCGGGAACGCCAGCAGCGCAATGGCCCGGAATCCGGCAGGAGTTGGGGTGCGGAGAGTTCGGTAGACGCTGAAGATGCCGCCCCCAAACCGATTGCAGTCATCCCGGGGATGAGGCGCCGGCCGACGAAAACGGCCGGCGGGAGCAGTTCCCGGAGCGATTCTTCTTCCCCGGGGGCAAAGGCCGACGTGGGGAGAGAAGACAGCAGCCGCAAACCTCTCGTCAACTCTCAACGGGACGTGGGCCGAAGCGATACAGACGCGCGCACGACCGGCGCGAAGGAAGTTCCTGATTCCACCGTGGAAAGGAAATCATGAGCACTACGGCAATGGCAATTCGCTCTCCCAATCAAATTGTCGACATCTGGCGCCGGCTGAGGGGCTATCTATTGCCGATCGGCGCGATCAGTGTGATTTTTGTCATGCTTGTGCCGTTGCCGGCGGCTGCGCTTGACCTGCTGCTGGCCATCTCGATGGGAGCTTCCATCCTTGTTTTCCTGTCGGCGGTTCAGGTACGGCGGGCGGTCGAAATGAGTGTATTTCCGACGCTTCTGCTTTTGCTGACGCTGTTTCGCCTGGCATTGAATATCGCCTCGAGCCGACGTATTCTGCTGCATGGGTCGGAGGGAACCTCGGCGGCGGGCAAGGTGATCGAGGCATTTGGGCAATTCGTTGTAGGCGGCAACTATGTGGTTGGGTTCGTTCTCTTTCTGGCCTTAATCGCCATTCAATTTTTGGTTGTTTCGCATGGCGCGGTACGCACCGCGGAGGTGACGGCGCGTTTCACTCTGGACGCTCTACCAGGAAAACAGATGGCCATCGATGCAGATATGAATGCTGGCCTGATCAACGAGCAGGAGGCGAGGCGACGACGCCAGGCGATCGGACGGGAGGCGGAGTTTTATGGCGCCATGGATGGAGCGGCAAGGTTCAATCAGCGAGACTCACTGGCCACCATCCTCATCACTGCCATCAATATCGTTGCCGGCCTGCTGATTGGAACACTGCAGCAGGGCGTGGAACTGAGCGACGCGGTGCGAACCTACACTGTTTTGACGGTTGGCGATGGGCTGGTCACCATGATTCCTTCGTTGCTGGTGTCGGTAGCTGGAGGCATCACGCTTACGCGCACCAACTCGGCGGCGACGTTATCCGATGAATTGCGTTCGCAGCTCTTCGAGCGGCCGGCCACCTTGTATATCGCTGCGGGCGTGTGTGCCGCGCTTTGCCTGATTCCGGGCCTGCCCAAGGTTGCGTTCCTGCTGGTTTCAGCAGGACTGGCGCTGACAGCGCGCAGCCTTGGCCGGGAGGCCGCAGTGCAGGAGGCGGGCGATGAGGGTAAATCCATCGCCTCGCCGGTGCTGAAGTTGGGGGATGCCGCGGTGACCGAGATGGCGACCCTTCTGAAATTGGAGGATCTCACGTTGGAAATCGGATTTCAGCTCATTCCGCTAGTCGATGAGAAACAGGGGGGAATGCTGTTGAGCCGGGTGCGCACGCTCCGTCGTCATCTTTCGCAGGAACTTGGTTTTCTCATTCCTCCGGTGCATATTTCGGACAACCTTCGCCTGCGTCCCAGAGAATACCTGGTTTCCCTGCGCGGCATCGAGATTGGCCGCTGGCAGATGGAGGGTGGTCAACTGCTGGCAGTATGTGCCGAGCCGGTGCGGCGGCCAATGCCGGGCAAGGAGACGCATGAGCCAGCTTTCGGAGTTCCTGCCTTGTGGATCTCATCAACTCTAGAGGACCAGGCAGTGGCGGCTGGTTATTCAGTCGTCGATCCGGTCACTATAGTCACGACGCATCTGGGCGAGTTAATTCGCCAGCATGCACCCGAACTTCTGGGCCGAGCAGAAACCAAGCGGCTGTTGGATAGTTTGAATGAGTCGCACCCACGATTACTGGAAGAACTTGTGCCCAAGCTGATGTCTCTCGGAGAAGTGCAGCGGGTCTTGGAGCAACTGCTGCATGAACGTGTTTCGATTAGGGACATGGGAGCAATCCTGGAGGCGCTGGTAGAAACGGCCCCGGGGCAGAAGAACCTGGCTGCCCTGGTAGAGGCAGCCCGCCATGCATTGGGACGTCGGCTGATTCAACCGCTGCTGGATGCCGAAGGGCAGCTTCCGGTTCTGCTTCTGGAACCTGCGCTTGAGGACGAGATTCTTGGTCTCCTTTCGCAGGACGGAGCGCAACGGCAGTTGGCGTCGAACAGTTCGCCATCGACACCGCTCATCCGTCGCCTTGCCGATTCTGTGAGGCAGCTTATCGGCTCCACTCCCGCAACGGCCCTTCCCGTGCTGTTAGCTCCGAGTCCGGCTCGCTATCACATCAAGCGATGGATAGAGCCATGGGTACCCCGGCTGGCAGTCATTTCCGCCACGGATGTACCGGCAGAGACCCGACTGCGGCCAATGGGAACAGTTCGGTAGTTTTCGCCATGAATGCAAGAAAACTGCATGGCAGAGGGAAATCGATGTCCGGATTATCAGCTCACAGGGGCGCCAATATCAGCAAGGCAACGGTGGAAGATGCTTCCTTTCCCGATTCAACGGCAACAAGGCTTGTCTTGCCGGCAACCAGCCTAGAAGCAAAGGACAAGAAAGAGGGGAAAATAGATGCAGATGGCGCCGGCGCCTCCGCGACCACCTACCCTCCGCAGATGAGGAGTGGCGCGGAGATGTCTGCCGAGGAGGAACGTGTCCTCATGGAGCATCTGCCCATCGTGCGCTTTCTAGCGCGAAGGATTCACGAACGTCTGCCACAACACGTTGAGATTGACGATTTGTTTTCCGCGGGGCTGGTGGGCCTGATGGATGCGTTTGCGAAATTTGATCCTGCGAAGAAAGTGCAGTTTCGCAGCTATGCCCAGTTCCGCATTCGGGGAGCGATTCTGGACAGTTTGCGCACCTTGGACTGGAGTCCGCGTGAATTGAGACGTAAGGGAAGAGCCATCGAAGAGGCTATCCGTGCTCTGATGTCGCGTCTCGGATACGCGCCTTCGGAGAGCGAAATTGCCGTCGAACTGGGCACCAGCCTGGAAGCATATCAACAGCTTCTTGGAGATTTGAAGGGTCTGGAGATTGGAACCCTGCATCTGGAGCGCAACGAGGATTCCGGCGAAGAAGAGTTGGCGTATGTTCCAGGCAGACCGGACGAGGATCCCCTGTTCAAGTGCCTTCGCGGGGAGATGCAGGAACGCCTGACTGGCGCGATCCAGGAATTGCCGGAGCGGGAGCGGCTGGTAATGACGCTGTACTACTATGAGGAGCTGACCATGCGCGAGATTGGTCTGGCGCTGGGCGTTGTTGAGTCGCGAGTTTCGCAGATTCACGCTTCCGCTGTCTTGCATCTGCGCTCAGCACTCGCCGACCTCGTGACACGGGGAGGAACTTGCAAGGAGCGGGGGAGCGGAACGAAGCGGAGACTGGGTGTCCCAACCAGCCGCGTGATCCCCGAACTGCCTCATTCAGGAAGCCGGCTCTAGAGCGCGAAATCTTGAACCATTGCGGGAATTGATCTCAAAGCAGCTTGAAACGGGAAATCGGGTTACGAATACCGACCGATTCCTCTTCACACTCGAACCCAGCGGCGTAAAAGTCAATGTATGGAAAAGACGCTCAAACAGGACGAGATCGACGCTCTCTTTCAAGCTGCCCGTACCAGCGCTGCGGACCCCGGACCGGATATGCGCGCCCGGGTTGTGCCCTACAATTTTTCCTCTGCGGGACAGATCTCGACCGAGCAATTGCGGGCCATCAGCATGCTCAACGACATGTTTGCGCGCAACCTTACGCACAACCTGTCGGCCTGGCTGCGCACGCGACTGCAAGTCAACCTGGTGTCCGCGGAGCAGATCACGTTCAATGAGTTCCTGCTGCGCATTCCCGACATTGCCTACGTGGCATCTGTTCGTCTGGAGCCTTTGGGGGCGCTATCGGTATTGCAGTTGGACCTGGGCATTGCGCCATCGGTCATCGATTTGCTCCTGGGCGGGGAGGGCCAGTCGGGTCCTTTGCGCGAGCTGACGGATATCGAAGAGTCCATCATGGGTTCAGTGGTCGAGATTGTCTGCCGCGATTTAACCACTGCCTGGCAGCCGGTTGGCTTGAGTTTCAACTTTGAGCGCCGGCAAATGCAGACGCAGACGGCACGCATCATGCCTGTCACGGAGAAGACGCTCTGCCTGAGTTTTGAAGTGCGCATGGCGGAGTCTTCCGGTCTCTTGAACCTGGCCTTTCCGGCCGTTGTTGCCAATACCATTTTGCGACGTTTGACGGGGGAATGGGGTGGCCGTCGTCGGCATGCCGTTGAAGCTCGATCGCGCATCGAGCAAACGGCGAGGAATCTGACCTTTGGCACCGCCTTGCAATTGCCGTCGGTACGACTCGAAGCGCGGGCACTGCAGGATTTGGCAATAGGGAAACTTGTGCGGCTGGACCTTGCGGCCAATGTTGTATCGGAGCTTCGTGCGGGAGGACAACTGCTGTTTCTCGCTCAGCCTGTGCGCCTCGGTGAACACCGTGGGGCAAGGGTGGAATCAACCGCCACCAACGCTTCTGAGAGGTAGAGAGCGAAGGAACTCCGACCGGGTAGAGGCCTTCGATGTCGGAGAAGGTCGCGGCAGACCGATTGAACGGATCTGTCCAGGGGTGGAAGTCGAATATTGGGGAGTTTGCGAAGGTATCACGCGAATGGGATTGGACTGAGATCGATGGCGGAGAAACTGAATTACTTGGAATGCTGGACAACGGTGGCAGCAAGCCTGTTTTCGCAGGCTCTGGCGGGTGAGCCAACGCTAGCCGAGTCGTTGCCTAGGCCCATGGGCCCGGCTTCCTTCGGATTTTGCGCGACCGTTAACGGGGACGAAGAAGGCCGCTTTTCGGTTCTCCTGGATGGCTCGCTGATCGAAGCATCTCTGCTTGGAGAAGGGGTCGAACAGAAGGCGGCATGGGAAGAATTGCTGAGGGAGATTGCCGATGCAGCGGCGGGAGAACTGCTGGCCAAGACGGGCAGGAAAGCTCACGTGGCAGCCTTCACGCCGATCGACGGAGAGAGCAAAATTTCTCGTGCCTTTCAGCTCAGAGCAGGGACACGGAGCTGGCCGATCCAAGTGAACAGTACGGTTGCCGCGCCTAAGCCAGCCTTAGCTGCGCCCGACAGGGCTAAGCCTGAGAAGACAACTCCCAGCATTTCCGGCATGGATCAGATCTCCAAGAGCCATGCAGGGAAAACAGAATCAGACAAGGCAGCCCCGGGAAACGAACAAAATGTGGATAGACGGCCACCTCCGCCGAAAGGTGTGCAAACGCCGGCTGCTTCGGCCAATCCCGAAGCCAACGCGGTCGCGGGTGGCGGCCTGTCCTCCGGCTTCGAACTTCTACTCGATGTCGAATTGGAGGCTTCGTTGCGCTTTGGCGCGCGTGAGATGCCTCTCGGAGAAATCCTCGGACTGGGGCCGGGCGACGTGGTTCAATTGGACCGTCATGTCACCGACCCGGTGGAATTGATCGTAGGAGACAAGATTGTAGCGCGCGGTGAGGTTGTGCTGGTAGAAGGCAATTTTGCGCTGCGCGTGACGGAGGTAGCGGCTCCGCAACGCCGACTGGAAACCATACGCTGCCTTTTCTGAAGAACTGAAGAATGGCGCTTGGGCGCGCCCATCGAAGCATTCGCGCCGTGGACACAGCGTAGAAGGGGAAAGGCAAGCTGGGATGGAAGATCGCTGGGAATCGAGAACAGTCAAGCTGCGTCAAAACACAGAGAGACCCGTTTCAGAACGGAAAAGCGCACTCGGCGCGTCTCTTGGAACGCTCTTTTCCACCTGTACGAATCTGGATTGCGGAAGCGGCTGGGTTCATCTCTGGCGCAGCCGGATGACGCCTATATTCGAGGGCGGTTGGACCTGTTCTCCGGCATGTACGCAGGCCCGGCTGGAGGCGGCGGTGCGGCGGGAATTGGAAGGACGCCGTGAGGAACCCGCAGCCCATCGTCATCGAGTGCCGTTGGGATTGGTGATGTTGGAGCAGGGCTGGATCAACGCAGAGCAGTTGAGACAGGCG
>Ga0182030_10025569_pt1 | contig 10744 bp, 12 predicted proteins | sample 812S3MmetaG_FD_121299 | JGI IMG/M metagenome (GOLD analysis project Ga0182030, IMG submission 121299) | Permafrost microbial communities from Stordalen Mire, Sweden - 812S3M metaG (Illumina Assembly) | ecosystem: Environmental > Terrestrial > Soil > Wetlands > Permafrost | place: Sweden... | reverse complement strand
GAGGAAAATCCGATGCTCGGCTGGCGTGGCGCGTCGCGGTACTATGATCCCAAGTTCAAGCCGGCGTTCATGATGGAAGTTGCCGCGATGAAGATGGTGCGCGAGGAGATGGGGCTTACGAATGTGATCCCGATGGTGCCGTTCTGCCGCACGGTGGACGAGGGCATCAAGGTGCAGGAGACGATGGCGGAGGCGGGGCTGGTGACAAACTACATTGCGCATCGCAGCGGAAAGAGCGGCGTCGGCGGTGCGGTGGTGAAAAAGTTCAAGCTTGGCGCAAAGCAGGCGACCACGCCGATCTATGTAATGTGCGAGATCCCGTCGAACGTGTTGTTGGCGGACAAGTTCCTCGATATCTTTGACGGCATGTCCATCGGTTCGAACGACCTTACCCAGCTGACGCTCGGGCTCGACCGCGACTCCGGCATCGTCACAAAGATCGCGAATGAGAACAACGAGGCGGTGAAGATCCTGATCGGCGATATCATCAAGAAGTGCCGCGCGCGCAAGAAGTACATTGGCATCTGCGGCCAGGCGCCGTCGGACTATCCGGACTTCGCGCAGTTCCTCGTGACGCGCGGCATCGAGAGCATCTCGCTCAATCCGGACACCGTCGTCCCGACCACGATTGCCATTGCAAAGGAGGAGGCGAAGATGAAGGGGAAGAAGATTAAATAATTATTAAATCTTATTTGACTTCGATTGCGCAGGCGATATGATAGTCATGGAAACCCTGTTTGGCAACGAAAGCATCCGCCGATTGGCGGCTGTTTTCGTTTTAAAGAAGCAGCACTTCCTTTTTATCTGCGCGCTAGGAACGGGGCCTATCGTAATAAGTTTTTTTGCTTTCCTCTAATACTTCCTGGATAATATTTTTTAAGTAAGAAGATCCTTTATTTAGGATGTATTCTCCTTTTTTGCAGAATTGATCGTATGTTATCCCATAGGATGCATATGGTCGCCAGTCGTCGATGCCTCCCAATATTATAGCTTGCATCTTATCGACACTCCATACAAAAACAGCTTCTTCATCTTTCAACCGTTCATACGCGTCGAGTGCCTTTATAAATCCTACAAAATCACCGTATTCTTCTTTCAATTTCAAAAATTCCTTCGCCTCACGCTCTTTTTTCTGTGCTCGCTCATCTTTGCCCGCATAAGCGTTGACGTCGAATCGCAAGCCCTTTTCCAAAGAATCGTGGATAAGAGCATATTCTAAAATTTTCTCGAGAGAAAGCGGCGGAGTAATCATTTCAAATAATTTCCAACAAAGCATAGCCATTGAAAAACTATGCTCAACGACGTTCTCATATCGCTCATCTCCGGGAATTTGATGGTTACGCTGGACCTTTATTAAGTCCAGGACGAGATGCTGTATCTTTCCCATCTGGGCAAAGTTTCTCTTCATGGTTTAATAATATCACAGATTTTTAAGGCTTCCACGGGCAAGTGTCTATTCTTAGTGCTATAATATCCCTATGACACACAAAGCAATATTCTTTAACCTAAAGCGGGTAGGGGACGACGGCGAAAAATATTTGGAGGCGAGCGAGAAGCTCGCGGCCGCGGGCGTGGAGGTGGCGTTTGTGGACGAAGGGATCAACAACAGCATGGTTCCTACTGACACCAACTTTGATATTCTCGCGGTATTTATGGATTCCGCAGTGGACGCAGCGACGATCGCCGCGCTGCCGAACCTCAAGCTGATCACGACGCTTTCCACGGGCTACGATCACATCGACCTCGCCGCCGCCGCCGCGCGAGGCATTCCCGTCGCGTCGGTTCCCGGGTATGGCGAGAACACCGTTGCCGAGTTCGCATTCGCGCTCATCCTTGCGCTCTCGCGAAAGCTATTTGAAGCGCGCGATCGCATCCGCGTGGAGCACAAATTTACGAACGACGGGCTAACGGGCTTTGACCTTGCGGGCAAAACGATCGGCGTCGTGGGCACCGGCCGCATCGGCAAGCATGCGATCCGCATGGCGAAAGGTTTCAATATGAAGGTGGTCGCGTTCGACGTGTATCACGACGACGCGTTCGCGAAAGAAATGGATTTCCCGTATTTGTCATTGGAAGATCTGCTTGCGCAGAGCGATGTCATCACTATCCACGCGCCGTATCTTCCGTCGACGCATCATCTCATCAATGCGGGCAATGTTCACCTGATCAAAAAAGGCGCGATCCTCATCAACACTGCGCGGGGCGCGATTGTGGAAACGGCGGGGCTTGTGAGCGCGTTGAAGGATGGCACGCTCGCGGGAGCGGGCATTGATGTGCTTGAAGAAGAGGCGGAGATGAAGGCGGGGGATATGAGCGTCGACGCCGATCTCGTTGCGATGCCGAACGTCATCGTCACGCCGCACAATGCGTTCAACACGCGCGAGGCGTTCTTGCGTATTCTTGATACCACGATCGATAACATTGTCGCATTCGTGAACGGCACGCCAATCAACGTGGTTAAAACGCCGGAGGCCGCACCGGCAATCACACCGGCGCCAACAGCAAAATAATTTATCCTATGAAGATCAGCTCCCTCAGCGCACGTCCCATCCTTGATTCCCGCGGCAAATGGACCGTGGAGGTTTCGCTTACATTACAGAACGGTGTCCGCGCGACGGCGAGCGTGCCGCAGGGAAAAAGTACTGGCGCCACGGAGGCGCGCGCACTACCGGCGGCAATTGCGGTGCGGAACATCAACACCACGATCGCGACGCGCATTATCCATAAGGATTTTCTCGATCAAGCAGCGGTGGACGAATTTTTGGTACGGCTTGATGGAACGTCGGGCAAATCACGCCTCGGTGCGAATGCCATCCTTGCGGTCTCGATTGCGTTCCTCCGCGCCTCCGCGCGCACTAAAAAAATTCCGCTGTGGAAGCACGTGCGCGATATCTATGGCGTCTGGGTGGATCCGACCGCGACCGCGCTCCATCCGCGGCTCTTTATGAATGTGGTGAACGGCGGTTTGCACGCGGGCAACAATCTGCATTTTCAGGAATATTTAATCATCCCGCGCGCGCGGACGTTCCGCGAGTCGATCGATATCGGCACGGCTATCTACCACGCACTTGGCGCGGCGCTTGTGAGGGCGAAAGGCCCGGGCGCGAGTAATTTGGGCGACGAGGGCGGATTTGCGCCAAATTTTAAGAACGATCTGGAGCCGTTCGCGATGCTCCGCGCCGTCGCAAAGAAATTAAAATTGGATAAAAAAATAGATTTCGGCATTGATGCCGCCGCGACGGACATTAAAGGACTCTCGCGCCAGCAACTCAACAACGCATATAAAAAATTGATAAAAGAATACGCGCCACTCTATATAGAGGACCCGTTCGGAGAGAACGACTTCAAGAACTTTGCGGCGTTTCTGGCGGCAAATGCTTCCGATGGCAAAGGCGGCGTGAGCGTAAAGTCAAAGCTTTGGGTCGCGGGCGACGACCTCACCACCACGAACACCGATCGCATGGAGCTTGCGTATGCGAAGAAAAGCGTGAACGCCATCATCATCAAACCGAATCAAATCGGGACGGTGACGGAAACGTTGAACGCCGTGCGCCTGGCGCGCAAATACCGCTGGGCGGTCGTCGTGTCGCACCGCAGTGGTGAGACGAATGATGACTTCATCTCCGACTTTGCCTACGGCGTGGCTGCGGATGGCTTCAAGCTTGGCGCCCCCGCGCGCGGCGAGCGGGTGGCAAAATACAACCGACTCCTGGAGATCGGAGCGGGAGGCGATTCCTTTTTTTCATATCGCTAAAACCTAAACCATCACTGTCTTGCTCCGACGTAAGCACGTCCACTCGCTCGACAGTGATGGCTTAGGTTTTCTTTGGCCTGTGGAAATGGATGAAGGTATCCAAGCCGAGGTACGCGCCCGCATTCGAGAAGATGATGATGAGTAGGCAGATCACAACGATCACTTCATCGTTGATGAACTGTGCGACGTTGAATGCGGCAAAGCTGAGGGTGGGGAGATAGCTTAATAATGCGAGCACGATGCCCGCGATGGACGCCAATCGTGTAAGCAATCCCAGCATGAGGCAGATGCCGATGATCAAAAACGCCCATTGCGCGACCGGCTGGACCCAGTTGCCTTGCCCGGCCGCTGCTGCTGGCGTCGCAAGCCACGAGTACAGATTGCCGAACGACCGCGCGCTCACGGTTTTACCGAGCGTGGGATTGAAAAGCGCGCTGAAACCGAGATAGAAAAAGTTGAGCCCGAGCGCGACCCGAAGCAAAAAGATGATCACACGCAGGGAGTGGGGAAGTTTCATATGAAGGCTATAAATGTATTATAATATATCTATACGATAATAGTCATGGGGATAGAAAATCATCGCACACATTCGCTCGGCAAGCGCGCATACCTGCTCTTTCTTTCAAAGAGGATGAAGTTGGTGATCTTTTTCTTCGTGTTGGCCGCCGCCGCGTGGTATAGCGAGCGGTGGGCGCCGTCGTACTATGCGCCATTTGTGGATTATGGAGTGGAGCTACTCGCGCTTTTTAGCGCGCTGTATTTTTTGGCGATTATTTTATATACCTATATGGAATACCATTTTTATACGTATATGTTTACCGAAGAGGCGTTCATTATGACCTCCGGCTACATCATGCGCAATGAACTCGCGGCGCTGTACCATCAGATCCAAAACGTGAGCATCCAGCGCAATCCGTTTGAGCGCATGGTAGGGGTCAGTAAGATCGTCATCTTTATGAACGGCGCGGAAAAGGATGCCGCGCATAATAAGATCGTGCTGCCCGCGGTGGGGAAGACGAAGGCAAAGCTCGTGCAGAAGGAACTGCTTATCCGCGCGCGCCAGCACATGGGATCAAACCTTACTGCGGGAAATCGAACCGAATAAGCTTCTGCCCAGTGTCGATAAGGTACAGCGAATTTTCCTGCGGGTCGTACGAAGGACCGGTGCCGAGCGAGACGATGGTAAGATTTTTTATTGCGGTGTCGGCGAGATCAAGAAAGGCAACATGGTCGGGGTATTGCACAAAGAGATGCGTGTCGTCCTTATACCACATGAGTCCCTGCACATCGGCCACATCGGGCAGATCGAAGCGATAATAATCCGGCAGGCCGTTGAACGCGAACACCTCCAGGCTGTGATATTCGAGCGCGGCGACCGTGGATCCGTCGGCGGTGGGATAGAACTGTTTCACGTCATCGGCGAGCGTCGTGAGCTGCTCGTTCGGCACATTATATAAATAGAGCGTGTTGTCGCTTGCGAGGATGCCGAGGACGTTGTTCCGCACCCATGCGAGCTGCCTGATCGAGCCATTGATGACGAGCGAGTCGTCGGTCGTATCACCGGAAAATTTATCATAGACAATGATCTGCGATGTGCCGGTGGCGGATGTGTTTGACGCAGTACTCGTGCCCGCAGTATAGCGTGCCCACGCCATCACGGATGCCGAGACGGCGATGGGGGATTCGATCGTCTCTCCCGCAGGCGCCGTATCAATGGCAATCGCGCGGTGCGTGTCCGAATCAATGCCCACGATCTGGGCGGGGGTTTGTGCGATGATGTTTGTGTCGTCATACGGATCGACGAAAACGTTGGTGGATGGTGTGGATTTTATTCCCCACTGCGCGAGCAACGTGGAAAGATTTGTGCTCGCGGTGCTCGTGGCGGCGGTAAAGTCATAGAGCGAGTACGCGGTGGCGCCGGTGCGCGCGCTTACCGTGCGAATGATCGCGGTTCTGAGATCGGTGCTGTGGCTCACGACCGCGCCGTATCCAATGATCTTGCCGAGCCACGTGATCGTCGCACTTGCGTTCGCGCTCGTTATGACTGCATCGCCGTTCGCCTCAAAATAGCCGGCTACCGCTGCGGTGTTGGTGGCGACGTTCGTCGCCATTTTTGGAACGAGCACGGCATACTTCATTTCGGTGACGAGTGACGGAGTGACCGGCGCGTTTTCCGTCCATGCGTCATAGCCCGTCGCCGAAAGCGCAAGGGTGTACGTTTTTGGAAAAAGTCCGGAGATGAATGTTCCGGGACTCAAAAATGCCGATTGGTTTTGGACGGGTTTTCCGTTGAGTGTGATCTGTGCATTATTGGGATAGGACCGCACATAGATGCCGCCGGCCTTCTCGGCTTCGAGTGTGGAAAGGTTGATGCGCCATCCTTCGGCATAGAGCACGACGACGATGCCGATGACCACAAATAAAAGAATGAACACATAAAATATGCGCTTTCGGGTCTGGAGCTTCATAGCAGACTGATTCTACTGCAATCTCGCCTTCTTTTCCAGTTTTCGGACGCGGAGGTCAAGATCGATGACATCGACGCCCGCGTCGTACTTTTCTATCTGATCGAGCCGGTTTCGGATGGTTTTCAGTTCTTGAATGACCATATTAAAATCGCCATGGATGTTTATGAATTCCTTATCATGTCCTTTGACGATGGTTTCTATGATTCCGACGCGTTCGGTAAGCGCAGAGAGGTCTTGTGCTGCTTCCGCGAATCCCTTTTCAACCATGATTGCCAGCCCGCCAACGGACGCGTCTATCTTTACATTCATTTCATCGCGCGTGACTAGCGTGTCCATCCTCATTTTCATGTTTATTGCTAAATCGTCTATTTTCGTATGCAACCCGCCTATCTCCGCGTTCATTTCATCGCGCGTGGCTAATGTGCTTATCTTTGCATCAACCTCGGCTCGTGTGGCGAGTTCGCCGAGCTTTTCAAATACGTCGTCTATTGTTTTTGGCTTTTTTATCATGTCCATAAGCATAATCTTCGTGATAATAAAGTCAAAAACATTCGCGAGAAGGATGCGGGACAGACGACGTTCCAGCTCTATATCGCGAAGAAAACCCAGAAGGGCCGTCGCGGCAAGGTGGTCATCGGGGAGTCCGGCAAGGATTTCACGATCAGCTTTGCGCAGTTCGCGCGGAACACGGGTGAGCTTCTCGACGGCGACGTCTGCGATGCTCTGGAATCCGGCGCATTCGAAGGCCAGATTTCCACCGAGAAGGCGAAGCTCGATCCGAATCGGCGGCACTTCGTTGCTAACGACGCACTGGCAGGTCTCTGCATCGCCATCGACGAATGGTATCGCAAAGTTGGTGCGAACCAGATCGAGAAGGTGAAGGAGGAGGCGCAGGACGACCGCTACCAACAACTCGGTATGCGTTCCATGCGGGTGGTCGAGGGACTTCTCGAACAACCGGCCTTTGCCTACCTGAAAGACGTCGTGAAGTCCTTCCGCATCGGTACGATCGGCACGCGGCACACTCGGCCCGACGCAAAAATCATCGGGACACAGAGCGAGCCGTCGATCTCGATCGATGCGGCGAAGAACAACGGCAACGGTGCGGGCGGCAGCGGCGGAGGGGGTAACGACCCGAAGTCGGAGCATCCCGGACACACGCCCTATACCGTGAGCGGCCCGAAAGGACGCCAGCGGATGATGGTGCGTGGCAACAGTCAGGGCCTCCAGTTCCTCTACGAGGAGATGGAAGGTTCCGACCGGCTCTGGGATCTCGACATCAATGCGGGAATCCTTCGCTACAACACGCGCCACTCGCTGTGGGCAGAGTGTGAGTCGGATGAGCGCGCGCTCATGCGGTTCCAAGAGCACATTGCCATCACGGCACTCACCCTCGAGACGGTTCCAAAGGAATGGAAGGAACAGCATCGTCGGATGACTGACGATGCAATGCCTTCTTTTGCCTTCTGGCTCCTGAAAGGGGACGAGCTCGCGGGGCGGCGGGCTGGACGACCGAAAGGTTCCGGCTCCGCGAAGTAACCGCGCTTACCTCCAACAGCAAGATAACCGCCGTCGTTCATTCATCATTATGACGGCGCACGTTCATACCATACATATACCCGACAGGCATCACGCTTGTCGGGTTTTTCTTATTTTAGAAACTGCCCGGGTTGATGTGGAAAGCCGCGCCGACGATGAGGCCGAGCAGGAACGTGGCGAGCGCGGTGCCGAGCATCAAGCCGACGGTCTCAAAGAACTCGCGCCAGAATTTGCGATCGAAAGCGATCGCACCGTAGAAGGTGAATCCGGCGACGAGCAGGATGCCGACGCTCGTCGATACGACGAACGCGGGGATCATCACGCGGATCAAAAAGTAGGGGAGCGCGAGCAGGACGACGGAGCAGAAATACGACGCCCAGGTGAGGAATCCGGAAAGGATCGCCGACTTTCCTTTATCTTGTTTTGCTTGCAGGTATGATGCCGAGCCCATCGAGATCGCCGCCGAAAATCCCACGATGATGCCGGCGACACCCGCGATGAGCGTGGAGCCGGTGACGCCGAGGAATCCGGCGTGGACGCCCGTGATCTCCACGATCGCGTCCGCGAGCCCGAGCACGATGAAGCCGATGTAGTCCAGGCGTTTCTCTTTGAGCTGGGCGATCAGCGCTCGCTCGTGCGATTTCTCGTCCTCTATTATTTGCAGGAACCGCTCATGGTGCGACGCGGGGATAGCATTTACGAGTGCCTGGTATTTTTGCTGGGAATCCTTCTCGTGCGTCTCAAGCAGTTTGGTGATGAACGTCACGCCAAACACGGTGCGCAAAAAGGGGATCGCCCAGACGGTGCCACCGCGCGCGCGAATTTTTCCCGCTTCGATGGCTGGCAAGAGCGATTTCCAAAACTCATAGTGCGTCAGCTCCTGCGCCGAAAGTCGCTCGAGTGCGGCGCGGTTCTCCGGATTCTTTTCCATCAGCGCGAGCTTGTGATAGACGATGTTTTCCGTGAGCTCGTTCGTGGCATTTAAAATGAAAACTTGCTTCACGTCCATTGAATGTATTGTACCCTCTCTGCAAAAATTTGTTTAGCAGTATAATGAACACATGAAGACTCGGCAGATTTCGAGCAGGCGGAAGAGCATCGGCGTCGCCTTGGGCGGTGGCGGAGCGCTCGGTATGGCGCATGTCGGGGTACTCGCCGCGCTTACGGAAAACGATATTCCGATCGACTGCATCGCGGGAACGAGCGCCGGCGCGCTCGTGGCGACCGGCTATGCGTTCGGCATGACCACCGAGGAGATGAGCGCCGTCGCCGCAAAGCTCAACTGGCCACACATATCGGGTTTTCCGAACTCACTACTCGGATTTGCATCCAACCGTTCGATCGAGGTGGATGTGGAAAAATATATCGGCAAAAAAGGAATAGAAAAGGCGAATATTCCGCTCGCGATCGTGGTGACGGATATCGAGGATGGCGAGCACGTCATATTGCGCCGCGGTCGTGCGGCGCTCGCCGTGCGGGCGAGTACGTGCATTCCGGGAATGTTCGTTCCCGTGGAAATAGACGGAAGAAAGTTTGTCGACGGGGGACTGACCGAGAATTTGCCGCTCTCGCCCCTACGCGAGATGGACGCCGAAATAAAGATCGGCGTAAACGTGGTGCGCTGGCACGCCCGTAAAGAAGTAAAGACTGTGATCGATGTGATGACGAACACGATAAGCATCCTCGCGAGCCATCAGCGGCATCTCGTTTCGCAGAACGTCGATATCCTCATCGAACCGGATTTGAGCGCCTACACTTCATCCGATTTTAAAAAAAGCGCGGCGATCATCGCGGAAGGCTATCGTGCCGCAACGGCAAAGGTGCCGGAGATAAAAGAGATGATGAGGCATCGCTCGCATAGGCACCCGAAAAACGCCCAAGGAATCCTTGGCCGGATCTGGGATTGGTTTCGGGAATAGTTTTTCACTCTCGAATAAAAATAGCCATAATACCTTTGAGCGAATTCGTCTTCGCACGAGCGAAAAGATATTGTAGCTATTTTTATTTTGTCGGGCTGCCGGAAATCGGATCCGGGCCTCATCCACCCCATGGACGTGCGCTACCATTACGCCACAGCCCGTCTCTATATGGCTAAGGTATTATAGGCATTTTGCCGACAGCTTGCAATTTCATGGCGAGCGTTATACATTAAATATATGAATACATCAAATATGGAGGGCATGCCGGGAGAGGAGCAGAAAAAGGAGCTCGTGGAGTTCGACGGGACTCCCCGTGAAGAGCTTGAAGCGATGGCAAAAAATCTGATGAGCGAGGAGGAGAAGGAGAACCTTCCCGACGGGGAAGTGAATCGCATTTTGATGATTGCAAGGATGGATATCGCGAAGAAAGAAGTTCCGCCGTCGGTGCATGACGCAATAGTCAACGCAGCGATCATTCGCCTTGGGGTTCGTGAATTTTCCCGGTCATTTGCGGTCGGTCCAGATGGCCTTATTATCGCATCGGGTTCGACTGGCGCAGAAGCAATGAAAAATGCGCAGAAAGAAAAAGCAGAATAAGAAGAGCATCTGAAATAAAAGTGGCCCAGCCGAGGATTTCCTCGATTGGGCCGTTTTTTTCAGCACGGAAGTGTTTTCTTTCTTTTATAAAGAGCGCTGATTTGATGGCCGATCCTTAAAATCGTATTGCGTCGATTTTCGGGTAGCGCGGCCATCTCACCTGCGACCACTGCGGTGCCTCGGTCAATGCATTCCTGACAGGTATCGAGATGTGTCCGCACCCGTCCTGTCGTATCCTTCTTTGCGAGTTCCAGGACTTCCGTCCAAGGCATACCTTTTATTATGTCATGCAGGAAAACCACCTCGATTCCAAAATTACTGCCTGTTTGATACGATATCTTAAAACAAGGAGAATGTCAATGATATGAAGGGGAGGGCTATGCCGTCGCTACCTCCGTTTTCTTTCGCACCACCTTCCGCGGTGCTTTGTGCAAGGTCCGCATGCAGGCGGTGCAGATGAGCATCCG
>Ga0182030_10025567_pt1 | contig 10745 bp, 10 predicted proteins | sample 812S3MmetaG_FD_121299 | JGI IMG/M metagenome (GOLD analysis project Ga0182030, IMG submission 121299) | Permafrost microbial communities from Stordalen Mire, Sweden - 812S3M metaG (Illumina Assembly) | ecosystem: Environmental > Terrestrial > Soil > Wetlands > Permafrost | place: Sweden... | reverse complement strand
TTACCTGCCTCAGGATGGAGTAGTTGCTACCGATATCGAACATCCGACCCAAACCCGGATCGTGGATTGGGATGCCCACGTCATAGCCGATATTGAAGCCTATCCTAAAACACCGCCTGTCAGCAGTTCTAAAATCGCCAGCCGTGAGAAGATATTGGATATTGGCCCGTTTTCCGGGGCTTTTATAGCCGGGGTCTTGCAGTTAGCCAATACGGTAATCTGGAATGGTTTACTGGGCGTTACTGAAACGCCGCCGGTAATCGGCCCGGTGGGGCCGTTTGCCCATGGGACCGAACAGGTAATTGACGCAATGCTAGGCGAATACGGCAACAAACCTTTTAGTATCATTGGCGGCGGTGATACCGTCGGCTATATTGAACAACGTAAATTAGTGGATATGTTCGGACATGTTTCAACAGGTGGCGGTGCCAGCCTGGATCTGATGAGCGGCAAAAAATTACCGGGCGTTGAAGCCTTAATGAACAAGGAATAAAATCTGGAAGTGCTACAATAAAACATAACCAATATGAGCAAGATACTGATAGTTGCCAACTGGAAAATGCATCTAAACGCTAGCCAAGCCAGCTTATTGATGCACCGCTTGCAAGAACGGATAAGGATCCACAAGGATGTGGAAATTGTTATTGCGCCCTCGATGCTGGTTCTCCAGCCGTTAAGTATGCAGATCGACCGCCGCAAGTTCCGTTTGGCCGCCCAAAATGCCTATTTTAAAGATGAAGGCGCCTTTACCGGCGAAGTCAGTTTCACGATGCTGAGGGACTTAGTCCACTATGTAATTATCGGTCATTCGGAACGGCGTATCTATTTCAACGAAACCCTGGAGATTGTCAGGGACAAGGTGTCGGCCTGCGTGCGTAACGGCATTACCCCGATTTTATGTATCGGCGAAACCAAACAGGAAAGAAATTTAGGCGAGGCTAAACAAGTTATCCATGACCAGTTGGTAACGGCTTTAAGCGATCTAACCAGCGATGAAGTGGAAACCATGGTAATCGCGTACGAGCCGGTTTGGGCGATTAGTACCTTCGGAGGCGAAATCGATAAAGCTTCAGACGTCGTAAAGGTAATTGCGCACATCAGAACCGAGATCAAGGAACTCTACGGCGCCAAAGCGGCCGAACGAGTCCGGGTTATTTACGGCGGCAGCGTTGACGGCAACACAGCCGGCGGCTTTCTTGAACTACCGGGCTGCGATGGAGTCTTGCCGGGAAGCGCCAGCCTGAATTATTACCAATTTGCAGAAATAGTCGATGTAGCCTATAAATTAAGCATAGACAAGGAATAAAAAATTATGCAAGATTCACAAAATCCTCTAACTCCCCCAAAAGATACGTCTTTTATGGATTTTAAAGGGCCGAATGCTGTCGCGCCTAATCCAACCTCCCGACCGATAGTCGGCGGCCAGGGCAATCCTCAGCCAGACCCGATGATAAGTTCACCGTTGATTAATCCGGCTTCAACGACTGCTGCGGCCGCAGCGCCAATACCCGCAGCTGCACCAGTAACGGCTCCAGTACCAACACCTAGCCCTGTCCCTGCCCCTGTCTCTTCCGCGCCGGCAACCGATGTTGCCAGTGAGCCACCCAGTATGCCGTCAATATCCGAAGACGACTCCACTACTAATGACAACCCGATTGATATTCAACCGACTTACCAGGCGCCGGCTACTGCACCGTCAGCACCAGTAACTCCCGCCGTTGCAGCCACGCCCGATAAGATTACGGCCCCGGCTACTACCACGGATACGCCTAAGAAAAAAGGCAATATGCTGATGGACTTTGTTGTGATTGTTGTCCTCTTGATTATTATCGCCGGGTTGGTGTACGTGATTAAATATAAATCCAGCAGTCTTTAATACCTGACTCCCTGATAGAATATGTAAGTAGTGCAAACGGATTTTACGCTAGGACTTAATGACGAACAGAAACGGGCAGTCGAAACTACCGACGGTCCGCTCTTGATATTGGCTGGCGCCGGTTCCGGAAAAACCAAAACTTTAACGCACCGGATTGCTTATTTAATTGCCCAGCATAAAGCAACTCCGAATAATATTCTGGCCGTGACGTTTACCAATAAGGCGGCGAGGGAAATGCGTGAACGGGTAGCTAAACTCCTCGGCCAAAATCCGGACAACCGGATGTTTATGCCGTATTTAGGTACTTTCCATAGTATTTGCGTGCGCTTGTTGCGGCAAGACGGCGAACACATTGGCGTGCCGCGCAATTTTATAATTTTTGACGACAGCGATCAGCAGAGTGCGATCAAACGGGCGATTAAAGAGTTAAAACTTGACGAAAAAAGCTTTACGCCGCGGGCAATAGGATCAATAATCAGCACCGCTAAAAGCGAACTGTCAGACCCGGGAACATATATTGAATTTGCTAGCGGGCCAATTCAAAGAGCTGCAGTTCAAGTTTATCCGATATACGAAAAGTTACTGAAAGACGCCGGAGCGCTAGACTTTGACGACCTGCTAGTAAAAACTGTTAACTTATTAGAGTCGAACGAACAAGTAAGAAATAAATGGCGCCAGCAATTTGCCTACATCATGGTGGATGAGTACCAAGATACTAATACCGCACAGTACAAGTTAATGAAACTACTGGCTAATAAAAATAAAAACATAGCTGTCGTGGGCGACGACTGGCAATGTCTGACTGAGGGGACTTTGGTAGAGACGCCGCAAGGCAATAAAAAGATAGAAGAGATTACCGAAGGCGAAGTGGTAAAATCGGCCAGCGGCTATGGCACAAATAAATATTTTAAAGTATTAGCGAAAAAACGGTATAAGTTTGACGGCGAAGTAGTCAATATCAAAACAGCGTCCGGCAAAGAAATTAAGTGCACTCCAAATCATATACTTTTTTCAAGATGGATCCAAAATGATTCGTATTTTGTTTACTTAATGCATTCAACAACTCACGGATACCGTATCGGAACCGCAAAAGGGACCAGGTTTGACGGCAAAAAGCACGATATTGGTTTAAGGGTAAGAGCGAACCAAGAAAGAGCCGATAAAATATGGGTTCTTAAAATCTGTAAAGACCGACAGGAAGCTATATACTATGAAGCTCTCTACTCCTATAAATACGGAATACCCATGATGGTTTTTCATGCTTATGCCAATAGGTATATGAAGTTAAGCCAAGAATATATCGATGCAATTTATAAAGCTATCGATACGGAATCAAGAGTGAAATTATTGGCAAGTGACCTGGGGGTTGCTCTTGAATATCCGCACTTTGTGCCTCAGGCAACCATCAGAAATAACCAAAAGACCATAAAGTTGAACGTAGTTCTTTTTGGCGATAGACGTATCGGTAAAAATTCCTGGGCCGCAAGCAGAATGTCTATTAATACTTCTAATAAAAATGACTTAAAGATATTTAAGGATCTAGGTTATGCGGTAAGAACAGGCAGGGCAGGTACTTACCGGGCTGAGGTTCAATACCATGATTATAGTAAGATCGAAGAGTTGCTGGAGAAGGTCAAGTTGGTAAAGTCGGATGAAATGCAAATTGAGAAGTATTCATTTCTTACAAACAGCAAATTTACTTATACGCCAGCAAGCCAAATACATCTAAGCATGGCGTTGCCATCGTTAAATGAAGGGGTAATTTCCGAAGATCCGATAACCAGTATTAATAAAGAGCAATACTCAGGATATGTATATGATTTGGATATTGAAAATGTACACAATTATATTGCATCCGGTATTGTCGTCCATAATTCAATTTATTCTTGGCGCGGGGCGGACTTTAAAAACATTTTAAATTTCGAAACCGATTATCCGAACGCCACGGTTATTAAATTAGAACAAAATTACCGCAGTACTGAAACGATACTAGAAGCAGCCCACGCGGTAATTGCTAAAAATTCATTACGTTCTGACAAAAAGTTATGGACGTCGAAAGGCAAGGGGGCGCCGGTTCATGTTTTACAACTATTCAACGAAAGAGCTGAAGCTGAAGCAATAGCTACACGGATTCAAAATGCCGTAGACGCCAGGTTGTGCCAATACGAAGACTTTGCAATTTTATATAGGATGAATGCCCAAAGCCGGGCGATAGAAGACGTATTCGTTCGCTACGGCTTGCCATACAGAATGGTAGGTGGATTACGCTTTTACGACCGCAAAGAGATTAAAGACATACTAGCCTATATGCGCTTAATTTATCAGCCGGAAGATAGGATCTCCTTTGAGCGCATAGTTAACGTGCCAACTAGAAGCGTAGGTGCTAAATCGCTCGCCGATTTCTTTGTCTGGCAGAACGCCAACCAATTAAGCCTGCAAACAGCTTTAAGTAAGGTGTCCGATCATCCGTCGTTGACCCAGAAAGCCAAGCAAGGATTGGGTGATTTGAATAATATTTTAGAAGTTAGCCGTAACTTGGTTAACGAAGTTGGCGTATCTTCACTATTAGACGGTTTGTTGAGGCGCTTGAACTATTATAATTACCTGAATGACGGAACAATCCAAGGTGAAACTAGAGTAGAAAACGTTAAAGAGTTAATCAGCGTTACAAAAGACTACCAAGATTTAGGGTTGGACGGTTTTTTGGAGGAAGTAGCGCTGGTCAGCGACTTGGATAATTGGGACAACAGCGGCAATAATGTGACATTAATGACTTTGCATGCCGCTAAAGGCTTAGAGTTTCCGGTCGTATTCATGGCCGGCATGGAAGAAACTATCTTCCCGCATTCAAAAGCCTTATATGACCAATCTGAAATGGAAGAAGAAAGGCGGCTATGTTATGTCGGAATGACACGGGCTAAACGGGAATTGTATTTGACCTATGCCACCAGCCGGTTGTTGTTTGGGGGCATATTGCATAACGTGCCGTCCCGCTTTATCAGTGATATTGACGGCCAGTTTGAAACCGATCCTTACTCTCCAGCCGACACTTGGCAAAACTACAGCCAGCCGGTGCCGCCACCTGCCCAAGATGAAATTCGTTACGTGCCAGAGCTAGTAGAAGGTGATACTATCCGCCATAAAATTTTCGGTGTCGGTACGGTAGTTGAAATTTCCGGCGATAACGTAGTAGTTTATTTTAAAAATCGCGGCGCCAAAAAGCTAAATTTGGCATTTGCGCCAATCGAAAAGCTTTAGTCCGATGTTGAAATCTTTACGTTCTTTTTTTGGCAGTGTAATCTTTTGGCTGGGCTGGCCGCTGTACTATGTTTATCTTTATAAAACACAGCGCACCAGACTGGTAATAATATCCGGAAACAAAGTGTTATTTGTCCAAAATGTATTTGGTGCCAGAAAGCTCACTCTGCCTGGCGGCGGGGTTCATCAAAACGAAGACCCGGCCCAAGCTGCCGCCAGGGAGGTTAGGGAAGAGACGGGCCTAGATTTTAAAGCTGAAACGCTGGTGCCTATCAAGCTAAACCATCCGGTGAAAGAAACCGGATTTCGATATTACGTGAATAGCTTTTCGGTCAGCGTTCCCCAACCATTAAATCCGCGGGCTCAAGTTTCAGAAATATTAAGCGCTAATTGGCTGGAGTGGCGCGAACAACTCAGCTCCGGCCGGGTGTCAAAGACAACAGCCGATATACTCCAAGCTTGGAGCAACACCGAGCATTTGTTAGACTAAGATATGGTGTAGTACTTCTTAGCTGCTAGCATCTCGTAAGGCTGAAAGTATAACGATAACTAGAGGTATATACACTGGTTATGGCTGATCAATCATCTATTAAATCTGAACTAACTAAAAAGTCTAAATTTCGACACCTTAGACATCCGTTTGTTATACCAATTATTACTTTTTTCGTATTCTTCTTTTTCGCCATGGCGCTATTTATTAACCAGAACGGCCAAACCGTCGGCGCCAGCGATTCCAGAATCGTATTCCTATACAACGACGGCATGCGCCAGGTAATTCCGACGACGGCACCGACTGTAGGGGTATTGCTTAGCCGTTTAGGTATCATTGTTAATCCGGGCGACGTAGTTGAGCCGGCTGCCGATACGCCGATACTGCAAAATAATTTTCAGATTAATATTTACCGCGTCCATTCGGTAACAGTGGTAGAAGATGGTATTAAAAAAGTCGTGGAAACTGCCACTAATGATCCGCGCGCCATTGCCGAATTGGCAGGCTATACAATTTATCCGCAAGATTATGTTTCAAATGCTAATGACGCGGACAATTTAAGCCAGGGAGTGCTTGGGGATGAGGTTAATATTAATCCGGCTACACCAATTGACCTGAACTTGTATGGTTCAAATGTGGTTGTCAGGACGCATGCGACGACGGTGGCCGGGTTATTGTCTAGTGAACAAATTAAGACTAACGCCGGTAATAATGTTTTACCAGCACTGACTACCCCGATAACTCCTAATTTGCAGATACTCGTAGTGCCGGTAGGCCAAAAACTTATTTCAACCCAGCAGGCAATTCCATTCCCGACACAAAACGTTGCGGATACAGCAATCGCGTTTGGGACCTCGACTGTTGAGCAGGATGGCATTAACGGCATGGAATTAGTTGTCGAAGATATCAGTGCCAACGGAGCGGTCTCGGCTTTGCCGCAGCAAACGGTTGTTATCGACCAGCCTACGCCGGAAATTATTGGCCATGGCACAGGAGCGGTGGCATATGCCGGCGGCAATAATATTTCCTGGCTGAAAAGCTCCGATATTCCTGCCGATGATTACGGCTACGCCAGTTATATTATTAGCCACGAATCAAACTGGAATCCAGATGCCGTAAACTTTAGGGGCTGTATCGGACTCGGGCAATCATGCTCCGGGGAATTGGCGGTAGTTTGCCCCGACTGGCAAACTGATGCTGTCTGCCAGCTGGACTTCTTTAATGCCTACGTAGTGGAGCATGGTTACGGATCTTGGTTGAATGCGGCAATTTTCTGGCAGGATAACCATTACTGGTAAAAAGTCATGGATAGTAACTTACCGCTGGCTAAAAAATCATTAGGGCAACACTGGTTGCGGGATGATATGTCTCTAAAATTGATTTGTAGTTACGCCGAATTATCTCTAGCCGATACCGTACTGGAAATCGGACCCGGGCAGGGAAGCCTAACGGAATTGTTGGTTAAAAAAGTCAAATCAGTCGTTGCTGTCGAGCTAGATGATAAACTAGCCGCGCTTTTACCTAATCTAGTAAACGCCGATAATCTGACAGTTATTCATAAAAACATACTCGAATATGATCTAACCCAGCTACCGCCAGCTTACAAAGTTGTAGCCAATATTCCATATTATCTGACTAGCCGGTTAATAAGAGTTTTATCGGAAACAGCTAATCCGCCGCAGCTAATCGTCCTATTAGTCCAAAAAGAAGTAGCTGAACGTTTAGCCGCTGCACCGGGTAAAATGTCAGTTTTAGCCGTGACAGCACAATTTTACTGGCAGGCTGAGCTGGGGGAAGTGCTATCCCGGGATAAATTTTCGCCACCGCCAAAAGTCGACTCACAAATAATCGTTCTTAAAAAACGGAATTTACCTCTGTTTAATGTTGAAACTGAGAAGTTTTTTAGGCTGGTGAAGTTAGGGTTTTCAGCTCGGCGCAAAACGTTAAACAATACGTTAGCTAACGGTTTGAGGATAGGCAAAGCTAAAATCACGGCAGTTATAGAAGATCTGAAATTAGATGCCAATATACGTCCGCAAATGTTAAGCATGGACAACTGGTTTGCGCTATATGAACTTGTGCTTGCCGAAAATCTGTTATAAGTCCCCTGCCCTAAACTTTAAATACTTGACTAGTTAAGTATAACGCAATAAGATTATTAAGTTGGACTTGAATAATTATGAAAAAAGCTGAAAAAATAGATTACTTATTACAACATCTTAATTCCCTACTGACAAGGTCATCTGATCAAATATTATTGAGAGAGCTGGGAATAGGTTATTCGCAGTACAAAATTTTAAGGGCCTTAAGCTCCGGTCCATCCGTCAAGCAGCGAGATATAGCTGAAAATCTCGGGCAAACTGAGGCTAGTATTAGCAGGCAAATTGATCTAATGAGCAAGGGCGGGCTAGTTTCCAAATTAAAAGACCCCAATAATAAACGCGCCCACATAATTTTAGTGACCATTAAAGGCGATAAGTTAACCGACTCAGCAACAAAGCTGCTAAATAAATTTTACGATCAGTTATTTGAGAACGTACGAGATAACAAGAAAGACTTATACTTGGACACCTTAACAGATCTGCATAATTTAATTTGTCAAATCGACCACTTCCCTGATAAAACTGAATTATATAACCCCTGACACCTCGAAATAATCGAATAATTTAACTAAACTTAAGAAATATGATATAATTTGATCTTACGGGGCTGAATTTAAGCTCGACGTTGGACATTATCGACTATATCGGCGAGTCGCTTGCTGAGCGTTATACGGCAAACCCAATAGATGCAAATCCATTGAAAAGTGTTGCTAGCGCATGGAATAGCCTAAAAAACTATTTAGTGCCTAACTTCGCAATAGTTAGAGCTTAATTACTCTAACCGCGAACTTGTATGACTTCAGATATTATAAGTTCGTGTCACTTTATCTGAATGCTCAGGACTCACTGTCCATTAGTTCTGTTAAGACTTAGGACTTAGGTAACTAGTTTTTGGTCATTTGTCGTCTAGTTACTAAAGCTTTCAGATGGCCTATGCTCGTAGAAGAATAGTCAAGATAATCCTGCGGACGCGGAGGGCAGTGCTCCGCCAGCTCCACCAATATAATTATGACCTCTGTAAAATGAGGTCATTTTTGTTGTAAATAATTTTCTATTAGCTTAAGCTTAAATCATGAATAAAATATCCAAAAGTGAAAAAGGTTTTAGTGTTGTTGAGATATTGATGTTATTAGTGGCAATAGCTTTAATTGTCTTGGTGGGTTATATGGTGTATAAGGACCATCATAAAACTGTTACTTTATCAACAACTACCATTTCTACCAATAAAACCTTTTCAGATTCCGCCGCCCAGGCCAGTTTTACGTATCCAAGTACCTGGACCTTAGCTAGTATCAGAGGTTTATGTGATGAGCCAAATGGATGTACTCCAAGTAGTGATCATATAAATGCGGTCGAATTAACAAGTCCAGATAAAAGTATAAATCTGATTTGGTCAGGTATAGGTGGTGTTGGAGGGTATTGTGACAATACGATTCCACCCACTCAATCAGGCGGTTGTACCATAGAAACTGTTTTCAGCTCTACTCCTCTTTCTAAAATAGCCGGGCTTTACGTCGTAGAAGGAGCGATGGAAATATCATCTGGCCAATATCAGCCATTCTTAGCCATCCAAGATAAGACCGGCTTACTTACGTCTGGCGAACGTGGACTATGGTATCAATCATTCGATCTACCGTCCACAGGCATTAGCACATTATTTTATATGGATAATAGCTACAAAGACGGTGGTGGCGGAACAAGTGCTCAAACTTTTTCTTCTTTAAGCCAAGTACAAACTTACTTAAACACTCCTTTTTTAATTCAAGCAAAACAATTACTATCAAGTTTACAAGTAAAGTAACATTTACATCTTAGTGTCATGTAGTAGCAGGTATATCTAACAGTTTATATTTATCCCAAGGAATGTCGAGGATCTCTCTCCATCTACCCAGTTCTTCGTAAATCTGGTGCCAACTTTTTTCGACTAGCTCCACCAGTATAATTATGACCTCATTTATATGAGGTCATTTTTGTTGCAAGCTAAAGATGTTTAACTTATGCTAAGTGCAGCAATCTAATTCAAGGAATAATATGAAAAAATTTGGAAGAATATCCGACGGTTTTACAGTTGTTGAGGTTCTATTAGTTCTATTAACTCTTGCTATTATTGGTACTGCTGGGTACTTTGTGGCTAAGCATATAGATACGAAGACGATTCCTACAGCAACTAGCACGGCCACACGAAGTAATTATTCAAAGTTATCTCCAGCCACAGTTAATTCCAAGACAGCCGAATGCAATACACCAATAACTGTTAGCAATGACGGCGATTCGGGACCCGTGCAATGTTCGAATGGAGATTTGAATGCTACTGAGTGGAACTATTTGGCCAAGACAACTTCACTGTCAATTATGACTCTCGGCTATAATGCCACTGAACAGCAAGTAACAAATGCAATATGCAGTGATACGTCTGGTAAGGTACAGGATGGTGCTACATTACCGATAGAAGGAACTGCATTAGAGATATCTACCATGTATTATGGGTGGAATTCTACTTATGCCCAAATTAATATTACAGAATTAAACTGTTAGTTTTATTAATAGTGACCTACGCACAAGTTATATAATATCTCTTTTCTCTATTCCGCTCTGAACCAATAATCTCCCTCCATCGAATTAGTTCTTAATAAATTTGATGCCAATTATTTTTTACATGCTCCACCGTAAGCATTATGACCTCTGTAAAGAAGAGGTCTTTTTGTTGCAATACTAAGTTTTACCAACTATGCTTGAGGTACAATGGATAGCAAAATAAATGAAATAGTAAGTAAACTTAAACTCTATAAACAACAAGGCCTAAGCTATTATCAAGCTACTCAGGAACTTAAGTCTTTGGGATATAACGATGAAGAAATTGATTTAGCTGCTGCAGATTTTACCTACACGGTTGTAGATGAAGATAGCAGTCAGGCAGACGAGAGTAATTCACTAGACATGCCAATAGAAAAAACGACTTCTACAATAGATTCCCACGGCTAAAGCCGTGGTACTAGGAATACAGCTAGAGCACAAGCTC